>Ga0075017_100002567_pt1 | contig 11387 bp, 9 predicted proteins | sample AleBraG_ABR_2012_FD_71475 | JGI IMG/M metagenome (GOLD analysis project Ga0075017, IMG submission 71475) | Freshwater sediment microbial communities in response to fracking from Pennsylvania, USA - Alex Branch Run_MetaG_ABR_2012 | ecosystem: Environmental > Aquatic > Freshwater > Creek >...
ATCTACACCCGGGTTCCGGTTCTGCTGGCCGCGAAGCGAAAGATTCCGACCGTCGATTTTCATCACGGAGCGCTCGACGGGCGTTACCTGCTGAAGGACCTGCCGTGCGACGTCTATCTGGCGAAGAACGAAATGGAGCGCGACTATCTGCTGCGGGTTTGTGGACTTCCGGCGGAGAAGGTAGTCATCGGGGCGCCGTTGCCCGGGTTGGTTCGGCCGGCGGGTGAGGGCACGCGATCGGACAAGACGTCGGTGATTTTTTTCTCGGAGCCGTACGAAATCCCAGGCATGCGCGCCGAGGAGGTATATCGAGAAGTTTTGCCCGTGCTGTGTCGCTTGGCCCGCGAACACGGGCGCGGCCTTATCGTCAAGCTGCATCCGTTCGAAAGCCGCCCCCAACGCAGCAGAATAATCCGCGACACCCTGACTTCAGCCGACGCGAAGCTCGTCAACGTGGTCGACGGCCCGCTCTCGGCCGAACTGATGTCGCAGGCATGGTTCGGGATTACCGTCGAATCGAGCAGCGCCATGGACTGCCTGCAAAACGGCGTTTGCTGTTTCCTGTGCGGATGGCTGGCGCTGTCGCCCTACGAATACGTGCAACAGTACGCTCGGTTCGGAATTGGCGAGATCCTGCAGAGCGCTGAACAAATTGGCGAAATTCCCAACCGACTTGCGGAACTGAACCAGCGTCCTCCCGTGGAGTCGAGCCTCGCGACCCAGGCAGATCCGGCCACTCTGCAACGATGGTTGACTTCTGGAGCGCGCGAACGCGTGGGCGCGAGGTCGGCTTCATGAACGATCAAGCCACCAAGGTAGCGCCCGAAGCTCCGACCGTCGCAAGCCAGCAATTCCGCTCCCAGGTCGGACACATTTCGCGGCAGTCCGGAATGTTCTTCGCCGGAACTATTTTCACCGGGGCCTCCGGTTACTTCTTCAAGGTGTATCTGGCCCGCGTCCTGGGAGCCGAGAATCTCGGCTTGTACGCCCTCGGCGTGACCCTGGTGGGGTTCATCGGCACTTTCAATACCCTGGGATTGCCGATGTCGGCGGTGCGGTTCGTCGCCTCCTATCGCGCCGCTGGAAGGTTCAAAGAACTCCATGCGTTGCTGTGGCGAGGCGCGGGTTTGTTGCTGGCTGCAAATGTGGTGACGGCTGTGGTGTTACTGACCCTTGGCCGGATCCTAGCGGTTCGCTTCTACCACTCTCCCGCGCTGGTGCCGTACCTGCCGCTGTTTGCGGTGATCATGTTATGTGGAGTGTTTACCAACTTCTACGCCAAAGTGCTCGCTGGATACCGGGACCTGAAGCTAAGAACCCTGATCATGAATTTTGTGGGCGGCCCGTTGCACATGCTCATCGCGGTTCTGCTCATCTCGGCGGGCATGGGGCTGCGCGGTTATATCGTCGCGCAGATGCTCAATGCCGCCGTCGTGTGTGTCCTGCTGCTGATCGCCGTGCGGCGGTTCACCCCGCCGGAAGCGCGGTTTTCTGCCCAGCCAGGCTCTTCTCCCCAGAGAGAAGTCTGGTCGTTTTCCGCAGCCATGCTGGGAATCAGCTTCATGGAATTCCTCATGACGCAGGTGGACAAGATTGCGTTAGGTTTTTACCGGAGCGCCCGCGAGGTGGGTATTTATTCGGTGGCAGCGGCGCTGGTGGTCTACGTCCCGCTGGCTTTGAATTCGGTGAATCAGATATTTGCGCCGACGATCTCCGACCTGCACACGCGCGGGGACCACACCATGCTGGCCCGGCTGTTCCAATCGCTCACCAAGTGGATAGTTGGACTTACTTTGCCGCTGGCTCTGGTCATCATCATTTTTGCCCGGCCCCTGATGCGCATCTTCGGGCATGACTTTGAAGCCGGCTGGCCGATTCTGATCATTGGCACGCTCGGGCAACTGGTAAACTGCGGAGTCGGTTCCGTGGGCTACCTTCTGCTGATGTCGGGCCACGAGAGGCGGCTCATGAAGGTGCAAATCGTCATGGCCACCGTGATGGTGGTTTTGAGTATAGGACTGGTCCCACCATTCGGAATTGTGGGGGCGGCCCTGGCGGCGGCGATCACGAATGTGGGTATCAACGCGTGGAATTTGCTGGAGGTGCGGAAGGTATTGGGTTTTTCTCCTTACAACCGCGGCTATTTGCGCTTGCTGCCACCAACGGTCGCCACGCTTGCGGTAACTCTGGCTCTGAAACGTTATTCAGCTATGTTTCACAACGACTGGATCGCGGTGGGCATCACGGTTGTGTTGGCGTACGGCGTGTTCGCAGCGATTTTCCCCCTGGGTGGACTGGACGCGGATGACCGGCTGATCGCCGGCGCGATCTGGTCGCGGATTCGCGGAGCGTTCACCAGGACCGCCGGGGTGGAGGCATGACCGAGATGAGGGAAGTGCGGCTGCCGGCGGACCTGTGCGCAGCCGCCGAGAAGAAATTCGGCCAGACCTTTGGAAGCGTGGAAGAATTACTGATTTTTGTTCTGCGCGATTTGGCGCGCGACGATGCTTCTCAGTTCGATCAGGCTGAGCAGCGGCTCGTGGAAGAGCGGCTGCGCGAGCTTGGCTATCTCTGAACTGGCTGTCATTGAGCCGGACACTGCAGCGTGGAATCAAGGGTCGCGGCCGCCGCAGACTCACTCGGAGCCATGGAGACACTGGATCGAGTCAATCGCGAAAGTATGGAACGGTTGCATCCCTCGCTGACCAATCCCAGCTGGCTCGTGCTCAGGAGGCGACGCGAAATCTTCCGGAAATGGTTCATGCGACTGGAGGGGCGCGAACTTGAGGTGCTCGATGTGGGCGGACGGATTCAGCCATATCGTCCGCTGCTCGCGGGCCGTATCCGCCGTTATGTGGCCGTCGATTTGCGCCGCACGCCGCTGGTGAACGTCGTGGCGCGCGGGGAGCAGATTCCCCTGGCCAGCGGGCAGTTTGATCTGGTGATTTGCACGCAAGTGTTGGAGTATGTCCCCCAGCCCGGCGCCGCGATTGCAGAAATCCATCGCGTGCTCAAACCCGGAGGCTGCCTGGTGTTGAGCGTGCCCGCTGCGTGCCCTCAGGACGCTGACGAAGAGTGCTGGCGCTTCTTTCCCGCTAGCCTTCGCCAGTGTCTGTCCGCGTTCGGCGAATCCGAAGTCCTTCCGGAGGGCGGCAGCATCGTAGGTTTGTTTCGCACGATCAATGTCTGCCTCAACATCTTTGTTCGATATCCGGCACTGCGCTCAGTTTTTCAACGGACGCTATGCCCGTGCGTGAATCTATCTGGCGAACTGCTCGAACGGATTTCCGGTAGCGACAATCAGCAATTCACGGCGAACTACAGTGCCTGGGCCCGCAAATGAACGCTCGGATCGCACCACGATGAATCTGGCTCAAAAGCTCTGGCAACGTGGCCGGGATCTTTTTCCCATCGCGGGGTTTCATTTTGACCGGCCGCTGGTGTTGCTGCAAAGCGATGACTGGGGCCGCGTCGGATTATGCGATCAGGAAGGGCTGGAGCAACTGCGATCTGCGCGGATCGCGCTGGGCGAGCGTCCGTACGATTTCTACACGTTGGAGACTGCCGAGGATCTGGCGGCTTTAAGCGGAGTACTGAAGCGGCATCGCGACTCTAGCGGGCGCAATCCGTGCATTGGCATGAACTTCATTCTGGCCAATCTTGACTTTGCCAAGATGAGCGCTGATGGCTTTCGGGAGATTCATCTTCTGCCTCTCGCCGAAGGTCTTCCACAGGGCTGGAATCGGCCGGGGCTTGTCGAGACTTATCGCGTCGGAATCGCCGACGGAGTTTTCTCTGCCGCTCTCCACGGAACTACGCACTTCTGCCGTGCTGCGGTCGAGCGCAACTTGACCGGAGGCGGCGATCGGGCGGAGCTTCTCCGCACCCTATGGCGAGCCGGAACGCCGTACATTCACTGGAGGATGCCGTGGATTGGGTATGAATACTGGGATCCGGAGAAACCTGAGGAAGAACGATTTCTGTCTGCGGAATCGCAGGGGGATTTGATTGGGCAAACGGTAGGTGCGTTTGCCAAGATGTTCTCGGTCCTTCCACGTTCTGCGTGCGCTCCGGGCTATCGCGCGAATGACGATACTCATCGCGCGTGGGCCCAACATGGAGTTTGCGTGGCGCAGAATGGTCCGGGAGCGCTGGTTCCACCCCATTTGGATCGGCACGAGATTCTGCATCTGTATCGCAACGTGGAATTTGAGCCTGCGGTCGATCCGGCATTCTCGGTCGAGGCTTGTCTGCGCCAGGCGGACGCTTGCTTTGCACAGGGCCTTCCAGCTGTTGTCTCGATCCACTCGATCAATTTCCATTCCACCGTGAGGGACTTTCGCAGCCGGACCGTGCAGTGTCTCGACGAGTTCTTCGCTGCCCTCGAGTCGAAGCACGCTAATCTGCTGTATCTTCACGATGAGAACCTTCACGAATTGGTGACCAAGGGGTCGTACCGAACGCCGCAGGGAGCGATGCAGGTGAACGTGACCAGGAAGAACTTCACCAAGACCCAAGTGGCGCGGCGGACTACGTAGATGCTCGCTCAGAAATCAATCGTGCTGGTCACCGTGGACTGCCTGCGGGCCGACCACGTCGGTTTCATGGGCTATCCGCGTCCCACCACTCCGTTCCTTGATTCTCTGGCCGCCGAGAGCTTTGTGTTTCCTGCGGCGATCGTCGCTGGTGCGCCGACCTACTACTCGCTCCCGCCGATTCTGGCCTCGCGCTATCCGCTGGGTCTGGGCCGCGACGTGCTGGGCTTGGCTCCGGATGAGCCGAGCCTCGCGTCCGTGCTAAAGCAGGCTGGGTATGCTACGGCTTCGTTCGCCGCAGCGAATCCCTACATTTCCTCACAGTTCGGCTACGCGCAGGGCTTCGACACGTTCCGCGATTTTCTGAGCGGCGAACTGCCGCCGCTGTCCGATGAGAAAGCCAATGCTGTCACCGGTAACGGTTGGGCAAGTCGGGTGAACCGGAAACTGCAGGAGATGCGCCCTGCCATGGGCCCCTTGAAAATTGTCTACGACGAACTCTACTTTCAGTATTGCCAGCGTGTGACTGCTGTGGCGGGCTCGCTTGATGCGCTGCGCAGGTTTCCTGCGGCCGACGTCATTGTGGATCACGCATGCACATGGCTCGCCTCAGTCGGCGACGCTCCGTTCTTCCTGTGGTTGCATCTGATGGACCCACATGCGCCCTACTATCCGACCGAAAAAGCGCTGGAACTGATGGGAGAAGGTAGCGTCACGCCCTTTCGCGCGCGATATGTGAATTCTTATTGGAACCGATCTGACCTCGGAACGGGCCGCCTGGCTGGCCATCGTGACGATACCGTTGTGCTCTATGACGCTGGGATTCGTTGGGTGGATGCGCAAATGGAGCGCCTGGTCGCGACGCTCCGCGCTTCGAACCAGTGGGACGACTGCATCTTTGCTCTAACGGCTGATCACGGCGAGGAGTTTCTTGACCACGGCGGCCGTTTTCATCCGCCTTCGCGACTCATGGAAGAGTTGATTCATGTGCCGTTGCTGTTGCGCGCGCCGGGAGGTGCGAAGAAAGAGTTGACGAAGTCTCCGTTCAGCCTGCTTCACCTTGCCCCTACGCTGCTCGATGCTGCGCAATTGCCCGCGCCGTTGGCTTTCGAGGGACGTAGTTATTGGCGGCAGTTGCAGCAGGGCAGCGGTTATGGCGCAGCGGCGATCTCGGAGTGCGTGGCGGGCTGCACCAATCCCTTTCGGCCGGAGAATCGCCTGGGGCCGCGCGTGCTGTCGGTCCGGGAAGCGCGCTTCAAACTCGTGCTGCACTTCGACCCTCCAGCTGAGCAACTCTACGATCTTGAAGCGGACCCGGGAGAACAGGCGCCGCTCGCGCCAACCGCGCAGAAGCCGGCACGGCGGCGCCTGCTCGAAATTGCACGCGAGCACCTGAATCGCTCACGCGAGCGGCGGGACCAGCGTGCGTGCTTGCATGCGCGTCTGCGCGATCTTCAGCGAGCCCACTTATGAGGCCCATTCGCATTCTCGTAGACAGCTTCGCCGACGAGGACGGGCTTAACGCGCAGATGGCCAATGCGCGCGACATCATGAGCCGGCTTGATCCCGCTCGTTTTCACGTGAGCACGTTCGCTCTCGGCAAGCCGGATGAGCGGCTGATTCAACGACCCGCTACTCGCTTGATCAAGCTGCCCCGACACCGCCAGACTCCCAGAATTCTCAGGGAATTCCTCTGGGGAAGTCACGATATTCTTTTTTACGTCAAGGCTTCTCCGGCGGCGAAGTTGTATCTGTCGCTGCGGCGCAAATGGTTCGACCCGCGGATTGTGATCGGCACGGTTGAATCACGATCTGACCTTCGCAACGAACCGACCATCAAACCGGAGAACATTCGCCTGTGGGAGCGGACCGTCCTGCGCAGCGATTTTCTGTTCAGTAATTCTTCCGCGGTCAAAGCCAGTCTGGAAAAGGAGTACGGTCTTTCGAGCGAAGTCGTTCCCACTGGGGTTGACACGAAGTTCTTTACCCCCGCGCGGGACCGCCCCGCGAACTCGCGGGTGCGCGTGCTGTTTGTGGGATCTTTGCGCCCATTCAAAGGCCCGCAGATGCTGCTGCGAGCCGCTGCGCGGTTCCCTGAGACCGACTTTGTTATTGTCGGAGACGGCGCTATGGCTCCCGAACTCGAGGCGCGGGTCCGCGAGGAACGGCTCACCAACGTCACGCTCGCGGGCAGTTTGAGTGCTTCCGGCGTTCGCGAGCAGTATCGCCAGGCGGATATTTTCCTGTTTCCCTCGCGCTGGGAGGGTTCTCCTAAAGTGATTCTGGAGGCGGCGGCCTGCGGTCTCCCCGTGATTGCGCGCCGGGACTACCAACCCGAGACCGTTGTGGATGGGCAAACTGGATTTCTGGGAGGAAGCGACGACGACCTGCTCGGCCGCCTCGGCAGACTCATAGAAAATCCTGATTTGCGTCGTGACATGGGTCGGGCATCTCGGGCCCACATCGAGCGCTTTGATTGGGATCCAATTACGCGGCAGTGGGAAGAGATCTTCGTGAGGCTGATGTTGCACCGCGGAAGTGTGGAACGATCATGAGTTCTCCTCTTCATGTGCTCACGCTGACGCCTTTCTATCCCAGCGCGAGCGACGATGCGATCGGCTGCTTTGTCGCCGAACCGCTCGATGTGCTTGCCAAATCTGGTGTTGCGAACACCGTATTTGCGGCCCAGCCTTTCTATCGCGGGAGAGTGCAGTCGAAAGCGTCAGGCGTGCCTGCGCGATGGGTCCGCTATTTTTCTTTGCCCGGAAATGTCGGACTACCCACGGCGGGCGCGTTTCTTTTTGCCCGCATCGTCGGACAAGTGCGTGAACTCCATCGTTGCCACCCCATTGACCTGGTGCACGCACACGCGCCGCTACCTTGCGCACACGCGGCCATGCTCTTGAACACTGAACTGGGGATTCCGTATGTAGTGTCGGTCCACGGACTCGACGCCTTCTCAACGGAACAAGTGAGCGGGCGGGCCGGGGAATGGTGCCGCCGCATTTCGCAGCGTGTGTACCGATCTTCGCGGCGGGTGATCTGCATCAGCGAGCGAGTCCGCGAGCAGGTTCTTGAAGGCGTTGGCCGTACTTGCCGCACTTCTGTGGTGTACAACGGCGTGGATCCGGAGCTTTTTTCACCGGGAAGCGAGTCTGCTTCCGGCGGGCCCATCATTCTCAGCGTCGGCAACTTGATCCCGATCAAAGGGCATGCCGTGCTCATCCGCGCAGTTGCCTCGCTCGCCGCCGATTTTCCTGCTCTGACTCTGGAGATCATTGGCGACGGCCCGGAACGTTCCCATCTGCACACGCTGGTCCAGCAACTGCAACTCGGCGCGCGCGTGCGTTTCCTGGGACGGCTATCACGGCATCAGGTCGCAGCGGCCATGCGGCGCTGCACTGTATTCGCGCTGCCCAGCCGCTACGAAGGACTAGGTTGCGTGTATCTGGAAGCGATGTCGGTGGGCAAGCCGGTGATAGGCTGCCGAGGGCAGGGAATCGCCGAGATCATCCAGCACGGCTCGAACGGATTTCTTGTCGGCCCTGACAACGAGAAGGAATTGGCCCTGGCGCTGGCGATGCTGCTCGGCGACGAATCACGCCGCCGCAACCTTGGCGCTGCCGCGCGTGACACGATTCTCGATAGACTGACTCTGGCGCAACAAGCCGAGAGCCTGACAAGAATCTACCGAGAGGCCGCCGCATGACGCGCCGCCTGGTGATTCTTACAGAGATCATTTCTCCCTACCGGATCCCCTTGTTTAACGCTCTCGCGCGGCACGAGGGCGTGGATCTGCAGGTGATCTTCCTGGCGGAGACTGATCCACATCTCCGCCAGTGGCCGGTCTACCGCGATGAGATCAAGTTCCCGCACAAGGTTCTGCCCTCGTGGCGCAAACGAGTTGGCCGGTATAACTGTTTGCTGAATCGTGGCGTCCCTGGCGCTCTGACGGCGGCGGCGCCGGACGCGATCTTGTGCGGCGGCTACAACTATCTCGCGTCCTGGCAAGCCCTGTTCTGGGCGCGGTCTCATCACGTTCCTTTTTTTCTTTGGTCGGAGAGCAATCTGCAGGACCTGCGCGGCGGGCATGCGCCCGTGGAATTTCTAAAAAGCAGGTTTCTTCAGCGTTGCAGCGGATTCGTTGTTCCCGGCCAATCGGCCCGGGAGTATCTTCGGGCTCACAGGATCAGCGAAGACTCGATTTTCACGGCGCCGAATGCGGTCGACAATGATTTCTTCGCCGCAGCTGCTGCCGCGGTTCGTCAACAAGCCGCCGCACACCGCGCAGAGCTGGATCTGCCCCAGCGCTACTTCCTCTTTGCCGGGCGCCTGGTGCGAGAAAAGGGAGTCTTTGATTTGCTCGCTGCCTATGCCACACTGGATGAGCCGACGCGCCGGAAAGTCGGCTTGGTGTTCGTGGGCGACGGCCCGGCTCGACGCCAATTGGAGGGGCACGCGTCCTCGGTCTCGCCGGGAGTGATAAAATTCGCTGGCTTCGCCCAGCGCGAGCAGTTGGCCCGATATTATGCTCTCGCCGAAATGCTGATTCTGCCCACTTATACTGATACCTGGGGATTGGTCGTGAATGAAGGCATGGCTTGCGGTCTCCCCATAATTCTCAGCCGGGCCGCCGGATGCGCCGCCGACCTGGTGCAGGAGAACTGGAACGGATTGCGGATTCCCCCTAATGATGTGTCGTCTCTGGCATCGGCCATGAGAAGTCTGGCCAGCCAGCCGGAACTTTGCCTGACCATGGGCGCCAACAGCGCACAACACATTGCGCACTATTCACCGGAGGATTGGTCGATGGGAATTCTGCGCGCGATGGCTGGCGGAGCCGCATGACCGATCGCATTTCCAAAAGCGTCTTGATCGGGGCAGTGGTTCTCGGTTCAATGCTGCTGCTGGCATATCTGGCGTATTCCCGTCCTGGATATTTCGTCAACCAGACTTATTTGGGCGGCATCGTTCTTTTCGAGTTTCTCTTTGCCGCCATCTGGGGTTACCGCCGGGTCTTCTTCCCGATTGTAATCGTGACTTTTCTTCTGGCGGGTGTGGATCTTCCGGTCGGGGGAATCTGGACGGCCGCGCGCTGGTTTTTTCTTTGCGCCGGAGCTTTAGTTGGCTCCTTTATCATGCTCAAGGAGCGCCTCCATCACTTCGGCCTGTTTCATGCGCTGGCGACATTTGCCATCCTCGCGGCGATGGTTTCGGCCGCGGTTTCGCGCTACCCCGGTTTTGCTCTCTTGAAGGCGGTCAGCCTGTTGTTGTTGTTCCTTTACGCTGCCACCGGGGCGAGACTGGCGGTAACAGGGCGCGAAACCCGCTTTTTCCGCGGATTGTTGACGGGCTGTGAAGTGTTTGTCGGAGCCCTTGCCGTTTTCTACTTTCTTGGAATGGAAGTCATGGGGAACCCCAACTCGCTGGGTGCGGTGATGGGAGTTGCGGGAGCGCCAATACTGCTTTGGGGAACCATGCTGCCGGAAAATCCATTCGTTCACAAGCGGCGGTTGGTGTTGTACGCACTCAGCATGTACCTGGTATTCCAAAGTCATTCGCGCGCGGGCATGATTGCTGCTTTTCTCTCTTGTGGATTGCTTTGCGTCGCGTTGCGCAGGTACAAAATGCTGGGCCAAGGCGTCGTAATCATCCTCATCGTCGCAACGGCCTCCGCCATTATCGATCCTGAAGCGTTTTCGAAGACTGTCTCCACGCTAACTTCTTCCGTCGTGTATAAGGGCAAAGATCCGGAACTCGGCCTGCTCTCATCGCGGCAGACGCCATGGCAAGGAGCGGTGGAAAGCATCCGGAGCCATTTCTGGTTTGGATCCGGGTTCGGCACTACGGATACCGGCGAGGACGCCAGCGCACACCTCAGTGCGTTCGAAACCACCCTAAGGGTGTCAAGAGAAAACGGCAGCAGTTACCTGACTATTGCTACGTGGGTGGGAATGCTGGGGGTGGCGCCTTTCCTTTTCCTGTTGCTTGCGCTCCTGGTCAACGTTTTCCGCACGATCCTGTGGATGCTCAATACCGCGAACCCGTCCCATCCGGCCATTCCGCTGGCCATGGTCATGGTCGCTGGCCTGCTTCACGCGGGTTTTGAAGACTGGCTGTTTGCACCGGGCTATTACCTTACCGTGTTTTTCTGGAGTCTGGCATTTGTCCTGGCGGACCTGACGCCGTCGGCGCCACTTCCCAAGTTTTCGCTCGCGTGGCAGCACAGCGCGATGCGGCAGGGCGTGGGCCGTGTCGTTCCCAGCCGATGATGCATCTGCTGATCAACTCTCTTGCCGCCAGCGCCGGCGGGGGGCTCACTTACATCCGCAACGTGATTCCGCAAATGGCGGCTCAGCCTGGCGTGCGGGTCACTGTGGTCTTGGGGCCCAGTCTTGCGGACGAGTTTCGCGGCTTCGCCATTGACACCCTGGAGTTGGAAGTGCCTCCCGCTCGGCGCTTCTGGTATGAGCAGATTGCCCTGCCTGGGGTGATCCGGCGGGCCGGCGCAGATGTCCTGCTTTCCGCGGGAAACTTTGCGCTGCGGAACTCACCCGTGCCGCAGATCCTGCTCGCGCGCAATTCCATTTACACTTCGGAAGACTTTTACCGCGACTTGCGTTCGCGTCATGAATACCGTTCGTGGCTGGATACCCACCTGAGATCCCTCCTGGCTCGGAGGTCGATCCACTGGGCGGACGTGACCGTGGCCCCAAGCGAAGCGTTTGCCTCCGAACTCAGCCGCTGGACGGGTATCCGCGTGACAGCCATTCATCATGGATTTGACTATGAAGCCTTCACCTGCGACCCCACTCCCCTTGCCGCGGAAGTCGAGGAGAAGCTGCGCAATGC
>Ga0075017_100002568_pt1 | contig 11382 bp, 8 predicted proteins | sample AleBraG_ABR_2012_FD_71475 | JGI IMG/M metagenome (GOLD analysis project Ga0075017, IMG submission 71475) | Freshwater sediment microbial communities in response to fracking from Pennsylvania, USA - Alex Branch Run_MetaG_ABR_2012 | ecosystem: Environmental > Aquatic > Freshwater > Creek >...
GGGCCGCGCCGTCCCCGAAGTACATCACGACCGTGATACAGCCGACCACCGCGGAAATCATCGCGAGCAACCAGATCGCCCGATGCGGCGTGAGATTTTGCGAGTGGAGCGCGCCCATCGAATCGGGCAATTCCTTGTCCTTCCCCATGGCATAGGTGACGCGCGCACCGGTATTGATGCAGGAGAGCGTGGTACCGATCAGAGCCAGAAAGACCGTCGCAGCCTCCGCGAGCATGAAGATGCGGCCATTGCCGGGGCCGAATAACGTGTCACCGACCAGGATCATCAGGTCGCCAATCGGCGCCGCCGAGCCCGCCGCATTCTGCATGGTGTAGCCGCTGTTGAGCACGTAGTTGGCCGCGAAGTACTCGAACAGGTAACAGAAACAACCTTGCACCAGCAGCGACGTGATCACCGCGATTGGCACGTCGCGTTTCGCATTCCTCGCTTCGCCACCCATGGAAGTAACCGACTCGAATCCCACCAGGATCAGGATGGCGATCGTGGCCTGTACGAACATGAAGCCAAAGTTGTGCATCCGGATCACGGAGCCCGCCGTGGGATGCGACAGGAAGCTACCGCTGGAATCCTTCTCCGGATAGGTGATGTGGTAGGGCACAGGTTTGCCCGTCGTATCAAGCTTGGGCTGTGGGACTCCGTTTGCGTCTCGCGTTATGACGTCCGTGGCCTGGCCACTCACGGTCTGCGACGTGGTGGCAAACTCGTAGTTGTAGGAAGCGCTGGTTTGCGGATCGAACTGAGAGCCTGCACTGCCCGCCGGATGGTTCATCCGGTAGCCGAGTGCAACGACCGAGAACACCAGCAGCGCGCTGATCTGAATAATGTTGATCGCGATGTTGACTGCCGTCGAACCACTCACGCCGCGATGGGCGATATAGGCGACGCCAAAGGAAGCGGCGACCGCTACCAACATCATGAACGCCGGGCCGGGATTGGAGGCACTCATGAAGTTCGGCCAAAGCGTTCCCACCAAGTAGCCGGAGATGACACCGATGACTCCCACCATCACTCCGGGATAGACCCAGTAGTAAAGATGCGAGCCCCATCCGACGATGAACTTAGCCAGCCGCGCATAGGGCCACGCCTTTTCGTGGTTGAGGAAGGATTGCTCCGCAAAGTAATAGGAACTCCCGGTACCGGGATACAACTTGGACATTTCGGCGTAGCAGACGGCGGTCGCCAGGCACAACACTGTGGCAAACACGATGCCGATCCACATCGCCGGCGCGGTCGCGCCCGCGGCTGCTTGCCCAGCAAAGGTGAGCCAAAGGAAGGCGCCGGGTGCGATGAGCGCCATGGCGTTCATCGTCAGGCCGGTCAAGCCTACGGTCTGCTTCATTTCAGCTGCGGAGGTCTCCGCCATGTCAGTTCTCCTCAGTAACACTGGTTTTCGTTCTGCATGCATTGGCGACTCGCTTCGACACGCGCTCACGCGACTTGACTGACTGGCCCCCGCGGCAGGACCAGTACACAGTTGGGGGTCAAACTAGCTGCCTTAGCCGCGATAGTCCAATTGATACTTTTTCTGGCGAGTATCAAAAATATTTTTGGGTTCAACACCGTTCTCGGAGAACGACACGTACGATCCAAGCCGCAGATCCCCCACATCGCAGAGCAGCCCAAGTGGCAGTCCCCGGTACAAGATCTTCCTTCCGGCACTTCTCGCAGCAAGCGTTCAAGCCACGCCGGTGTGCCTGAATCTACGGTCTCTTCTCGCCCACATTGTTGCCAAAGATGAAGCCAAATTCAGCCATGGCACGTGGCTGGTTTGGGCTTGTGCCGTTGAGACTAAAGGCGTCCCCGGGCGTGAAATTGCGTGCACGAACATAGGCCAGGTCTCCGCGAATGAAGAACCCGCCCCGTTGATAGGTAGGCGTTACCGTGAACGATGTCGCAGCACTGCCCGGGCCATACAACAAATTGACAGATCCGTCTGCCGCACTCCCCGAGCTCGAGATATATTCCCAGCGAACCGGGAGCGAGAAGCCGTGTTTGAAGGCGTAACTCGCCAGCATCGCCCCGCCGGTCGTCGATGCGCCCTTGGTCACGCCGATCTTCGCGTTGGTGGGCACGTTGGTGTACTGAAGGTAGGGTTGGAGGATCCAATGACCTTTTGTGTATGTGTAGATGACGTTGTAAATCTGGCTGTTGTTTTGTACGGGCGTGGCGTAAGTCTGATAGGCGGTTTGCCCTAAGTTGCCTCCGCCGACGAAAGCCAGGGAATGGGGGCCCTTGGTATAGGCCAGGGAGCCCGTCAGCCACGAGTAACGATTGGAATAGAAGCCGTCATTCCAGCTGAGCGAGGCGGCAAACTTGCCCATGGTCTGATTCAGCTGGATTCCGCGATTAACCGCGTTTTCCTGGTTCCACAACAGGCCACGATGAACGTTCATGTTCTCGAAGGTGAAGGTGTATTCGGCGCCGATCAGGGTCGGCAGCTCACCGATCAACAGGGAGGTGTTCTTCAAAGATTTTTGTCCCTGTAGCTTCACAAACGCAACCGGCAGCGGGCTGAAGAGTTTGGTTGTCGTCTTGTCGGTATCGAGGAAAGGCGTCCCTAGAGCGGCAATGTTGTAGGCGCCGGCTTGCAGATAGAACTGAAGCCAGCCGTCGGTCTTTTGAACAAATGCCTGACCGTTACTCACAGCCGCTTGATGGCTGTTGTCACCGGCTACGTAATTCCCCGTCCACATACCTAAACCATCGAGAATGCCGTTTACGGCGATCTTGCCAAAAGGTCCTGCGTCAAAGATGGCAGGGGGAAGCCAGGACACCGGGCCCGTTACGGAAGGATAGGGGAGCGGAACTGGGTCGGAAGGAGCGGCCGGAGGCGCGGCGGGCTGACCGGTCTCCAGCAGCGATGCAGCTGCAGTCGTCGCTTGCGCTGACAAAACCGGTGGCTTAGAGCTTGACTGGGCAGCGTCAGTCTGCGCACTGCACACTAACGGTCCATGTGCCACGAAGACTGCTGCTACCAATGCGATTGCGATTGCGGCTGTAGTTTTCATGAGTTGAAACTCCTGTTGTCATTCGCGTCCTTTGTGGAGGACTGCGGACATCTGCAAAATGCGGTCACAGCCCCTGTGTAGGAGCGACCTTTCATGATGGTTGCTCGCTTTCTCCCCTGTTGCGTGCAGCGAATGACCGTGTGCACCCGCCGCTAGCAAAGCGACTTTAGGCACCTGCGTTCCCACTGTCCAACGCATAGTTCCTTTAGGAACTATCGGAAATACTTTTGAGAACGAAAATCTATCTAAGGCATAAGCAACGTTTATTGGTGGCGGGGTCGACCCGCAGACTTATGGAAGTCCGATTTAATTGCACCCATGCAGGCACTCCGCCTCCAGTGCAGAGCGAACTTGTGCAGCGATCAGGAATAAAGCGCCTTCGCGGGCGCCACAGGCAATCTGCAGGAAGAGTTATGGCGCTTGTGAGCTTGCAGGTTACTTCGGGAGAAACTGGTCCGGCCGATGTGATTGACTGTGCACACCGCTCCCTGGTGTTCTCTGCACCATCGTTTTTGGCGATGCATGAAATCAGCAAAACCGATGATTTAGCCGGTGGATGGCATTCAGCGCATTGTGCTCGGCGGAGCGGCGACTACGGCAGGCGGATAACGGCAGGGCGGATGACAGTGAAGGATGCTCAGTCAGGCGGGCAAGAATCTTCGAATCCGCTTCAAGGGGCTGTTCTTGGCGTTGAAGCCGGGGGCGGCGTGCTCCGGAAGGGCTCTTAGGTACTCGTGCCGAAAAACGGCAGAGCCTGGAACAACCACCGCCCTCTCATTTTCTGAAAGGTACTACTGATGGGAGGAGTTGCGCTTGTCGCTCATTTGCACAGCCGCACTCGTAAAGCTTGTCACCAGCCAGCGATCGCCAACCTGCCTCAGCGTAAAGATATCGTGTCGACCACCAGGCATTACATCAACGCTGACGCGCGCGTCGGGGTTGTTTTCGGTGATCTCTATGAACTGATTGTGCAACTTCAGCTTTTGATGCGCGTCGTTTGTGGCAGGTCTTTCGTCGATAACGTCTTTGCAGGTGTTCAACTCAACGCCATTTAACGACAACGCTGCAGATTTGTCGAGTTGTCGCTCGCACGCGGCCGCATCTCCGGTGAACAACGCATTTTCAAGATCTGAGACAGCATAAGAGATGTTGCTCTTCCTTAGCTCCACTTGCGCTGCCATCGCCCGCGCCTGCTTTGCGTCGATGCCATACCGGGCAGCCAACGAGGATGGGTCCTGGCTGACTGCTCCCGTCACCAGCAGGCTCGCAATCCCACAGAGTACAACACAAGTTGGTAATACTTTCTTCATTCTAACCTCCGTACTCCGGTCGCCATAAGTTTCGAATTGATCTGTCTACGAACATAGATCGGGGGCAATAAAGAAGGCATGAATAAGAAATAAATCTTTGATAAGGAAACCTGCGCGTAAGCTACCCCTCTTGCAGGGGACTTCGGTTGCCCCGGCAGAAGGAGCACACAAAATCGTGAAAAGCCTTTCGACGGATACGGCCACATGACCGGAAGGTATTTGTACAAAAGCGGCTTCGGACGATCGACAGCGGCCGCGGCAAAGACTCCACAGCCGCCCGGCCGCAAGGGGAGAGCCCAGGGAGTGACCCATTTGTTATAATGTTGCTGGCCTCTTGCGGAAGTGGTGGAACTGGCAGACACACCATCTTGAGGGGGTGGCGCCGAAAGGCGTGGGGGTTCAAATCCCCCCTTCCGCACCAACATATTCATTCCATTTGAGATAGAAAGGCCGGCTTGGGTCCGGTTTGGTTTGCGGGCAGATGAACATTTTGATTGGCTTGGTCTACGCCGTACACATTCTGGTGTGTTTTTTTCTGATCATTGTGGTGCTGCTGCAGAGCGGCAAGAGCGGTGATATCGCGGCCGCTTTCGGCGGTATGGGGAGCCAGACCGCGTTCGGGCCGAGGGGCGCTGCCACCGCGCTTTCTCGGGCAACGACCTGGTCGGCCGTGCTCTTCATGGTCACCTCGATTACGCTGTCCATCGTCGCCGTGCGGCGCAGCGGCGCAGCAACTTCTCGTTCCGTTCTGTCGGGAGTCAAGCAAACCACATCGCAGCCGGCCGCGCCTGCTCCGGCTCCAGCCGCTCCGGTTTCGCAGCCTGCGCCCGCTCAGAAGAAGTAGGTTTCGGCGATCGGGCAGCGGCAATCTGATACGACGCGAACGTCCTCCAATACGGAGGACTTCGTTTTTCAGGATTGTTCTCCGCTGTCGAATAGAATCTCGCTATGATTCACGAAATTCTCCCCGTCGGACCTCTGCAGTGCAACTGCTCGATCATCGGCGATGAGCAAACCCGCGAAGCCATGGTCATCGATCCGGGAGACGATGTCGATCAGGTGCTCGATCTGATCCGGAAACACAATCTGCGGGTGAAGCAGATCGTGATCACCCACGCGCATATCGACCACGTAGGCGGAGCCATGAAACTGCGCAAGGCGACGGGTGCCCCGGTTCTGCTGAATCAGAATGACTACGCTCTTCTCAAGATGCTCGACGTGCAGGCAGCCTGGCTGGGAATGGCTGCACCCGAAAAAGTTGAAATCGACCAGGGCATCGGTCAGGCCGATACGGTAAAGGCTGGTTCCCTTGTCGGTCAGGTTCTCCACACGCCCGGCCACACCCAGGGCAGCATCTGCCTGTATTTTCCTGCCGAAACCATGCTGATTGCCGGCGACACACTCTTCGCCGGCAGCATCGGCCGTACCGATCTCCCCGGAGGATCGTTCGAGAAGATCATTCATTCCCTGCACGACCGCGTGCTGGCTTTGCCCGACGAGACGTTGGTCGTCCCCGGTCACGGACCGCTCACAAGAATTGGCGAGGAGCGGGAAAGCAATCCGTTCCTTGTAAAACGGTGACTTCCCCAATGTGGTTGGGCTAGGGATTGAGCAGGTCGAGGATCAGCCGGATTCCTTCACGAAAACCTTCTGTCGGCGTTATCAAGCTCATCACCAGGTACCCGTCGCCAGGAAAATCGTAGAAATGCCCGGGATGCACGAGCACGGCGAGCTTTCGCAACAGATCAATCGCCAGATCTTCGTCGGATTGCGTGGCTGGCACACGTAACACGACATACCATCCGCCTTCCACATCCAGACGCTCACAAGTCTTCTGCTGCGCCAGTCTGCGATCGAGTTCCTGCAGGTTGGTCCTGGCGCGGTCAAGCAGCAGCGGTTGAATGTTTCGTCGCTGCTCCAGCAGCGCCGGCGTGGCGAGTTGCAGCGGAGTATTCATCGAGAGATAGGTATCCGCAATTACTTCCAGTCGGCCCAGCGCTTCCGCCTTGCGCTCTTCGGGACCGCTGGTCACGACCCACGCGACCTTCATCTGCGGCAACCCGCTGATCTTCGAAAGTCCGCTCAAAGTAAACGTCAACACGTCGCGATTCACCGCAAACGTTGCTCGCGGGGCGCCGTCGAGAGGGTAGTCCAGAAAGACCTCGTCCACCAGCAAGGCCAGACCGTATTCCTGACAAAACCGGTTCAACGCAGCGGCCTCTTCCGGCCTTGCGTAGGACCCAGTCGGATTGTTCGGATGAACGACGACGACGGCGCGCGTGCGATGCGTGACCGCTTTGTAGAGCGAGGGAAAGTCGATCTGCCATCCGTGGTCGTAAAGCAACGGATGGGGCACGAGCTTCACATCCGCAAGATCGGCCAGGAATTCGAACAGCGGGTAACTTGGCTTCGGAACAAGGACCTCGTCATCCGGATTGCAAAGCAGGCGGAATACGTGTGCATAGCCTTCGCTGGTGCTGGTGGTCAGAATCACTGAATCGGAATCGAGATCGAATCCCTCGTGCGCCTCGCGGTAGTAGTCCACGACTGCCTGGCGTGCTTTGAGTAGGCCCTTGGGCTGGGGGTCGTAATCCATGGCCTCCGGCTGCACCATGGCTTCGAGAATTGCCTCGCTGTCATAATGAAGGTGGGCCCGGGATGGATTTGAGACGCTGAGATCCAGGATCTTCATTCCCGCCGCGCGCAATTCCGCCTGCACTTGCGAAAAGCGGTTCGGGGTTAGTTTCCATTCAGTGCGTTTGGAAAACATTGTACGAATCGGCGAGCCTCAAGGCTGCAGGTAGAAACCGAGCTGCTGCGGTGGGGGAAGAGTTTTCTGTGCCCAGTATTGCCGTTGCGCGTCGCGCACGGCAACGATCTTGCCTTGGAACGTCTGCGCAAGGAGGTCGTAGCGGACGAGCACGTTCCCTAACCAGTATGGACGGTTTTCGCGGAGCCACGCTTTCTCGTACATGCCGCGAAGCCGCGTAGTTGCATCCCGCAAGTCCTCCAGGCGCGCATTGATGGCAGTGATCTCTTCCAGATCGTTCTCTACCCGATCGCCGTCAGTCAGGTGTTGGTAAGCATCCCAATAAAAGTGGTTGATCTCGGTGGTGAACTGGATCTTCATGCCCAACGTGTCCAAGCGCCACGCTGCGAAAATCATGTCATCGAGCGTATCGCCGTTAACGTGCGCGGCCGCGCGGCTTCGGTACAGCGCCTCGAGGGCATGCTCGGCCCCGAGCCGAACGTCTCTGGCGGCCGGCAATGCTTTCTGCATGAGCTTGGCGCCGTCCTCGCTGAACGGATCCGCCCAGAACAACGTGTCGTCGGCACCTTCGCTCCCCGCATTCTTCAATGCCGCGTGCGCGAGATCGAGATTTTCCAGTACCTCCTTGAAAGTATCGCCCGCGTTTCGATAGAACGCCCAGTCATAACTGTTCTTGAAATCCTCAATGGCAGACTCCCCGGGCTGCCATCCCGCTGCAGCTCCAAACGCCAGCGCGGGCCACGTCATTTCGAACAGGGTCTCGCCGTCATCGTCCCAGGTGGTATTCAGCATCCCGATGGCGCCCGCCTTCTGGCCATCACGCACGAAGTTCCGGATGTTCACGTAAGCCACATCCAAATTCGGCCAGATCACATTCCAGTTGCTCACGCCGGGTGCGACCATGGTCGGCAGGCCGGCCTCTGTATAGGGCTTGAGGATGGCGTCGTAGCTGGGTTTGACATCGTAGTCCCAGGGGACCGCAATCATCTCCTTGGGAAGGATGGTCAACAGCTCCGGATACTTCACCGCGATGTCGCCCCAGAACATCAGTTGCTTGTGGTAGGGCTCGAGAATTTCGTGCACTTTCTGCAGATGTTCAAGATATACGCGGCCCAGCCCGACTTGATCGGCTCGCGCCTTGGTCTGGCCGCGTCCCAGTTCGAAGGTTTCATCCGCGCCAATATGAAGAAACGGGCCTGGGAACAGCGGCGCGAGCTCCGCGTAAAGACTCTTGATGAAGTCGTAGGAGCGCTCGTTCGTGGGCGTGAGCACGTGTCCGTGCGGAGTCTCCGCCACGTCGGAATAGATTTCGTATTTCAGCGCGTGATGCAGATGGCCGAAGGCCTGCTGCTCAGGCAGGATCGTGACGTAGTACTTCTGCGCATACTGCACCAGTTCACGGATCTGATCAGGAGTAAGGGCGGCCTCTTTCGGAGCCATCAACGGCTGGCTCTGAAAATCAAACACGTGCTCCATGTAAAGCGCGAACAAGTTGACCTTGTACGCCGCCAGCGTACGAATTTGCTTCTTCATGTATTCCAGGGTCGGGATGGGTCCGCGGCTGATGTCGTCATGGACCCCGCGCCACTTCATGCTCGGCCAGTCACGAATGACAAGCGCAGGACACTCCGTTCCGGTTTCCCGCGGATGGAGCAACTGGCGCAAGGTCTGGACTCCGTAAAACAATCCTTGCCCGGTCGCTCCGGCGACTGTGATACGGGACGAGTCTGCATACAAGACATAGCCCTGTTCACCAGGATTCTCCGCGACATTCACGCCCTTCGCCACGAGGTAAGAGCGCATGCGAGAATCCGACAGCCGGCCAAGGACAATCGCACCGTTGCCGGCAGGTGGCTCCTGCACCTTTTCAATCGCGACTTTCAATCCAGACTGATCAAGAATCTCTCGTGCGAGGCTTTCGGCGGCAGTGCGATCTTCCGCAGCGTGAGCAGCTTCGACAAAAATTCGAGTTGTGGAAGTGACGGCGAAAGAGCCCTTTTCCAGGTGAACTTCCTTTGGCACAGGCAGGAGCTTCAACGACGCCGGAGCCGATGATGCTTGGGCAAAAGCGAGAACCGGGGTCAGAAGCGACAACAACGCGGCAGGCAACAACGCGGGTAACAACTTCGTTCGTCGCATTAAGTAGGAACGTCCTTCTTTGGTTGTGAAGGCGCAGCCTATGCCGCTCGATCACTGATTCAATGTTGTGTCGCGGTCGCCATCACAAGGCTAAACCTGATACCCGGTCCCGCGTGATCAATTTGCGCAAGGCCACTGCTCACTTGCCGAACGCTTCCTTATTAACTACGTATGGCATCTTGGTGACGTCCCCGCCGTAATTTTCTTCCAGAACGTCCATGAGGCCCTGCACACAGCGGCCCGCCATGCCCCTTTCGGGGTCGGTGGAGAGACGCGTGATCTTCGCAGCGCTCGCGAAGTGCGGATACAGCCGACAGCGGTCTTCAATCGCCGGATCACGCAAGGGCGAGTCCGCCGGGAGAGGCTCCTGCTCATAAACATCGAGAGCCGCCCCCGCGATCCAGTTCTCGCGCAGCGCTTTCGCGAGAGCAGTCTCGTCGATCACCGGCCCCCGCGAGGTATTCACCAAGTACGCGGTCGGCTTCATCACGCGCAAGGTTCGCTCGTTGAACAGATGGAAAGTCGGCGTCGGGCTTTCTCCTTCCCGAAGCAGGGGCACATGCACGCTGACGTAGTCGGCAGACTTCAGGGCTTCGTCCAGTGAGGCATAGCGGATCCAGCACTTCTCGCGACAGATACCGCGCGCGTGGCGCAGGTCCTTCATTTCCTGGATTGCCTTTACGTATTCGTTGTTCTGGTAGACCGGGTCGTAGCACAGGATGTTCATATCGAATCCGGTGCTCTTCTTGATCATGGCCAGTCCGATGCGGCCCGTGCCGATGATCGCGATCGTCTTGCCCGTCACCTCATCCCCGAGAAACGGCAGGTAGGGATGCCAGAAGCCCCACTGGTTCTCGCGCGTCAGGTGCTCGGCGCTCCACAACTTCCGCGCCAGCGCCCCCATGATGAAGAAAGCGAATTCCGCCGTGGCTTCGGTTAGGACGTCGGCAGTGTTTGTGAACGGGATGTGATAGCGATTCGCATCCGCCCGGTTGATATTGTCGAAGCCGACCGCATACTGCGCCACAACCTTCAGCGTGCTCTTCCCTGCTTCAAACAATTCGGCGTCCACCTGGTCGCGGAGCGTGGTGATCAGTCCATCAATCCCCGACTGCAGTTTCGAGACGATCAGGCTCTTCGGCGGCGGTTCCGGACTGCCGTAGACCTCCACTTCGTAGCCGCGCGCACGCAGCCGGTCGATCGACTCTCCGATATCGCAGGTGGCAAAAACGCGAAATTTCTTGGTCATGTTCTTTCAGGTTGGCTTGGTGCAGGCCGTTGTACCCCACGGCGTACGACGGAAAAGAAGAGACAGTTTACTCCAAGATGGCGGACGAGGGGGATCAAGGGCCGGGTCCATCGCCGACACGAGACAGTATGACAGCAGCGAAAGCCGACACTCGCCGTGAAGCTAGCGACGGCTCCCCGCCAGCAGATGCTGTTCGTCCAGCGCGGTGCGATGATTCTTCTTGATATCTACCAGTTCCAAGGCTTTGTGGGCGATGTGCTCCGCGCTCACTTGGAACTCCTTAATAAGTTCCCAGGGCGCGCCCGAGTCCCCGAACCGATCCTTCACACCAATCGCTCCCGTGATCACCGGCACGCCATAAAGGACGGGGCTTTCAGTGATGACGCTGCTCACGCGCCCCGCCAGAGCGCCGATCTGGTGCTCCTCGGCCGTGAGGACAACACCGGTTTCTTTCGCGGCCCACACGATGGCGGCCTGATCGATCGGTTTCAGCGTATGCAGATTAAGGATACGCGTTTCGTAGCCGAACTCGTGCTTTAAGATCCATGCGGCGCGCATGGCCTCGGGCACCATCGGACCGCACGCAATAATGGTCAGGTCTTCGCCCTCGTCCTTGTAGGAACTCTCCAGCGTGGTTTCGAAGGCGTCGAGGAAACTATCGCCCTCGCAACGTAGCCGGATCACATTGGCTTTGCCCAGAACGAACGGAGTTTCGTCGCGGGTTACGACTGGGGTTGCTTCGCGGGCGAAGCGGATGTACTTCGGGCCCTGGTGCTGGAGCAGCAAGAAATCGGTGGCCTTGCGCGTCTCCATTACATCGCAGGGAACCACAACCGTCATGTTGGGCAGCCCGCACATGGCGAACAAGTCTTCCAACGCCTGGTG
>Ga0075017_100002569_pt1 | contig 11382 bp, 6 predicted proteins | sample AleBraG_ABR_2012_FD_71475 | JGI IMG/M metagenome (GOLD analysis project Ga0075017, IMG submission 71475) | Freshwater sediment microbial communities in response to fracking from Pennsylvania, USA - Alex Branch Run_MetaG_ABR_2012 | ecosystem: Environmental > Aquatic > Freshwater > Creek >...
GCGCGACGAAATGCCCGACCCTCCCCGCCACATCATGTCCGAACCTACAGCCGGGCAGATGACGAGCGATCGCTCTTTCCCGGATGAGTCCGATTCGCTGCGAGCCCATGACAGCGCTCCGGACGAGGTCGTCTCCGTCGAGAGCCATTCCCTCGAAAGCATGCGCAACAGCGTGCTCACCACTATGCCCTCGAATTTCCAACAGGACGATCTCGACGTGCCCGCCTTCCTGCGCAAGCGCAATGATGTGATGTAAATCCCAGGCCAGACTCAGCCGTGCCATTGAGTCTGGCTTACTCTAGGGCCGACTTTCTCCTTGACGACCTAGCCGAGACTGACTAATCTTGTCGTCCTCCCCTCGTTTCACATCTTCCGACGACCGAGGTTCTAATGAAACACTTCTGCGCTCTTTCCGCCCTGAGTGTCCTCTTGTTTGCGGCCTGCCTGTCTGCGGCGCAGCAGTTTAATCCAGCGTCGTACTACTCGGTCGGCGCGCTCGGCGCTTTGCCCTCACAGATCGTCACTGGCGATTTCAACCGCGACGGCAATCTCGATCTGGCGGTAGCCGACACGCTCAAAGGCGGCGTGGCCATATTGCTCGGAAACGGGGATGGCACCTTCCAGACAGCCAGGCATCTTCAGGTCAATGCTCCGAACGCCATTGGAGTCGCCGACGTGAATGGTGACGGGATCCCGGATTTGATCGCGTTGGGATATGCACAGTCGAGTCCGCTGAGCGTTTTCCTTGGAAATGGCGACGGCACGTTTACGGTCAAGTCGAGATTTCTGGTGGCCGGCTCTCCGATCGCGTTGACCATTGCCGACTTCAACGGCGACGGAAAACTCGACGTCGCCGTCGCAAACTCCAACGAGTTCGCGAATCCCAAAAAGTCCGGATACATCTCAGTTTTCTTTGGCCACGGCGATGGAACCTTCGCCCTCGCCGGACACTACAACGCAGGCAAGAGCCCTTGGAGTCTCGCCGCCGCCGACCTGAACGGCGACGGCCGCCCCGACCTGGTCGTTGCCAGCGACAATTTTGCGTCGCAGTATGACACTCACACCCTTTTCATCCTTCTCAACAATGGCGACGGCACATTCACCAACGGGGCCAACTACAACGCCGGAGTCGAGGCTGACGCCGTCTCGATTGCCGACTTTAATCATGACGGCAAGCAGGACCTTGCCGTCTCCACCGGCTTCAACCAGGAGTTGGACATCCTGTTGGGCAATGGCGACGGAACATTCTCGGGTCCAGTGAGCTATTCAACGATCGCATTTGGTACCGGTCCTTACGGCAATGCAGTTGCCGACTTCAACGGCGACGGCAACCTCGATGTCGCGGTCAACATTGTCGACGGACCCTTAGTGATTTTCTTCGGCAACGGCGATGGAACCTTCCAGCCCGCCGTGGCCGCAGGAACTATGTCACAAACTGGTGGCCAGTCCGTCGTTGCCGGAGACTTCAACCACGACGGTGCACCCGATCTCGCGGCGAGCATCTTCCAGGCAAACAACGCTGCCGTCATGCTGAATGCGAAGTAAACATCAGGCGCCACCATTCAGCGCGACTGTGAAAAGTATTTCCCCATAGGGAAGTACCTTTCCAGTAACTAAGTAACGGATTACCGAGGGCTCTAGTACCGAAGTAATTCCTGGTTATGTACTTGTTTCACAACGGGTTAGATTAAAATTTACGTTGCACGCGATCTAAACTTTGTCATTGCCAGAATCGTGCTAAGTCCCTTACTATCGCAGAGTTGAGCGAGAATGCGCGGGGTTACCGCTGGCTGGCACAGCGCGTGCATCGTAGTAGCTAGATTCCGGGGAGTGAGTCGAGTCAATGTTCAAGGGAACCAGCCTTTTTCGTCTCTTTTCCACTGCAGTCACCGCCTCGCTCACCTGTCTGCTTTTTGCCGACGTGAGCTGGGCCGCCCACATTGCCACGCACGCTCCGGTGAAGAAACCGTCGCAGAAGATCAGTGAAACGCAGCACGCCCGCCATCGCCTGCATCACCTCGCGCACAGTCGCACCACCCATGCCACGCGGGTCACGCACGTCAGCCTCAGCACGCGGCATCGCTGGCACGAGCGCTTCTCCATGAGTTCGTTCGCCGATGGCCTTACCGCCGGCGACATCACGACGGGTGAAGATCTGGTGGTGCGCCAGGCCGCCATCGACGCCCTCGGCAACATGAATGGCACCGTGGTTGCGATCGAACCCACCAGCGGGCGCGTTCTCGCCATGGTGAATCAGAAGCTCGCGCTGTCGAGCGGCGCCCAGCCCTGCTCGACCATCAAGCTTTCCGTCGCACTGGCCGCGCTCAGCGAAGGCCTCATCTCCAAAGACACGCAAGTTCCTCTCGGCGGCCACTACCGCATGAATCTGACCACCGCGCTCGCGCACTCCAACAATGCCTACTTCGAGGCGCTCGGACGCAAGCTCGGTTTTGAAAAAGTCGCCTACTATGCCCATCAATACGGACTCGGTGAACTTGCCGGATACGGCATCCCGGGCGAGCAAGTCGGGGCCTATCCCGAAGAAGTGATTCCCGAAAAACTTGGCGGCGTCGGCAAGATGTGTTCCTTCGGCGAAGGCGTTTCCATGACTCCGCTGCAGTTGGGCGCTCTGGTCTCGGCCATTGCCAACGGCGGCACGCTCTACTATCTCCAGCATCCCACCAGCCCGGAAGAGGTCGCCAACTTTGAGCCGCGCATGAAGCGCCAGCTCGATATCGGTCCCATCATCCCCGAACTCTCTGATGGCATGGCGGGCGCGGTGCAGTACGGTACCGCCCGCAGCCTGCGCGTGAACTTCAGCGAAGAGGAAATCCTTGGCAAGACCGGAACCTGTTCCCACGCCGGCACCCGCTATGGATGGTTCGCCTCCTACGCCAACACCAGCGTGGGACGCGTCGTGGTCGTCGTCTTCCTCGAAGGCGGACGTCCCACCTTCGGCCCCAAGGCCGCCGAAATCGCCGGCCGCATGTATCGCAACATGTACGACCACAATTTCTTCCTGGCTGGTCCGACTGGCCCACGCGATCAAGCCGCGGTCAAGACCGACACCACCACTCCGTAACCCCACGAGAAATCTGCACGTAGAGACGTAGCTCCGCTACGTCTCTTTTCATTGCGCCCAGAATCGATTCGCTTATCCGGCAATGGCCGCCCATTCGCGACTCTGAGCGAATTCCAATGCCAATGAGCGCGTCAATTGCCGATGTTTCCTCTGGGCGATGTGTGCGTGGAGACATCTCTCCTCCCATCGCTTCAGGAGCCGGTGCATGCCCGTGCTGCAGGGCACTTACGATTACCGCTTGGTCGTGCTTTCCGTCGTGCTGGCCATGTTCGCGTCCTACGCGGCATTGGACATCGCGGGACGAGTCACCGCGGCACGCGGCCGATGGCAGGCCTTCTGGCTCGCCGGGGGCGCCATCTCCATGGGCCTCGGCATCTGGGCCATGCACTACGTCGGCATGCTGGCTTTCAAATTGCCGGTGCCAGTGCTGTACCACTATCCCACCGTCGTCGTGTCGTTGCTGGCCGCCGTTGCCGCCTCGGCCGTGGCCCTGTTCACCGTAAGCCGTGACCGCATCGGACCCCTCTCTTGGACCTTCGGAAGCCTCGTTATGGGTGCGGGTATCGGGGCCATGCACTATATCGGCATGATGGCGATGCGCTTGCCGGCGATGATGGAGTATCGCTGGCATCTGGTTGGACTTTCCATCTTCCTGGCGTTCCTGACCTCGTTCGTGGCGCTGCGTCTGGCTTTTCGAATCCGCCATGAAAACAGGTCCACTCGGCGAAAGTTCTTCAGCGCACTGGTGATGGGTGCCGCCGTCCCTCTCACCCATTACACCGGCATGTGGGCGGTACGCTTCCACTCCCATCCCGGTGCGGTCGGCACCGATCATTCCGTGACCATCACTCCGCTGGGTCTGGCCGCGATCAGCCTCGCCACTTTGCTGGTGTTGGCTGTGGCCTTCGTGAGTTCGTTTCTCGACCGTTTGCTGTCGGCGCAACGCGCCGGTCGCGATGTCGCCCGTACTGGAGAAGAGCAGTTTCGCACCCTCGCCGAAGCCATTCCGCAAATCGTCTGGACCGCCGACGCTGCCGGCCAGACCACCTATATCAACCAACGCTGGTATGAATTGACCGGCATGACTCCCCCGCAAGGCCTCGGCTCCGCTTGGATGGAGATGGTTCACCCGGATGATCGCGTCCCTTGCCAGCAACAGTGGCAGGAATGTCTGGACTCCGGCCGCACCTTCGAAGTCGAATACAGGCTGCGCGATACCGCGCAAGGCTACCGCTGGTACCTGGATCGCGCCGTCCCTTTGCGTGGAGGTTCGGGCGAGATCCAACAGTGGTTTGGCACCTGCACGGATATCGAAGAGCAGAAGCACAATCAGACCGTGCTGGAGCGGCTCATCCAGGAACGCACCGAGGAACTGGCTGACACCAATGAAAAGCTGCAGCAGGAATTGATTGAGAAGGACGCCGTCCGCCGCGACTTCGATCAGAAGAACGAAATCATTATGCGGGAACTCACCGAGCGCACCCACCGTGCCACGCTCCTCGCTCAGATGGGACAGCTCCTGCAAAGTTGCCTGACTCGGGAGGAAGCCTACGCCGCCGCCATGGGGTTTGCTCCTAGAGTCTTTCCCCATCGCCGCGGCGCGCTGATCCTGCTGAATCCTGGAGGCCAGCTCGCCGAAGTCGTCGGCTCCTGGCACGATTGCCAACTACCCGTGCCTGCGTTTGAGCCACCCGATTGCTGGGCCCTCCGCACGGCGCAGCCGCATGTCGTACTTCGCGGAGATACATCCGCTCCCTGCGCCCACGCCCGCGGAGTCGATCACTCCTACCTGTGTGTTCCGATTCTCGCCCAGGGACAAACCATGGGCGTCCTGCACGTTCAGGCGACCGACGAGGCTCCGAATCTCGAGGAAGCGGAAGTTTCCGTCAAGACCACCTTTGCTGGACAGCTCGGACTTTCCATCGCCAACATTCGCTTGCGCGACGCTTTGCGCATGCAGTCCATTCGCGATCCGCTCACCGGAGTTTTCAACCGCCGCCATCTGGAACAAGTGATGGACCACGAAATCCGCCGCGCCGTTCGCGCGTCGCAGCCCCTCGGCATCCTCATGCTCGATCTGGATCACTTCAAGAAGTTCAACGATACCTACGGCCACGAAGCGGGAGATGCGGTGTTACGCGAGGCCGCGGGATTACTCAGCCGCAGCATTCGGGCCGAAGATATCGTCTGCCGCTATGGGGGAGAAGAATTTGTCATCATACTCGGGACCGCCGATCTGAGCGCGGCCAGCCTCCGGGCCGAGCGCATTCGCGCCAAGATGCGGGAGTTGGTCGTCCTGTACAACGGCCAGTCGCTCGGAACGATCACCGTCTCGGTCGGCGTTTCCGCGCTGCCCCTCCACGGCAGCACCATACAGGAACTGTTGTCCGCTGCCGACGCCGCGCTCTACCGGGCCAAGCGCGAGGGCCGCGACCGCGTCGTCGCCGCTGCCTCTCCCGCTCCGAACAGTGGGCAGACCAATGCCGCTGGCGCGGGCTGATTCCGCGGCAAAACAAAACGCCCAGCCGCAAGGCTGGGCGTTCGTCACTCCGCACCTGGAAATCAGTTTCTCTGTCCCGGTCCTTTGCTCTCGTCGCTGGCAATCACGCCATCCTTGATGTGAATCACCCGATGCGCGTACTCCGCGATATCGCCTTCGTGCGTCACCAGAATGATCGTGTTGCCCTCGGCGTGCAGGCGGTCGAACAGCGCCATAATTTCCACGCCTGTCTGGGAATCAAGATTTCCCGTCGGCTCGTCCGCCAGGATGATCGACGGCTTGTTGACCAGCGCACGCGCAATCGCGACGCGCTGCCGCTGACCGCCGGAGAGTTCGTTGGGCTTGTGACTCATGCGGGCTTCCATGCCCACTGCCTTGAGCGAGCCGCGGGCGCGCTCCAGCCGCTCGTCTGTCGGAATACCCGCGTAGATCAGCGGCAGTTCCACGTTGTGCAGCGCCGTCGCCCGGGCCAGCAGGTTGAAGGTCTGGAACACGAATCCGATTTCCTTGTTCCGGATGCGCGCCAGTTCGTCGTCATCCAGTTCGCTGACCAGTTGGCTGTTGAGCCAGTATTTTCCCTGCGACGGCGTATCCAGGCAGCCGATCAGATTCATCAGTGTGGACTTGCCTGACCCCGAAGGCCCCATGATCGCGACATATTCGTTGCGCTGAATGCGCAGGTTTACCCCGCGCAGCGCGTGTACCTGCTGTTCGGAGCCCATGTCGTAAGTCTTCCAGAGGTCCTCGGCCGCGATCATGCACGATTCCGGCGGCGCTAACGTGACGGGGCTAGGCATGCTGATTAATTCTGCGGTTGCCATATTCTTCTCCTGACGTTGACTCAATTCGTCCGGTGTCACAGACCTCTCCGATCTTTTGTGCTTCGATCTTCGGTCTCAGACTCCGGCACTGCCTGCTTTGTTCCCGCTCCGTTTTCCGAGACCCACCCAGCAAACTCGACCGGCCTTCCCCGTTGGACGCGCCAGTCAGGCAAACGTTATTGCGCTTCGTCTTCTTTCTTCGGCACCGTGTTGTCGATCTTCACGCTGGCCCCCGGGCGCAGCGTGCGCAACACTTTGTAACTACCCGTAACCACTTCGTCGCCTTCTTTCAGACCGTCGAGCACTTCAATGTCGGTCGTTCCCGTGATCCCCGTGCTCACCGGAACGAAGACCGCCTTCTTGTCACGGATCACGAATACTCCCTGGACATCGTTCCCTTTTTTCTTGGATGCAATCTCAGTCGCCGGCGCAGCTGCATGCACCGACCCCGGCGGATCGTTCTGCGCCTCGACCTGCTCTTTGCTGCGCAGGGTCAGCGCCTGGATCGGGAGCGCCAAAGCATTGCTCCGCGTCGCGGTCGTAATCTTTGCCGTGGTGGAAAGTCCCGGCCGCAAATCCTGTGGCGCATCGCTAAGGTTCACCACTACTTTGAAATCTTTGGCCTCTTCGCTGGCCGTGGCCTGCTGCGAAGTCGAAACTCCGCTCGAGCGTACGATCGCGTTATCGCCAATCTCTGAAACCGTCCCGTGAAAAATCTTTTTCGGAATGGCGTCGATTGTCACTTCCGCCGGCTGCCCCAGTCGCACATTCACGATGTCCGTCTCATCCACTTTTACTTCCGCCGTGATCACCGACATGTCGGCAATCGTCATCAGCGTGCTGCCCGGAGCATTCTGAATGCCCATGACCACCGTCTCACCTTCCCGCACCGGTAGATTGGTGACTACACCGTCGTACGGCGCGTTGTAGCTCGCCTTGTGCAGCACATCCGTGACTCGAGTCAGATTCGCCTGGTTCTGCGACACGTGCTTCTCGGCCGAATCCTTCTGCGCCTTTGCCTGCGCCACCCGCGTTTGCGCCTGCACCAGGCCGGCATCGGCGGTAGCCCATGCGTTCTTCCGGCTGTCGAAATCCGACTTCGAAATCAGTCCATCTTTAAATAGACTCTGCGCCCGATCCCAATCCAGCTTGTTGCGCTCGTAATCGGCCTGCGCCCGCTGCAAGTCGGCCTGCGACGTTTTCAGCGCGGCATCTGCCGCCAGCGCATCCGTCTGCGCCGCCTGCAACGATGCTTCATTGGCGTTCACATCGGCCGAGGACTGCACGTTTTCCAGTTGCGCCAGCAATTGCCCCTTCTTGACCCGATCCCCCTCTTTCACGTAAAGGTGGGTGATCTTCCCAAACGCATTCGCGCCCACGTTCACGTAAGTCTTCGGCTTGATCTCACCGGACGCGCTCACCACGGTCGTGAGATCCTCCCGCAGCACCTTCCCGGTCTGCACCGTAACGATGCCCTTGGTCGCCTGATGCGCCACAATGCCGGCAACTATCAGCAGCACAAACAAAATGCCGATGCCGATCGCAATCTTCTTCCAAAGTTTCATGGTTTCCGCCACTGTCCGGAGGGATTCTTTTCTGACACTTCTATCCGCAACAGGCAAGCCTGAGTTGATCCCCACCGGGCGACGGACACACTGGTTAATACGGTCCCGGTGTTAAGAAAGTTCCAGTCAGGAAACGAAGGAGTGCCTACTTCGAATAACGCGCAATAACACGACGTCCCCGGAACCGATCATTATACTGTCGCTTTGAGCCGCCCGGAAGACCATTACCGCGAAGGGGGTACGAAGGATCACGAAAGGGTTACCCCTCCAGAGGTTGTGCTTCGTGTCGTTCGTGTCCTTCGTGGTTCATGCTTTTCTCTGGAGGGAATGAAATTCATCCGCTTCTGGGCAACTCCGACCCGCCCACCCCGGTTCTAACCAAAAATAGGGCGAATGTCGTTCAATTCGTTCTCGGGTCTAGACTTAGCCTTGATTTCACGCAACTGTAGGGCCTACAATGATCAGACGACGGTTGTCTGGTAGGAGTCCCTTTCATGTTCCCGGTTTCTATCTGTGCCAAAAAGTGTCAATCTTTTGCGCTGATCCTGGCGGTGTGCACAGGCACGTTCGCTTTTGTCACTTCCTCCCAGGCGCAAAATCAGGACGCTCAGCCTGCCCAGCAGGACCAGAAATCGACTGAAAATGCTAAGCCCGCCCAGGCTCAGCCGCCGCAGGATGCCGTCGATCCTCTGAAGCGCCCCATCGACGCCAAGAAGAAAAAGCAGCAGCAGAGAGACTTCTCCAAAGAAATCAAAGGCCCCTACAAGAAGTGGCTCGACGAAGACGTGGCCTGGATCATTACCGACGAAGAGCGCGCCGCCTTCAAACAACTCTCCAACGACGAAGAGCGCGACAACTTCATTGAAGCTTTCTGGCAGCGCCGCGATCCCACGCCCGACACCGAAGAGAACGAATACAAAGAAGAGCACTACCGCCGCATCGCCTACGCCAACGAGCACTTCGCCGCCGGCATCCCCGGCTGGAAGAGCGATCGCGGCCGCATTTACATCATTTATGGACCGGCCGACGAAGTGGAGTCGCATCCCGCCGGCGGCACCTACCAACGCCCCATGGACGAGGGCGGGGGCGAGACCTCGACCTTCCCCTTCGAGCAGTGGCGCTATCGCTATCTTGAAGGCATCGGTCAGGAAGTCATTATCGAATTCGTCGACACTTGCCAGTGCGGCGAATATCACATGACCATGGACCGCTCCGAAAAAGACGCGCTGCTCTACACGCCCAACGCCGGTTTAACCATGTGGGAGCAGATGGGCATGGCGAACAAGAGTTCGCGTTTTAACGGCAACGGCATCGAGCGTCTCGGTTCCGGCCCGCAAAGCGGCATGGTCGCAAGCAAGGAATTTGATCGCCTCGAGCAATTCGCCAAATTGCAGGCCGCTCCTCCCGTCAAGTTCAAGGACCTGGAGGAACTTGTCAATTCAAAGATCATCCTCAACCCGATGCCCTTTGACGTGCGCTCTGACTTCGTGAAGGTCACCAGCGATACGGTTCTCGTACCCGTCACCATTCAGATGAAGAACCGCGACGTCACCTTTGTGAACAAGGACGGAATCCAGCGCGGCACCATCAACATCTTTGGCCGCCTGACAACATTGACGGGCAAAGTTGTGCAGACTTTCGAAGATACGGTCCAGGTGGATGTACCCGCCGAACTGCTGCCCCGCACCGCCGAGAATGCCTCGGTGTACTGGAAGGCGCTGCCCTTGCGACCCGGCCGCTACAAGCTAAATATCGCAGTGAAAGACGTCAACGGCGACCGTAAGGGTGTCTGGAGCCGCAGCATCGTCGTGCCCGACTATTCTGACGACAAGCTGGCCACTTCTACGCTGATCGTCGCCGACCAGATGGAGCCCGTGCCGACGAAGGCCATCGGAACCGGTAATTTTGTTATCGGCACGACCAAAGTGCGCCCGCGCGTGGCTCCCGCCGACGGCAAGCCGGCGCTCTTCAAACGGGATCACGACCAGAAGCTGAATTTCTGGATGCAAGTGTACAATCTCGGCGTGGACGAGAAGACGCATAAACCTTCCGCCACGTTCGAGTACGCCATTACCAATATGGCGACGAACAAAGCGGTGGTGCAGAAGACCGAGACCACCGATACGATGGGCAACGTCGGTGAGCAGATCACGTTGCAGAAGTCGATTGCCGCTGCGAACCTGCAGCCCGGCATCTACAAGATCGAAATCAAAGTGAACGACAATATTTCGAAGCAGACTGTTGATCCGTCGGCAGTGTTTCAAGTAGAGTAGCTGCCTGAAAATTTCCCCCGGGGGTGGGGCGGTTTGAGACTGCGCAAGCTGAAAACTTGGGCAATCGTGCTGGCGTTATCGCTGCCCGCCTGTGCCGCCGACCGGCCCGCAGCGATCTCGGGCTACGTCCGCAGCGCCTCCGGCACCCCGCAGATCGGTGCCATCGTACAAATCTTCGGCGCCGCGAATCACCATCTCACTGTATTCACCGATGCCGCCGGATTCTACACCGCGACGAATCTGCTGCCTGGCTTGTACTCTCTGAGAGTCACAGTCCCGTCGTTCCTTCCCGGCTTCCGCGAAAAAATCGGCCTCCGTCCCGGCGCTGCCGTCAACGTCAACATCACCCTGAACACCTTGCTCGACGTGATGCAACTCGTCCCGGCGCGGCCAGTTCCCGAAGAGGATGACTGGAAGTGGACCCTCCGCTCGGCGGCGAATCGTCCGGTCCTTCGTATCTTCGACGACCCAGTCCTTAGCGGCGATAAGCAAAGCCACGAACTTCGCGGCACGCTCTCGTTCCTTGCCGGATCGGCAGCCGGAGGCTACGGCACCGGTTCCGACATGAGCACCGGCTTCACTCTCGAGCGCTCCGTCTTCGCTGACGGCATGATCAATTTCAGCGGCAACGTCGGCTACGGACAAGGCCTGCCCGCCGCCGTGCTCCGCGCCGGATACTCGCACCAGCTCCCGAACGGCTCGGTTCCATCCGTCGCGCTGACCGTGCGCCGCTTCGCTGCCTCCGATCCCAACTTGCACAACGCCGCCCTGCAATCCGTGGCGCTTTCCGTGGCCGACGAATTCACCGTGGGCGATGTTCTGGAACTCAGGGTTGGCAGCGAACTGCAGGCAATCCAATTCCTCGGACGGGCCACCGCATTTCGCCCCTACGGTTCCGCCGATTTGCATCTTTCGCCGAATACGGTTCTCGAATATCAGTACGCGACTTCCCGCCCGCGTTCGCGCGATGAAAAGGGTTTCGACTCCGCCCCCGCGGACATGAGCGAATCGGACCCGCGCGTCAGCCTGCTCGGATACGCGCAGAAAATTGAGCACGCGCATCATCAGGAACTGAGCCTCTCGCAGCACGAAGGCGACACCTCGGTTCAGGTAGCCATCTTCTCCGATCGTGTCACCGACC
>Ga0075017_100002570_pt1 | contig 11381 bp, 9 predicted proteins | sample AleBraG_ABR_2012_FD_71475 | JGI IMG/M metagenome (GOLD analysis project Ga0075017, IMG submission 71475) | Freshwater sediment microbial communities in response to fracking from Pennsylvania, USA - Alex Branch Run_MetaG_ABR_2012 | ecosystem: Environmental > Aquatic > Freshwater > Creek >...
GCATCACCGTCAGCCGCGACAGGGCCTTCGTGAGCTGGAAGGTGCGGACCATGCCACTGCGAGCGACCTTCGCTGCGCCGACCGCTCCCATCGCCTTGCCGTCGAAGAGCCACCTGGCCGTGTCAGGGCCGCGGTTCGTGAGGGACGGGGCGGAGTTCGGCCGATCGAATCCGGTCAGGAGGTTGAAGAAGGTCGTCTTGCCTGCGCCGTTGGGGCCGATCAGCGCGGTGATCGCGCCGCGCTGCACTTCGACGTGTCCGACGTCGACGGCGGTCATGCCGCCGAAGCGACGGATGACGTTGTCGACGGTCAGGATGGGATCCGGCTTGCTGCTTCCCGGCTTCTCCTCGACGAGAGCGAGCTTGCGGCGGAGGGCCGCCCGGTCGTAGTCGTAGCCGGCGGCGCCGCTCTGCGGGGTCTTCGTGGTGTCAGACACTGAACGCCAACTCCCTCTTGTTGCCCAGGATGCCCTGGGGTCGGAAGATGATCAGGCACATGAGCGCTGCTCCGACGAGAATGTACGAGAACTGGACGGCCTGCTGCGAGCCCATGATCTGGCTGGGGATGAACGTCTGCGCGAGCGACTGGATGAGCAGGCGCATGACGAAGAACAGGATGGCGCCGAGCACCGGCCCGAAGACCGTCGCCGCGCCACCGAGCAGAAGTGCGGTGTAGATGAAGAACGTCGTCGAGCGGCCGAGTCCGTCGGGCTGTACCGACGAGGGCAGCACGTACACGATGCCCGCGACCGCACCGATGAGACCGCCCAGGATGAGGGCCTGCAGCTTGTAGCTGTAGACGTTCTTGCCGAGGCTGCGCACCGCGTCCTCGTCTTCGCGGATGCCTTTGAGCAGCCGGCCCCACGGGCTGCGGGAGAGCGCCCAGACCAGCAGGGAGAACACCGCGACGAGACCCCAGCCCACGATGCGGATCCACCAGCCGTTGACGCCGTTGTTGTCGTAGTCGAACCACAGGATGATCGTGGTGCCGTTCGGCAACGGCGACAGCGCGTTGAACGGGGCGTTGTAACTGTTTCCCGTGATGCCGTTCGACCCGCCGGTGAGGTCGGTCAGGATCGACGACCGCCCGACCATCCGGATGATCTCGGCCGCCGAGATCGTGACGATCGCGAGGTAGTCGCCTCGCAGCTTCAGTGTCGGCAGGCCCAGGATCAGCGCGAACAGGAGCGCGATGACGAGCGCCACCAGCACGGCCCCGAAGATCGGCACACCGCGCTCGGTGGCGATGGCGAAGCCGTAGGCGCCGAGCAGGAGGAACGCAGCCTGACCGATGTTGAGCAGGCCGGCGAAGCCGAAGTGGATGTTGAGACCGATCGCGGCGATGGCGAATGCCGCCGTCGTCGGAGCGAGAGCCTGAATGGTCAGGGATTGGAACAGGCTGACGATGTAGTCCATGAGTGGTCTCCCTTAACCGATGCGCTCGCGGCGACCGAAGATGCCCTGCGGTCGGAACATGAGAATGATGATGAGGATGAACAGCGCCGTCGCGTACTTGAAGTCGCCCGGCAGCACGAGGTTCGTCAGTTCGACGATCATGCCGACGATGAGCGATCCGATGAGGGCGCCGAACGCGGTGCCGAGGCCGCCGAGCGTGACCGCCGCGAAGATGAGCAGCAGGATCTGGAGGCCGAGCTCCCAGTTCACGCCGTTCAGCACCAGGCCGAGCATGACGCCCGAGAGGCCGGCGAGGCCCGCGGCGATCGTCCAGACGAGCCGGATGATCCTGTCGACGTCGATTCCCGACGCTGCGGCGAGGGCCGGGTTGTCGCTGACCGCGCGCGTGGCACGGCCGGTGCGGGTCTTCAGCAGGAACAGGCCGGAGAGCACCAGGACGACGACGGAGATGCCCATCGCGACGTACGACTGCACTGTGAGGACGACGCCGCCGATGTCGACGGTCTTCGGGTTCGCGATGCTGATGCGCACCGTGGCCGCTCCGTAGAAGTACTGGAAGGCGTACTGCAGGGCGATCGAGAGGCCGATCGTGACGATCATGAGCTGGGTGAGGCTGAGGCCCTTCTTGCGGAGGGGCTTCCAGATGAGCTGATCCTGGAAGAAGCCGGTCGCCGCCGAGATGACCACGGTGATGACGGCCGCCAGGATGAGTGGCAGGCCGAGCACATTGGCGAAGGTGTAGGCCAGTAGCCCTCCGAGCGTGACCTGCTCGCCGTGCGCGAAGCTCTGGAGCCCGGTGGTCCCGTACACCAGCGAGAGGCCGATGGCGGCGAGGGCGAGCAGGAGGCCGAGCCGGAGACCCGATGCGGCCTGCTGAGCGAGGCGCTGGAACGAGAAGTCGTTCCCGGTCGAGTTGTTGTCGATCACCGCGCCCTTGGTCGTCGACAGCTGGAAGATCGTGCCGGCGCTCGACCCGAGAGTGACCGAGACCTGACGGTCGTTCGTCTTCTCGTTCGCCAGGTACTGGCCGCTGGGAAGCGACTTCTCGTCGAGGGTCACCGTGAAGGTGCCGTTCGACTTGACCGGGATGGACCAGCGCCCCGAACCGTCGGTGACCCCGCTGATCGAGGTTCCGGTCGGCGATTTGGCCGAGATGGTCACGCCTGTGGCGGGCTTGCCGTCGCTCCGCAGCAGAGTGCCCTGGATACACGCGGTCGTCGCATCCGTCACGCAGGCCGTCGTCGCGGCATGTGCGGCACCGACGCCGAAGGCGAGCGACGAGAAGCTCGCGAGGAGAGCGAGGAGCAGCGTCGCCGCCAGGAGCACCAGGGAACGATGCGTTCGTACGGGTGGTGTGTTCGTTGGAGCGAGAATCACAGAACCTCCTGGACGGCCCAGTCGGACATTTCCCCGAGGGTCTGGCTCGCCGTCGTCGTTGACAGTACTTTCCCTATGTGTCCGCTGTGTTTCCGAGATAACACGGTAGAGACACAGGAGTCTAAATGGTTCCTAGGGCGGCCATGGGGCCCGGGAATGAAATCACCTCCGACGGGTTAAGATGTATCACCGGTCCTCGAAGGCGACACCGGGCTTCCCCATCCGCGTTTTCACTCACTCAAAAGGTGGCTCATGGACCAGCCGGACCCCTTCGGTTTCATCGGACTCACGTACGACGACGTCATGCTGCTCCCCGGGCGCACCGACGTCATCCCGTCGGAGGCCGACACCTCGTCGCAGCTCACGAAGCGGATCCGCGTGGCCACCCCGCTGCTCTCCGCGGCGATGGACACCGTCACCGAATCCCGAATGGCGATCGCCATGGCCCGCCAGGGCGGCCTCGGCATCATCCACCGCAACCTCTCGATCGCCGATCAGGCCGCTCACGTCGACAAGGTCAAGCGCAGCGAATCCGGCATGATCACCAACCCGGTCACGACGACCCCCGACGCGACGGTCGCCGACGTCGACGCCCTCTGCGGGCAGTTCCGCGTCTCCGGGCTTCCCGTCATCGAACCGGACGGCACGCTCGTCGGCATCATCACCAACCGCGACATGCGATTCGTCTCGAAGTTCGAGATGGCGACGACGCTGGTGCGCGACGTGATGACCAAGGCGCCGCTGATCACGGCTCAAGAAGGGGTCGACCCAGACTCTGCCATCGCGATCTTCGCGCAGCACAAGATCGAGAAGCTGCCCTTGGTCGACGCCAACGGCAAGCTCCGCGGCCTCATCACCGTCAAAGACTTCGACAAGACCGAGATGTACCCGAACGCCACCAAAGACGACGCGGGCCGCCTGCGCGTCGGTGCCGCGATCGGCTTCTTCGGCGACGCCTGGCAGCGGGCGCAGGCGCTTCGCGACGCCGGTGTCGACGTCCTCGTCGTCGACACCGCCAATGGCGAGAGCTCCGGCGAGCTCGACATGATCAAGCGGATCAAGGCCGACCCGTCGTTCGCCGACATCGACGTGATCGGCGGCAACGTCGCCACGCGGAGCGGCGCACAGGCCCTCATCGACGCCGGCGCAGACGCCATCAAGGTCGGCGTGGGCCCCGGCTCGATCTGCACCACCCGCGTCGTCTCGGGCGTCGGCGTGCCCCAGGTCACAGCCGTCTACGAGGCGTCGCTCGCCGCGCGAGAGGCCGGCGTGCCGGTCATCGCCGACGGTGGCCTCCAGTACTCGGGCGACATCGCCAAAGCGCTCGTCGCCGGCGCCGACACGGTCATGCTCGGGTCACTCCTCGCCGGCTGCGACGAGAGCCCGGGCGACATGGTCTTTGTGGGGGGCAAGCAGTTCAAGGCCTACCGCGGCATGGGCTCGCTCGGGGCGATGCAGACCCGCGGCAAGAACACCTCGTACTCGAAAGACCGCTACTTCCAGGCCGACGTGCCGAGCGACGACAAACTCATCCCCGAGGGCGTCGAGGGGCAGGTGCCCTACCGCGGTGCCCTGTCGAACGTGGTCTACCAGCTCGCCGGCGGCCTGCGCCAGTCGATGTTCTACGTCGGCGGCCGCACCATCCCCGAGCTGAAGGCGCGCGGAAAGTTCGTGCGGATCACCGCCGCCGGCCTGAAAGAGAGCCACCCGCACGACCTCCAGATGGTCGTCGAGGCGCCGAACTACCGCGGCTAGCGCTCTGCGCGGGGCTTCGCGCTGGCCGCCGCAAAACGTTTTACGGACAAATCACCCTGCCGCGGCCGGGTGATTTGTCCGTTCGGCGTCTAGTTATCCACAGCCGTCGCCGCCGCGGCTGCGCGCGCGCGACGCTTTCGCCATGCTGCGTGCATGGACCTCCGCACCCGCTCCAGCACTGATCGACTCGACGTCGGCTCCGCCCTCATCCGCAGTTCCGCCGAAGACCGCTCCGTTCGTCGAAGCGCCGCCGCGGGCCACCTCGTCCGCCTGGCTCGCGGGTGTCATGTCGCCCGAGAACATTGGGAGAGCGCCGACTTCGACGAGCGATTCCGACTCAGGATCGCGGCCGCACGTGCCATCAGCCGCAGAGATCCCGTCCTGTCGCACGCGGCAGCGGCCTACGTCTGGAACCTCCCGTGGATCGGGCCGTGGCCCGACCTCGTCTCGGCGACGGATCCCACCCGGTCGTCTACCCGGAGCGGCAGCCTCGTCCGGTGGCACAACGCGCAGCTCGCGGTCGGCGAGGTCGTCCGCTACCACGGCGTGGCGGTCACGACGCCGACCCGGACCGTGGTCGACCTCGCACTCTCGCTGTCTTTCGCCGAGGCCGTGGCGATCGCCGACGGTGCCCTCCACCGTGCCGCGACGACCAGGGCGAGCCTCGGCGCGTGCCTCCTGCGTCGACGTGACGCGCGGAACGCCCCTTCGGCCGGGCGGGTGCTCGCCTTCGCCGAAGCGGGGGCCGAGTCGGCGGGGGAGTCGCTCAGCCGAGTGGCGATAGCCGAGAGCAGGATCGACGTCCCCGTCCTGCAGGAGGCCTTCCACGACGGCGACGGGCTCATCGGGTTCGCCGATTTCTGGTGGCCCCGCCTCGGTGTCGTGGGCGAGTTCGACGGCGACACGAAGTACCTCTCGCCCGAGTTCCGGGGTGGACGCTCCGTCGAGAGGGTGCTGCTCGACGAGAAGAAACGCGCGGATCGGATCCAGGCTCTGCCGCGAGTGCGACGCATCGTGCGCTGGGGGTGGCGGGAGGCTCGTGATCCTGCGCTGCTCGCTCGGCGGTTGGCCCTGCCCCAGGGCCGCTAGCGATGACCCGGGCCTGCTGCCGCAAAACGTAGCGCGGACAACGCGACGTGGCACGGCAGGTCTGGATGTCCGCAAAACGTAGTGCGGCGGGAGGGGAGAGGGGGCGCGGCGGGAGCGTCGGAGGGGACCGCTAGGGTTGACGCGTGACTGAGGTAGAGATCGGGGTTGCCAAGCGCGCCCGCAGGGCCTACGCGTTCGACGACATCGCGATCGTCCCTTCGCGGCGTACTCGAGACCCGCGCGACGTGAGCGTCGGCTGGTCGATCGACGCGTTCCAGTTCGAGACGCCGATCATCGCGGCCCCGATGGACTCCGTCGTCAGCCCCGCCACAGCCATTCGCATCGGGCAGCTCGGTGGCCTCGGGGTTCTCGACCTCGAGGGCGTCTGGACGAGGTACGACGACCCCGAGAGCGTCCTGGCCGAGATCCGCGAGCTCCCCGACGAGATCGCGACCGTCAGAATGCAAGAGATCTACGCCGCACCCATCCGCCCCGATCTCGTCACCGCTCGTCTCGCTGAGATCCGCGCCGCCGGCGTCGTGGTCGCCGGCGCACTCAGCCCGCAGCGCACGCAAGACCTCTACCAGACGGTCGTCGACGCCGGCGTCGACGTCTTCGTGATCCGGGGCACCACGGTCTCTGCCGAGCACGTCTCGAAGAGCAGCGAACCCCTCAACCTCAAGAAGTTCATCTACGAGCTCGACGTGCCCGTCATCGTCGGCGGCGCTTCGACGTACACCGCGGCGCTGCACCTCATGCGCACGGGAGCGGCCGGCGTCCTGGTCGGATTCGGTGGCGGCGCGGCCTCCACCACTCGCACCTCTCTCGGAATCCACGCTCCGATGGCGACCGCGGTCGCCGACGTGGCGGGCGCGCGGCGCGACTACCTCGACGAATCGGGTGGCCGCTACGTGCACGTCATCGCCGACGGCGGCCTCGGCACCTCCGGTGACCTGGTCAAGGCGGTCGCGATGGGTGCCGACGCGGTCATGCTGGGCGCGGCGCTGGCGCGCGCGAACGACGTGCCGGGCGGCGGCTTCCACTGGGGTGCCGAGGCGCACCACCCCGAACTGCCGCGCGGGCGTCGAGTCCGCGTCGGAACAACCGGCAGCCTCGAGAACATCCTGTTCGGGCCGGCTCCGACGGCCGACGGCACGGCGAACCTCATCGGAGCCCTTCGGCGCTCGATGGCGACGACGGGTTACAGCGACCTGAAAGAGTTCCAGCGGGTCGAAGTGGTCGTCGCGCCGTACCACCCGCACTGAACCTGAGCGTGCTCGCGTCCTGAGTTAAGCTGAACGGACTGCCCCTGAGCTTCTTGGAGACCAGACCATGGTTGACGTCCGTCGTGTGAAACTCCCCGGTGTGGGAGTGCTTCACACATTCATCACCGACGACGGTGGCAAGTGCGGCGTCATCACGCATCGATCCGGTCACAGCGACCTCATCACGTTCAGCGACGAGTCCGACGGCAAAGACGTCACCAAGGTCTCGCTCCGGTTGAGTGAAGACGAAGCCCATACCCTCGCAGAACTCCTCGGTGGCACCAGGATCACCGAATCCCTGTCGGCACTCGAGCAGATGCCGGGCCTCAGCATCGACTGGTTCACCGTCGACTACGACGACCACATCGCCGGTCAACCGCTCGGCGACCTCTCGGCACGCGGAGTCGTCGGGTTGACGGTCGTCGCGGTGGTGCGCGGCGAAACCGCGAACCCTGCTCCGTCGGGCGACTTCCGGGTCTTTCCCGGCGACACGCTCGTCGTGGCCGGCTCGCCGGAGAAGGTCGCAAAGGCCTTCGCGTTCTACCGCAACGGTGCGCTGAAGCACGCTGCGGCCGCCACCGGAGCAGTCGACTCCCCGCCGGGGGCGTCAGCGCTGCCCAGAGAGTAGGCGCATGCACCTCGGCCAAGAGCTTCTGGTTCTCGGCGTCCTCCTGCTGATCGCGTACGTCCTGGGGAGGCTCGCCAAACTCATCGGCCTGCCCACGATCCCGGTGTACATGGTCGTCGGGCTTCTGGCGAGTCCGCACGTCGGCTGGTTTCCGCTCAGCTTCGGCGCGGACAAGATCGAACTGATCGCGATCTTCGGGCTGATCCTGCTGCTGTTCAATCTCGGGCTCGAATTCGACCAGGACGAATTCTTCGGGAACGTGGGCCGGCTGGTGCTCTCGGGCGGCAGCTACATCCTCGTGAACATGGTGGTCGGGCTCGCGTTCGGTTTCTGGTTGGGGTGGGGAACACGAGAAGCCCTGATCATCGCCGGGATCACTGCCACGTCGTCGAGCGCGATCGTGACCAAGCTGCTCATCGAGCTGGGCAGGCTGGCGAATCGCGAGACGCCGATGATCCTGGGGATCACCGTCGTCGAAGACATCTTCATCGCCATCTACCTCGCCATCGTGTCGGTCGTTCTGAGCGGTGAGACCGCGCCGCTGCCGGTCATCGGCAAGCTGCTGGTCGCCTTCGTGTTCCTCGTCGTGATGTTCACGATCGCGCGCTGGGGCGGCAGGTGGGTCTCGCGGCTCATGCGAACCAAAGACGACGAACTGTTCACGGTCCTGTTCTTCGGACTGGCGGTCATGTTCGCCGGAATCGGCGAGATCCTCGGTGTCACCGATGCGATCGGCGCGTTCCTGATCGGGCTCGTGTGCGGAGCGACGCGGTTCCGCAACCGAATCGAGACGTTCGCACTGCCTATGCGAGACGTGTTCGCGGCCTTCTTCTTCCTGAACTTCGGATTGAGCCTCGACCCCGGGCTGTTCCCCGCCGTCGTCTGGCCGGTGCTCGGTGCCGTGGGGATGACCATCCTCTTGAACGCGGGCGCCGGTCAGTTCGTCGCCTGGTTGAACAAGCTCGGGCCTCAGGCAGGCATCAACGCGTCGTCGATCCTGCACAACCGCGGTGAATTCGCCCTGATTCTGGCGACACTGTCGCTGGGAGCCGGCCTCGATCCGCGCATACAACCCTTTGCCGGACTGTACGTGCTGGTCATGGCCGTGCTCGGCCCACTGCTGGCCGCGAATTCAGAGAAGATCGGGGGCGTACTCTTGCGCTCGCGGGCGAAGGGAACAGGTGTCGGCCGGAGCGTCGAAGCGGCTCCTCGTCACAGCGAAGAGATCGCCCTCATGGAAGCTGCGCTCGCGGGCGAAAGCCTGCCGGGCACCGTTCCGGATCCCAGGCCCGTGCCCCAGCGCGACGTCGGATTCGACGACTACGACCTCGACGACTCCGACCTCGACGACGAGTACGACACCACTGAATCCGCCGTGTACAACGCTGCGGCGGAGCAGGCCGGGCAGCAGTCCGACCAGCGAGCAACAAGGCAGAGAGACCCCGAGTACTGATGCGCGACACCGTGACGAGCCCTACCGCTGCGCTTCCGGAGACGATGTGGGAGGTCGCGCGGCGACCCCGCTGGATCGGCATGCTCCTGTTCGCACTGGCGGTCGCCGCGCTTTTCGCGTGGCTGGGGCACTGGCAGCTCGACCGCAGCGTCGAGAGCCTCAAGCCGCTCAGCACGGGTTCGGAGACGCGCAAGGTCCTCTCCGACATCACGAAGCCGCAGACCGAATTCTTGGACAAGAACACCGGGCAGAAGGTGTCGGTCGCCGGTTCGTTCGTACCCGGCGATTTCACCGTGGTCAGCGACCGAGTTCAGCAGGGCCAGTCAGCGACGGGCTACTGGCTCGTCGGGCGATTCGTCGACAGCGCCGACCAGGCCTCGCTCGTCGTCGCCGTCGGATGGGGTGCGACGCACGCCGACGCTGTGAAGGCGATCCCGTCGGTTCCCGTCGCTCCGGTCGTCACGCACCTCGCGGGCAGGTACCTCCCGTCGGAGGCGGCGGACGACGGCAAATTCACCGCGGGGCGGCTGACGGTCGTCTCCGTTCCGCAACTCATCAACCAGTGGCCGAACGTCTCGGGAGACGTCTTCAACGGCTACGTCGTCGATGGCCGCGGCTGGGGCGGGTTGGCGGCGATCTACTCGCCGGCGCCCATCGACAAGGCGACGCTCAACTGGCTCAACGTGTTCTACGCGGTCGAATGGGCGGTCTTCGCCGGCTTCGCGATCTTCCTGTGGTTCCGTCTCGTCAAAGACACCTTCGAAAGAGAACTCGAAGAGGCGGAAGAGGCGGCTGCCGTCAGCTCGTCGTCACCCGTGTCGACGTCCGCCGAGTAGCGCACCAGAGCACAGCGAAGACCCCGGGCAACCTCGATTAGACTGGCCCCCATGCCCTTGAAGCCCCGGCCGCGCAACATTCCCAAGATCCCGGGCGCAGTGCGCTTCTACAAGATCTCCGCCTACGTCACCGGCGTCATGCTGCTCCTGCTCTGCGCCGAGATGATCTTGAAGTACACGGGGCTGCACACCGAGTTGGCCATCGGCGACGCACGCGGCTTCTTCGTTCCCGCCGGGTCGATCCGCAGCCCGGCCCTCGACCTGTCGTTGACCATCTTGATCGTTCACGGCTGGCTCTACGTCGTGTATCTGTTCGCCGACTTCCGCCTCTGGAGCATCATGCGGTGGCCGTTCGCGCGTTTCCTGCTGATCGCCCTCGGCGGAGTCATCCCCTTCCTGTCCTTCTTCATGGAGCGTCGCATGGCCACAATCGCCCTGTCCGAATACGAGACCCTTCAATCCGACCGCGCGGTCGCCCAGGCGGCCACGGCATGAGCGACGAGACGGCCCAGAAGCCCGTCCTCGTCGTCGACTTCGGCGCGCAGTACGCCCAGCTCATCGCCCGGCGCGTGCGCGAGGCGAACGTCTACTCCGAGATCGTCCCTCACACGATCACGGCGGCCGAGGTCGCCGCGAAGAGTCCGGTGGGGATCGTCTTGAGCGGCGGCCCCTCGAGCGTGTACGAAGAGGGTGCCCCGTCTCTCGATCCTGCGATTCTCGAGCTCGGCGTTCCCGTGCTCGGCATCTGCTACGGGTTCCAGGCGATGGCCGTCGCCCTCGGCGGCGAAGTCGCTCAGACGGGCCTCCGCGAATACGGAGCCACCGACGTCACCGTGTCGGGCACCCGGTCGACCCTGCTCGCCGGGCAACCCGAGTCGCAGACCACCTGGATGAGCCACGGCGACTCCGTCTCGAAGGCACCTGCGGGATTCGAGGTGCTCGCATCGAGTGCGTCGACGCCGGTGGCCGCATTCGCCTCCGACGCGCGCCGACTGTACGGCGTCCAGTGGCACCCCGAGGTCAAGCACACCTCCTACGGTCAGGCAGTCCTCGAGAACTTCCTTCACCGTGCCGCGGGGATCCCGGCCGACTGGAACTCGGGCAGCGTCATCGCCGAGCAGGTCGAGCGCATCCGTTCGCAGGTCGGTTCGGCGCGCGTGATCTGCGGGTTGTCGGGCGGCGTCGACTCGGCCGTGGCCGCAGCCCTCGTCCACGAGGCCGTCGGCGATCAGCTCACGTGCATCTTCGTCGACCACGGGCTCCTTCGTGCCGACGAGCGGGTCCAGGTCGAGAACGACTACGTCGCAGCCACCGGGGTCCGACTGGTGACCGTCGATGCCGAGAAGCAATTCCTGGACGCCTTGGCCGGGGTCACCGATCCTGAGCAGAAGCGAAAGATCATCGGCCGCGAGTTCATTCGATCGTTCGAGGAGGCCGCCGCCGCCCTCGTTCTCGAGGCGTCGTCGTCCGACGACAGCGAGCCGGTGAAGTTCTTGGTGCAGGGCACGCTCTATCCCGACGTCGTCGAATCGGGAGGCGGAACGGGCACCGCGAACATCAAGA
>Ga0075017_100002571_pt1 | contig 11378 bp, 11 predicted proteins | sample AleBraG_ABR_2012_FD_71475 | JGI IMG/M metagenome (GOLD analysis project Ga0075017, IMG submission 71475) | Freshwater sediment microbial communities in response to fracking from Pennsylvania, USA - Alex Branch Run_MetaG_ABR_2012 | ecosystem: Environmental > Aquatic > Freshwater > Creek >...
ATCGTATATCTCGTTAACGCACAGTTTGTATCTGCATTCGAAGGTACCACCAACGTCGTATTCTTCGGTTTTCTTGGAGCAATGGCGGGTGCGCGCACACAGCATTATAGCGTTCAGCAGCCATCGATCGAACGCGGCAACCCGACGAAGAACTTCTGGCCATCCGAACTGAACAACGAAGTGTAACTTGGACAAGGCTTGTGATAAGGACGGGGTATCCTGTCGTTACTAGGCTCCACTCACAGCAACACCTTTAGAGTACTAGGCATACAGCTGATTGCGCTCCACACTGCTGAAGTAGTGAGCAGAATTGAGGAATGGATCACGCTCGGCGTTCGTGGGAAATACATCTGTGTGACGAACGTTCACAGTGTGATCGAGGCTCGCAACCGGCCTTCATTTAAAGCTGTATTGGACTCTGCAGACTTGTGCGTTCCCGACGGCATGCCTCTGGTCTGGCTCGGGCGTTTGTCAGGACACGTTCTAAAGCGCCGCGTGTACGGTCCAGACCTAATGCTCGAGTTCTTCCGGTCTACATCTATGAAGGGTTACAAGCATTTCTTTTACGGTGGCGCTGCCGAGACGCTAGAAAAGCTTGTCAAGGAACTGAGAAAGCTGTTCCCGAGCATTGAGATCGTTGGATCGTACTCCCCCCCATTTCGCATACTTTCACCGCAAGAAGACGGCTCCGTGGTCGAAATGATCAATAAGGCAGCGCCCGATGTGCTTTGGGTCGGACTAGGGTGTCCAAAGCAAGAATCTTGGATGAATGAGCACCGGGACCGGCTGAACGCACGAGTCTTGTTAGGGGTTGGACAAGCATTCGCCATCCATGCCCGTCAGGCCGTGCAAGCGCCATTCTGGCTTCGAGAACATGGTTTCGAATGGCTTTTTCGGCTGCTGGTTGAACCACGTCGACTCTGGAAAAGATATCTCGTTTATAACAGCCAATTTCTCTGTTTACTATTTCTTGAAGTGTTCAAGTTGAAGCGATTCGAGTAGAGGAGTTATCCATGCCCAAAAGGGCGCTAATTACGGGTATTACAGGACAAGACGGATCGTACCTCGCTGAGTTGTTGCTCGCACGTGATTACGAGGTCCATGGGATTATCCGTCGGGCAAGCAGCTTTAACACTGACCGGCTAGATCATATTTACGAAGATCCGCATAATCCTAAGGCTCGCATGGTCTTGCACTACGGAGACCTATCTAGCAGTGAGCAACTGACAAGTCTGATTTATGATCTTAAGCCTGACGAAATTTACAACCTCGGAGCACAAAGTCATGTGAGAGTCAGCTTCGAGACTCCAGAATATACGGGCAATATCACTGGGCTCGGCATTGTTCGAGTGCTGGAAGCTATCCGCCGAAGCGGCATTCGAACGCGTTTTTACCAGGCCAGCTCTTCGGAAATGTTTGGAGCTACTCCTCCTCCACAAAGTGAAACCACACACTTTCGCCCTCGCAGTCCCTACGCGGTGGCCAAAGCATATGCTCATTGGACAACCGTAAACTATCGAGAGGCTTACAATCTTTTCCTTTCGTGCGGCATCCTCTTCAATCACGAGAGTCCACGGCGCGGCGAGACCTTCGTAACTCGGAAAATTACGCGTGCCCTGGCGAACATATTGGCAGGAAAGCAGAAGGTGCTCTATTTGGGCAACCTCGATGCCAAGCGTGATTGGGGCTATGCTCCCGAATATGTCGAAGGTATGTGGCGCATGTTGCAACAAGATAAGAGCGAAGACTATGTTTTGGGAACGGGGGAATCACACAGTGTAAAAGAGTTCGTCGAAGAAGCTTTCTCTTATGCGGGGTTGGACTGGCGTGACTACGTGAAGATCGATCCCACCTATCTACGGCCCTCGGAGGTCGATCACCTGATGGCCGACGCCAGAAAGGCTAGACAAAGGCTGAGTTGGGAACCAACAATCACCTTCCGACAGTTGGTACGCATAATGGTCGATGCTGACCTTCAATCCGCAGGCATCTGCCGAGTAGGAGAAGGGGAGGCGATCTTGAAAAAACACTTTGCGGAATGGCATCAGTGGAATGGTGCTGTTTCTCAAGTTCTCGAGGGCAGACGGGGAACTGCGAATGGTGGGTAGATCTTTAACATGTTGAATCTCAGTATCTGTCTAATAGTCGGCGATAATTACACCCAGCACTGCGGGGTTAAGGACTACGCCAGCCGACTCGGAAAGGAACTCGAAACACTCGGGCTGAGTGCCAAAGTGCTGGCCCCACCTGACTGGAGCGTCAGGTCATTCTCGCGGTTCTGTAAGGAACTTCAATTGCACCACTTCGATATTCTTCACGTGCACTATCCGTCCATCGGCACTCGCAGGTCGCTTTGCCCACATGTTCTCGGTTTGAGGGGGGCGTCGAAGCGGACAGTTGTGACTTTGCACGAGTATTCGTCGATGCCTTTAGTGCAGCGGGTGTCGACCCACGTGTTTCGCTGGACCGCTGACTTGTTACTGTTTACGACCGAGACGGAATTGAAAAGCTACGGGAGGTCAGACGTGAAGCAGCGTGTCATCCGTATTGGAAGCAGTGTACCTGCATGTCAGTCAGATCTGCCAAGAAGTTTTACCGTTCTGTACTTCGGCCAGATAAGGCCAGAAAAGGGCCTTGAAGAGTTTCTTGAATTAGCTCGTCGCAGCGTGCAACTTACGAGACCCTTTAAGTACCAAGTCATCGGCAGCGTTCCGCAGCGGCGTGCAGCCTATTACAAGGCCGTACGGTCACAGTCAGTTCCGCAAGTCGAGTGGCTAATCGACTTGTCGTTTGAACACGTCGCTCGGTTTATGGCAAGTTCTTTTGCGACGTACCTGCCCTTCCCCGATGGTGCCAGCTATCGGCGCAGCAGTCTTCTCGCAGCTTTGACGAATGGCCTTCCGGCGATAACCACAGTCGGTCCGGCGACCCCGCGCGAAATGATTGACATTCTGCTGCCAGCGCCCGGCCCCAGGGAGGCGCTTGCACATCTCGAGAGGCTCTATAGCTCCCCCGGTGAAGCACAGGCTTACAGTCATGCGGTGAGAGCCTTCGCAGAAAAGTTTTCCTGGACGCGGATCGCCCGCCAGCATCAGGAGGCGTACCAAGAAACGCTGGCGCTAGCCTGAGACGGTCGTGACATCTGGGAGGGTAGCACCGCTAGCGTGGAGGGCCCTAGCTATGGAAATGTTAGTCAATCTAAGGTGATCTCGAGGTTGCGAAGATGTTATGCGAGCCACGAACAGAGCTACGCCTTCCAGTTGCGCACTACAAACAAAATGACATCCAAGTCTAAATGGGCGACGCCTAGGGTGGGGCATGCTGCTGCTAAGTTGGTCTGGTTATTTCACTCCAAAGCAATGCGCGCGGCAGCCCATTGAGTCATCCGTTTCTCACTCAGGAAATCGAATAAGAATTCTATTATCCGCAGTTGCATGTGACCTACGCAAGGTTCCGACGAGGGAGGCGACTCGGCGTGGGCGAGGCATAGCGGGGCCATGGACAAAAGAGCACTCATCACCGGAATTACCGGCCAGGACGGGGCCTACCTGGCGGAATTGCTGTTGTCCAAAGGCTATCGCGTTTTCGGACTGGTGCGCCGAAGCAGCACTATCGACTCCGAGTGCGTTTTTGATTATAGGGATGAGATCGAATTGCTCCTGGGTGATCTTCTTGACCAAAATTCTCTGACCACGGCTATTCGCAAGAGTGAACCGGACGAGGTCTACAATCTGGCCTCGCTATCCTTTGTGCCTACTTCCTGGAACCAGCCGGTCCTTACGGGAGAATTCACGGCTCTCGGGGTCGCACGTGTTCTCGAAGCCATTCGGGCGGTCAATCCGAAGATTCGCTTTTATCAAGCTTCCTCGAGCGAGATGTTCGGCATGGTTCGCGAACCGGTGCAGAACGAGCAGACCCAGTTTTGCCCGCGCAGCCCTTACGGAGTGGCCAAGCTGTACGGCCATTGGCTAACGGTCAATTACCGCGAGAGCTACGGACTTTTCGCTTGCTCGGGAATCCTGTTCAACCATGAATCGCCACGGCGCGGTTTGGAGTTCGTCACCCGCAAAATCAGCCACGCTGTCGCGCGCATCAAACTTGGCTTACAGACGACCTTGAAAATCGGCAGTCTCGATGTGGAGCGCGATTGGGGATTTGCAGGCGACTACGTCGAAGCGATGTGGCTGATGCTCCAGCAAGACCATCCTCAGGATTACGTGATCGCCACTGGGGTAACCCACTCCGTACGCGATTTGCTGGAAGTGGCCTTCGGCCATGTGGGTCTTGATTACCGCTCCCACATCGAACTCGACCCTTCTCTACTACGGCCTGCCGAGGTCCATCATCTTTGCGGCGACTGCTCCCGAGCGGCACGGGAACTCGACTGGAAACCGACGACCTCTTTTGAGCAACTGGTCACGATGATGGTGGACGCCGATTTGGCTCGCCTGAGTGGCTGCACCTTTTCAGCGATGGCGGAGGCGGGCCCATGAATGCCGATATCCGTTCCGTATTGTACAGCCCAGTCGCTGAGCGACTCCGTCGATCCCTATCGGAGCTTGTGCTATGAATGTTCTACAGTTGAATAGCAGTAGCTTGGGTTACTACGGAACGGAGCGGGTCGTGGTGACGCTCTCCGCCGCACTTGAGGAAATGGGCATAAGTACTGTTGTCGGCGCTTTTCTTAATACCGCCAAGACCGTCCATCTCGAAGCGCTTGATCAGGCGAAGTCGAGAGGCCTGAAAACGGAGCAAATTCCTTGCCATGGCCGATTGGATCGGCGCGCCGCTTTCGCCATCCGCGAGATAGTCGAGCGCCACAAGATCGATGTCATACACTGCCATGGAATCAAACCCGACCTGTATGCCTTTCTGGCAACGCGTCACAGCAACATTGCGCTGGTAAGCACCTGTCACTTGTGGGTTTTCGACTCTACGAAAGCCTGGCTTATTTCCGCGCTGGAGCGCTGCATTCTCCATGCTATCGACCGGGTGGTGGCGGTGTCCGACCACATTATTCCGCAGCTTCGCAGGTTCGGTGTGCGAGGGGACGTGATTTACAACGGGATTGACCCGAGGCCCTTCTATAAACCGGAGCCTGCCGTCAGGCAGGAAATGAACTGGTGCGGCCGTCCCGTTATTGGCGCCATCGGACGACTAGCCCCACAAAAAGGCCTTCAATATCTACTACGCGCCGCACCAGAAGTGATGCGAGACTACCCGACTGCCGTTTTTGTCTTTGCCGGAGACGGCCCCGAGCGCCAAGTCCTAGAGGCCGAGGCAAAATGCCTAGGCATTCAAGACTCGGTTTGCTTCTTAGGCATTCGAGAAGATATACCGGAACTTCTCGCTTCCATAGATGTGATGGCTATGCCATCGTTGGACGAAGGGTTACCGATGGCACTGCTGGAGGCTATGGCTTCCGGCAAAGCCGTGGTCGCGTCCAGGGTGGGCGCAATTCCTCAAGTGATCCACGATCGGGTGAACGGAATCCTGCTGTCTCCCGGTGATGTAGGCGGTTTAGTAGCGGCCCTTCGGGAGCTCTTGAGATGCAGAGAGTTCTGCATGACGCTTGGCCAGAACGCGCGAGAGACAGTTGAATCGCGCTTCTCAGCTGCCTCGATGGCAAAGCGATATCTTGAAATCTACTCTGCGGTGACTTCGAGCCGAGCCTCGAAGCTTAGCCATGACATGAACAAGCGTGTTCTTGCCCGTTGAGTGTCTGTGAGAACGGCGGAGCGTGCTTGGTAAATTGGCAATCTCTGATGGAGCCGGGCGCTAAGCTGACGGACGCTTCAGAGCAATAAACAAGCCGCTATATTAGGGTCTTCTCAAAGACGAGACCAAAGGGGATGGCTTAAGCAAGATGTGGTGGTCAAACGGCTTCGAGCTATGAGAATTCTGTTATCGGCATTTGCCTGCGACCCCAACGAAGGCTCCGAAGCGGGAGTCGGTTGGTCGTGGGCTTACCGTCTCGCTAAGGCGGGGCACGAAGTATGTGTGCTGACCAGAGACTATCATCGTCCGGCTATCGAAGATAAGCAGCGTGAACTCGATCTCCAAAACTTGCACTTTGAGTATGTGGGTGTGCGGTACGTGCCATTCTGGATGCCTGGTCCAAGCGTCTACCCATACTATTTCTGCTGGCAGTGGAACGCATACTTTCGGGCGAAGCGAATACACCGTGAGCAGCGCTTCGATATTCTTCACCATGTGACCTATGGCGTGTTCCGGAACGCGTCCTACCTGTACCTGCTGGACGCTCCTTTCGTGTTCGGGCCGGTTGGCGGAGGCGAGCGTTCCCCGCGAGCTCTTCGTGTGAGCATGTCCAGCAAGGGAAAGCGGTTCGAGGCCATGCGCGATCTCGCGAACCTGCTTCCCTGTTTCGACCCCTTCTGGCGATCGATGCTTCGCCACAGCGCTCGTATTGCCGTGAAGACTGAACAGACGCGCGCCTGTCTTCCCAAGAAGATCAGAGAGCGCGCAATAGTCGCTCTGGAAAACATGGTTCCAGAGCAGCCTTACCTCGCAGGGGAAAAGGGGCGTGTGCCACCGCTGAAGCTCCTCTATGCAGGCCACCTCCGTCCGCTAAAAGGAGTGCATCTGGCCGTGCAAGCAATAGCTCTTGCGTGCAATCAGGCTGACGTCGAGTTGACTATCGTCGGACAAGGTCCGGAAGAGTCCGGACTCAAGGAAGAAGTATGTCGGTTGGGGTTAGAGCGATTTGTACACTTTTCTCCTTGGATTCCCAAATCGCAGGTTCTTGCCTTACATGAGACTCACGATGCATTGTTGTTTCCTAGCTTGCATGATTCTAGCGGAACGGTTGTGATGGAAGCGATAGCGCACGGAAGGCCAGTGATCTGTCTGGATCTGGGCGGACCCGCCGTCACGGTGGACGAGCACTGCGCCCGCATCGTGAACACGCGCGGCAGAACGGAAGAACAAGTGATTCAGGGAATAGCCAATGCGATTCTGGAGCTCGCCAGCATGTCTTCCCGGGAGTGGGACGAAATGCGCCGGGCTGCAGTGCGCCGGGCACGCTTCTATACTCCAGACCAAGTCATGGCGCGCGTCTACGGACCGCTCTTGGAACCGCCCGTCGGTCACTCCCAGGTTGCCGCAGACACCTCCGAGGTGGCGACCCTTGCCCAGGGATCCTCATAGGAAACACACAGCGACGAGACGCTTCGAGCCTCGAACCGAGCCAAGCTCGGGTGCGGTCTGGGCAGAAGACGCCGAAGATTCATGACTAACCGCTCTCACGACCTGAGGAGTACTTTTCTATAGAATTTTAGATGCATCTTCAATGGTAAACCCGTGAACCGGAGTCACTAGTGTCCATACCAGAAGTGTCCGTAGGCGATCTCAAAGAAGCAGCTGCGGTCGAGACTTTGCGTAAGGGTGAATCGAAGGTTTCTCTTTCGTCATTTCGCGCTAGATTAAAGCATTGGACGGGACTGGATCGCGCCATAGCTTTCACCGTGATGGCTCGTTTCTGGTCGGCTCTTGCAGGTTTGGTGACGGTGCTGTTAATCGCACGTTTCCTCACTCCGAACGAGCAAGGGTACTACTACACATTTTTCAGCCTGGTAGCGCTGCAGATCGTTTTCGAACTGGGGTTCTCATTCGTTGTCACGCAATTGGCAGCTCACGAGCGGGCCCAGTTAACTTTTACCCCGGATGGCCGCGTAGAAGGCAATTCGGTCGTGCATTCGCGCTTAGCTTCGGTGCTGCAAAAATCCATACGCTGGTATTCCGTGGCAGCGGTGCTGATGGCCGCAACACTTTTGCCCGCTGGGCTGCACTTTTTCGGTACACATCAGCACGCGGGCGTAGCGGTGGCATGGAAGAGTCCGTGGTGCCTGTTGGTAGTGGCGGCGGCCCTGACGTTCCAGATGGACCCGGTGTTCGCGTTTGTTGAAGGCTGCGGCTTCGTGTTGCAGATAGCCCGCATGCGTTTGGTGCAGGCCTTACTTGGCAGTCTACTGGCCTGGGCAGCGATGGCAACCCACCACGGATTGTATTCTCCAGCGATGGTGATCCTCGGACAGGCCGCGGTGCAAGTGGCGCTCCTACTTACGCCTAGGTTAGGACGGCTGCTGAAGAGTCTGCTGAGTCACCCAGTGGAAGGGAACAGCGTGGATTGGCGGCGTGAGATTTGGCCATTCCAATGGAGAATCGCCATCACTTGGCTGTCTAGCTACTTCATCTTTCAACTGTTTAACCCGGTACTTTTCGCCTACCAGGGGCCGGCATCGGCCGGGCGCATGGGAATGTCGCTAAGCATTGCATCCTCGATTGGGTCGGTTGGGCTGGCATGGATGAGTACGAAGGCTTCGCCCTTCGGCAACATGGTGGCCCGTGGAGAAATCGCGGCTCTGGACAAACTGTTTTTTCGTACATTATGGCAATCCACGGTGCTGCTCTTGACAGGGTCAGCGGGGTTTTTCTTGTGTCTAGTGATCGGCGGCCACACCTTTCCAAAATTGGCCATGCGAGTACTGCCGCCGTGGGCGTTCGGGCTGCTGCTGCTCACGACGGTGATGAACCATGTTGTCTTCAGCGAGGCACTGTACCTCCGGGCGCATAAACGCGAACCGCTCTTGGTACAGGCTGTAGCAATAGCGATCATTCTTGGTATAAGTACCCTGCTTCTTGGTCGAGTGGGGGGAGCAACCGCCGTGACGGTGGGATATTTCATGTTCGGCGGAGTACTCAGCCTTGCCTTGGCCACACACATTTTTGTAACCAAAAGAAGGGTATGGCACAGCTTTCCAACATGAACGAGAGCGCGAGCATGGGGAATGGAGCGAAGAATGGCTCGGCACCATTGGCCTCGATCCAGGACGCGAAGCGGGTCCCACATATGCAAGACGAACCGGTCGTGCACCAGTGTTGCGGATCACGGTAACCCTATTAGCATCGCGATATATCGTGACAATGCGTTTAAGAAATGCCTGGCCAAGATGTAGAACGGTATCGGGGGCATAGGAATGAGAGCATATGGGGATTGTTGCTCACGAGCCAAAAGACGTTCGTGAAGTGAGCATCGGAGTAATCGGATGCGGAGGCGTGGTCGAATCATTGCACCTGCCAGCGCTGGCGTCCATTTCCGAGGTGAAGATCAGGTGGGTTTGTGATTCGTCGGCGGACAGAGCGCGCAGTCTCGCTCGAGCCTGGGGCGTGGGACAGGCATTCGAGCAAATTGATGATTGCAGCGATGTTGATGCTGTTTTGGTCGCAACCCCCGTGGGGACAAGACAGGCAATCCTTGCCAAGACGACGGAGCGGGGATGGCATGCATTCTGTGAAAAGCCTTTTGCTATAAGCGCGAACGAACATCGTCATATGCTCGAATGCGGCGCCCGATACGGCTTGATACTCGGTGCCGGGTACATGCGCCGCCATCACTGGGCCGTCAAGCAGGCACGGGACATGATGCGCTCGAAAGTGCTTGGATCATTGAGGGAAATCACAGCCAGCGAGTCCGCACAATTGGAGCGCACGGGTCTAGACCTGTCTTCTTACCGTAACAATGCTAGGGCATCGGGCGGCGGGGTCCTAGTGGAAACCGGATGCCACCTTTTCGATGAAGTTGTCTTCGTGTCTGATGCCATAAGAGCGGATGTACGGACGTGCGCCCAACAAGTGTGGAATGACTATGAGGTTGAGACCACCGCTACCGGTTGTATTGCGCTGGGGTCCGGAGAGCAGGTTGCGCTAAAGTTCGCAGTCAGCGGAACTAGGCCCGTTTTTGCGGGTATCGCTTTTCGCTGCGAATGGGGTGAAGTTCGATTGCGAATTGATCCGGCAAAAGGTCTGGAGGTGTTCCTTAAACAGGCCCATCCCTATCGTCTGGAAGTGCCACACCCACGGCCCGGCCAGCAGCATGTGTTAGCAGCGTTCCGCTGTGAATGGCTTCATTTCCTTGAGGCAATACGAACACCTCGCGGCTGGGATGTAAGCCGGGAGACTGGATTGATAACCAGTGACTTTATCGCGCAGTGTGGTGAGATGGCGAAGGTCTCTCGCTTCGCGGTGCCCGTATGAAAATCCCTACAGTTGGAATTGTCGGCGCTGCCGGGCAGGTCGGCTCGGCATTGCTGAGATCACTGAATAACGACCGCGAGTTGGCGGCCGTGGGCATTTGCCGGAACAATTTGTCTGCGGCTCGCGTAGCCTGCCAGGGGCTGCGGGTGCGCATAGCGCGAACGGACGATGCTGTGCAACTGACCGAAGCAACTCGCGATTTGGATATCCTCGTCAACTGTGCTCTTCCGCAATATGGGCCATCCAGGACCTGTGCTGCAAACCAGCGTTTTGCTGAATCTCTGGCCGCAGCATGTGCGGGCAAACATCTTGTACATCTCAGTTCCGTGGCGGTCTATGGGACGTTTATTTCAGATCGTAAGGTTTTCTTTGATAATCCGAAACCCGATTCCCTCTATGGGCGCCAGAAACTACAGATGGAGCGCTTGCTGCGGACGCTCGCGAAGAAGCACTCCATGAAGTGCACTATTCTGCGACTCGGACACGTTTATGGAGCGGAATTACGTTGGTCAGAAATCCTCTTCGACCTGATCAGAAAAGACGGGTTCCGTCTTCCATTCGATGGCGAGCTATTGTCGAATGCGATTGGGATCACTAATCTCATAGCAGGCATCCGCAAGGTTCTGTTCACCGAACCACTCGAGATTACGCTTAATCTGACAGACGCTCCTCAGACGTCCTGGCGCGACATATTTGATCTGCACTCGCATTCGACTGGCAGTCCTGCGGTCGAGTCCCTCAACACGTCTGAATCTGAGTGGCGCTTTCGGGAGCTCAAGAAGTGGGCTGAGAGTGGAATGACGGCACGCGTAGCGCGCGAAACCTGCGTTTGGGGGAGGCATTTGCCGGCCTCTTTTATCGCGTCAGTTCCGGCTTTCAGACCGATGTTGCAATGGGCACTTGAAAGAATTAGGTCGGAAAAGCTCGAAGCGAAACTCTGGGCGGTTTATCACAAGCGCTTCGCTTCCGGCATGGAGGCCAATCCTGACCCGGGAATCCTGCCCGTCTTCTTGTCGGAACCTGTGCCGGGACCGTGCTTGAGCTATGAAGGCAGTAGTCCCGCGGTAGACTTGGGAGCTCTTCAGGACTGGCATGATGCGATCTCGGCGCCGCAGGCAAGTATGTGTGGGGCAATCCCACAATGGTAAACGAAGTGGGATCTGAGATCGGTCCGATCGATCGGGCTGGCTACAGTGCCCGAAACCCACTTGCCTCCGTGCCAACCACGGCATGCGTCGATCGGTGACTTGCACGGGGGGAACAGTCAGATCCAATCTGACCGTAGTAAGCCGGTCATAGCAGGTGCTGTCCACAGGGCTATGACG
>Ga0075017_100002573_pt1 | contig 11377 bp, 14 predicted proteins | sample AleBraG_ABR_2012_FD_71475 | JGI IMG/M metagenome (GOLD analysis project Ga0075017, IMG submission 71475) | Freshwater sediment microbial communities in response to fracking from Pennsylvania, USA - Alex Branch Run_MetaG_ABR_2012 | ecosystem: Environmental > Aquatic > Freshwater > Creek >...
GACAATCTGCAGCGCCCCACCGGCCCGTTGTGCGATGGCTGTCACTCAGTCAACTACAACATCCAGACCAAGACGGTTTCAGAGTGGAATGTGGGTTGTGAAAAGTGCCATGGTCCAGGCTCCGCCCATGTTCGCCAACCTTCACAGACGAGTATCGTCAACCCCGCGCGGCTCGACTCCATGCAGGCCACCGACGTGTGTATTCAATGCCACTCGCAAGGCCAACCCCTCAGCAATCCGATGGGCGGCAAGTATTACGACTGGCCGGTTGGGTTCCAGGCGGGATTGGAGTTGAAGAATTTCTGGAAGCTGGAAGAGCACAAGCCCGGACAGCAGTCCTTTACGCATTTCGCCGACGGCAGCGCGCACAAAAACCGCATGCAGGGCAACGATTTCGTTCAGAGCGCGATGTACACCCACGGCGTGAGCTGCCAAAGCTGCCACGACGTGCATGGCACGGCAAACAACGCCGATTTGTTGAAACCGCCAAACCTGATGTGCCTGGAGTGTCATGGCCCGAAGTCGCCGAACGGGCCCCACGCGGCCACTATTGAAGCGCACACCCATCACCGCGCGGGCAGCGCCGGCAACGAATGCGTGAATTGCCACATGCCAAAAATCGCGCAACAACTTGCCGACGTCAATGTTCGCAGCCATACCTTCCGGTTCATCCCGCCGCGCGACACCGAGTCCTTGAAAGTCCCCAACGCCTGCAATCTCTGCCACAGAGACCAGTCCAGCCAGTGGGCCGCGGATGCCCTGAAGACCTGGCCCAATGTCTCGCCCTGGAGGGTTGCCAATTGACCCAGCGAGTTGGCTAGGTAGAATTGAAAGAGGTCGATCCTCGCGGGCCCTTAGCACAGCGGTTAGTGCAGCGGACTCATAATCCGTTGGTCGTAGGTTCAAATCCTACAGGGCCCACCAATCTTCCCAGTCACTTGCGAGCTACTGAATCTGGCTCGACTGGACAGCTACAGGGACTTTCACAGGGACTACCTCTGAATTCTCGACTTTCGGACGCAGGGTGATCGCCGCCACCGCATCCCGCTTTGCTGCCATCCGAATATGGCTGTAACGCTCCAGCATTGCCCGGCTCATGTGCCCCATCAAGGCAAGCATCGTAGACTCAGGGACGCCAGCTTCCGCTAGGCGCGTACAAAACGTGTGTCGCAAATCATGCAAGCGGCAGGAAACGCCCGTCGCCGCCCTGACAAGGTCCCAGCCTGAGGTAATGTCCGTGACCGGCCTATGAGCGTCTGTGGGCTGTGGAGACCCGAACGGGAATACACAGTGCTCCGGCGTCGGCTCCCCAAACCGTTGCACGAACCATGCGCGATGAGACGCTAGTAGGCTCGCTAGATCATCATTCATCGGAATCACGCGGCCGGTTCCGCTGGAAGTCTTAGCACGGCCCACCGTGATAATGCGGTCGAACAGATTCACTTGACTCCAGCGCAGGCCCAAAGCTTCTCCTGAACGGAGACCGGTGAGCATAAGCAACGGTATCGCCGTGCGTACTATCGGCGAACGGAGAGTTGCCGCCGCGTCAAGAAGCCTCCCTTGCTCCTCTTGCGATATCGCCCGACCCACATCTTTTCGTTCCTCCAGCTTCTTCACGCGAGGCCACAGTTCGTGCCAAGTGCGACCTATGGCGCGCGATAGTTCCCCCAATTCCATGTTGATCGTGCGCCCGCTCGCGCCGTCGCCTTGGCGCTGTCGCACGTACTCACGCATGCGCTCCTCCGTCAGGTCGGACAGCACCGCGGTGCCGAGGCGGCGATCTACAGCACCTAGCCGCAGGGTTGCAAAATCGACGCTGGATGGACGATGGTTCAATTTGTAGCCCCTGAGATAAACTTTGGTCACTTCTTCCACCGTCCGAATGCGCATGGCCTTCTGCTCGGTCGGCAACCCGGCGGCCGCACGCTCCATTTCCGCTTTCCGTCGTTTCTCGTACTCCTTCGCGACCGTCTTGCTTGTCGCGCCGGTGGATTCCTGGAACCGTTTGCCTTGATAGACAAATTCGCAGATGTAGAACTTCGATGTTTCAGCTTTGCGCTTTGGTTTGTAGACTGCCATGTTACTTGCCGCCTTTCAATTTGGTTGCCAGACTGATCTTACGCCTTCATGTCGCCCGGCGGCGTGCGTTCGAGTGGAACCGCCTGAGACTCTTTGTCGGCCTGTTCTTTAGAAAGTTTGGCATTTGCCCTTGCCAGGTCCCGGCCGGTACCGCAATTCTGGCACACCTCCCATCCATCCGGCGTCTTGATCTGGCCAAACTTGCACAGACATTTCTCGCTTAGACTCTCTGCGGGCTTTGGTTCCGGCGCCGGCCGACTGCCATCGCCGCCCCACCGCTCAGCGTGCCGATAGAAGAACGCCTCAGTTGGCCTGTTCCGGAGCCGTTTCAGTCGCGGGCGTATGTCGTCAAGGTACCTCCTCAGCGTGCCGCCTCGAAGTTCGACAAACTCGGGAACCTGGCGGACCAGTCTTGCGTCCGGCTGCTGCCCCGTGGATTCGCGGATGAGGGCGATCAGCTCGTCCTTATCCGACGCGTACACCGTTGCGTTGTCGTCGTCGCCTTTCACCTGATTAGCGCAATTTTCGGCAAACTGACTCTCTTCAGAATGACTCTCTTGACGACGACTCTCTTCACTGACTCTCTTTGGCGGAAGAATCCTTCCGCCCGGCGAGGAAGGATCCTTCCGGGGTGGGGCGGAAGAATGTTGCCGGGGTGGGGCGGAAGGATTCTTCCGGGGTTCCTCAAAAACTGGGTGCCACAGAAAGACGAATCGGTTGGTTTTTCCTGCGATGTGTTCCCGCCTGATGAAACCTTGCCGTTCGAGTTTTTCAACGTATGACCGCGCCTGACGGGCCGACACTCCCAGTTCCCTACCGAGTGTCGGAATGCTGGGAAAGGCTCTGCCATTCTTGCCTTCGTACCGCGCCAGGCGTCCCCAACAGAGCTTCTCTCCAGGGCCGATGCCAGAGTAACGGCATAACTCTTCCGGCACCATGATGCCGTGAAACCGCTCAAATGGTCGAAAAGCCTGGCCAACTTCCATGCTTGTTGCCTAGGCTCTTTACCCGCTCCAGGATTCCAGCGACGAAGTTGGCAATGACGTCCGAAGTGGGGCTGATACGAGCATTACCGCGCCTCCGGTTGGTGCCCGCCGCGTCTGTTCTGCTCGATGTAGGCCCGGATATCGCGTGGATCGTAGCGCACTAGTGTAGTGAGCTTGATGTAGGGGATTCCGATACCGAGCAGGCGATCACGGCGCAAAGATGCGACGCTCCGCCGCGTGATCCGGCTGCATTCGTGTTCATTGACCAGAGGTTCTAGGGGATTGTCAGATGCGCTTTCGCGCTCGCTTGGTTGCGAAATAGTCATATGCCCTAACAGGGCGAAATTTCGCTGGAAACAAGCCCTGCAAACCTCAATCCCTGTAATGCATTCAAAAGATGAAGAATAGAATTGAGCGAAATTTTGAACGCTCTGGCGAAATTTCGGCGAGCGGTTTCTAGATGGTCTATTCGATCCCGTAGGAGGAGTGACACCCGATGTTGAATTTCGTGCGATAGCCGTGATCGTCTGAGACTTGATGCGTCTTTCTCTTGAAGGTGATCGGGTCATCAGAAAGCCCAAATCGCGCCTTGAACCTCGCACGGATTTCCTGAACGCGCTTTTCAAAGGCGGACCAGTCAACAACATTAGGCAGGGAGCTAACCACACCTTCGCGCTCCGCGAAAAGCCGTAAGGCGTTCCACGCCGCGACGGGCGTCTTGGGGCTCTTCTTGCTTGCGAAACCCATCTCGGCGAAGGTTTGCGGCGGCTGAATTTCAGAGCCGATTGTCATCTGAATTCTGAACTCGCTCAGAAATGTGATCTCGACCTCTCCCCAGTGTTCTACCGTGATTCCCCGTTGCACTTCAAAAACTCTCATTGCGCCGGTTTGTTGGGGGCCGGAATTGTCAGCAATGGCGACCGCAGGCGATAAGAGAAAAGCAGCTAGTTTCTCGCGAGTCGCCCAGTCGGCATATTCTGCGAACGCATGCCTTCGTCGAAGGGCATCTTTCGCGTCCTTCGCAATGTTGCGTTCATAGGGGCCGAACCTCCGCCCAGCGAGTGCGAAAGCATCGGCTCGCGTTAGTGTCTCCCAAAGTAAGCGAATCTGATCCTTGGAATATTCCGCTTCCAAATTGTCGAGCGTTCGGCCGCGCTGAATCTCAAAAATGTACGCCGTCCCGACTACCCACCAAGGAGGGATCCCATCGTAATCGCTCCATTTGGCCCACGTGCCAGCGGCTTCGGCTTGGTCGAACTCTGCCTCTGCTCGCTTCAACGCAGCATCGTAATGTTCACTGAACAAGTCGCACCCTCAGCGATCTCCCTTGAAACGGGAGCCGCCTCTGGGCAGGGTCCCCAGCCTTCGCTCCGGTTAATTAGGCCAAAGCTAGGCGGCTCAATTCGATCTTACAGCCGAAGCTCAATGGGAACGAAATGTTTGTGCGAAGCGCAAGGCCCTTTTGCTCGGCTACTAAGCCGAGTCCCCAATCTCGCATAAAACAACTTGGGTCGTGGACTGCATGCGCAATTCCAGGGTAGAGGCTATCAATCCCCTGAGCTTAGTTCGGGTCGGTTCCGGAGCTTCGCGCAGATCGCGGTACTCCCAGGAGGTAACGAAAGCCAAGTTGATTATTGTTTCGCTCATTCGATTGCCGCTATCATCAAACATGGAAAACCATAGCGAGCCGTCGGACAAGGTCGTTATCCGTGCTGAGAAAACTGTGGATGCGGCATCACCCGCGTTGACCAAAACATTTAGCAAGCTGCCAGCTTCGGACCATTTGGTGAGCAACATGAAACCGTCTTCGAAGGGAATCGTCACGTATCTCCTTACAGAACGATATTTTGGCATGGAGGCGGCAAAGGCTCTGTTTGGGCGCAATATTTAGCTCTGACGATACGGACGTAGGCCATGCACAAAGGACTTACTAGGCTGACGTTGGTTCTAGTGTGCATCGCGGCGGTATCCGTCGCCTACTACTTCGGGATATATCTGCCGCGCTTCCACGATGCGGAATTAGCGGAACGGCAAAGCAAAGCCGACCTTGAACACGCCCGGCGATGCGATACGGACGCCAAACAGTTTTATTCCAACTTTGTCAAACAAATGGGATGGGATTCAGACGCTTGGCCCTTTGCAACTTGGCACTTCAACAAAAAGCTGAATACCTGCCTGGTCTCTGTTGAATCCACGCGCGTGATCGGCTACAAACTTTATAAGACGGGCCACGTCATGGATGTCTATGGTAACCAAACCCTTCTCGACACCTTCTACAGCGTCGAGGGAGGCAAACGAATACAGTTCGGGCCGTCGGATACGACCCCGGACCAATTTGTTGAACAGGAAAAAAAGCTTTTGAGCGAATGAGCCTAACGCCTCACGACGCACTTGATCGTCCCGCAGTCTGAGAAACCTTGAGTGTCGCAAATGGCCGTCCACCGTCCACTCCAGAAACTCGAATTGGCCCACCAGCACGGGCCGGAGCCAGTGACACTCTTTCATCTTTGCCGCCGTGAGTCATTCGCCCCGCCCCGGCCCGCCTTCTTCTCCGGTAGGTTGGAAAATGGACATTCGCCGGTCTCCAGCCCTTTCAACCGTTTCTGCAATTGTTCTCTCGACGCTGGCGTGAAGCCACTCCGTGTTCGCGCCGCATGATGGCCAGCGCCCGGAATCTGGCTCCCTCCAGGGCTCCCGTCCATCAAGTGGGGCGAGTCTCGCTTTCAACAGCCTCGACCATCGATTGGGGAAGCAGCCATTAGACTATAGGTCAGATGTCAGCGCGGCCAAAGCTCGGACAACAATCACCTAGATTCTTCGCTCATTGTTTTATAGCACTGCACGAATCCAGCGCGCCGCCTCCACTTAAGTTGGAAGGTTGCCATCTGGGGCACCCGTCGGCGGATGCTCCAGATAAAATTGGTCGTCGCGATTGCGTTGCTCTATTAATCGCGGCGACTCCTTCACAAAATCCAATAGATACCACGATGGAACGACTCCCATCATTCCAGAATGCACCTCAACCTTCCAGTTTTCACCGTGGAGATGCCCAGATTCGTCTTTGATCGGAACCGCTTCTGGTATGTGGCCCCAATCGATCCCTAGCAGTCGAAGATCGAACTGAGCCATAACGAGCCTGCTGTTATTGAGGGCGTGTCTATGGAGAAAGAATACCGGGGACCCGCTGTATCCAGATCGCGAACGCGCCTCGACTAGATATCCGACTTGCTCTCGACGCTTCCCATTAGCTGTATAAGCCACTGGCTCTCGCTCATTGGGAACCATGGATATGCTGCCAAACCTAACGGACGGCAAGTTTTCGTATTTACCCGCGTGACCCATGTACCTGCCAATGTAGACCAAGTCATCTCCAGCGCCAATGTTTTTGTCCCTAAACTCCTCCCGAGTCACGAATTGATCGAGCGACCATAGCATCAGATTAAGCACCGAGGAGTCAACGTCTGGAGGCATCGGACGAATAGCGATATCGTGTTTTGGGTGTCTGACCCACGACGCTGCTTCGAAGGGGAAAACTTGCGTACGTTCAAGACCGCTGCTCGGATCCTTGAGATTGAAACGCACGACCGAGAACCCATCGTCGATTACGTGCGCATTTGTGACCACGTAAAAGTGATAGTGAGTCTCTGGAGTTGCTTCGGATGGTATGTAGAAGACGAATCCGCTGGCACCGAACTCCGCCCCAGTTTCGGCATTGAGCTCGTCATCATACAAATAGACAATGCTGTTGAGGAGGAAGTCTGGAATTCTTGGCACAGGTTCTATCCAATCTCTATAGACGCGGCCAGTTGAAGTGCGAATCTCCGTCCATGGCATTGGTGAGCAATCCTCTCGTCCAGCATGCGCTACACTGGCTTTGAGGTGGATACACTTCTCCTGTCTTAGTCGTTTGAGTTTTGTGACCCTGCACGGTCACAAGCCATGAGCTAAGTTTTGGAACAAGGATCTTCACGCACAAATCCATCCTATCAGGAGAACCGCGCGTGACAAACAATCAGAAGCAAGACAGCATCATCGCGATGGCGAACGCCATCCTTAAAGTTCTCGATCCAAAAAAACGAGTGGAGTCCGCCGCCGCGATGCAGATAGCATCAACTCTGTTTGCTTCTGATTCCACTATTGATCACGCGTTTTCGCGGCGATCTCGCGAAGCGCCTCCAAAATTGATTCAAGCAAACTGATGACCTGCTCTTCGTAGGGTGTCATCCCGGCAGTCTACCACTGGCGCGAATCGGTGACGGCGGACAATAAATCCTAACGAGAGTTCCGCGTGTCGCCGTTTCTCATCAAAACATGCTTGATGGCGAAGCGGCTATTGAGGAGCATAACCGGAAGCACACGGAATCTGCTTGGGCAGACAGTAAAGACCTACTTCGCTGATGTGTGGGGAATGTGGGGAATGCACAAAGGAGACTGGTACACGGCGGGACGTCCTCTCACCTTTCCGTTGTCGGACACAAACCGCTGGCGGAATGCCGTGAGGCCGTTCGTTCGCGCTGCCATAACGCTTGAACGTCCTCCAAACACTTGCTGACCAATCACGGCACAGTAAGGCTGCTGGTTATCCGGCGTGCCGCATCCTGGAGCAGCCGGATGATGCGGTGGTCGTATTTGTTCAGCGGGTCCATTCGGCGCGCCATAACCCGAACAGCTCTCACCTAGCTTATTTCCGCAAGTTTTTCTAGAACTCCACGAATCCGGCGCGCCGCCCGCGCCTGCCTGTGGGTACCCCCTAAACAATGAATCGTACCCTTGAGATTACAGGCAAATGGATATCAACAAGGTCGCTAGCAACGAGACAACAAGGTCGCCAGCGAACGAGCTAACGGCTTGAGGCCAACGCAACAATCGCCAGAACAAACAACAATCGCAAACATTGAAACAATCGTGGAAGATTAGACGCGCTAAGGCTTTGTGACCTTCTTGGTCTGTTTGGCCTTGCGCTCGCGCTCCAAGCGGTCAGCCGTGCGTTTCTTCGCCGCTGCCAGTGATGCGGTCTTAGCGCGGGCTGAGCGCTCCTCAGCCGTCAGATTCTTAGCTGAGGTCTTGCCACCGAGCTTGCCGTAGGCTTTACCAACAGTCCTTAGGTATTCCAGCACTTCGGGCGGCATTCTCTTTGCCATGTTCATATGGTACACCTAACGCCCCTAAGATTCTTTGCAGAGATTCGCAGATTTTTCTTGCATCGTATGGGGGTACGGTGTATTCTGAATGCGGTTCTAGTGTTCGATTATGTAAGTGAATCGAACATCAGAGCGAAAACGGAACCGCGACAAGCGCGAACTTGCCACGGTCCCTAACCACCAAAGTTGAGGAACCAACTTCGATGTCTACCATCGACCATACCGCAACCGAAAAACGGGACGTCTACGCAACTGTAACGTCTCAAATCATCGACGCAATTGAAAAGGGAGTAGGAAACTGGCGGATGCCGTGGCACACCACGGGCCGGTTCGCGTCGTCTCCCATCAGTACCACCAGCAGGAAACCCTATCGCGGCATTAATACTGTCTGCCTATGGGCCGCTGCTGAAGCCAAAGGGTACGCTTCCGGCGAATGGGGCACCTACAAGCAATGGCAGGATCGCGGGGCCCAAGTCCGCAAGAGTGAGAAGTCTACAACCGTGGTGTTCTGGAAGTTCGCCAACAACGCGCAAGAATCGCAGGACGATAGCAGCGAAACGCCGTCCAGCGGTTCGCGCCTACTATTCACGCGCGGCTATGCCGTGTTCAATGCCGCCCAAGTAGACAGCTACGCACCGAAAGCAGAAGCGCAAGCGACCATGCCCGAACGCATCGAACGCGCGGATGCGTTCTTCCATGCAATTGGGGCTGACGTGGTGCATGGCGGCAATCGAGCGTACTATGCGCCGATGTCCGATCACATTCAAATGCCGCCCATGGGAGCGTTCTTTGAGAACGTCGCCTACTATTCGACGCTCGCGCATGAGCACACTCACTTCACGGCCAAAGCGGACCGCTGCGATAGGCAGCTAAGCAAGCGCTTCGGCGATAGCGCCTATGCTGCTGAGGAACTCATTGCGGAGCTAGGGGCGGCATTCGTTTGTGCGCACCTGGGACTGAGCACGGAACCGCGAGAAGACCATGCCCAGTACATTCAATCGTGGCTGAAGGTCCTCAAAGCGGATAACAAGGCCATTTTCACGGCGGCATCCAAAGCGCAACAGGCGTGCGATTGGCTAATTGCACGGGCGGGACACGTGGCGGCGGAGGTGGCGGCATGAGCGGTGAGTTGGTAGTAACCACGGCGGAAGGGAGCGGGGCAATCGCCCTGCTTCCCTCCCTGGAGCACGCCCGCGAATTCGCACGGCAGTCCAAAGCCGAGAACACGCTACGCGGCTATCAGAGCGACTGGCGCGACTTTTGCGCGTGGTGCGAGTCGCACGGCCTATGCGCCATGCCAGCGGGTTCTGACGCGGTAGCGGCCTACATTGCCGAATGCGCGGGGCGTCTGAAGGTCGGCAGTATCCAGCGTAGGCTCAATGCCATCGCTGAGGCGCACAAGGCAGTAGGAGTGGACTCGCCCACGCATAGCGCCATGGTCCGCAACGTAATGAAAGGCATCCGGCGCACTATTGGTACGGCGGTAGTCCAGAAAACGGCAGCGCTCACGGACGATATCCGGGCCATGCTCTACTCGACTGATGCGGGATTGATCGGCGCACGGGACCGCGCTATGGTCCTGCTAGGATTCGCGGGCGCATTCCGCCGGTCGGAATTGGTGGGACTTGACACGGACGATTGCTCGTTTGGCAAGGATGGCCTCACAGTGACGCTACGGCGGTCCAAGACAGACCAGCAAGGCGCGGGGCGCAAGATTGGTATCCCGTATGGATCGAACCCCGACACGTGCCCCGTGCGCGTCCAGCAAGCGTGGCTAGAGCAAGCGGGCATAAACGGCGGGCCGCTATTTCGGTCGATCAATCGGCACGGGCAAATCCAGTCGGGCCGCTTGGCTGGTATCGACGTCGCAAGAGTAGTAAAGAAGCTAGCGCAACGGGCCGGGTTGGACGCGGTCAAGTATGCGGGGCATAGCCTGCGGGCCGGACACGCCACCAGCGCGGCCATTGCTGGCGCGTCTGAACGTAGCATCATGGCTCAAACGGGGCACAGGAGCGTGCAAATGGTGCGCAGGTATATCAGGGACGGCAGTTTGTTCCGAGAGAATAGCGCGGGCAAACTGGGGCTGTAGGCGAGATTCCAAGTTGGAAGGGAGAGGCTCGGAGCAATCCGGGCCTTTTTCGCATGGCAGACGTTCTTAACTGGTCTTAGTGGCTTGGTTTGGGTTTCCACTCTCGCGCTAGCCGCTGCGCTTCGGCAATTTGGCCCGGCGTCATCTTGCGGGCGACCAAATCTCGTTGCTGGACGGCGAGAGAGTCACCGTTCGCGCCAGCCAGACTAAACCACATGTGGGCCTGAATGTAGTCTTTCGTGTAGCCGCGAGGGCCGCCATCACGGTACATGAGGCCGACCACATATTGGGCATCAGCGTGCCCATGTTCAGCCGCTTGACGTTCGGCTTCAAGAATCCAGTCCGGGTCCCAGCCATTTAAATCGTCACTTTGTGAACTCGCGAGTGCGATGTCAGCCGCCCTGAAGTAATAACGAACAGCTTCAGAACGGTCCGATGGAACGCCCTCCCCTCTCTCATACATATGGCTGAGGTACATATTGGCGTAAAGGTGAACCTGATCAGCTGCTTTTCGGAACCAAACAAGTGCCTCGACGTAGTCCCTTGGCACGCCATGACCTTCGTAGTACGCCTCGCCTAGTTCGCACTGGGCGTGCATGTCTCCCTCCCCGGCAAGCTGACGAACTCTAAGCAACGGATCAGTTGGCGAACTCAGAAGCTCGGCATCCCTTCGACCGCGAGCGATGAGGCTGGACCGTTCCGACGAAAGAATCAGCGATTCGCCAAGCTTCGTGACCTGGAGGTGGGTTTCATCGCTCACCCGCGATGGCCCTCAGCTCTTGCCTGCGAGTTGCGATCGGCTTCCCATTCGCGGGCGAGGCGTTGCGCTTCCGCGATCTGCTGGTGAGTCATTTTGCGAGCGACTTCCTCACGCGCGTCGGAAGCGAACTTTTGTTCATGGCCTTTCGTTTTGGATGCAACGAGATTAAACCATGTTTTGCCTCAGCTGGAAATGGAGAGGTCGTTCTGCCGTTAAGATAACGGAGAGAACGCGTGAAAGAGACAAGGAAGCACTACACGGCCGAAGAGAAGGTGGCCATCCTGAGGCGGCATCTGCTGGAGCACGAGCCGATCTCAAAACT
>Ga0075017_100002574_pt1 | contig 11374 bp, 11 predicted proteins | sample AleBraG_ABR_2012_FD_71475 | JGI IMG/M metagenome (GOLD analysis project Ga0075017, IMG submission 71475) | Freshwater sediment microbial communities in response to fracking from Pennsylvania, USA - Alex Branch Run_MetaG_ABR_2012 | ecosystem: Environmental > Aquatic > Freshwater > Creek >...
CCAAGATATAAATCTGCCACCTTAAGTGCTAGCTCTTCAGGATTAATGTCGGTGCGGTTCGCCAAAACGATCACCGTCAGCTTGTCGTCCGGAAAGCGCTGGATGGTGGTGCGGAAGCCGATGGTGCCTCCATCATGCGACATGCGGTTGTGGCCTTTGTAGGAATCGAGAAACCATCCGAAGCCGTAGCTCACACTCGAACCGTCTTCGAGCTTCGCGGGGCCGGAGGTGGGCTGCACTGGAGTAAGAGCCGGCCGCATTTCCGCTTCGCTGATCAGAGTGTGCTCGCGCAGGGCGCGGTCCCATTTGGCCAGGTCGTCAAGGGACGAATAAATGCCGCCGTCGCCGAGGACGGCCGACGTGGGGCTTTGGTCGGTCTGAAGCCAGGCGTCTTTTTCCCTGGTGTGGCCGTAGGCGCGGTTGGCAACTTCGTTCTTGCCATTTTCGTAGGCCAGCGTGTCCTTCATCTTCAGGGGGATGAAGATTCTCTCCTGCAGAAATTGGCCGAAAGGCTTACCGGAAACTTTCTCGACGATCATCGCGAGTACGGCGTATCCGGAGTTGCTGTATTCCCACTTCGTGCCCGGCGCAAACTTGCCGCTAGTCCGCTGCTCCATCAGCTTCAGCACGCCTGCATCCAGAATTTGAGGAACTTTTTCTGGCGGCGTGTCGCCGGACTGCTTCATCATCAGGTCGCCGTAGTCCTCAAGACCGGAGGTGTGGTTCAGCAGGTTACGGACGGTAATGGATTTGCCGTACGCGGGGAACTCCGGGAAGAAATCGGTGAGGTGGTCGTCGTAATGCAACTTGCCATCTCGGGCAAGCAGCATGATGCACATCGCGGTGAACTGCTTGGTGAATGAGGCCAGGCGAAAGTTGGTTTTGGTATCGATCGAGTGCTTGGTGCGAAGATCGGTGACACCGTAGCCGCGGCGAAAAACCGGCTTGCCGTTGCGCACAACCAGCACCGCCGCGCCCGGCGCGTTCGCGGACTTCAGCGACGAAAAGATGGCGTCGACGTGGCGGCTGGAAGTCTGGCCGTTCGCGGGAGAGATCCAGGGAGCGACGGCAAGGGCGACGAACACAGCGAGTCGAAGTTTCACGGGAGACCTCATCCATTCAGCTTTTCAGATCCGCGTGCGATCCAGTGGGGTCCACGCGGGAAGGTCCGCCGGCGCCCATCAAAATCAGAGAGCGTTCGGCGAAGGGCGCATAAAGCAGTATGGCGGTGAAGCCCAGCGCCAGACCGTATCCGATCTGCTCCAGCAGCAGAAAGGGCGCCAGCGCCCAGAGTTCATCCAACGGGAAGATCACGGGGAATAGCCGAAGAAATTTTTCCCGCAGCCCGGGCGCATTGAAGCCGGCGGCCGTCATGAGATAAAGCCGCGTCGGGATGCCCACAACCGCGGTGATGATCAGAAGAACGAGAATCCAACTGGGTCGAGAGAAGGTCGCGACCATGACCTCTTGCACGTCATGCAGGCGGCCGAGTGAGATCAGATAGAAGCACAAGTACATGACCTGCAGGAGAAGAAACAGGATCCGCACCAGGCGGCGCGAGGCAGGCGGCATGTCGTGAGAAGCGCTCAGGAGCCTTTGTACAAGGCTGGGTGGGCGCTCATTTGTTCCCGCAATCGCCGGCGCCGGGGTTTCTTGCGGCGCGGCCTCTGCGAGCTTCACGCCGGAGTCCTCTCTATCGACTTGAACCGGGGCGATGAAGCGATATCCGCGGCGCGCCAGCGTCTCGATGAAGCGGGGACTGGCGGCGGAATCGCCCAGCACGTCGCGAATTTTGTTTACCGCTGTATTCAGGCTGTGGTCGAAGTCGACGAAGGTGCCCTCCGGCCAGAGGCGCTCGCGGATTTCCGTGCGGGAGACAAGCTGGCCGGGATGCTCCAGGAGCATGATGAGAATGTCGAAGGGCTGGCCTTGCAGCGGGACACGGCGCCCTTGCTTGCGTAACTCTCCGGTCTGCGGATCCGCCTCAAAAACTCCGAAGCGAACGAGACGGCTGTGAGGGATTTCGTCCATCTGTGGGGATTAGTTTACAACCTGAGGCTCGTTGCGGGCGGTTGACGCCACCTGCTAAGCATCAGATTTTCCGGAGGTTAGCGGATGATGCGCAAATGACCGCTGCTTGATGGGGCAGCGATTGATCGCGTAGCGGGAGCGCGGGCATTCTGCTGCTTGAGAGGCAGCGAATGTTGAGCGCAAAAGGTTCGATCATCCCTGTACTTACCGTCCTGCTGGCAGCCGAGGCGAGCCTCGGGGCTCAGCAACGGCCGGAGACAACAGGTGCGTTCGATAGTTACGTCTCTCAGGCGGAGGCACGGATCGGACAAGCGCGAAAGGGTGCGAATTCCCTTCTGGAACTGGAATCGATGCCCGTGCCACAGCGGGCTGAAGTGATCAGCCGGCTGCGGAGGGGCGAGGTTGTGGTTGAGAAGCACGGGAACACCCCTACTGAAGTCTCCGGGGGATTGATCCATGACTGGAGCGGCATGGTTTTCATTCCGGATGTCACCGTGCCGCAGGTCCTCGGAATGGTTCGCGATTATGACCATCTGGCGCGATATTACTCGCCGGACGTGGTGCGGTCCCGGCTGGGTTCGGCTCACGACGACGATCTACATGTATTCATGCGGCTGCGACGACAGAAGGTCGTCACCGTTGTGCTGGATACCGAATACGACGTGCACTATGGCCGCATCGATGCGGCGCACCAGTACAGCACTTCTCGCAGCACGCGCGTGGCTGAGATTGCAGATCCAGGCGGAACGGATGAGCACGCTTTGCCCGGAGATAGCGACCACGGGTATATGTGGCGGTTGAATACTTACTGGGCATTCGAACAGGTCAAGGATGGCGTCTTCGTGCAGTGCGAAGCGATCTCGCTGACCCGCGACATCCCAAGCGGCCTGGGCTGGCTGATCGGCCCGTTCCTGAACAGCGTCCCGCGAGAGTCGCTGCAGTCTACGTTGAACGCGACCCGGGCGGCGTTGAGAAAGACCGTTGTCACACACCAGCAAGAGTGAGGAGACCTTATGTCTGCGGCTGCAAGCGTCACCCCAAAACTCAGGGACGAATTTCGCAATGCCATTCGAATTCAGGAGTCGATCACGGCCTCCGTTGAGAGAAAAGCATTGATTTGGTTGGCGGGGAAAGTGCCCAATTCGGTCTCCCCCGATCACTTGACGATGTTCGGCTTTGCCGCGCAATTTCTGGCCGGCGTTTGTTATGGGCTGGCACGCTGGAACAAATATTTCCTGCTGTTATCAACGGCTTTCATCGCCGCGAACTGGCTCGGCGACAGCCTCGATGGAACTCTGGCTCGCAGCCGGAACCGGCTGCGCCCGCGCTATGGCTTTTACGTGGATCACATGGCGGACACATTCGGTTCGGTCTTCCTGATGAGTGGACTGGCGCTATCGGGATTTCTCCACTGGCAAATCGCGGTGGGCATGCTGGTGGCTTTCCTGGTGCTGTCGGTGGAGTCGTACCTGACGACTTATACGATTGGCCAATTCCACATGTCGTATGCTCTGTTCGGCCCCACTGAAATTCGCATTCTGCTGATGATCGGCAATGTGGCATTAATTTTCCACCCGAATGCACACCTCCTCGGACGCACGTTCCTGCTCTTCGATGTGGGCGGTGCGATTGCGATGGCCGGGATGCTTGGAATAGCGATCGTTGCTACGGTGAGCCATACCGCCAGGCTGTATCAGGAGGAGCGTTTGCCGTGAGCGAGTCCAGCCAGTGGCGAAATGTTGTTCGATGGATGAAATTCAATCTAGTCGGGATGATTGGGATTGGGGTGCAGCTCGCGGCCTTATGGTTTTTCACGGCGTTCGGGACGGGTTATCTGTTGGCAACTGCATTGGCCGTCGAGACTGCCGTGTTGCACAACTTCATCTGGCACGAACATTTCACCTGGGTGGACCGGGCCGATGGGCACGGTCGCGAGGCAGCCAGGCGACTGCTGCGATTCAATCTCAGCACGGGAGGAGTGTCGATTGCAGGCAACCTGCTGCTGATGCGGTTGCTGGTTGGGGAAGCGCACCTCGGAGCACTGGGTGCAAACCTGGTTAGTATTGCGGCATGCTCGCTGGTAAATTTTCTGGTGAGCGACCGGTGGGTTTTCCGCGCGGCCGCTTGCGCGGGAGAGAACCCATCGCCGCAGGAAACTTAAATCATCCTGATTCCCGCCACGGCCATCATTCTGCCGGTTTTTCCTTTTTCCGCACGGTAGGAGAAGAGCAGTTCCGGGTGACAGTTCGTGCAGAGAGGCGACGCTTCGATATTTTTACTGGGCACGCCCGCGGCTAGGAGCTGCTGGCGGTTGGCTTCGACCAGATCCAGAAATATTTTCGCCGGCAGTTCGCCGTGGCCGGGGGCGCGGGCCGTCAGGAACAGCAGCGGATACTTTTCGCGGACGGGATCGGATTCTTTGACTTCATGGAAGAGGCTGGCGGCGTAGGCGAACTGCGATTCGAACTTGATGCGAATTTCTTCTCCGACTTCATAGCAGCAGCCTTGAATGCCAGGGCCGATGGCAGCTTTCAGATCGCGTGGGCGGGTGCCGAAGCAGCGGAACATCTCTCCGATGCCTTTTTCCACGATCCGCCTCACCGTGCCTCGCCACCCGGCGTGAAAGACGCCTACGGCACGATGCTTGGTATCCACCAGGATCACCGGCAGGCAGTCTGCGGTTTGGATCGCCAGCAGCAGACCGGGAGTCGCCGTGATCAGACCGTCTCCAGCCAGTTGGTGGTCCCGAGGCGAATCTACGCAATGGATCACATCGGAGTGGATTTGGCGAAGAGTGATCAGAGACGGGCGTTTGTTCTTAGGGAAAGCGCCGAGTTGGCGAACGAAGGCTGAGCGGTTGCGCTCGACCTCTGCGCGGGAGGCGTGCGGAGTGAATCCTAGATTACCGTGAATTCGAGTGGAGAATCCGTGCACGAGCCACGGGCGCGCGCTCAGATTTTGAGCGCGGAGGATTTGAATTTTACTGAGCTTGCTGGGAATTGCCCGAATTGCCACAGTTCAATGTTATACGAGTTCGGCTTTAGCTCTGAACTGGCTCGCTTCGCTCGCTAGTACTTCCAGCTTTTCAGGTCTGCGCCTGCAGGGGCGGTCTTCTCCATGTGCTGCACCATCTCGGGCCAGTAGTGCTGGTTGAGGCCGACTGCGCGGTCGAAGTCTCCGGTGTAGCAGTGCGGCTTGCGCATCCCGAAGTCGAACGTGCCCTGGTAATACGGGTCGGTGGTGTTATCGAGAAAATCCTTGAGCAGATGCACAGCACGGTCGAGGTAAAACGTGTCCGATTCGCCGACGTAGAGATGCAGTTTGCCGGCCAGTTTCGGGCCAATCGTCTTCCAATCGCGCTGCATAATGGCGCTGAGATCGTAGTGCTCCTTCCAATACTTCGCGACCTCGTGATCGATCTGTCCGGTGCGCTTGTCGAAGATGCGCTTGGGATATCCGTCTTCTCCGACCGGGCTGAAGACCGCTTCCCAAATGTCGAACTGCTCGCCGGAGCGGTCATGCGTGCCGAACACCAGTTCGTAGCGGTTCATCTCTTCCATGGTGGATAGCAGCGCGCCATCGGCCTTCCGCATGGCGGGTCGAGGCTCGCGCACGTATGGCGTTTCGGTCCAGTAGGCATTCTTGTCTTCGTAGATATTCGTAGTTACGTAAGCGCGAAAGTCGACCACGTCCGGACAGAAGACCCAGGCGCCGTTGTAGAAGTCGGGATAGAAGACTTGTGATGCGAGGCTCTCCCAGCCGCCGGTCGAGCCGCCATAGACGGCGCGCGCCCATCCCTGAGCGATGCCTCGAAATTGCTTTTCCACGTACGGAATCAGCTCCTGCGTGATGGCGTCGCCGTACGGGCCGACATTGGCGGAGTTCACAGCGTACGAATCGTCGAAATATGGAGTCGCGTGCTGAATGCTCATCACGATGACGCGCGGCACGCGGCCAGAGGTCCAATCCTGATAAAGCTTGTAGCCCACCTTGGCCAGGAAAAGTTCTGCTCCCTTGAGGTTGTCGCTGGGCACAGTGGTGCGGAAGGCGAGCAGCCCGGGCAGGCCGCGGGCGAAATGATCCTGCTCGACGATCAGCGGATAATGCGCGTCGGGATGTTCGTCAAATCCATCTGGAACCAGCACGACCGCTCCGATGTAGGTGGGCCTTCCATAAAACTTCGTGAGCACGTCGCTTTGCAGGCGGATGTGCTTGACCCACCGGTTGTCGGCGATGGCGTGCTGGTCGTTGGAGGCATCCCAGCCCAGCAAGGAGTCGACGTCTTTGACCTCGTCCTGGATGGGTGGGATTTTTTCCGTGAGCGAGATGCGGATGGTTTGCGAGGACTTGGGATCGAGATGAATTTTCTGCGGCTTGCTGTAGAGATTGCCCGGCTTGGTCTGCCAGTGCTGGCCTTCGCCCTTGTCGGGTGGCAGCTTGAGGGTGTGACCGTTCGAGAGATGAAACGTCTCGTAAATATTGATGACCGCCTGCACCCAGTAGTCGCCCTCGCGGATGTCTTTCAGGCTTACGGCGGGATAGCCGAGGGTGGAATCGTCTACCACCGCGGTGGCTCCGGGAGAGAGTTGATCGACGTCAACCCCAAGCGCCTCTTGTGACTCAACGGTGTTGTAGCTGAGTTGGAAGCGCGGCTCTTTGTCGTTGTTGTCCGAGATCAGCAGCAGGACGTGGCCGTCGAGCGGCGTGGCGCTTTGTTCTTTGGGGAAAGAGATTTCGAAACGGAGACTGGAGGGCTGAACCGGTTTCTTGGATTCCGCTTGCGCAAGCGGAATGAATGAGAGGAGTGCGATGCAAGAGAGCAACTTTGTCGTGGTCTTCTGGATCATGAGTGGTCCTCGCAAAGAATGGAAGTTTATCTTAGTTCGCGTGGCGGTGGCGAGAAAGGGAGCGGTGAGCCGCAAAGATTCGTATCAGGACATCGCTTTAGCGGTGAGGCTCGACAGGCAAATGTTTTCGGCTTTAGCCGCTGGCCCCGCGCAGCCGCTAAAGCGGCTTTTCAGTAAGGCCCTTTCGGCACGCGTGAAGGCGTGCCCCAATACGGACCTGGTTTGCTGCGTTGATATGCTCTTCGCTATAGTTCTATGCATGTTTGAAAACTTTACCGCTACCGACCGTTGGACGAAGAAGCAGGTCCATTGTGTCTATCAGGCGCAGATCGTCGCTATCGCCACCCGGCACGCCGATGCCGTCGACTACAAGTTTCTGGTGGACGGGCGCAAGGTCTGGGTGGCCCTGCCGCATCCGGCATGGGTCGAGTACAAGAAGCGCACTGGGAAAGTGATCACCGACTCGCTGGGCGTCGAGATTGCCGGACATTACCTGAAGACAGCGCTGGAGGCGGGCGAAGGCCTGGGGCGCGAGATGTATTCGCTAACGGTCGGGGAGACTTTGGCTCACCTTGAAGCCGCCATCGCCGAAATGCAGGCGCAGCCGGCGTAGAATCTGTGGCGCGGGCGCCCCGCCCGCGGGCTGAGAAGGTTAAGCCGCCGCTCAAGAAACTGCATAAGCGCACCATTTCCATGAATCTCTCCGCAGCACTTACGGGTACGCTCGTCATCGATGGCGGCATGGGCACGGAGCTGGAGCGCCGAGGCTGCGACGTGACCGACCATCTTTGGTCGGCGCGAGTCCTGCTCAATCATCCCGAAAAGATTGGCGAGGTGCACCGCGACTACCTTGCGGCCGGGGCGGAGTGCATCATCACGGCCAGCTATCAGGTTTCATTTGACGGCTTCCGCAAAGCGGGGCTTAGCGATGACGAGACGGAGAGAGCACTGCGGCAGTCGGTTGCGGTGGCCGATGCAGCGAGGACCGACTTCGAACGGGCTCATCATCGGCGAGCCCTGGTGGCAGCTTCGGTGGGGCCTCTGGGAGCGGCACTCGCGGATGGGTCCGAATTTCACGGCAATTATGCGTGCTCCTATGACGAGATGGTGAAGTTTCACGCGCGGCGTATGGCGGTCCTTGCAGACACGGCCGCCGATCTGCTCGCGTGCGAAACCATCCCGTCGCAGAGTGAGGCGAAGACCATTCTGGAATGCTTGTCGTCTCTGCCCGCGACGAAGGCGTGGTTCAGCTTTCAGTGCCGCGATGAACGGCACGTCGCCCACGGCGAACTTTTGCGCGATTGCGCGAGCATGCTCGATGCATCGCCGCAGGTGGTGGCGATTGGAGTGAACTGCACGGCGCCGCAGTATGTCGGATCGCTGATTGGGGAGATTCGCTCGGCCACGAAGAAGCCGATCGTGGTTTATCCGAATGCGGGGCGGCGGTGGGATGCGAAGGCGCGCACGTGGATGGGCAGCGCTTCCGATTTCGACTTAGGCAACATGGCGGAGGAGTGGAAAGCGCTGGGCTCGCAATGGATCGGCGGTTGCTGCGGCACAACTCCGGAGGATATTCGGGGAGTAGCGCGGGCGATTGGGCCGGAGAATCGCCGATGGCTAGCGATCGAAGGTCAGTGACTGCAATGCGGATGTTACGCCAATCGACACTCCGTTGCGGTTTCACTCCCTGAACAAAAATAGGCGCATAATGCTGCGCATGAATCCAAGACGGGCTTTCTGGGAAGCGGTTGCCACTGTGTGCATCCCCACACTTGTCATTTGGGGATTGTTGCTCTATTTCGTAAAAACCAATGCTCGATCGGACGAATGGCCCTTGTATGTAGTTTTCACAGTCCTGCCACTTCCTCTGATTTTCCCAGTCTACAAGCGATACTTGCGTGGGCCGGAGAATCGGAATGGAGGAACGCCGCGATCGCACTTCATCGCGGCGAGTGTTTCAGCATCTCTGGGCTTTGCCTACGTCATTTTCACACTTGCGCATCACAGGGACACCGAGGATTTGGTGTTTCACGTTGTGCTGGGCATCGCCTGGCTGCTCATCGGAGGTGAGAGACTACGACGCGGAATCAGAGCTAGGAAGAATCTCGCCGGGCAAGTGACCAACTAGCTGTTGTTAGCAGGCGTTTACGCTCAAAACCGCAGACCGGCGTGCGTGCGAGCCGCCCGCTAAATCACCACCGCTTCCTTGTATTCTCCGAAGACGCGGCGCATGGCGTCGGAGATTTCTCCTACCGTTGCATAGGCGTCGACGGCCTCTACAATTCGCGGCATCACGTTGGCGCCGGTTCGCGCTGCATCCTCAACACTGGCGAGTGCTGCCTTCCATGGACCGACATCCCGTTTGGCCCGCAGGGCGCGCACGCGTTCTACCTGCTTCGGTTCGAGGGCGGGATCGATGCGCTGAATGGGGATCGCTTTTTCTTCTTCCACTTCGAAGCGATTCACGCCGACCACGATTGCTTCCTGACTGTCGACCTGCCGCTGATACTCGTAAGCGGCATTCTGAATCTCCTGCTGGACATAGCCGCGCTCGATGGCCTTCAGCATTCCGCCGAGAACTTCGATCTTACCCAGATATTCCGCCGCACGCTTTTCGATCTCGTTGGTCAGCGACTCGACGTAGTACGATCCGGCCAGCGGATCGATGGTCTGCGGCGCGCCGGACTCATAGGCAATGACTTGCTGCGTGCGCAAAGCGATGCGCGCAGCCTGTTCGGTGGGCAGGGCAAGCGCTTCATCGTAGGAATTGGTGTGCAGCGACTGCGTTCCGCCGAGCACGGCAGCCAGCGCCTGAATGGCGGTGCGGACGATATTATTTTCAGGTTGCTGCGCGGTGAGCGTCGAGCCTGCGGTCTGCGTGTGAAAGCGCAGCATCCACGAGCGCGGATTCTTGGCCTTGAAATGCTCACGCATGATGTGCGCCCACATGCGGCGGGCGGCGCGGAATTTCGCGACCTCCTCCAGAAAATTGCTGTGCGCATTGAAGAAGAACGAGAGGCGTGGTGCGAACTGGTCGACGTCGAGTCCGGCTTTGATGGCCGCTTCCACATAGGCCATGCCGTTGCCGAGGGTGAAGGCTACTTCCTGGACGGCGGTCGAACCGGCTTCGCGCATGTGGTAGCCGGAGATGGAAATCGTGTTCCATTCGGGCACGTTATCATTGGCCCAGGCGAACATGTCGGTGATGACTCGCATCGCCTGCTGGGGTGGATAAATGTAAGTGCCGCGCGCAATGTATTCCTTCAGCACGTCATTCTGAACCGTGCCGGAGAGTTTGCGAATATCGCCGCCCTGCCGCCGCGCCACCGCCACATACAACGCGAGCAGAATCGATGCCGTTGCATTAATGGTCATCGATGTAGAAATCTTGGTCAGTTCGATGCCCTCGAACAGCCGCTGCATGTCTTCGATGGAATCAATGGCGACACCGACCTTCCCTACTTCTCCCGAAGCCAGCGGATGATCCGAATCCATTCCGATCTGCGTGGGTAAGTCGAAAGCGACCGACAATCCCGTCGTGCCATTGGCCAGCAAATATTTGTAGCGCTTGTTCGATTCCTCGGCGTCACCCATGCCGGCGTACTGGCGCATGGTCCAGAGACGGCCACGATACATGCTGGCCTGCACGCCGCGGGTGAAGGGATATTCGCCCGGATAGCCGACTTCGCTCTCATAGTCGCAGCCTTTGAGGTCGGCAGGGGTGTAGAGCGGGTTGACTGGGATATGCGAAGAGGTTTCGATCTCGGCAACTTCAGGGTGCGTTTTTGCTTTTTGCGTCATCGTGCCCCCGAAACAACTGACCAATTAAGCGGATGAATTCATGAGCGCTGGCTTTTCCTTTTTACTCTCCGGAAAGAACTGAGGCCGAACCAGGCGAACACCAGTGTGAAACAAATTGCAATCGCGACGTGGCTGGCCGGGGTCCGTCCGGCGGTGAATTTCAGGTACTCGCGGCCGGTGGCGACGGCGCCAAAGAGCGCCATAAAAAGAAAGACCGAGCCCGTAACCTCAAGCCAGAGCTGGTGGATTGTCCTCGCGAAGGAACGAGCAGTCGTGCGAACCGCGCCAGTAAACGCGTTCAGCGTGCGGTTGCGTCCGGCCTGCTGGCGCGCCACCCGCGCCACAATACCAGCTTTCCGCCAGGATGAAACTTTACTCACGGCCTCGATTTTAGCAGTCTCAGGCGCTACAATGGCCCAGCCGGATAGAAAGGCGAACCGTTGCGCCGTCGATCGCATCCAAACTGGTAACGCAGGCAGGGGGACTAAGTGGATCCGCAACTGAAGCAGCTCATGAAAGAACTCGGCGACGCCATCAACGAATCGCTGTCCGATTCCGAGCAGATTTCCGAAGTGGTGGCTCGAATTAAAGAGGGCGGCTACGACATCTTTCTGGTCCTTGAGGCCACGATCGGGGTCAGCAAGCAGGGCGAGAAATCGGCGGACAAGACTTCCCTGGTGACCACACTCTCGACC
>Ga0075017_100002575_pt1 | contig 11368 bp, 9 predicted proteins | sample AleBraG_ABR_2012_FD_71475 | JGI IMG/M metagenome (GOLD analysis project Ga0075017, IMG submission 71475) | Freshwater sediment microbial communities in response to fracking from Pennsylvania, USA - Alex Branch Run_MetaG_ABR_2012 | ecosystem: Environmental > Aquatic > Freshwater > Creek >...
GTTGAAGGCGAGATCTGAACTTCCATGCCTGCCCTGGCGTTCTTCGCCTGCGACGAGGGCACGTAGGCCAAAAGCTCGAGATTTTGCGCGTCGGGTTGCAGACTGATGATGGCCTGGCCGGCCTGCACATTGGTGCCGGCCGAGACCTTGAGCTCGAGGATCTGACCCGGGTAGGGACTGACTACGTTCTCGGCCATGCTGAGCTCTTTTTCCAGTCCGGCCAGGTCTCGCTGCACAACGGAAATGCGGAAGCGCATGTCGGCGTCTTCCTGATCAGGCTGCATTTCGAGCTGGAATTTCTGCGCGTCCAATTCCTTGAGCTGGGCGTTGCGAGTGGCAATGTCGTCCTGAATGGCAATCTGCTTCTGCTTGATGGCCAACGTCTGCTGCTTCGTCACCAATCCCTTGGCCAGAAGTTGTTCTTCGGAGGTAATCTGCTCGTTGGTCAACGCCGCCTGGTCCTGCAATTCCTTGATCTGCCGTTCGGCGTTGGCTCGCTGCCGGACCAGCGCCTCGATCTGCATCTTTCCCACATTCTGATGAACTTCCAGGGCATGCTCCCGTTCCCTCACGGCTTCAGCCAGCGCCGCCCGGGTGGCATCGCGTTTCTCCACCAGGGCAGGTTGGGCCACGGTCGCCACTACCTGGTTCGCGTTGACGCGGTCGCCGACATGCACGTTCAGGTTCAGTACCGTGCCGGCGCCGTGGCTCACTACGTTCAGGACGCCCCCCGACCGGACCACTACGCCCTGTCCGGCTGCGGTGGTCACGATGCTGCCCTTGAATCCCCAGATCACGGTCGTGATCAGCAGGATGCCGATCGCGAAAAGCCCGAGCCAGCTCTTGGGGTCGGTGACCCGCAGCAACTGGTCAAGTTGCTCCGGCGAGGACAGCCGCTCGACCGAGACCCGGCGAAACAGAACCTCATTCATGTCCTGGCCCTCATCGACAGACTCCGGCATCAGTATCGAATGGCAGCGTGCTGAACGTCTGCGGCCTCACGGTTTGCGCGGGCTGATCCGGCGCAATGATGGTTCCTGTGGCCAGGCGGAATTGGATCAGAGCCAGCGCGTACGAAAGCTGTGCCTGGACCTGGCTGCCGAGCGCATTATTCAGCCGATCCTCCACGGTGAGCACATCAACCACAGGGCTCATGCCGACGCGATAGCGCTCCCGTTGTCCATCCAGAGACAAGCGGAAGCTCTCCACCGATTCCCGGGCTTTCTTCACTCGCAAAATTGCATTGCGAACGCCTTCAAGAGCGGTTACGACAGAAGTACTGATGTTACGGGCCACCTGGACTGCCTGCAGCTCATTCTGTTGGGCGAACGCGTCCGCCTGCATCACCTGGCCGCGGGCCTCGCTATTGGCAGGCGGAAAGCTATAGGAGACGCCAACGGTCGCGTCCGGGCCGCCATTCCCCGCCGCCGGCGACGCAAAAAAGTGTCCCAGGGCGCGCCCCTCGTCCAGACGCGTATACCCGCTCTCAAAACTCAGATTCAACTGCGGCAGCAGCGCATTCTTCGCTGCCACGCGGAGAACCCGGGCTTTGTCGATCCTGCGCTTGGCCGCGAGGTAATCGGCGCGGTGCTGCAGAGCCTGATTCAGGCAGGACTGCAAGGCGCCGGAAGTGTCCGCGGGTAGAGTCTGGTCCTCCCCGGGCGGAAAATCGTCGGTGGGATCGAGCACCGTAAAAAGATCGTAGGCACTCGTGCCCATATCGAGGGCCAGTTGTTGCCTCGCGATCACCACTTGCTGGTCGGCCGCGATTCGGTTGGCCGAGCGGTCAGCCAGATTGGCGGCTACTTCGTCCAGATCACTGCGGGGAACGTGGTCAGCATCGATCAGAGCTTTGACATTGTCGACATAAACTTCGCCCCGGTGTTCTGCTTCCCGCGCGATGTCCACCAGTTTTCGGGAGGCTACCAGGTTCCAATAGCTGGAAACCGTGTTGGCCATCAACTGTGCCATCAACTGGTTCAGATCAAGCAGGCTCGCGTCGACCTCGGTCGCGGCCGCGATTTCGGGTGCATCTACCGCGCTGCGTCCGAGCCCGCGCAGCAATGGCACGGTCACAACAAAGCCCAACTGTGAAGTATTGAGAACCGGATTCACCGAATAGCTCGAGTCCCGGTTCAGGGCCAGAGAGGGGCTGATTTTGATGCCATTGCGAAACAACTTGCCCGCTGAAAACGTAAGATTCGTCAAATTCGACACTTGACTGGTGCCGACCGGGATCCCCAACTGGGCGGCGTCAAAGCTGCTGATCGGGTTGTTCAGGTGACTCTGCGAAAGCCCACTCTGCAGAAGAGTGTCGAACTGTCCCGAAGCCTGCAGAGTCAGCCCGCGATTGCTGGTGACCTGCGCCTTCTGTTCGCCAATCAAAGGATGATGTTCCAGGGTGTAGCGCACCGCATCCAGCAGGGTGACGCCAGAAGCCGCAGGACTCGCCGTATTTTGCGCGCCAGCGGGAACCGTCAGCATGACGCAAATTGTGAAGAGTGTCCTTGCCCGGTTCACCACGAGTTTCCTGGTCATGCCTGCTCCACCCTGGCCCTAACCCTGCCGGTCCGGTCTGCCCTGCGGAGCAATGTGGTTTCAATTCAGCCCGGCTGTAAATCAGCGCAAACTGCGCCCCACGCCGCTTCCGAGGCGGCATTGTACACCGACTGGCTTCGAGCCGCTTTTGGTTCATCAGGAACATCTCCTCACGGTGTACCGTGCCTTCTCTACCTTGGCTGCCTCTGCATCACGATCAGGAATTTTCTTTGACATACTCTGTAATATAGAGTACTCTGTAAATGCGAAAGAAGGCTATGGGATCCCTTCCCTCGCCTTCAAGGAGAACTGCCATGCAGGACCACAACACCGAGCAGGAACTGAAAGACAGGCTGAACCTCATCGAGAGCATGATCGCCGAGGGGCGCCGGAACACAGAGAGTTGGGGATGGACGTTCGTTCTGTGGGGCGTTGTCTACTATCTCGCCCTCGCCTGGTCCGCATGGGGTCACAGCGGGTGGGCTTGGCCGGTCACCGTCTTGATCGGTGGCATCATCAGTATTGTCATTGCGTCCCTAAAGACCGGCAATCGTCCGGGGACCACCCTGGGCCGGGCAATCGGTTCTATCTGGATTGCTTTGGGAATCTCGATGTTTCTGCTATTTCTAGCCCTCGGCCTGAGTGGAAGACTGACCGATCAGCATCTCTTTACGGCCGTGATATCGGCCATCCTTGGCATGGCCAACGGAGCCTCAGCCCTGATTCTTCGCTGGAAGGTTCAGTTTGCGTGCGCAGTCGTGTGGTGGGTGACGGCTGTGGCTACGTGCTTTGGCACCGATGCCCAGAGCACGATCGTGTTTCTGATCGCCATCTTTCTCTGCCAGATCGCGTTCGGCATCTACGGCGTGGCCACCAAAGCGCCGGAGCCCGAACGACGCGGTCCAATCCATGCCTGATTTACCCTCGCTTAATCCAGTGGTTCACGGCAGGCTGCGCCTGGCGCTGCTTTCGCTGCTCAGCGGCGTGGAAGAGGCTGAGTTTACGTGGCTCCGCGCCAAGACTGAGGCCACAGACGGGAACCTGGGCGCGCAACTGTTCAAGCTCGAAGAAGCCGGATACGTGGCGGTCAAAAAGAAGTTCGTCTTGCGCAAGCCGCAAACCCTCTATCGCATTACCGAAACCGGCCGCCAAGCCCTCACCGAATACGTCCAGGCATTGAAACAATTGCTTGGCCCAGCAATCGATGCGTAACTGAGCTTCATAACCTTCAGGAACTGGGCGGACTTGTGGCTCACTCTTCCCCGCGAGCCAGAAACTCCCCGAGCTTTGCGTACGAAGTCAGCCAGGTCTCCACTGGCTGCTTGTAACCCTTTAATTCCGCGAATCGCTTTTCAAAATATTTCACGGCGTCCGCCGAGCCGCTCAGGCACTCGAACGTCAGCCGGCCGAGAGCAATATCACATTGAGTGTTCTTGGTCGCAGTTTCCAGACGGAACGCGGTATTGACACTGTCCCCCAGAGGACTGAAGTCGGGATGCTCGAGCGGGCCGCTGTTGCTCATCACGGAAAGCCCGGTGTTGATTCCGGCTCCGATGCGCACCGGGGAGGGCAGCGGGAATTGCTGGTGCAAACTGGCGGTGAACTCCTGGATCTTCAACAGGGTCTTCAGCACACGGCGGATTTGCTCCTGATCCGGAATCTCCCCTTCGTGAACCCAGACTCCCATGGCCGCGTCCCCGATGTATTTGTCGGTGGCGCAGCCGCTCCGCCTGAGCATGGAGCCGAGTTCCCGGAACCAGGTCCCCATGGCCTGCGCCAGCAGCGCTTCATCGAGCTGCCGGGCCATTTCGGTAAAACCGCGGATGTCGACCACTAACACGGTGATCAGGCGTTTCTGGTACAAAATCAGCGTGGCGCGTTCGTCTTCGGAATCCAGCTTCGCGGCCTCGTCTACCGCCGCTGCCGCCGCCTTTTCTCCGGCTGGATTGTGAAACACCAGCGTGGTCTCGCCGCAAAGAATTGAGTCTCCATCGTGCAATTCGACCGAGGTGGTGATCCGGCGGCCATTGAGGGAGGAGCCATTACGGCTGCCCAGGTCGATCATGTAGAACTTGCCGGGCTGCATCTGCTGAATCAGGGCGTGCCTCCGCGACATGGCGTCATCCTCGACGACAAATGCGCTATCCGGAGAGCGGCCAATGGTCCAGGAGTTTGCGCCGACGAGTTGCAGTTTCCGGCCTTCCGGCGCGCCTTCCACCTCAAGATACGGCTGCTCAATTTCCAAAATGCGATCTCCCAGCACGAAAAGTAATTTCCGGGGCTGCAACCTCAGGATTTGGCGAACACCGCGAACTAAAGCCTGTCGCGGACACGCCACCCCCGGTGTCCTGCGTCCAAACTAAAGCGTCAAACACAGGATACAAGAGCCGCAAGTGGCAATTCCGAGTCCTGACAGGGGTGTCATACCGTGGGTTAACCGGCAGGCCGAAGGATCAGGCGGAAAGGCGGCTGGCCGCAACCGTCCGTGATGCCCACCCCGTTTGGAAGGAGAGTGCTGGTATTGGACAAATCCACGCGAATGGGGTATATAATTTCCTCGCAGCAGCGCAATCTTTCCCCCGGCCTGCCTCAGCAAGTCCTTTCAGGGAGCAGCGCCATGACTGAAATTAAGAATCAGCAGCAGCGTGAAGAATTGTCAGACCAGGACTTGAATCTGGTCACGGGGGGTGGTACTCCAGCGCCAGCGCCGCCGCCCAAGACGCCTCCGCCAAAATCAACTCTCAAGGCTGAGTTTCCCTCAGCCGACCATAAGGATTGGTAGCTTTCAGTCCACGCGGATCCATATTTGGCTTTCGGCGAAAAACTGCCGCCGCAGATTCGCTTGCTGAATAGCAGCTTAATGGCGTAAATTTTGTGGGCGTTTCGGGGGAGGGTACTCCGATGCACGTGCTTCGTCAGTTGTTGCGGAGTTTCATTGTCGCGACTTTGGTTTGTCTGATTTGCGCGGGTGTTACCCGCGCCGCGGATGAGCCTGCTCTTACCAAGGAACAGATCACGAATTTCCTGCTCACCGCGAAGGTGGTGGGCAGCAAGCCGGCCGCTAAAGGCATTACCAACACCTGGCGGCTCACCCTCAGCGACGGCTCCGTCACCCACGATGCCTCCTTTCAGTCCATCGATGAACACAAGGCCTCGATGCAGCTTGCCTCCGGCACGGAACTGGGCTTCGTCGATTCTTACAAATACAACATTGCCGCCTATCAGTTGGCTGAACTGCTCGGCCTGGACGACATGGTACCCGTGTATGTGGAACGCAAGTGGAAAGGCGATGCCGGCTCGCTCAGCTGGTGGCTGCCGGTGAAGATGGATGAGGCGGACCGCGTCAAGCGTAAGATCGAAGTGCCCGATCCGGACGCCTGGGACAGGCAGATGTACAAACTCCGGGTCCTGGACGCGTTGGTCTCCGATTCCGATCCCAACCTGACTAATGTTCTCATCACTGACGATTGGAAGATCTGGAGAATTGATTTCACTCGCGCATTTCGACAGCACAAAGACTTGAAAGATCCCGCCGCTAACCTGGTGAAATGCGACCGGCAGTTGCTGGAGAAAGTAAAGGCCCTGGACGCCAATGTACTGACCGATAAGACCAAACACTATCTGACCAAGGATGAAGTGAAAGCGCTGATGATTCGACGCGACAAGATCGTGGACCATTTCCAGCAGCTGATCGCGCAAAAAGGGGAAAGCCAGATCTTGTATTGAACGTCTTGTATTCGACGTCTCGTACTCAGCCGGGGCGGTGTTGAAAGCTCGTTAGTAGTTTGACTTGCACCTTCGAAGCTTGCCGCTTAGCGAGCGCTCCGGCACTCGGAAGTTGTCGTTCTCGGGCCCAGGGCCATTTGTTGTGCATCACAAATCGATCCGGTGTAAGAGGAGGTCTTTATGGTGAAGAAGTTACTTGCTCTGCTGTTCACGTCTGTACTTGCCTTCCCGCTGGCCACGACGTTATTCGCGCAGGACACAATGGCAAAGCCCGCGAAGCAGGCCCGCTGGGAAGGCACAATCATCCGAAGCAGTCAGGATAAATCTACTTTGACCGTCCGCAAGGTGGGCGCCAGCGACGAAAGAACCGTGCAGTACGACAGCTCGACGCGCTGGGTCGCCCAACAACACGGCAGCAAGAAAGCGGAAGACATCGACGTCAGCAAAGTGAAAGACGGCGATCGCGTGATCTGTGAAGGGACTTGGGACAAGAGTGGCATCCTCCACGCTACTCTCATCTCGAAGCGGCTTTCCCACAGTCAATAGGGCAATAAGTGTCGCCCGGCAGCGCGGGTTGGACGAAACCGCTTCAACTGCTCAGGCCGCGAGAATTCTCAACCTGGGACAAGGACGCTTGTCGGGTTCCCCTTAACTCGGGGGCTCAGCATGGCGTCCTGGCAGGTTCAAGGTGTGGCTGTCGTTCAGAGGCCCATCAGGGCATTCCACGCCCGTAGGAGTAGATGTTCGGTCATCCCGATCACTTGACGAATTCCCCTCTTCCTCCGCCGGCCCATGGATCGTAGGTCAAACTGAACTGGACCCGGTCGAAAATTGGAGGATGATCGTAAAACAAGAAAACATTCATGCGGTTCGGATCGGGATCGGATAGATCCACCTCGCCCAAAACCTGGAATGCCTGCGCCGCTACCTGTGCGGAATCCGGCGTGAGCCCATGCGTGACTTCCAGCCCATACTGATCGGCCTGGTGCTCCAGGTACCGGCTGAAAGCGGAGCCGATTGGATTGATCGCAAACGAAAAAACCGACAGCAGCAACAACAGCGCCGGCAACGACGCCCAATCCGCGAGACTGCGAATCTGCCAGTCGGCGCCCCAGCGCGTCAGCACCCATCCGATACAGCGATAGCCGAGGTAAAAAGCCAGCAGCAAGAGAACCGCGAAGAACATCAGCCCCTTCGGAATATGTTGCAGAACATAATGTCCCATCTCATGGCCTGCAACAAACACGATCTGTGGAGTGCTCATCTTCGCGATGGTTGTATCCCACACCACGATGCGCTTCGAAGCGCCAAGGCCCGTCACATACGCGTTGAGCCCGGTCGTTTTTTCGCCTGCCCCCATCCAGAACATCCGCTCGGGGGGAATGTCCTGACCGGCGCGCTTCACCAACCGTTCGAGACTGGCGGTAAGTACGGGATCCTTTTGCTGCAGTGGCTCAAACTTATGAAACATTGGATCGATAACCAGCGGTTGCAAGAAAAACAAAAACACGCCCAGGGGCAACGTAATCAGCCAAAAATAAAACCACCAGCGGTGAACGCTCTTGCGGATCACGAGATAAAGCAGCCAGATAAAAATTGTGCCAATCACCAATGAGATCAGTTCTGCCTTCACCCAATCCCAACCCCACGAACCCCATCCCTGCACGGAGAGTCCGTACTCTTTTTCGATCCATTCGCTGTAGATATCCAGCGGCGACGTCAAGACCGCGATGGTCAGCAATAGCAGTGGAGAGAACACCAGGCTCTGAAGAAAGCTCTTCGAGGAGAAACGTTCGCTCCAGTCACGATATTTCGGCGCCAGTCTCCACCGTAGAACCAGCCACAAGACCACGATTCCATAAACAAACCCGATTAAAGCCAGCCGGAACCGGATGCGGTTCAGATCGTGCGCCTTCTTGTGCAAATCAGGGGGCAGAGAGTAAGAGGTAATGATCCTGCTCGCACCCGACTCCGCTGTCGTGCCGGCTGGAATGGTTGTGGTTGCGGGCGCGCTCGACGTAGCAGATGGTGATTGGGTTTGGGCAGCAATCAACGAAACTGCAGTCAGCTGGACCATGAAGAGCGCGACCACCAAAAGCGCAGGCGCAACCCGCGATCTTTTCACATACAACCTTCGACCTTGCGTCATTCTTTGCTCCCGAACAAGAGATCTTGCACAGCAAGCAATTGCGGCGAGAATTGTACCCCTGCGGATCGGGGATGTGAACGCAATGAATCTTCTTTAGAGCGTCCTACCGCGTTCCAGCCCCAACCTGGCATAGATTTCAGACGAATATCTTGCCTGAGTGACGGGCAATACTGACATAATCCCGAGGCAAAGGTACCGGCCAAACGCCGGAAGTCTTGTTGGCGATTCTTTGGTAACTCTGCAGAATGCTGTTGGGGGACTTATGTCAAAATCGCGCAGGGAATTCCTCACGCTCACATCCGTTGGCTTGATCGGCGCAGCCATCACAGCTGACAGCCATGCTCAGACGCCCAGCGGTTTGCCACCGGGGGCGCCGCCCGCATTTGGCGCTGGGCCGGCAGTCGGGCCTGAAGTGTCACCTTCCACCTTCGCTGAGGCACAAAAGCTCGTTCAGATCGAAATGACCGAACCCGAGCTCGCTGCGGCCGCTGGCAGCTGGCGGGCGAATATGGCCGCCCTGTACGAGCGCCGCACCGGGCCGCGGAGAGTGGCGCTGGAAACGACGCTCGCTCCTGCGACCCAGTGGAACCCGGTGCTGCCCGGTATGAAAGCAGGTCCAGAGCGGGACCAATGTGTGCGCAGCAGCACCGATCCGGGACCTTTGCCGGCAGATGACGAAGACATTGCCTTCGCTTCGCTGGTACAGCTCTCGCGGTGGATCGAGCAGCGCAAGCTTAGCTCGGAGCGCCTCACTCAAATTTATCTGAAGCGTCTGGAGCAGTTCGACTTCAAGCTGCGCTGCGTCATCACCCTCACCCGCGACCTTGCACTCCGACAGGCGAAACAGGCCGACGCGGAGATCGCCGCCGGCAGGTATCGCGGTCCGCTGCACGGCATTCCGTGGGGAGCTAAAGATCTTCTCGATACAGCAGGAATTCCTACTACCTACGGCGCCGAGCCTCTGCGAAACCGGGTGCCCACCAAGGATGCTGCGGTCGTGAAACGTCTGCATGCGGCGGGCGCGGTGCTGGTGGCCAAGCTGAGTCTGGGAGCGTTGGCGCTCAATGACATCTGGTTCGGCGGACAGACGATGAACCCATGGTTGCTGGAGGAAGGCTCGTCGGGTTCAAGCGCGGGGCCGGGCGCGGCCACGGCTGCGGGATTGGTGGCTTTTGCGATCGGAAGCGAGACCGGAGGCAGCATCGTTTCTCCTTCCATGCGTTGCGGGGTTACCGGCTTGCGGCCCACCTACGGCCGTGTGCCACGCACCGGCGCGATGACGCTCTGTTGGTCGCTCGACAAACTCGGCCCCATGGCCCGAAACGTCGAAGACACAATACTGGTGCTGCATGCTATTTCCGGGCCTGACGCCGGTGACCTGAACAGCCTGCCCAGCAAGCTTAACTTCGACTCGGGTGCTGCCGTGCAAGGGCTGCGCGTCGGTTATTTCCCCGCATGGATGAAGGAAAACCCGGCAACCAGCGTCGACCGTGCCGCACTGGACGTCGTCCAGAAGCTGGGCATGATTCCGGTTGAGGTCTCGCTTCCCGACTGGCCCTATGACTCGCTTGATCTGATTCTCTTCGCCGAGGGCGCAGCTGCGTTCGAGGAACTCACACTCAGCGGGGCCTTGAATCAGTTGAAGGTTCAGGTGCCGGATGCGTGGCCGAATCTCTTCCGCCAATCCCGCTTCCTTTCAGCCGTGGACTTCGTGCAGTCCGACCGCTTCCGGCGCAAAGTGGCGGAGGAGATGGCGCGCGTGTTTTCGCGGGTTGACCTGCTGCTTGTGCCTTCGCTGCGGGACGAAATGCTTACGCTTACGAACTTCACCGGGCATCCTTCTCTTACGCTGCGTGCGGGCTTTATCGAAGTGTCGGAGGCGCGCAGCGACTGGGCGCCCGATCCGAACCACCCGCTGCCGAAGTTTTCTCCGCCGCGTCGCGTGCCCCACGGCATCACGCTGATCGGCCAGCTTTTCGACGAAGGAACGTTGGGGCGGGTCGGGATCGCTCTCGAACGCAGCTTCGGCGTGGCGGGCGAGCGGCCACCGGGTTTCTGAAGGTGCCGCAATGGGCTGATAAACTTTCTCGGTCGTTGATTCTGGTGCCGGGAGGGCGAGTTGAACTCCCAAGGTACTAAGCACCGGCGGATTTTGAGGGGATCGAGATGAATTGTCTTCCTGTGATTTCAATTGTTCCTGAGTGCGTCCGACGCGGCTCCTCGAAGCTTGAAAAACACCCATAATTCCACAGATCAGCCGGGCAAACCTGGCCCATCCAAACCCAATACCGGAAACAACATCCTCAAGAACCGGGTAAAACCCACACAATTCTCGGTGACATTAAATAGATATCTTGCTATAGTTTGCCTGCCGCTTATTCGTCTACAGCATTAGCTCTCCGTTTTTCCGAGTCCTTCGTCTGGCTCGGCTCGGAGAGTTTTTCCTATTGAGCAATTACGAAGTTCCCGTTTGTTTTAGGCCCTGCAATTTTCTCTGGCCACCAGGGATTGGTCCGCCAATCCCCATCCCCAGTACAAGAGAGAAATTTCCATGATGAAGATGATCGTTTTAGTCCTGGCAACTCTTTTCCTCGCCAACGGTACATTGCTTGCCAGCGGGCCGATCACCTTTGTGCAGTTGAAGTCGGCGACCCCGCAGACGGCGAGCGCGTCGGTGACAGTGACCTATCCGGTGGCGCAGACGGCGGGGAACCTGAACGTGATAGTGGTGGGGTGGAACGACACGACGTCGACAGTGAGTATGGTGGGCGACAGCCTGGGGAACAACTATGCGCTGGCGATCGGACCGACGACTGGGATGGGGTTGAGACAATCGATCTACTACGCTGCGGGCATCAAGGCGGGCAGTAATACGGTGACGGTAAGGTTCAGCCAGGCGGCCAGGTATGTGGATATCCGCGTGCTGGAGTATAGCGGAGTGGACCCTGCTACTCC
>Ga0075017_100002577_pt1 | contig 11366 bp, 11 predicted proteins | sample AleBraG_ABR_2012_FD_71475 | JGI IMG/M metagenome (GOLD analysis project Ga0075017, IMG submission 71475) | Freshwater sediment microbial communities in response to fracking from Pennsylvania, USA - Alex Branch Run_MetaG_ABR_2012 | ecosystem: Environmental > Aquatic > Freshwater > Creek >...
AGGGCTCACGCGCACGGCGTACTCCAGCTCGACAACGGCTAAATAGACGGCAGCAACGGCCAGCCCAAAGTAGGTCCCCGATGCGAGGGGCGCCTGGGGTGGTACCGGTTCGTCATTCCTGCACCGTAAAACTCCACCACACCGTATGCCGTGAGGATGAAAAGATCGGCGGCCAGTCCCTTGGGCCCGTCGCTGGAGGCAGTGAGTACCGCAGGATAGCTCAAAACACCGCGGCCGATCAGCGCCAAATTGTGGATCGCCGAGCAAACCATGATTCGCTGAGCCCAACGGACCGTGAATGGTGTTTGCTCCGCCAACGCAATCTTCACCCTAAGATCGCACACGCCTGCGGCGGCATTGCCCCATCCGCGACGTGTCCCGCAACTATCGTTACCTCAAAATTGCGCTTCAAGCCGGGCCGTGCGGTGACAAAGAACGCGCCTGAGGCTGGGAATCCGCGCCAGGCCACGTGCAGTGGGCCCCGGCGGGATCCCCGATCGGATCCGATTGGAAAGCAGGCGTATTTTTCGCGCCGATTTGCACGCCCGACCCGCCCTTTAAGCAGGGCAATGACACCTGCAAGGCTTCGGCTGCCTGCAACAACACCAGCGCTACGGGCAGATTACGATTACTCAGTAGGCGAAACCGCGCTACGGTTTTTTGACGGGCGCAGACTCAAACCGGTACCCCACCCCGCGCAGCGTAATCAAATGCCGCGGCTGCGCGGGATCGTCTTCAACGATGCGCCGCAAACGGACAATGAAGTTGTCGATGGGCCGGGTATCCGTGTCCTCCTGCAGCCCCCAAACTTCTTCCAACATTTTCTTTCGCGAAACCGGCTTGCCCTCGTGCTGGATGAGGTAGCGCAACACGTTGGCTTCCATCAAGGTGAGCGGAAACACGTTCTCGCCGACGCGCAGTTGCAGCAGCTCAAAGTCGACTGATTTCTCGCCGTGCTCGCCGAAGGTGAAGGAATCGATCGGCGCCGCCGGCCGTTTGTTGACCGAGGATCGCAGCCAGTCATGACGGCGCAGCAGACTCTTGAGCCGGGCGATCAGAATGGCCAACTCAAATGGCTTGGTGAGGTAGTCGTCCGCTCCGGCGGCAAAGCCCTTCAGCACGTCGTCGGGATGGCCGCGCGCGGTCAGCATCAACGTGGGCACAAACTGGCCGGCTTTCCGCATCTCCGACATCACGCTGAACCCGTCAATGCCAGGCAGCATGATGTCCAGCACCACAACGTCCGCCGCCGGAGCTCGCTGGTTCAAGAGAATCTCCAGCGCCGCTTCTCCCGTCTCGGCAAGCTGCACCTCATAGCCTTCGGCCTCCAGGTTAAAGCGCAGCCCGTCGGCCAGGTGTTTCTCGTCTTCCACTACCAGGACTCTGCTCATTTCACCATTGGCAATTGCAGCACAAAGGTGCTGCCTCGATCGGGTCCTTCGCTCTCCGCCCACGCCCGCCCGCCGTGCCGCTTGGCCACCGACCGGACGATGAACAGACCGAGGCCAGTGCCTTTAACCCGCGTTGCCAGCTCTCCGGACACGCGATGGAAACGCTTGAAAATCTGCTTCAACTCGGGCTTGGGAATTCCCGCACCTTGATCCGTCACCCGTACGGTGACAAACCCGTGATCCATCTTGGCCATTTCCACCGTCACCTTAACGTCCTTACCGGAGTATTTCACCGCGTTGTCGATGAGGTTGGCGATCGCGGCTTGCAGTTCATCCAGGTCGCCCATCACCGTCGCAGGTTCCGCAGGCACAAAGGCGAGCGCGTTCTCATCCAGATGGTTCAGCGCCCGGGCGCGCTGAACGCAATTCTCCACCACATCGTTCAGTTGGATGCGCGAGACGTTCAAGAGTTTGCGCCCAGAACCCCCGATGCGCCCGGTCCGCAACACCTGCTCAATGGTGCCCATCAGACGGTCTGTGTCGTCGAGCATAGTCTTGTAAAACTCTGTGCGCTTGGCTTCATCCACCGGCCTCGATTGCAGCGTCTCCAGATACAACCGGATGGAGGCGACAGGTGTTTTCAACTCGTGCGTCACGGCGTTGATGAAGGCATCATGCTGCGCGTTGCGGCGAATCTCGCGAACCAAGAAAGTCGTATTCAGCACCACGCCACCGATGATCATGGCCAGCAGCAAGGCGCCCAGAAACAACAGGATGCCCGTGTGCCAATTCAGGATCACCCAGCCGATGTAGAGCAGCAGGATGACCACAATGAGGCCGACGCCGAGGGAGATAAAAAACGCGATCGATTTCTGCCGGCCGGCGATCACCACAATTTCAGCTTAGCGTGCAGTTGCGCCTCCCAGCCCGGCGCGCACACAACGCAGTTGCCGGCGTAGATGGTGCTACCTCCATCAAAGTTGAAGTAGCGGGCGCCGGATTCCTCGGCGATGATCTTGAGCGGCGCAAAATCCCAGGGCGCGGCGCTGGGTTCAATCCACACCTCGGCCTGGCCGGAGCAGACCATCATGGCGTCCGCTGCGCCGCCCAGCCCCCGCACCGCCCAGAACTGCGTTGCCCAGTCCAGGAATCCATCGCGAAACGGCAGCTTGTGGATTTTAGAGAACGCGCTAAAACACAGCACGGAGTCGCCAATCTCACTCTTCCTCTTCGCCGACGGCCGTATCGCCGCGCCATTCCGGAACGCCCCGCTACCCTTCTGCGCCCAGTACGTCGAGCCGAGACCCGGCAGGTTGACCACGCCCAGAACCACTTCACGGTGGTCCTCCAAGGCCAGCAGATTGGCCCATAGAGGATTGCCCCGCAAGTAATCGCGCGTCCCGTCAATCGGGTCGATGATCCAACGGCGGCCGCTGGCGCCTTGCTGGCTAGCGCCCTCTTCGCCCAGCAAGCCGTCCTCCGGAAACTCGGCTGCCAGCGCCGCAACGATCAGCCGCTCGCACTCGCGATCCGCCGGAGTGACGGGCGACTGGTCGGCTTTGCTTTCGGCTTCGATGCCCACCTGCCAGCCGAGCGCCAGTTCGCCTGCCTGCCGCACCGCTGCCAGGGCCACTTCCAGCTCCCGATTCCATTGCGTCATTCCTGCATTGTAGAGTGGGTGAGTATGCGATCTGTCCTGCCTTCCGCGATTCTGCTCTGCGTTCTTTCCTTTAGCAGCCCAGCCCAGAGCCTCTATGAACCCCAGCCCGGCAAGTCCGGCATCGACCTGGGCGCCATGGACACCAACGTCAGTCCCTGCACCAATTTCTATCAGTATGCCTGCGGCACCTGGCGCGCCAAAAACCCGATCCCGCCCGATCAGTCGCGCTGGAGCCGCTTCAATGAGCTGGCTGAGCGCAATCTGAGAGTCGAGCGGACGGCCCTCGAGAAAGCCGCGCAGGCCGGGCCTAACCGCTCCAAGGTGGATCAAGAGATTGGCGACTTCTACGCCGCCTGCATGGACGAAAAGGGCATCGATCAAAAAGGCGTCAGCCCGATCAAGAACGCTCTGGACAGCATCGGCGGGCTCTCTTCCAAGGATCAACTCGCCGCCGAACTGGCCAAGTTGAAAGCGATCGGCGTGAACGGCTTGTTCGGCTTCTATGCCAGCCCCGATCTGAAAAACGCCAGCGTGTACATCGCCGGCGTCGATCAGGGCGGCCTCAGTCTTCCCGATCGCGACTATTACTTGAAGACCGACCAGCGCTCCGTGGAACTGCGCACCGCGTATGTACAGCACATGACCAAGATGTTTGATCTGTTGGCCAATGCGCTGCATACCAGTTCGGATTCGAAGGCCAAAGCCGAGGCCACGCTGAAGTTCGAAACGGCGCTGGCGGACGCGTCCATGGACCGCGTGCTGCGTCGTAACCCCAATGCCCGCTACCATCCCATGACCGTGAAGGACCTTCCCGCTCTCACGCCGGGTTTTCAATGGACGGCCTTTCTGGTGGATGAACACACCCCCGCCTTCACCAAAATCAACGTGGGCAATCCGGAGTACTTCCAGAAGCTCGCCACCATTCTCGATCAGACCAATCTCGGCGACCTCAAATCGTATCTGATCTGGCGCTTGCTGCTGAACTCCGCCAGTGCGCTGCCGCAGCCGTTTGTGGAGGAGAACTTCCAATTCTTCGGCAAGACGCTGAACGGCCAGCAGGAGTTGGCTCCGCGCTGGAAGCGCTGCGTGCGCTCCACCGATCGCGCCTTGGGCGAAGCGCTGGGCCAGAAGTTCGTGGAAGTCGCCTTCGGCGGTCCGGCCAAGGCCAAAGCCGTGCAGTTGGTGGCTGAAATCGAGAAGTCCATGAAGCAGGACATTACCGCGGCAACCTGGATGTCGGACGCCACCAAGCAGCAGGCTTACGCCAAGCTGGCGGCGGTCACCAACAAGATCGGCTATCCGGAGAAATGGCGCGATTACTCGAGCGTGGTGATCAAGCGGGACGACTATCTCGGCGATGAGGAGCGGGCCGCCGGCTTTGAAGTGCGCCGCAACCTGGAGAAGATCGGCAAACCCGTGGACAAGAGCGAATGGGGCATGACGCCGCCCACGGTCAACGCCTACTACAATCCGCCGGAGAACAATATCAATTTTCCCGCCGGCATTCTGCAACCGCCCTTCTACAATCCGAAGGCCGACGATGCCGTGAACCTGGGCGCAATCGGCGTGGTGGTGGGCCACGAGCTGACGCACGGCTTCGACGATCAGGGGCGGAAATTCGACGGCGAAGGGAACCTGCGGGATTGGTGGACTCCGGAAGATACTGCCCACTTTGAAACCCGCGCGCAATGCGTGGTCGACGAATACGATAAGTTCAGCCCGGTGGACGGCGTGTATCTGAAAGGCAAGTTGACGCTAGGAGAAAACGCCGCCGACAACGGCGGCATTCATCTGGCCTACATGGCTCTGATGCGCAATCTTGCCGACAAGATCATTCCCAACACCAAGCTGGACGGCTTCACGCCGGAGCAGCAGTTTTTCCTGGGTTACGCGCAGGTCTGGTGCGAGAACGGTACGGACGCCAACGCGCGAGTGCGTGCGGCGACGGACCCGCATTCGCCGGGACAGTTCCGCGCCAATGGAGTGGTGCAGAATATGCCGGAGTTCCAGCATGCCTTTGCCTGCAAGCAGGGCGATCCGATGGTGTCGGCGCAGGCGTGCCGAGTGTGGTAGATTCGACGCTACACTGAAAGAGCAGAGGATGCCGTGACCGTTACGCTAAACCTCAAGCCCGAAGTCGAAGCTGGTTTGCTGGCGCAAGCCCAGGCAGCGGGACTCCCTCTCGACCAGTTCCTGAGCAGGCAGTTGGAAGTGCTTTCCGCCCTGCCCTCACAAGCTACCGCACCCAGCGGCTCCGATCAGTGGGAAAAGGAGTTGGACGAATGGCTTGATAGTTTCCCTCAGCATCCGCTTCTCTCCGATGAAGCGCTCAAGCGCGAGAACTGGTATCCGGACCGCTGGTAATAAGGTTCGCGCCCGATGAGGGTTCTGATCGACACCAACGTTCTGCTTCGTGCGATTCAGCAGGACAGCCCATTCTGTGGACCGTCCAGAGAAACGCTAAAGCTCTTGCATCGCCAAGGCCATGAGTTATGCATCACGCCACAGAACGTGAAGGAATTCTGGAATGCATGCACTCGTCCGACCGATAAGAATGGACTCGGCATCAGTGTTGCAGGCGCCGCACGTCACACTCGACTTCTCGAACGGTACTTCAACGTCTTGCCGGATTCGGCACTTACGTATACGGAGTGGCGGCAACTGGTGCACAAACACCAAGTCATCGGGAGCAAGGTACACGACGCCTACCTTGTGGCTGCGATGAAAGCGCACGGAGTGAGTCAAATCCTTACCTTCAATACTGGCGATTTCAAGCGGTACGACGATATTGAGTGTCTGGATCCCGGCGCGCTCTGAGCTGAAACCGGCTGTGGAATCTCCGGAAGGAGTACCCTAGTCCCTATGTGCGATCTAACCAGAAGAGCATTGCTTCGCGGGACGGCGGCGGCCGGCAGCTTGGGCCTGACCCACCTTGCCGCCCAGACCACTTTGGATGAGAGCCGCGTGAACCAGGTGGACACCCTGGCTACCGGCGTCTACTTTCACCAGGGAGACATCGCCCACAAAGGCCATTGCAACAATGGCTGGGTCATCTTCAAGGATTACGTGCTGGTGATCGACGCCAACTTTCCTTCGGGCGCGAACGAGATTCTTCCCAAGATCCGCGCCCTCACGGACAAGCCCATTCGCTTCGCATTTGACACGCATCACCACGGCGATCATGCCTATGGCAATCAGGTCTGGATCGACAATGGCGCCACCGCGGTCGCGCACACCGGTGTAATCGACGAGATGAAGCGATACGAGCCGGGACGGTGGGAGGCGGAGACGCGTGCGGACGTGAAGGCGTCGCACTTGAGCCCTCCGTCGGTGCTGTTCCCGAAGGAGCTGTATTTCGACGACGGCGTGCATCGGGTTGAGCTTCACCACCTGGGCGTGGCGCACACGCATGGCGACGCGGTGGCCTGGCTGCCCAAGGAGCGCATCCTGTTCACCGGAGACGTGTGCGTCAATGGCCCCTACAACTTTGTCGGGGACGGCAACGTGGAGCAGTGGATCCAGACGCTGGCCGAGGCGCGCAAGCTGGGCGCTCGTGTGGTTTGCCCCGGCCACGGCGCGCGCGGCGTGGAATCCGATCTGGCCGATCAACAGTTCTTCTTCCAGCAACTGCGCGAGTCCGTAGGGGCGGAGGTATCCGCGAAACACACTCCGCGCCAGATCGCCGAAAATCTGGAACAGCTACGCGCCAGCCTGCAGGCGCAACCGCGCTGCGCCCGCTACGTGGGCAAGGGCACTCTGCGCGCTCAAGTGGAAAAAGTGTATGAGGAGCTGACCGGCCAGAAGTTCCCGCCGGGCGCGGCCAAAGCGGCCAAGCTGCAACACGCCCATTCGCACGGCGTTTACTCGTAGCGCAGCGCAATCATCGGGTCCACTCGCGACGCTCTTCGCGCCGGCAGATAACAGGCGACCAGCGCCACCACCGTGAGCACCAACGGCGCCAGGGCGAGCACCACCGGATCGAAGCCGCGCACGTCGTAGAGCATTCCCGCTAGCACTTGCCCCAGTCCGATCGCCAACAACAGTCCCACGCCGACGCCGACGGCCGTCACTCGCAAGCCTTCGCGCAGGATCATTCCGAGCGTTGAGGAGGCGTTCGCGCCCAAGGCCATGCGGATGCCGATTTCCCGGGTTCTCCGCGCCACCGTGTAGGCGTTCACCGCATACAGCCCGATCATCGCCAGAAACAAAGCCACGCCGCCGAAAATCTCCAGCATTTGCGCGCCCGTCCGTACGATCCAGATGTCGAACCCGGACTCCAGATTCCCACGCATCGTCTTGAGCGCAAGCAGCGGCAGCCGGGGGTCTACCGCGCGAATCTCGCTACGGACCGTTTCGAGCATGCGCTTCTCCGCGTCTGGCCCGCTGGCCGCGATCTTCAGGTGGATCTGCGTGTCGGACTGATACTGCTGCCCCAAGGGAATGTACAGGTGCGGCTCCGTTTTGCCGCCGACAATGCGCTCGCGCACATCGCCGACCACACCCACTACCTCCAAATCGCGTGGCTGCTGTGGTTCGTCGGAGTCCACGGACACGCCTGTACCGCCGCCTCCACCGCCGCCGGTTTCCAGCCGGATGTGTTTACCCAACGCGTCGCCTGCTGGCCAAAGTTTGCTGGCGGCCAGCTTGTCCAGGATCGCCACCTGACTCTTCGATCCCGCCGCCGCCTCCGCCGCCGAAAACGCCCGTCCCCGCACCAGCGGAATGTCCAGCGTTTTGAAATAATCCTCGCTGACAATGTTGAAGTTCGAGGCCACCGGCTTAGCGTCTTTCGGAGCGTCTGACGGAGCGATACTCTTGCCCAGCGTCATCATGCCGAACGGCACGGTCGCCGCCAACGCTACGGACTGCACGCCCGGAATTTGCCGCAGACGAGCCTGGAGGGCGCTATATACCTGGCGCCCCCGAACCTCGTCGTAGTTGACGAGTCCTGCATCCACTTCGGCCAACAGCGAATGATCCAGAGAGAAGCCGGGTTGGATATTAGCCGCGCGCATGGCGCTATGCACAAACAAGCCGGCCGCGCTCAGCATCATCAAGGACAGCGACAGTTGTGCCATCACCAGCAGGTTACGCCGCGAAAATAGCCTGCGCGTGCCGCCGGCCACCGTCTCGCCGGTGCTCTCTTTGAGGTCAAACCAAACGTCGGGCCGCGAGAGCTTCCAAGCCGGAAAGAGTCCAAAAACTACGGTGCTCAGAGCGCAGAAGGCGAGCGTTGCCACAATTACGCGCACATCCGGACTGGCGTCATAGACCAGGTCAATGGGCGCCAGGCGCGCCATCGATCCGACCAGCAGAGTGGTGCTCCAGGACGCGACAAACAGTCCTGCCGCTCCGCCAACAATGGCCAGAAGCAGGCCCTCCGTCACCAGTTGCTGGACGATTCTGCGCCGCCCGCCGCCAATCGCTAGCCGGATTGCGATCTCCTTGCGCCGCCCCGCGCCCTTGGCCATCATCATGTTCGCCAGGTTCAAAGACGCGATCAGCAGCACCACGGCGGCCAAAGAAAGCAGCAGGATCGCCGGCACTCGCAGCGCGCTGTCGTCGGCCGGATTGGTGGAGATGCTCATGCGCGACAGCGGGCGCACAATCAAGCTCTGATCTTTATTTACAGCCGGATAGGCTTGCTCCATCTGGGAAGCAATCACCGCCAATTTGGCGTCGGCGGCTTGCTGGGTGACCCCGGGCTTTAAGCGGCCGATCACAATCAAGTCGCTGTTCTCGCGCGCGTCCTGCTTGCTCCCATGGGTTTCAAAATCGTTCATCACCAGGTTATACGCGCCCAGCGGCACATAAACCTCCGGGCTCACCAGCGCTGTGGTCCCGGTGAATCCTTTTGGGGTGATGCCGACCACCGTGAACAAGCGTCCATTGATGCGCAGTTGCTTGCCGAGTATCTGTGGGTCTTGCCCACCCTTGGTCCAGAACGGATAGGTGACGATCGCGGACAACGCTTGCGCACCTGGCTTCTCTTCTTCCGGCAAGAACGCCCGCCCTCGCAGCATGGGAACGCCCAAGGTGGAGAAGAAATTGGAGCAGACCACGCCGGAAAATGCCCGCCTGGTGGAATCGCCTTCCTCCACGCCCACCATCGCCATCGAGTACGCCGTCAGGGTGGAAAATACCGGGTTGTTGTCGCGGATGTCGGCGTAGTTGGGATACGAAAAGCCGCGATAGGTATCGGGGTGTTTGGTGTCGCGGCTGTAGAGCCCGGACAATTGCTCGGGTTTTTCAATGTGCAGGGGCTTGAGCAGAAATGCGTTGATCAGGCTGAATACGGCGCTATTGGCGCCAATTCCCAAAGCCAGCACGATCACCGCCGACACGGTGAATCCGGGCTTGCTCAGCAGCATTCGAATCCCAAAGCGCACATCCTGCCAAAGCTGATTCATGCCGGGTATACGGCCAATCCGCCCTTCGAGTTCAAAAAATCAACGGGGGCTTGACTTCGCCGAAAAAGCGGCCCACACTTTAGCTAGCAAACATTTTCTGCCGTCTTTGTTTTGGACGCAGCGGCAATTCCACTTCTTCGCGTGAAGGAGATATCAATGGAACTCGTGTCGAGATGTACTTACACATTCGAAACGATTGAAGCCTACGTTCTCAACCGGCTCAACAAGCGGGTCAAGAATCAGTTCCAAAAACACGTGACCCTCTGCACGCGATGCCGCCACGCCATCGAAAAGGAAGAACTGTTCGTGGCCACCTGCCGGCTGGTCTCGATCATTTCGTGCCCGTTCTCAAATGGAGTCTTGAGCGGGCAGGTTCGCCACCGGTAGATCGTTTCGGTGCTTGCGGCCGGCCCCGAATTTGGCGCGGAGCTAAAATATAAGTAATGCATCTAGTTCCCACGCAGGACGAAGTGGTCGGTTTGCTGCGCCGCACGGGCGCCATTCGCGACGGGCACTTTGAATATCCCAATGGTCTGCACGCTACGGAGTACGTGCAGGTGCAACTCGCCATGCGCTATTTCCAGCATGCGAAAGTGCTCAGCGTCGGCTTGAGCCGTTTATTGCGCGCCAACACGGAGATCCGCGCCATGATTCCCGAGTTGTCTATCGTGTCTCCCGATACGGGCGGCCTGCCGGTGGCCTATGGCATCTGCGAGGCGTTACGCGCCCATCAGGTTTATTGGGCCGACCGCAAGGAAGAGAACGGCCCCATGCGATTCCGGCAATATCTGGAGCAGGTGCCGGGAGAGAAGGTGCTGCTGGTAGACGACATTCTGCGCTCGGGCAGGAATCTCACCGAGCTCAAGCGGCTGGTGGAAGCGGCCGGCGCCCAAGTGGTTGGACTGGCGGTAATCCTCTACCAACCAACGCCCAAGACGTTCGATTTCGGCTCACTGCCGCTGTATTATCTGGCCAAACTCGACGCAACTTATTACAAGGATGCCGCCTCCTGCGAAATGTGCCGGAAGAACGTACCGATCGAGAAGGTGTGGGTTTAAGCGCAGCCGTAGTACAATTTTAAGGTAAGACTTCTCTCCTAAAAGTCCCCATCGTCTAGCCCGGCCTAGGACACCGCCCTTTCACGGCGATAACAGGGGTTCGAATCCCCTTGGGGACGCCATTACCCAAAACTTCGGTCGGTGACGACCCGACCCGCGCGGTCGCTTGCGAATGCGGTGCATTCTTGCTGGCGGGCCCAGACGCGCGATGCTTCGCTCTGACGTACAGTCCTTCGACGTTCCGGTTCGCTTGCCTTCGAGTCCCGCCACGTCAGTGCGAGTGGACAGTTCTAAAAACCCGACGATCCCGCCGGCCATCTTCTGTGCGATCAGAACAGCCGCCGGTTCGGCAGCCGTGCCTGCGAAGAACAGCGCGATCTCTTTCGCATGGTCGTCGCCGTCACGCCAGAGTTCCAGTCGCATGGCTTCCCACCCTGGTGCATAGTTATGTCGCCATAACGACTCTGCATGTGGTGAAGCAACAACGTCCTAAGCCTGTGCGATGCGGGCGGCAAAACAAACGTAGTGGCCGCCGGGTTCCTGCAGCAGAATCTCTTTCATTCCGTAAAATGTCTCACGAATTGGCACGACCACGGGAAAGCCGGCCGTCCGGCGAACCACGTCATCGAAGTCTTCCACTTCGACAAACAGAGAAGACTTGGAAGTGAGGGAGTAGGCGGCGGCATCGCTCAGATCGGCTTGAGCGCTGCGATGCGTTTGCAGCATCACTTCCGCACCGTCGCGCTTGAGGATCACGAAGCCCAGACGGTCGCCATCCGGAACTTCCACGGTCTTGGTGAATCCGACGGCATCCACCCAGAACTTAAGGCAGGGTTCAATTGCATCT
>Ga0075017_100002578_pt1 | contig 11365 bp, 5 predicted proteins | sample AleBraG_ABR_2012_FD_71475 | JGI IMG/M metagenome (GOLD analysis project Ga0075017, IMG submission 71475) | Freshwater sediment microbial communities in response to fracking from Pennsylvania, USA - Alex Branch Run_MetaG_ABR_2012 | ecosystem: Environmental > Aquatic > Freshwater > Creek >...
AATGGTCATTGAGAGTTCCATGGTCATCCGTTTTGACCAGATATCCTCAATCGCCTCCGCAAAAATCGGATAACCGCCGACCAAGGCGCAGAGCAACCCGACTAAGTCGAAATGGGGAAGGGGCTCCCAGACTTTGAACCAGCAGACAACAATGGCAAGCCCCACAAATCCGATGCGCGCGTGCTCCAACCGAGCGCTGGATGAGACGTCACTCTGCGTATGGTGCACGCAAGCACAGACTTCGTCTGGTTGCGGTTTCAGTCGTCTGATGATCGCTTCCACGGAAACGGGTTTTCGAGCGTCTAGCTGTTGGACTTGAGCTTTCATAATGGCAACCCCAGCAAAAACTGCCCAATCTTATCCTTGCGGAGAATGCCTGTCACGCAAAAGCCGGTAAACGGCCTAAAATTTGCAACGAGCGGCCCGTAACCACCCAGTTGTGGCCGATCTGCCCAAGTCAACGCCCGCCGAGCAAACGCGCCATCAAGTTGGGGTAATGTGGGAAGTAAGCCCATCCAATGCTGACGGAATCAAATCTGCGTGACCCCGTCCTGATCAATACAATCGGGCACACAGCTGGGTTGTTGCTTTTCGGATTCATCATTATCTTGTTCTTCCGTGATCGCCGGGCACATGGCGTGCGCCGCATTACGCTTTCCCTCTTGGCCGCTGCCCTCGCCCTCAGTTGGAACATTGGCTCTCTCATCGCCCTCGGTGCGGGCGACCAGGAATCGCCGTCTATGGCGATGGTCATGGCCGCTAGCTTTTCTGTTCTGAGTCTCTTACCGGCTGTTCTCCTGCAAATTGCCGTGCAGAGCCAGCTCCTAGGCTTAGTTTATGCGGGCTATGCGGTGAGCATCGTCGCCGTCGTTCTGCACGTAAGCGAACTGTTCATCAACGGCCCCGTGCCTCATCAAGCCGCGCTCCTTCTCGTAGCTCTGGGCTTTGGCGCCCTAACGGTTGCTGCCGTTCTAGTCAAACGCAAAAGGGGAGTATCGGAATGGTTCTCGCTCATCTGTCTCCTGCTGTTTGCCAGCTCATTTCCCCACTTTGGCTATTTGCACTTGCGTTCGCCTTGGGCAGCGGAAGTCACCTGGCATCACATCGGCATTCCGGTGGCCATCATTGTTCTTCTGCAAGACTATCGCTTTTTGTTGCTTGACACATTCATTCGCTTCCTGATGAACTCTGGCTTGGCCACCGCTTATGTTGTATCCATTTTTCTGCTGAATCGCAAATTCCACATCTGGCAACTAGCCGCTTCCAGCATGTTCATCGCCGGACTAAGCCTAGTGGCACTCTGCCTGTCGCTCATTCTTTTCGCGCATATCCGTAACCGTCTCCAAATTTGGATCGGCCACGTTCTCTTCCGCCGTCAGAACCTCGATAAGCGGATCAGCCGCATCTTCCAACTGCCAAGCAGCGTTAGGACGGAAGACGAGTTGCTTGTGAGGGCCGCGGGCGAAGTGGCCGCCCACCTGCGGACTGATCATTTCACGGTTGTTTCAGATCTCGGCGTCGATAGGCAGACCGATCGGCCGGCGATGGTGTTTGACGGCGTGCTCAATCCTCGCCTGCCTGCCAAATTTGTTTGGGCTGAGGCGCAAATCCCACTACGTTTTTTTGCCGGGGAAATCAAATACCTTCTTACTGGTCCTCGCCGTGGCCGCCAGCGCTATTTGAGTGAGGATTTGGAAGATATGCGGCGTCTCGGCTCGGTGATCGTCGAATCGGTGGAACGCTTTCGTGCAGAAGAACTGAAGCTCCTGGCAGCGCAAGCGGAACTCCGCGCTTTGCAAGCGCAAATCAATCCGCATTTCCTTTTCAATGCCTTTAATACTCTTTATGGAACCATTGACCGGGAATCGTTTGAAGCGCGCCGCCTGGTTTTGAACCTCACTGACATCTTTCGCTATTTCCTGCAGGGCGACCGCTCGTTTATCCCGCTCTCCGAAGAAATCCGAATTGTTAAGGCCTATCTCGAAATAGAAGCTCTTCGTCTGGGCGACCGACTCGAAACCGAACTGCATGTGGATGAATCCGCGCTCTCCGTCATGATTCCCATTCTTTCCGTTCAGCCTTTGGTTGAAAATGCGGTAAAGCATGGAGTCGCTGCCAAAGCCGGCCAAGGGCGGGTGGTCGTACGTGTCCAAAACGAAAATGGCATTCTGCACGTAAACGTGCAGGATACGGGAGCGGGCTTTCGTGGTAATGGTTCAACACTCAATCATGATGGGGCCGGGGTTGGCCTCGCCAATGTTCGACGTCGTCTGAATCTCTCTTACGGTCCCGGCGCAACGCTGACTTTCGCTTCCAGCGAACTCGGTTCAACCGTGGCATTTTCCATTCCCTCGTCTATGCGTCCGCAGGTTTCTAAACAGGAAGTGGAGGTCGGCTAGTTCCGTTCATCGGCCTTTTCAGGCCGTTGATTGCCATCTACAGATCGCACGTTTATGAACGCTACCGCAACTAACACGAATCGATCGTATACTTCGGTATTGTTTCCGCTGCGCGTGCTCGTAGTAGATGATGAACCTGTTGCTCGCAAAGTTCTTCGCCAGGAACTTGAGGTGCTTCCAGACGTGGAAGTCGTGGGAGAAGCAGACAATGGCGAAACAGCGTTACTCCATATCAAGGCGCTGCAACCTAACCTCGTCTTTCTCGATATTCAAATGCCAGTGATGGGAGGTTTCGAACTTCTCAGCCACCTTAGCGGCGGCTCCCTGCCGGCCATCATCATGGTCACAGCCTTTGATCAACACGCTGTCCACGCGTTTGAAGCTGGGGCCGTCGACTACCTTCTCAAGCCCGTCTCTCAAGCGCGCTTAGAAAGAGCTTTGGAACGTGCTCGCCGTCTGCAGGGCAACCCTCGCGCTGTCGCTGAAAACATCGCACACTTACAGCAAATTACCCCTCTCGGTCCATCCGCGGATGGCCGTGTCCGTAAGATTGTTGGCAAGGCCGGCGAAGAGTACTTTCTACTGCAGCCCGAAGAAGTGCTCGCCTTTCAGGCCAGTGGCGATCTGGTTTGGATTGTAACTGCTAAAAAGCGCTACCTCGCCACCCTGAACTTGAAGACTCTGGAAGAGCGCTTGAGTCCTGATTCATTCCGTCGCGTTCACCGCAATGCCTTGGTCAATGTAAACCAAATCCGTAAAATGAGTATACTTACTAGCCAGCGCTGGCTTATTACGCTCAGCAATGGCCAGGAGTTTGTTGTCAGTAAACGGCAAGCCCGTTCTGTGCGTGACCTTTTGCATTGGTAGGCGCAGTCCGCTGGCGGCCTTACTCGCCCGTTCACCGTAAAATCCAGCCCGTATACCCGATTTTCGTCATGGAATTTCGACTCGGGCGCCAGAATGAGTCCATGCGTAGGTTCCCTTCAGTGGCCGCCTGCACCTGCCTTTTGTTGTTTTTCTGCGCTGGAGGACCAACCTTCGCCCAGTCATCGAGCAATTCGGGCACTTTGCGCGGCTCGGTGCAAGATCCCTCCGGAGCGATGGTGGCTAAGGCTACAGTCCAGATTGAAAACCCCATCTCCCATTACACCCAGAGTGTCCGGACAGACAGCCAAGGAACCTTTCAGCTATCCAATCTTCCATTCAATAACTATCACTTGGTTGCATCAGCGCCGGGCTTTCAATCGCAGGTCCAAGACGTCGATATTCGGTCGACCGTTCCAATTCAACTGCAGATCTCTTTGAAGCTGGGCGCCACATCGACAAGCGTCGATGTCGTAGCGGCGGGAGATTTGGTGGAAACAGACTCAACGGCCCATACCGATGTCGACCGTGGCTTATTCGACAAGCTGCCGCTGGAAAGTCCCTCCTCTTCCATGAGCGCGTTAATAACGAATTCCACGCCCGGCGTTTCCGCCGATTCGAACGGGCTCTTTCACGGGCTCGGAGACCACGCCTCCAACTCTTTCTCACTCGATGGCCAACCGATTAGTGACCAACAAAGCAAAGTCTTTTCGAATCAAATTCCGTTGGAAGCGGTTCAATCCTTGGAAGTGATCGAAGGCGCGCCGCCCGCAGAATACGGCGACAAAACGAGCCTCGTGATCGTAGCTACCACTCGCTCAGGCCTTGGTTCTACTACACCTCATGGAGATGTCACCACCTCCTATGGCACTTTTGGAACCGCGAATATCGGCTTGAACCTTGCTTACGGTGGACAGAAATGGGGCAATTTCATCTCAGCCAGCGGTCTCCAAACCGGCCGGTTCTTGGACGGTCCCGAATTCCAGACGATGCATGACCACGGCAACGAAGAGAACGTTTTCGACCGCATCGATTTTGACCTGACTCCCGCCACTACCTTCGGTCTGAACCTAAGTTTCACACGCTCCTGGTTCCAAACTCCCAATTCCTACGATGCGCAGAACGCCACGGCTTGGTCCGGTTTAGTTGTCGACAACGGTGGTCTGGGGCCGAACGGACTCCCGGTGGGTTCGCAAGATCAACGCTCGAAGATCGTGACTTTCAACGTCGCACCAACCATAAACCATACCCTGAACGCCCATACCGTTTTAACCGTGGGTGCTTTTTTGCGCCAGGATCAATACAACTACTATCCAAGCGACAATCCATTCGCCGACTTTTCCCCTGGCGTGCAAACGCAGACTATTGGGCAGAATCGACGCCTCACCGACGCCGGGGCTCGGGCCTCGGTTTCGTATGTCAAGGGGATTCACAACATTAAGATAGGAAGCGTTTATCAACAGACATTCATAACGGAAAGAGATCAATTCGGAATTGTCGATCCCACCTTCAACGCCCCTTGTCTAAACGCCGACGGTTCAGCCGATACCGATCCTACGGTCATCAACCTCTCTCAGTGCTCCGTCGCGCTGCAAATGAATCCTGGTTATGCCTCTATTTTGGCTCCGTATGATCTGACTCGACCTGGTTCATTCACGGGTCTTTATGGATTTTTCGGACATGCAGACATTAAGGAATTGGGCCTCTATATTCAGGACACCATCAGCTTCAAGAATCTGACATTCAATCTAGGGCTACGAGGAGACAAGTACAACGGCATCACGAGTGCCGGTCAGGCAGAGCCCCGCGTCGGTGTCGCTTACAACTTCAAACCGACTAACACTGTACTCCGCGTTTCCTATGCACGCACGATGGAAACTCCCTTCAATGAAAACTTGGTACTAGCCAGCAGTGGCTGCAATGATCCTGTAGTGAACGCCCTAGAAACAATCGTTCAGGGCTATCCCTGTCTAACGGCACCCCTCAGTCCTTCCACTCGCAACGAATATCACGTTGGCTTGCAGCAGGCATTTGGTCGCTTTCTTGTCATAGATGCCCAGTACATCTGGAAATACACCGACCGGGCTTTTGATTTCAGCGTGCTTGGCAACACGCCTATCACCTATCCGATTGAATGGGCGAAATCGAAAATTCCTGGTTATACGCTACGCGCGAGTCTACCCAACTTTCATGGCCTGACAGCATATTTTGTCGCGTCGTCCGTAGCAGCTCGCTTCTTTGGACCGCAAGTCAGCGGCATCGGCGCTACGCCTTCGTCGGTTGGCGACACCTCGGTATTCCGCATTGATCACGACGAGTTGTTCAATGAGACAACTCACGTGCAATACCAGTTCCGCAAGAACGGCCCTTGGGTAGGCTTCAACTGGCGCTACGACAGCGGCTTGGTTGCCGGTCCAGTGCCATGCGCTGGGGGGAACTGCGCAAACGGTCCTAACGGCACGGACAGCATCGTGGACTTTTCAGGCCTCACTCCAGACCAACAATATGAAGCCGGACTCACATGCTCCGGAGTCCACGCTACGCCAACGACACCCATCAACCCTACCGGTCTTTGCCCAGCATCCCTCTACTCCTCCACTCTTGTAAGCATTCCGGCCGCCGGCACGGAGAACGATGATCACAATCCCCCCCGCATCGCACCGCGAAACCTGTTCGATATCGCCCTTGGCGACGACAACATTTTTAAGGGCGATAAGTATAAATTCAGCGCTCGGCTCACGATTGTCAATCTCCTGGATAAAGAAGCGCTGTATAATTTCCTGTCAACTTTCAGTGGAACGCACTACGTAACGCCGCGCACGCTAACAGCAACAATCGGAATCCATTTCTAATCCGTTCGGGCGTTTCGACATAGATTCTGCCGAAGGCATACTGAAATTACTCAGGCAGGCTCTGGAATTACAAGAGCTGGCCCGTTAAAGACGCACTTCAAACTTTTGCTTAGAGTTTAAGCATCAGCACCTTGCGCCGTTCGTCGAGGGACGGCTGACGCGCGAGGCGAGGCCTAACCGCCGGGCCCTAACGAAAGCAAATCGGCAAGAAGTTAAGAGTGTGCTTAGATTTTCTGCAAAGTAGTTCTATAGAACGACGTTAAACGCTTTCCGGCTGCCAAGTCGGCTAGCATCCATCGATTCTTCTGCCGCCACTTATCCGTCGAACGCGCAAACCTCTGATCTGAACTCCGAGGTCGACGCAAAATCATCTTTTGAGGCTGAGCCCTGAACTTGAGGCAGACTTTTCACCGTTCCGCGACCAACATGCCGCGTCCTGTAAAGTGCGGAATGGACCGGGCGAACCGGTTCGTGCGATTTTCACGGAGGCGACCAAGCAGACCGTTCCGCCATCACCGTCGTGACTTGGTTGAGGGCAGCGCTCCCGGCTAAACCAGCTTTAGTTTAGTCCCAAAACTCAGCGGCAGGTGAGATCACGCCCCTCTACAGGCGGCTGGAAAGCCGCCGCCTCGCAGCCAAGAATGGCCGCCCTACGTCCGGGGCGCAGCCAGTCAAGCAAGTCTGTTTTACGGATCAGAAGAGCCAACTAGTTGATGAAGAAATCGTTCGTCAACGTGTTTCCCAATTTGACGGAAACCAACCTCCCTACTTCGGCTCTCTTGCATGGAGCGTAGTTCCCGACGCCACATTTTCAAAACGCTGAACCGCTCCACTAGGCCAGGAGATCTCAACTGACTGCGCCGCTCGATCGGCGCCAAGGCCGATGAGGATCCGCTTATCGCTGGCGGATAGATATCCGCCAGCGGTATTCACCGTGTAATACTGAAAGCCCTTCGCCGGCGACGCTACCTTTACACGGGCGCCGATTCCGTCACGATTTGATTTGCCCCCTGTGAGCGCGATTCTGATCCAGCCGTTGCGATTAGCACCCACATTCGAAAGAACATAGGCTTTCTGACCGATGTTTGTCACAACCACGTCCGTGCCACCGGCGTTCTTGAGATCGCCAAAAGCGGCACCACGACCAGCCCAAGCCGCCTTCATGACGTCGCCCAGCTCTATTTTTGCGAACTGCCCCAAGCGGTTTCGCATCAGCAGCGGAGGCTGCAAGTAACGCAAGTTTGGAGAAGTTACTTCGATGTTGTCCATCACGTGACCTTGGACAAAGAATAGATCTTTCCAGCCGTCGTTGTCGTAATCGAGAAAATGCGTGCCCCAACCTGAATACGCGAGGGTCGCACTGCCGACGCCTGATGAGGTGGTCACGTCGGTGAAAGTGCCGTCTTTATTGTTGCGAAACAGGAGGTAGCGCTGGTTGGAGAGATCGGTGACGATGATATCGGCAAAACCGTCGTTATTGTAATCGGCGAAATCGACACCCATCCCAGCGAAGGTTTGGCCATCCTCGTTGAAGCCCACGCCCGCATTGAGCGCGACCTCGCTAAACGTGCCGTTTCGATTGTTGTGGAAGAGTTGGCAGGCGACTGAATCGTTGGCTACGAAGATATCAGTCCAGCCATCGTTATCGTAATCGGCAAACGCGACACCTAACGCCTTGCCGGGTGTGGACGCTATGCCGGAGGTTTTCGAAACATCGGTGAAGGTGCCATCGCCGTTGTTATGAAAGATCACGCTTGAGATTGCAGGGAAGTTATCGGGGTGGCAGTAAGAACGGCCACCCGGGCGATGTTCGCCGCAATAACGATTTGCGTCGAACCACCAATCGAGATAGCGGCATACAAAGATGTCTAACTTGCCGTCGTTATCGTAGTCAAAGAAGCCAGCGCTGGTTCCCCAGCCAGAACTGGCGACGCCGGCAGAGGCGGTTATGTCGGTGAACGTGCCGTCGCCATTGTTGTGATAAAGAGTGTTGCCGCCGAGGCCCGTAATGTAGAGATCTTCAAAGCCGTCGTTGTCATAATCTCCCACCGCCACACCCATGCCGTAGCGATTTTGCGGCATACCGGTGACGCCCGCTTTAGCGGCCACCTCGGTGAAAGTGCCGTCGGGGTTTTGGTGATAAAGGCGGTTCCAATATTTTGGGTTGGACTTGTCCGGCTGGGCACCTTTTGGCATGGGGTCAGCGATCGCTGCGCCGTTGACGAAGAAGACATCGAGACGGCCGTCGTTATCGTAGTCGAATACGGCCACACCGCCGCCCATGGTTTCGGGGAGGTATTTTTGGGAAGTGGGAGAATTTTCCAGCCGAAAATCGATTTTGGTTGATTCGGTTGTATCGACGTACCGGACAGTGATGGCTAGGACGAAGAGAACAAGGGCGGCGCGGGTCACTTGGCGGCTACCGTATGGAGCTCGCGCAAGACGGGCCCGTCGAGGCCGCGAGAATTCCCAACTTTGTTCCGCGGCACGGACGTGCCCTTTGCGCTTTTGATCAGCCCCTTCCCTTCCTCGATTGTGAGTAGCTGGTTGACTTCGGTCTTAGCGACCGTTGTTTTAGCGCCCGATGGCCAACTGATTGTAACCGAGTCGACGATTTGGGCCGATCCGAGGCCAAAGTGAAGCCGGAGGTCATTATGCGAATAGTAACTACCGCCGCTCATCACTTCTCCAATGCGCACTCTTTGGCCGGCTTCAACGCTGACGCGGGCTCCGATAGCGCTGCGATTGGATTTCGTGCCAAGACATTTGATTGCCAGCCAGCTGTTTTGATTCTTGCTGTCATTGCGAAGAATGGTGGGAGGAGCATCGAGGTTGTTAATCACGATATCGACGTTGCCATCGTTATTGAGATCGCCAAAAGCGCAGCCACGGCCGACACGGGGATTTTGAATAGCCGGGCCCAGATGGGTTGACACATCTTCGAAGCGACCGCCTTGGATATTGCGATAGAGAAGACTGGGCTGCTTATACGTGACATGCAGGTTCCGGCCAGCCAGCTGGCTATAGACGTGGCCGTTGGCAACGAACAGGTCTTGCCAGCCGTCGTTATCGTAATCGAAGAAACCAACGCCAAAGCCGAGATACTTGGTATTGATACCGAGGCCATAGCGTAAGCTGGCGTCGCTGAAGGTACCGTCGCCGTTGTTGCGATAGAGCACCGTGATTTGATCGCTAAAGTTGGTACGGGCGAGATCGAGCGAGCCATCGCCGTCAAAATCGGCGACGGCAACGCCCATGCCTGACAAGGCAACGCCGTTTTCATCAAAGGCACAGCCCGAGGCGAGGGCGAGTTCCGAAAATGTTCCATCGCGATTGTTGTGATAGAGCAGGCTGGGAGCGGAATCGCAGGCGACATAGATGTCGGGCCAACCATCGTTATCGAAGTCGGCGGCAGCGGCGCCCATTCCGTACGAGCCAGAGGGACGCCATCCTTGCGTAACAAAGGAAGACGAGGCTATGCTTCTAGGGTTCGCGATGCCGGAGTGCTCAGAGACATCTTCGAAGGTGCCGTCGCCGCGATTGCGATAGAGGACGTTCGTGCCGCCGGCAAACCCTTGCGGACCGCAAGGAACGCCGATGGAGTTGTTGTAGCGGCAGTAGAGGGAGGAGCCTGGCAAGGGAGCGTGTGCCGGATCAAATTGGACATAGTTGGCAACGAAGAGATCGAGGAGTCCATCGCGGTTGTAGTCGAGGAAGCAGCAACCGGCTCCCCACTGACGGCCCGTGCCCGCGACACCGGCTTTTTCGGCGACTTCGGTGAAGGTGCCATTGCCATTGTTGCGATAGAGGGCATTTCGACCCCAGTAGCTCACGAAGAGATCGTCAAAGCCGTCGTTATCATAATCGCCCACGCAGCAACCTTGCCCCCAGCCGGTATGAGTTAGGCCGGCCTGGCGGGTCACGTCGGTAAAAGTGCCGTCGCGATTGTTGCGAAAAAGGTAGCTGGTGGGTGGATGGCGCGTATCGAAGCTGGTTCCGTTCACCAAAAAAATGTCTAGCCAACCGTCGTTGTCGTAATCGAAGAGAGCAACGCCGGCGCCCATTTCTTCCAGCAGGAATTTCTTAGAACTGCTTGATCCGGAAACATTGAGGGCGTGAGCCAAGCCCGCTTGCGCAGTGATGTCTGTGAATACGAAGGTTGGAAGCGTGTTTGGGGTTGCGATTGCCGCTCCGCCTGCCAAAGCGAGGAAGTCTCTTCTGGTCAGCAAAAGAAGGCACCGGATTCGGGGCTGCGTGTGAAGGTCAATTCCCCTCTCTAAAGAACGCCAGCCGCTTCTGCTCCAGTTCGTCGCTGAGGTGATTGAGCTTAGTGAAAGATTCCATGGCGGCGCGGCTCTCTTCCAGCTTATCGAGGCGGCGGTAGACAGTGGCAAGGAGATAGTAATAGGCCGAAACGCGTGAATTGATGGCGATGGCGCGTTGCAAGGACGCCATGGCTCGCTCATGCTCACCCAGTTGCTCCTGGGCCTTGGCCATCTGGTAGAGAGCGCGATCGGAATTTTCGTTGGTCGCCAAAGCGCGCTCGGCGAAGGTCAGCGCCGTTTTTGAATCACCAGCCGCCAGGTAGAGGGCGCTCATGTTGACATACGGTGCGCCAAATTTGCGGTGCCGAGCTTCATTCAGTTCGATGGCCTTGCGGTAGTTGGCAAGCGCGCCGTCCTTGTCGCCCAACGACTCGAGTGCAAGGCCCAGGCCATCATAGGCTTCCATGTAGGAAGGATCGAGGGCAAGGGCGCGTTCGAAGTTTTTCTTGGCCAAATCCCAATTGTCTTGAATGGAATGCAGCTTGCCCATGTTGTACGGCATCTCAGCCGATTGGGGATCGTAACGCATGCCTTGGGAGAACTCGGTTTGGGCGGCGTCGAAGCGGCCGACAATCATAAGGTCCCGGCCGAGCACCTTGTGGGCGTCGGCATTCTTAGCGTCGAGTTGGAGCGATTGCGCGAGAGCGCGGATGGACTCGCCGATTTTCTTTTCGCCATAGAACGAATAGCCGAGGGCGTACCAACCCCAGGACGATTTTGGATTGGACTCAAGATAGGAATGTAGTAAGTGTTCGGCTTCGACGAATTTGGATTCCTTTATTGCTTGTTCAATGGGAGCAACGTCGCCGGAGAGTTGACGGCGAGCTTCCACGTAGCCGGGTTGAAGCTCAATGGCACGGCGGAATTCGGCTTCGGCTAGAGCCGCATCGCCATTCTCTTTGAGCGCTAGTCCCCGATAATAGTG
>Ga0075017_100002579_pt1 | contig 11363 bp, 9 predicted proteins | sample AleBraG_ABR_2012_FD_71475 | JGI IMG/M metagenome (GOLD analysis project Ga0075017, IMG submission 71475) | Freshwater sediment microbial communities in response to fracking from Pennsylvania, USA - Alex Branch Run_MetaG_ABR_2012 | ecosystem: Environmental > Aquatic > Freshwater > Creek >...
CCGGCGCGCACCGCCATCCACTACACGCATCGCATCGGCGCCGTGCTTGCCGCGCTCGCGCTGCTCGCGCTCGCTTATCAAGCCTGGCGCCGGGCCCAGACGCGCGCCGTGCGGCTCGCCGCGGTCGTACTCGCCGCGGCGCTCGTGCTGCAGTGGCTCATCGGCATCAACCTGATCTGGCGGGGTTTTCCGCTGTGGCTCGGCACCGCGCACAACGCCGGTGCGGCCCTGCTGTTGCTCGCGACACTGACGCTCGTGCGCTATCTGTGGCCGGGCCGCGTGCTAGGCTTCGCGCCGCGATGAGTTCAAGCCCCCGCCTCTCCCCGCTGCTGGCCGGCGGCGCCAGCTGGCGCGACTACTACGCGCTCACGAAGCCGCGCGTCGTGCTGCTGATCTCGTTCACGGCCGTGGTCGGCATGTTCCTCGCGACGCCCGGCATGCCGCCGCTCGATGCCCTCGCCTGCGGCACGCTCGGCATCTGGCTCGCGGCCGCCTCGGCCGCGGCCTTCAACCACGTCATCGACCAGCGCATCGACGGGCAGATGGCCCGCACCCGCCACCGGCCGCTGCCCACGGGCGCGGTCAGCGAAACCCAGGCGCTCGCCTTCGCCTTCGCGCTCGGCGTCGTCGCGATGGCCGTGCTCACGCTGCTCGTGAACCCGCTCACGGCCGTGCTGACGTTCTGCTCGCTGATCGGCTACGCGATCGTCTACACGATCTGGCTCAAGCGCGCGACCCCGCAGAACATCGTGATCGGCGGGGCGGCCGGGGCCGCGCCGCCGGTGCTCGGCTGGATCGCGGTGACCAACAGCATCGACGCCAACGCGCTGCTGCTGTTCCTGATCATCTACGCCTGGACGCCGCCGCACTTCTGGGCACTCGCGATCGCGCGCCGCGACGAGTACGCGCGCGTCGGCGTGCCGATGCTGCCCGTGACGCACGGCGTCGAGTTCACGCGCCTGCACATCCTGCTCTACACCGTGCTGCTCGCGGTCGTCACGGTGCTGCCCTGCCTGACCGGCATGAGCGGGCTCATCTACGCGGCCGCGGCCGTCGCGCTCAACGCCGTGTTCCTGCGGCACGCTTGGCAGCTGTGGCGCAGCCCGCGCGCGGACCTGCCGATGCGCACCTTCCGCTGGTCGATCACCTACCTCGCGCTCCTGTTCGCCGCGCTGCTCGTCGACCACTACGTCGACGCGCGGCTGCTCGGCGCCGGCTGACGCGCGCCGCGCCAGTACCGCTCAGCGCGCGCGCCGCACCGCGGCGTCCGACACGAACGGGTTGCTGCGCCGCTCCTCGCCGAGCGTCGACGGCGGCCCGTGCCCGGGCAGGAACTGCACGTCGTCGCCGAGCGGGAACAGGTTGTCGCGGATTGACCGGATCAGCGTGTCGTAGTCGCCGCCCGGGAAGTCGGTGCGACCGATCGAGCCCTTGAACAGCACGTCGCCGACGATCGCGAGGCGGCTCGGCGCGTGGAAGAAGATCACGTGGCCCGGCGTGTGACCCGGGCAGTGGCGCACCTCGAGGTGCAGGCCGCCGACCGTCACGCGGTCGCCGTCGTGCAGCCAGCGGTCGGGCGTGAACGTGCCCGCGCTGTCGAGGCCGAACATGCGGCCCTGCTCCTCGAGCGCGTCGATCCAGAACTGGTCTGCCTCGTGCGGCCCCTCGACGGGCAGTGCGAGCCGGCGCTTTAGCTCGGCGGTCGCTCCCGCGTGGTCGATGTGCGCGTGCGTGAGCAGGATCTTCTCGAGCCGTACGCCTTCCTGCCCGGCGCGCGCCAGCACGCGGTCGAGGTCGCCGCCCGGGTCGACAACCGCGCCGTACATCGTCGCCGGATCCCAGACGACCGAGCAGTTCTGCTGGAAGGGGGTCACGGGGACGACGGCGATACGCATCGTGGGCGGGATCCTGCTGCGGCAGGTCGTGACGATGCCCTAATGGCACGCCAACTGGAACCGCCGCCGTATCGCTGGCCGCTACCAGCGCGCTTGCATTCGGCGGAACCCGGGCATCGGCCGCAATCGGGCCTGCGCGCGCCGGTCCGCCCGGGCACCCAGGCATCCGCGATGCTCAGGCGTCGGCCGTGTGCCCGGCGGCGGCAGAGCCGGCGTCCGTTGCGGAGCCGGCGTCGGCGCGCGCCGTGCGATCGCGCCACTCGCGCACATAGCGCAGCACCTCCGGCAACAACGGCCGGGCCAGCGGCCAGAGGAGCGCGAGCCGGCGCGCGATCTTGAGCGCGCGGCGAGGACCGGCCACCAGCACGAGCGCCGCACCGCCGACGAGCAGCGCGCGTCCCGCGGCGGAGCGCGCGAACGCGGTCGCCGAGTCGAGCAGGCGGAAACGGTCCGCGAGCTCGGCGCCGTCGTACCGCAGGTCGAGCCGCAGGCGCTCGCTGCGCGCGATCAGTTGCGCGCGTCGCGCCGCGAGCCGTGCGGCTCGGCCCGTCACCGGCGCACCCCGTCGAGCGTGGCGACGTCGCGCTTGAGCTCCTCGATCGTGCCGGCCAGCAGGTGCGGCCGCGTCTGGGCGCGGTGCCGCACGAGCAGCGCCGCGCCGCAGGCGAACAGCAGGAAGAACGCCGTGACGGCCCCCGCGGCCAGCAGGCGATGCGTATCCCAGAACACCACGAGCACGGTCAGCGCGAGCAGCAGCAGCGCGATCGCGGCGCTGAAGATCGCGGCGATCGACCACAGCAGCGTGCTCTGCACGTGCTGCAGCTCGGCCTCGAGCTCGACGCTGGCGAGCTCGAGCCGCGTGTGCCCGAGCTCGAGGGCCGTCGACAGCAGGCGGCGCAGCGAGGCGAAGAGCCCGAGGCCCGCGCGCGCGTCCGACTCCGGCTCGCTCACGACCCGACCACTGCTCAGCGGCGGCCGAGCAGGATGCCGACGAGGGCGCCGACCCCCGCCGCCACGGCGATGACCTGCCAGGGGTTGTCGTGCACGTAGCGGTCCGCCTCGCTCGCGGCCTCGGTGGCGCGTGCCTTGAGCTCGGTCTCGAGCGCGTCGAGGCGGGCGCGCGCGTGCCCGACCGACTCGGTGGCGCGCTTGCGCGCGTCGCGGGCGCGCTCGCTCGCATCGCTCGCGGTCGCGGCCATGAGCGCCTCGGCATCGGCGACCACGGTCTTGAGATCGTCCATCAGCTTGCGGGTGCTGGTCTGCGACATGGCGGCGGTCCGATTGGACGCCCGGTTCCCGGGCAACTGCTCTTTATGGTAGGCCTGCCCGCCCTGGCTGGCATCCGCAGATCCCGTTGGGACCCCGCGGCGGCCGGCCGGCCAAAATGCATCGGCACGATGTGCCGCCCGGCACGCGCCAGCGTCGCGGCCTGGCGCGCGATCGGGCCGGCGTAGAACGGTGCGATCTCGCGGCCGCGCGTCGTCAGCCCGGCGCCCGCCGCGGGCTCAGGAAAGGTCGCGCTCGGGGACGCTGTCATCGCACCATCCTAACGGATCGCCGCCACGCGCCGCCCATCCGGGCCGGTGCGGCCCCGCGGCACCCTGGCCGGTCCCCGGCAGGCGAGCGCGTGTGGCCTCATTCAGTCGCCGGGCCGGATGTGACAGGATGGCCGCGCCAGCCAGCGCCAGCCCGGAGCCGCCCCGAATGGCCAAGGAACTCTTCCAGCCCCTGAGCGGGAATGCGATGCCGCGCTTCGGCGGGCCGGCGACCTTCATGCGCCTGCCCGCTCGCGAGATCAGCGACCGGCTCGACGTCGCCTTCGTCGGCGTGCCCTTCGACATCGGCACCTCGAACCGGCCCGGCGCGCGCCTGGGGCCGCGCCAGATCCGTGACGAGTCGCGCATGCTGCGGCCCTACAACATGGCCACGCGCGCCGCACCCTTCGACAGCCTGCGCATCGCCGACGCCGGCGACGTGCCGATCAACACCTTCAACCTCGCCAAGAGCATCGCGATCATCGAGCGCTGGTACGAGCCGCTGCTCGCGACCGGCTGCGTGCCGCTGACGATGGGCGGCGACCATACGATCGTGCTGCCGATCCTGCGCGCGCTGCGCCGCAAGCACGGCCCGGTCGGCCTCGTGCACGTCGATGCGCACGCCGACGTCAACGACGAGATGTTCGGCGAGAAGATCGCGCACGGCACGCCGTTCCGCCGCGCGGTCGAGGAAGGCCTGCTCGACTGCCGCCGCGTCGTGCAGATCGGGCTGCGCGGCACGGGCTACACGGCCGAGGACTTCGACTGGTCGCGCGCGCAGGGTTTTCGCGTGGTGCAGGCCGAGGAGTGCTGGCACCGCTCGCTCGCGCCGCTCATGACCGAGGTCGCCGCCCGGGTCGGTGGCGGGCCCGTGTACCTGAGCTTCGACATCGACGGCATCGACCCGGCCTACGCGCCCGGCACCGGCACCGTCGAGATCGCGGGCCTGACGGTGCCGCAGGCGGTCGAAATCATCCGCGGCTGCCGCGGTCTCCAGATCGTCGGCGGCGACCTCGTCGAGGTCTCGCCGCCCTACGACACGACCGGCAACACGGCACTGCTCGGCGCGAGCCTGCTGTACGAAATGCTGTGCGTGCTGCCGGGCGTGCAGTACCGGACCTGAGTCGGCGCGGCCGGGCACGGTCGCCCGCCGCGCGCAGCGAGGGGCGCCGCGCGCGTGCCTGGCACGCCGGCCGTGGTGTATCTTGCAGCGCGCTCAATTTGACCGGCCGCCGCCCGAGCGCCCCTGTTGCGTGGAGACACCGATGGAAAACACCCCGCGGACCCGTACTGCGCATCCGGCCCTCGCCCCCGCCATGGCGCTCGGCGCGCTGCTGCTCGCCGCCGTCTCGCTGCCCCGGGCGGCCATGGCCCAGGAGACGCTCGCCGAGATCGTCGTCACGGCGCAGAAGCGTGCCCAGAATCTGCAGGAAGTGCCGGTCGCAGTCGATGCCTTCAGCGCCACGACGCTTGCCGAGGCCGGTGCCATCCAGCCGGTCGACCTCGCCACGATGACGCCGAACCTGACGGCCAAGAACGCCGTCGGCAACACGGCGCCGATCTTCGCGCTGCGCGGCATTGGCCTCAATGACTTCGCCACCAACGGCACGCAGCCGGTCGGCGCGTACGTCGACGAGGTCTACATGGTCAACAACTCGCAGCTCGGCTTCCAGCTCATGGACCTCGAGCGCGTCGAGGTGCTCAAGGGCCCGCAGGGCACGCTGTACGGCCGCAACACAACGGCCGGCGCGATCAATTTCATCTCGAAAAGGCCGACGCGCACCTTCGAGGCCGGTGCCGACCTCACGGTCGGCAACTTCGGCCTCACGGGCATCGAGTCGTACATCAACGGCGCGCTCGGTGACAACCTGTCGGGCCGCTTCTCCGTTTCGGGCGAGCGGCAGTTCCGCGGCTACTTCACCAACGACACGGACGGCCGGAACTGGGGCCAGTCGAAGCGCGTCGGCTGGCGCGGCCAGCTCCTGTGGGACCTCGGCAAGACCTCGGTGCTCGTGAACCTGCACGGCGGCGTCGACAAGTCGGACGACTGGTACTACAAGTACGTCGACGACGCGCTCGGCGCGGGCGCGTATTTCAAGGCCGCGGCGCTGGCCGCGAACCCGAGCATCTTCCACGGCCTGCACACCTTCGAGCCGCCGCCCTACATCGACAACCTGTCGAACGGTCTGACGGTCAGCGTCGATCATGATTATGGCTTCGCGACCGTGAAGTCGATCACCTCCATCGAGAGCCTCGAGTACGCGCGCAGCGAGGACTACGGCTCGGGGCCGCTGCCCAACGGCTGGAACAACTATGCCGGCCACCTGACGAGTTACTCCGAGGAGCTGCGGCTCACCTCGAACGGCTCGGGGCCCTGGAGCTGGATCGTCGGGGCCTTCGCCGGGCACGACCGGCTGCACGAGAACGACCGCTACAACGAGCTCTACAACCCGCTGCTGCCCGGCTACATCTTCGACGAGCGCTACCTGCAGAACACGCGCGCACTCGCCCTGTTCACGCACAACGAGGTCGCACTGAGCGAGCGGCTGCGGCTCACGGCCGGGATTCGCTACACCGACGAGGCGAGGCAGTACACGGGCGGCACCTACGCGACTTTCACGACCACGGCTCCGGCCGGCCTGCCGCCGATACCGAATACCGCGTTCCAGTTCGATACGTGCCCGTGCCTCGCCGACACACAGCTCAAGTACCACGAGCCCACCGGCAAGCTCGGCCTGGACTACCGCTTCGAGCGCGTCATGCTGTACGTAAGCGCCTCGCGCGGCTACAAGGCCGGCGGCATCACCGGCTTCTACTCGACCGATCCGGCCGCCAAGGAACCGTACAGCCCTGAGTTCATCACCGCCTACGAGGTCGGCTTCAAGTCGAGCTCGGCGGACAACCGCGTGCGCCTGAACGGCGCGATCTTCTACTACGACTACAAGAACCTGCAGACCTTCGGGACGGAGCCGGGCGCGGCGGGCGTACCGGAGTTTCGCATCTTCAACGTCGCCAAGTCGCGCGTGCAGGGCGGCGAGCTCGAGATGAGCTGGCTGCCGGTCGACGGCCTCAAGATCGACCTTGGCCTCGGCCTGCTCAACACCAAGGTTCTCGAGTCGGCGGTCCTCAACCCGGGCAGCTTCGAGACCCTGGTGGGCAACCGCCTCGGCAACGCACCCAATGGTGAGGCCGACACCGCGATCAGCTACCGATGGGCGCTGTCGTCGCGGCTGACCGCGACAGCCGGCGTCGACGCGAACTGGCGCGGCGGCACGTACTATTACGTGCAGAAAGACGATCGCCAGTTCATCCCGGCGTACGTCCTCTGGAACCCGCGCTTCACGCTCGCCGGCCCGGGCGAGGTCTGGTCCGTCAAGCTCTGGATGAAGAACGCGAGCAACAAGCAGTATTTCCGGGAGATCTTCAACGACAGCGGCTCGGTGATCGGCTTCCCGGCGCCACCGCGCACCTTCGGCGCGACCTTCAGCTATCGCTGGCAGTAGCGGCGACCCCTGGGGTGGCCGCGCCGGGCTGCACGCAGGCGCGGTGGCCTCGCCGGCGCAGGTCGCGTGCTCGGGGCCGGCCGCCGGCACGCCCGCGCGCCCCGCGCCCGCGCTAAGCTGCGGCGCCGCTGCGGCCCTGTGCTGCGCATGAGCGCAAGAACCGAAGCGCCACGGCCCCGGGAGAGCGCGTGCCAATCGAAGCGAAGTCCATCGACTACGTCCACGAGCACGAGCGCCACGGCCGCGTGATCGACCAGGGTCCGTTCTGGTTCGTCGGCAATTTCCACTTCTTCACGATCGCGATCGGCTTCGTCGGCCCGAGCATGGGGCTCGGCTGCGGCTACACGGCGCTCGCCGGCGCGCTCGGCATCCTGTTCGGCACTGTGTTCGTGGCCTTCCACGCCTCGCAGGGCGCGGAGCTCGGCCTGCCGCAGATGATCCAGTCGCGGGCGCAGTTCGGCTACCGCGGCGTCGTGGTCGTGCTGGTCGGAACGCTGACGACTTTCGTCGGCTTCAACGTCGCCGACAGCGTGCTCGCCGCGCACGGCCTCAACGGCATGCTCGGCTGGAACGAGACGCTCGTGACGCTCGCCATGGCCGCGATTGCCGCCGCGCTCGCAATCTATGGCCACGACTGGCTGCACCTCGTCTTCAGGTGGTGCTTCTACGCCTGCCTGCCGCTCTACACGCTGCTCACGGGCGCCATCCTGCTCGGCCGGATCGAGGCGCCGCACGTGATGGCGGGGACCTTCGGCTGGGTCGCGTTCGTCGCCCAGTTCGCCGCCAGCGCGAGCTACAACATCACCTATGCACCGTCGGTGTCGGACTACTCGCGCTACCTGCCGCGCGACACGCCGCGCCGCGCGATCATCGGCGCCGTGTTCGCCGGCGCCTCGTCCTCGGCGATCTGGCTGATCGCGCTCGGCGCCTGGCTCGCGACCCGGCTCGGCGCCTCCGATGGGCTCGTTGCGCTGCACGACGCCGGCGACGCCGTGCTGCCGGGCTTCGGTGTCGTGCTCGCACTCGCCTCGGTCGCCACGCTCGTCGCGACGATGGGATTCAATGCCTACAGCGGCATGCTGACGATCGTGACGGCCCTGAGCTCGCTGCTCGGCAGCCACCCGTCGCAGCGGCTGCGCATCGCCACGATCCTCGCGTTCACCGTGGCCGCGACGCTGTTGACGCTCGCGATCTCGGCGAACGCGATCGCGCTCCTGTTCGCGGTGCTGACGATCATGCTGTACCTGCTCGCGCCGTGGACCTCCGTGAACCTAGTCGACTATTTCTTCGTGCGCCGCGGGCGCTACGCGATCACGCAGCTGTCCATGCCGCACGGCATCTACGCGGCGTGGGGCGCGCGCGGGCTCACCGCCTACGCGGTCGGCTTCGTTGCCTCGCTGCCGTTCCTCGTACTGCCGGAGGTCTGGTCGGGACCGTTCGCGCGCGCGCTCGGGGGCGTCGACATCGGCTGGCTGGTCGGCCTCGTCGTCTCCGCTTTGGTCTATCTCTGGCTGTGCCGCTCGCTCGACCTCGCGAACGAGACCGAGGCGATCCGCGACAGCGAGGCGGCCCTGCGAGCGGCCGCTGCGCACCACCGCTGAGGGCAGTCGCAGGCAACTCGTGCGACGCCGCACGCCGCGCGCAGCGCGCCGCGCGCAACGCGGGCCGCGGCCAATGGCAATGCGCAGCGGCGCGCGGTGACGATGCTCAGCCCCGGGCAATGGTCGGCCTCGGACAGCACACGGCCGCGGGCAGTGCTCAGCCGCGGGCGTTGCGCCGGATCACGGCCTCGAGCGTGGCGCGAAAGCTCGCGAGGTAGCTGGCCTGCACCCAGGCTGCGAACGCGCCAGCGTCGCGCGCCAGCACGACCGGTGCGTCGAAGAGCCTGAGCAGCGCGCAGTCGCGCGATGCGAGCACGCCCGCGAGCGAGGCGCCCGAGGCGAGCAGGCGCGCGGCGCGCTCGCCCGCGAGCGTGAGGCGCCGCCACTTGCCCTCGACGTCGATGACCGCGCCGAGCCCCTCGGCCGCGCGCGCCGCGAGCGAGGCGCGCAGCGCCGCCGCCGGCTCCGGCGCGAGCCAGCGGCCGGGCGCGACGTGCAGGAGCTCGATGCGCCCGTCGGGCGCGCGGCGCACCGCGCCGGGCGCGGTCGACCACTCGAGCCTGAGCGCGGCGAGGTCCGAGGCGCGCGGCGCGACGAACTCGAGGCAGGCGGCTGAGTCATGGACGGTGACCAAGACGCCACCCGGCGCGCCGGCGTGTAGCCCGGTGTTCATGCCTTCATGCGCTCCGCGGCGGGATCGACATGCACGGGCGAGGTCACGCGGACGCGCACGTCGCCGCCGCGCAGCGGGTCGCGTGCCAGCAGCTCCGTGCCCTCCGTCGCGAGGCGCCGCGCCACGAGCGCGAGGCACAGCCATTCGGCCAGCGCCGGGCTGTAGACGCTCGAGGTCACGTGGCCGATGGCGAGCGCGGGCCCATCGAGCGCCGTGAGCTGCGCGCCCGCGAGCACGGGCGCGCGGCCGTCGCAGGCACGCAGCCCGACGAGCCGCGGACGGCCGGGCTCGTGGAAAGCCGGACGGTCCAGGAGCTCGCGGCCGACGCAGGTATTACCGAGCCGTAGCAGTCCTTCCATGCCGAGGTCGTACGGCGTCGTCTGGCCATTCATCTCCGAGCTCACGAGATAGCCCTTCTCGACGCGCAGGATGTCGAGCGCCTCGAGACCGTACGGCGGCAGGCCGGCGTCGACGAGCGCCTGCCAAAGCGCGGTCGCCGCTGCCGGCCGGCAGTGCAGCTCGAAGGCGAGCTCGCCCGAGAAGCTCGCGCGCAGCACCGTGAGCTCGCCCTGCCGCCAGCGGCCGCGCGCGAACTCCATGTGCGCGAGGCGCGCGAGCGGCGCGTGCCACTGAGCGCCGAGCACCCCGTGCAGCGCGTCGCGGCTGGCCGGGCCCGCCGCCACGATCACGGCCCAGGCCTCGGTCACGTCGGTCAGCGAGACGGCGCGACCTGCGAATTCCTTGTCGCGCCAGAACTCGAAGTGCGACAGCATGTGACCGGCGTGCCCCGAGCCCGTGGTCGCGAGGAAGCGGTCGGGCGCGAGCCGCAGCACGATGCCATCGTCGAGCACCATGCCGTCCTCGCGCAGGTTGACCATGTACTTGCTGCGGCCGACCCGGATCGTGCTCGCCCGGGTCAGGTACAGCCGGTCGAGGAACGCGGCCGCATCGGCGCCCACGACCTCGATCTTGCCGAGCGTCGAGCCATCCACGACGCCGCCGTGCGCCCGCACGCGTGCCGCCTCGGCGATCCCGGCGTGATAGGCATCGGTGCCGCTGGTGCGATAGAAGCGCGGCCGCAGCCACAGCTCCATCGGCTCGAGCACGCCGCCGTTGGCGACGTGCCAGTCGTTGAGCGGCGTGCGGCGCGTGGGCCGCAGCGCGGTGCCGCAGCGCAGGCCCGCCAGCGCGCGCAGCGGCACCGGCTGGTACGGCGGCCGCGGGCGGCTCGTACCGACCTGCTCGAGCCGCGTGCCGCCGAGCTCGGCGAGGATGGCCGCTCCGAGCACGCCGCTGGTGCGGCCCTGCTCGGTGCCGACGCCGAGCGTCGTGTAGCGCTTGACGTGCTCGATGTCGGCAAAGCCTTCCGCGAGCGCCTGGCGGATGTCGGCTACCGTGACGTCGTTCTGCAGGTCGATGAACTGGCGCTTCTCTGCGGCGCGCGTCCCCGGCGCACGCCAGAACGGCTCGAGGCGCGGCGCCGCGTCGCCGCCGGCCGCGGCTGGTCGCACGGTGGCGGCCACCGCCGCAGGCGCAGCTGCATGGCCCGCGCCCGTGTCCGGACCCGTACCCGCGCCGGCGCCCGCACCATGGGCGGCCGCGTCCGCAGCACGCTGTCCGGCCGCATGCGCGCCCGCGAGCACCGCGCCGAGCTCGAGCTCGCCCGCTGCCGCCCCGCAACTCGTGCGCCACGCCGGCTCGCTGCCCGCGACGAAGGCCGCGATGCCGGCCGCGTACGCGCGCTCACCGCCCTCGTTCAGGCTGGCGTGCACGGCCGGCGTCCAGCCGCCGCTGACGAGCAGCGCGTCGCAGGCGATCGTGCGGGCGGCCGCCGGGTCGGCGAGCGGCGCCACGCGCGCACCGGCAACCGCGCGCCCACCTTCGGCGGCGAGCACGACGTGCCCGGCCAGACACTCGACACCCTCGCGGGCGAGCGCCGCACGCGGGCCGGCGAGCTCCTCGAGCCGCGCCGCGTCGCGCGTGTCGACGATCGCGCGCACGCGCATGCCCGCGGCCAGCAGGCGCGCCGCCGTTGCATAGACACGGTCGTGGTTGCCGAACAGCACGAGGCTCGCGCCGACGCGCACGCCGTAACGCACGAGGTAGCGCTCGGCCGCGCCGAGCAGCATGACGCCGGGCAGGTCGTTGTCGATGAA
>Ga0075017_100002580_pt1 | contig 11362 bp, 9 predicted proteins | sample AleBraG_ABR_2012_FD_71475 | JGI IMG/M metagenome (GOLD analysis project Ga0075017, IMG submission 71475) | Freshwater sediment microbial communities in response to fracking from Pennsylvania, USA - Alex Branch Run_MetaG_ABR_2012 | ecosystem: Environmental > Aquatic > Freshwater > Creek >...
ATAACCGGAACGGCGCGAACCAGGAACTTGCCTGCGGGCCGTCCGTCGGGACGCCACAGGCGCATGGAACGCATCGCCTGCAGTACCAGGACAAAGACTGCTGCCGTCAAGGCCGCGGCGTAGTGCGCCGGCGGGAGGTAAATGGGCAGAGCCAATCCAACAAAAGTTGACCCGCAAACCAGCAGCAGGAATCGCGATTTGCGGCTTACCGGGCAACGGAACCTACCCCGCGACCTGATGGCAAGCCAAGCCAGAAATGGAAGCGTAAGCAGCGGACCGAAGTAAAAAAGCCAGAAGGGCACCGGCTTCAAAAACAATGTGCCGAAGGGATGACGGTGCGCCAGGTTGTATTGTCCGACGACGGGAGCGCCCTGATAAAACTCTCGCATCACCTCATGGTGATAATCCGCCGGCGCAGCCAACTTCTGCCAGGGAAAATAGACCAGGTGGTAGGCCGCGATATTGACTTGATATGGAATGCGAAAGGGGCTGCCGGTCACGCGCCAAAAATAGTAGCCCATTCCGCTGAACGCGATGATTAACGTCAGGCCGAGTGGCAGTACGATGCGTCGCAGGGAGAGTGGAGGCGCGGGGCCGTTTTTGCCTGTCATCCACAGCAACAGGGCGCCAGCGATGGGAACGCAGAAAAACAAACTCTCATAAGCACGAGTGTTGGCGAGTAGCGCGAGACCTACGGCCATCACTATAGCGTCATGCACCCGCTGTTTCCGCTTGATTCTGGGCAGCGCTCCCAGCACCAGCGCGCCGCCGATGGCGGCGACAGCTCCTCCGTAGTAGGTATTTGCCCAGTAACTGAAAAGAGCAAGTCGCATCACGGCCAGGAAGCCTCCCAGCAGCGCCCAGCCCGGCGGCAACCAACCTTGCAGCATCCAGCAGATGGCGGCGCACATGAGCCCCACACCCAGCCAAACTCCCCAAAAGGGGTGCCCCCCGAACACCTGGCCGGCAGCCAGAAATAATCCCTGGCCGGGGTAATACATGGAAGCGTATGCAGGTTTCTGATTGACATGAAAAGTTTCGAAATGAATCCACATGGGGTGAGTGGGATTCGCCATGCGGCCGTGCGCTAGGGTATCCGCCAGAAGCAGGTGGCTGAACTCGTCATGAATTGCAGGTTCGGGAACCGGCAGGATGGGCAAGAGCGCTGCGCGTAGAGCGAGCGCCAGAAGGCCGATGGAAAATACCGCAAGAGCACGACGGCGGGCCAGAATCGCAAATTGTCGTTCCCACTTCTCAAACCAATTCGTGCCGAGCTCGGGCGCGATGTACGCCAGTGCAGTTGCGATCGCAATCAGGCAAATCTCGATGGCTAGAAGCATGCTGCGCTACTCAATGGTTCCATTTTTCTGGTTAGAGTTTGCGCTGAATGCTGAATTGCTGCCAGTGTGGATCATGGTGAGTGGCAAAGCCGCCAAGAGAGGCTAACTGCCCAGTCGTTCGAACAGATGGTGCATGGCTTCGCCACCGCTCTGAACCCAGTCCGTGGTCCAATTGAAATTCCACTCGTATTGTGTCTGCCATGCGGTCGGCAGATACCAGACGTGTTGCGCTCTGCGCCAGTAACGCACGCGGGTGGCGGTGTCTTCTGCGGCTGCGCCGGATGCCTGCAGAGTGGTGAAGTCAGCAGGCGGATCTGCGGGGAGCGTATGCCCGTAGCCGTATTGCCACTGAATGTTACTCGCCAGACAGCTCCAGTAGGCGCTGGCGATTTTCGCTTCAGAATCGGGTTTCTGGGGCGTCCCGGCCAGCGGTTCATCGACGAAATCGGCCGGCATTGCGGGGCTCAGCCTGAACCTGGGCTGATAGGAACCGTACAGGAACAGCCCCAGTGCGAGTAGGGCAACCATCATCCAATCGAATTTTTGCTTCTTGAACAGCATTGAATGTCGTTTGCCGAGACGCCGACGCATTTTAGGCGTTACTTCGGAGTGCCGCCGACCCGCGGGGGACTTTCTTCGACGCAGTCGATCTACATGGATCGCACGCCAGGGGCCGACCCGGTAGCTGCAAGTGCGCTGCCAATAGCGGAAAACCGCATTCGCCCCTACGGTTGCGAACCCCGGCTCGCCGCATGTCATTGCAGGGAAGCGTGTTGAACACCCGATGAAAGCTGGGCCAGACGAGAAGAGTTGAAGGGTCAGGGTGTATTCGGAGGACGGGCTGTTAACAACTGTTGCCAGAATCATGCCCGGAAAATAGTCGCGATGAGAACAAATTGGGTCAGGAGTGCATAAGTTTTCACTCCGGGGCCCGGGAAGGAGTCCTGGATTTCCGGATGCGCTCAAGTTAGCCATTGACCGGTTGGCCCTGCATTTGCAATAGTAAACACGCGTGTGGCGCCATAGTTCCTCCTCCTCTTAGGGCCACCGGTAACGGTTTCGCGCCGGATCGGTTTCGCTGGACGCGTTGAGAATCGCAATCATACGAGTTCCCCCCCGACCGTTAATAACTGTCGTCCATTAAATGCGAAGCTGCTTGCCTTTCGAACGCAAGGAAGAGGTGACCCTGTTGTGCGAACAAAACCGTAGCAGACAAATTCTCTTGATCGATCCCGACGAGGTCTTTTGTCAGGTTTTGCAGGATGTGTTAGGGACCGCTTACAAGCTTCGCCGCGTCTCGACCGCGAAGGCTGGGGCCAGCCGGCTCGACAGCGCTGAAGTCGACGTCATTTTGCTAAATCTGGATCTGCAAAATGGCGCGGCCGCGAACGAAGACATTCTCACGATGGTGCGGCTTACTTCGGAGCAGAAATTTGCTCCGCCCATGATCGTTTACGGCTGGGATACACGGCGGAACAAGGCGGTTGAAGGTCTTCGCCCGGGCGTTGTCGACTTCCTCGAACAACCGCTCGACGTGCAGGCTTTGAAGTTTCGGTTGGAGGCCGCGTGCCGGCGCGCTGACCTGACCCGTGACCTGGGCGCGGCCCAGAGAATGCTCTCCTCCAATCGCGTTGCGAGACTGCTGGGAAACAGCAAACCGATGGCGCGGGTGAATGAACTCATCCATAAAGTTTCAGAGGTTCTTACTAGCGTACTCATCACGGGCGAGAGCGGGACGGGTAAAGGAGTTGTGGCGCGCGCCATCCATGATCTGGGCCCGCGCGCCAAGCAACCCTTCGTGGCGTTCTCCGCGTGCGCTCTGCCCGAGTCGTTGATTGAAGACGAACTTTTTGGCCACGAGAAAGGCGCCTTTACCGGCGCCATCCAGGCGCGCCGGGGGCGCTTCGAAGAGGCCCGGGGCGGGACCATCTTTCTCGACGAAATCGGCGACCTGGCCCTGCCCCTGCAGGCCAAGCTGCTGCGCGTACTGCAAGAACGCAGTCTGGAACGCCTGGGCTCGAACACATCCCATCCCATCGACGCCCGAATCCTTTGCGCCACCAGCCGCAACCTGGAAAAAATGGTGCAGGAAGGTACCTTTCGGGAAGATCTGTATTTCCGTATTTCCGTCGTCCGCATCCACATGCCGGCCCTGCGGGAGAGAACGGAAGACATCCCGTTGCTCGCCGAGTACTTCCTGAAGACATTTGCCCAAACCCATAACAAACACCTTCACGGTTTCACTTTGGGTTTCCAGCAGGCACTGGCTGAGCATCACTGGCCGGGCAATGTTCGTGAGCTGCAAAACATAATCGAGCGCAGCCTGGTCTTAGCGGATGACGACGAACATCTCAGCGTGAAAGATCTGCCGCAGGAACTGCAGGGAGCTGCCATTCCAGAGGATCTGCCGGAGGAATTCCCGGAGGGTTCTTTCCACCAATCGGTACGCGCCTTCAAGCGAGAGCTGGTCCGGTCGGCCCTGCGCAGGCATGCAGGAAACAAGCTGCAGGCGGCGCGCAAGTTGGGAATCAGCCGATGTTATCTGCATCGGCTGCTGAATCAACTCGAAATCGCTCCGGTTGTGCTGGAAGAAGATTCAGAAGAGACGGAGTTGCAGGCAATTCCGGTTCCGCGGACCGTTCCCAGGGACCTGAGCATCGCTCCGCGGGTGGCTTAAGGTGATGAAGATGAGTATTCGAAGAAATGGCATGACACGTGTCCAATCGGGACAGAGCATCGTGGAGACCGTCCTGATGATGCCTGTCCTGCTGTTGTTTCTGCTCAACGCGATCAACTTCGGATATTTCTTTCTAACCATTACCAATCTTGCGGCAGCGCCGCGCATGGGCGTGGAGTATTCAATCATGGGAGGAGCCACGCCTTCGGCCATCGAACTGCCGGCCACCGGCCCCGCCGCCAATGCGCTGTCGTCCAGCTTTCTGACCTATGAGGATATGAGGGGCGCACTGAACGCACCCACCGCCAACGCATCCGTCCAGGTTTGTTCACCATCCGCGGGAATCGTGAACCCGGGGACGACCACTGCCAAAGCGGCTTGCAATACCTACGCGGGAGCGGGCGTGACCTTTACTTTTCCAGCGGCGCAGGTCGATCCTGAATTGAACGCCGGTAACACCGCGCCGGCTTTTCTACTGCACCAGGTGGATGTGGCTTACAAGTTCACGCCCTTGATTCCGGGCACGCCATTCAACATTCTTCTGCTGACCTTCCCCACCTGCGATGCGAATGGAGTTTGCGTACTACACCGCCAGTCGGTCATGCGGGGGATGAATTGAGCAGGGAGTGAAAGTAGAGATGAACACTTTTCCGAAGTCAAGAAGATCGGCGATAAAGAGCTTGCCGATGAAAAAGTCGTCGAAGAAGCGTCAGGCGGGCCAGGCGGCGGTAGAGTTTGCCCTCATTATCGTGTTTCTGATGGTTTTCCTGCTGAGTTTTATTGAGATCACCGCACTGCTTTACACCTACAGCGTGTTGGCCGATTCCGCCAAGGAAGGTGTGCGCTACGGAGTGGTGCACGGCAGCTTGAGTTCCACCTGCAACGGTCCGGGAGTAGGTTGTGACAGTGGGGCTGCCGGCGTGAAAGCCGCCGTAACCACCTATGCCACCGGTTCGTTGAATAATACGGCAGGCATGACCGTCACTCCGAGTTACCCGGACGGAACCAGCACGCCCTCCAGCCGGGTTCGGGTGGTGGTGAGTTATCCCTATCAACCCCTGTTCGGGCTGGGCTGGCCCACGGTCACCGTGAACGCAGCCTCCGAGGGAAGAATTACGTTTTGATAAGTAAACAGATCAACGATGTCAGATGTAGCGGGAGCGCGAATATGACGACTTATCACCAACGAAAAACAGCACGGAACCGCAGCGAATCCGGTCAGGCTCTTGTATTCATGGTGCTCGCTCTCAGCGTGTTCCTGTTAGGGGCGGGAGCCCTTTGCGTGGACATGAGCAATCTCTGGTTCCACCGCCAGGCAGCGCAAAACGCCGCCGACGCTGCTTGTACCGCGGGCGCGATGGATCTGCTGGTGGATGCCCAGGGCGGCGCCACCGGTCACCAGGGCTTCGTGAATGGGGCCGCCTTCAACTGCAGCGTAGGTTCGACAGCCGCTCCATGCCAGTATGCAGCCAAGAACGGGTACACCAGCAATAACACGTCTCCCGGCAGTCTTGTAAGTGTGAGCTTCCCAGGCGCCGTGACGGGAGTGCCCGCAAGTTCCCTCGCCCCGGCCAGTCTCGTTCCTACTGCTTTCATGCGGGTGGATGTCACCGACAATGTGCAGACCTTCTTTTCGGGTTTGCTGAGCGGCCAAAAATCACAAACCGTCCGCTCCTTTGCCGTGTGCGGCGTGGTTCTGGCGCAGGCTCCGATCCCAATCATTCTTCTTAATCCCACGGTTACACAGGCGTTCCAAGGAAATGGAACTCCAACGCTGAAGGTACTGGGAGGAGGTCCCAAGAGCGTTCAGGTCAATTCGAGCTCAACAACTGCCGTCAGTTTCGGCGGAACGATTGATCTAAGCAAAGCCGGCCAGAATTTTAACGGGGCCGACTTCGGCACATATGGAGGGCCGGCGAGTGCTACCGGAACATTTCTTCCCGGGGTTGGCGCATGGCGCTATCCTGCTTCGCCGGTCAACGATCCCTTCGCACAGATTACCGCCCCTGCCCAGCCCGCCGCCCCTGCAGCGTTAGCTTCACCGGCGTGCACCTCGGCCAAAATACAAGCGGGGAATTGCACGGTACCGTACCACGATGCCGTTCATGGCTGTCCCGACACCGGTGGGTGCACCCTGTATACAGCGGGATACTATCCCAGTGGCATCACAGTAGCGAACACAACCGCAATTTTTGATCCGGGACTCTACTACCTCAACGGCGGCCTCGCTTTGAAACAGAACTCGATGGTTCGCCCTGGAACCGGACCGGGCGACGGTAGCCAGGGAACCATCTTCTATCTTACCGGCACCGCTCCTAAATGCAGCGGGCAGACCGGTCTGGTGTGCGTCGGAGCCAACTCCGGGAAGGCTGGCCTTGATCCCTTCCCTACGTCCAAAGTGCAATGCACTGGAGGCCCGGCCCCGGACCCTAATCTCAATTTGCCGGCTACTCTTGCGGGCAATGTGCTGCTTGCACCTTGTACCGGAACCTATGGCGATCCCTTAGGAAAGTATCGGGGAATCCTCTTTTTTGGCGACCGTTCCAGCCCTGATGGAGGGGGATGGGGTGGCGGCGGCGGGTTTCTGCTGGCTGGCTCGATGTACTTCCATCAGTGCAATGCGGCGGGTACCGGGGTCAGCTGTGGAGCTACACCCACTGACTTCAATGCCCAGTTCCAGCTCCAGGGCAACTCGGGCTCGGCGAGCTACGTTCTGGGAGAAATTATTGCGGACACAATGAGTATGGGCGGAACCCCGACTGTCAACATGGCGCTTAATCCCTTCGCGGCCTACAGCACCTTAAAGGCTACATTGCTGAGGTGAGCAAACCGATCTCACAGGAGTACACTCCCCTGCGGTAACCCCGGGTATTACTAAGGATTTAAATGCCGCCACCTCATACAGCATCATTAAAGCTACACTTTTGAGGTGATGGAGTCCCAGTCGAAACATGTCCCAGCGGAAATCGCTGGGGCTTCCCCCGGCCCGAGGAATTGAAGGATGACGCCGCCGCCGCTGGACATTGAGCATCCAATAGAAGTTACCCTCATTGAGCTGATGCAGGCGGAAAGTGCGCCTCCTCCCCTTACTTTTCCCGAGATCAGCCAGGGGTTGCCCGTCCGCGGCTTGTTGCTCTCGGCCGTTGCGCACCAATTGGTCGTCGTCGCCATCCTCCTTCTGTCCTTCACTCTAACCCGTACCCTCCTGCCGGCGTCGCGTGCATTTAACGGAACGATCAAACTCAGCGACGCTAAGGGAGTCATCTATCTGCCTGTCCTGGGCGGCGGCAGCGAAGGCAGTGGCCGTAAGGGCGGAGCGCCCGGAGTTGCCGTCAAGGAGTCGTCTCCGGTGCCGTCGCGCAGCGGTAAAGGTATGACATTTCCCGGACCGCAGCCGATTCTTTCGACCCCCTCGAATCCCACCAACGAGCGGCAGACGATCATTCAACCCGCCAAGGAAAAGCCGAAGATTCTGCAGGAATTCGTGCCCTTGCCGAATATGGTAAAGGTGGCCAAACCCCATCTGCCGTTGCCCGCGGACCTGATAGGGGGTAAACCGGACTTGCCGGAATTTCATCCTGCGGCGCAGGCTCCCGTTCAACCGCCGCGCATCGCACTGCCCGTCACCCCTCCGCCAGCTCCGATCCGACCGGCGGCCGAGGCCCCGAAGCGCGCCTCTGGCGAGAAACTGGTGGAGCCGCCCAAGCTGAAGCCGTCGCAGACGCTCGGAGCGGATGAGCAGGCCCTGGTGTCGCTGAGCCCAACGCCAACCTTGCCCCAAAAAGCTCCCCAGATTCCCGAAGGCGAGGCGCGCGGACAGTTCGCGGTATCGTCCACCGCAAGCCTGACGCCCGCTCCCGTGCCTGGATCGAAGATCGAGAGCTCTGCACCGTTTCCAGCCATCGGACAAACCGGAGCGGCAGCCGGCGATGCCGCAGGGCAGGTGGAGCTCGGAGGCGGCGGCGTGGGCACGGGCGCAGGGGCGGACACGGGTTCCGGAAAAGGTGGCACTACTGCAGGCGCGGCCCGCGGATCGGGTACGGGTGCGGGTATCGGCAACGGTCCCGGACCGACCTCAGCCAGCGGATCGGGCGCAGGAAGCGCCACGGGCAGGGGAGGTATTCCCGGATTGACGATCCAATCTAGAAGTTACGGCGAGGCGGGCATCAGTGTGAATAAAGGGGGCGGCGGCGCCGGGAGCGGAATCGGTGTGAATGTGGAGCGTAGCCCGGTCAAGCTGCCTCCGCAAACTGCGTATGGCATGACCATCTCGTCCACCGCAGATAGCGGCGGCGGCCTGCCCGATCTGGGAGTGTTCGCCCACGAAAAGGTTTACACGGTGTTTCTGGATATGAGGAGCACGTCTAGCGACCGCAATCCTTCATGGACTCTGCAGTATGCCCGTCTGCGGTCGGCGGCGGAAAATGATGCAGGCTCATCCTCGGAAGGAATCACGCCGCCATTTCCCCTGGCCAAGGAATTGCCCCGATTGAACTCGGAGTTGATTCGAACGTATCTCCGCAATGTAATCGTCGTCTTTGCTGTCATGGACACCGAAGGCAAGCTCCAGCGTCTCTCGGTACTGCAGACTCCGGACGGCCGGTTCAGTCCTCCCATCCTGGCGGCCCTGACTCGCTGGAGATTTCAGCCGGCCCAACGCGATGGTCAGCCGGTTGCTTTGAAGGTCCTGATTGGAATTCCTCTCTTGCCGTATGACTAGGTATGTGGCTGCCAATTCTGCTCGAATGGAAGCGGCTCTGCCCAGAGACGATTGGAGATTGGGTCTTTCCGAGCCCACGGACAAACAAACCATACGATTCCGGGTCGCTACGGAAGAAGATACTCAAAACTGCGGCGTTACGAGCCAAGATTCCAGGACAGATCGGTTGGCACACGCTGCGTCACAGATACCGCGCAATGGCTCGACGAGACGGGTGCTCCTCTCGGCGAGCAACAGAAACTCATGGGTCACGCCAATATCTCCACCACGATGAACGTCTATGGCGGAGCCTTCATGAAAGCGAAGCGAAAAAAATGGCTCATCGCATGGATCAGGAACGAAGTTCCGTATTCTACATTCTCAGTTTCTTGATCGCAGAAGTCTGACTCTCGCGATCATTTTTGTCATGCGCAATCCGCAATCTTCCCGGACTGCCAGCAGGGCTATCGTCGTTCTCCCGTTTCGCCTGCGGATGCCTGGCTCCGCCCACAAAGCCGATACTTCCTACGGACGATTCCTTGACCCTTGTCCCGTGCTGCTCCGCCAGCTTCACAAGCTCGGCTATTTTCCTCGAGCATTCATCGCCCTTCTTCATGCCACCCCTTCGCGCTCCGCATTCACTCCTACCAGACCCGAGTCTGTTACTCAATCCTGATGACGGAAGAAAGTCCTAGCGGGAGCTACAATGTCGATGGGCAACCCGCGTCCCACCCGGACAGTACTCCCGTTCGCGATCAAACTGACCTGATGAGCAACTCCCTCACAGTAACGCCGGGGAACCCCTTTCCAGCAGGCACTTTATCGTTCACCGGATGTAGCTAGTTCCAGTCCCGCGCGGCGCGGTTCTTCGGGAGTCTCAAACCCTTAGCTTTGGCTGCAGCTGGCTTGCCGTTCGAGAGCCTCCGGTCCTAATACCTCCGTAATCGTGCCGACCTGACTATTGAGGCGTAAGCTCGCAACCAACGGTGCTACGGGCAAATCTTCATAAGAGGCAAACCACAACATGAGCAAACGCCTATTGGCAATACTCGGGTTGGTTGCCGCGCTAGGACCGTGCACGCCAGCTCTGGCAGATCACGGGGACAAACACAAACACCAACACGGAAACAAGCACAATGATCGAGACGACGATCAGGGCTGGGATCGTCGTGACGGATACGAATATCGGGCATACGGTGATCGAGACGAGCGCCCTCCAGGATGGAATCGCGGCAAGAAAACCGGCTGGGGGAATTGCGGACTACCTCCTGGCCAAGCCAAGAAATACGGATGCCGCGAGAAATGGGGCAGCGTGGCGGGCTGTCGTCCTTTTAGTGATTCGTGAGCCGCAGCACTTGTCCTACCGGCACTTCGGCAGTTTGATTTGATACGAAGACAGTTCCGTCGGCGCCTACTGCTACTCCCGCAGGGAACAGCAGAGTATTACCGGTCAACGACGTGTGCACGTCCGGCGTAGCGAACGGAATCTTCACCACGTCGCCGCCGCTGAAGTCCTGAGCCGTAATCAGTTCCGACGCGTAGAATATTCCGTCTGGCCCGAAGGCGCAGCCATTAATCGGCCACAGGCCGGTTGCCCATGGGGTCGCAATGTTCAGGACCGTGCTGAAGTCATTCGGATCAGCCGCGCTGGGATCGACGCGGTACACGATAGCTGACGGGCCAAACACAAGGCTGTCCACCAATGCGAGTGTGCCGATATAGAGAGCGCCGTCCGGACCTTTGGCGACGCAGGTAGGCGTCGAATCCGCGATGACGTTGTTTGGGAAGAAAGCGAGAATTTCGTCCGATCCGTTCGGGCCCAGTAGGTTCAGCGTGTTGGCGCCCGCATCTGTAAGGTAGAGCTTGTCGGGGAGAGCCAGCAGTCCGTAAGGATTCGAATCCGGAAAATCACGCGGAGCCAGGTCAAAATGCAAGTTCGTCCACGCAAAGTCAAAATCGCCAACATTGGCGATGTCGCGCATCTGCCCACCCTGAGAAAATTTCACCAGATGGCCGAAAGGTGCCGGCAGCCCCGTTTCCTGTGACGAGTTGCCGAAGATGGCATAAATACCGCCATTACCCAGAACTGAAATTCCGTCCACCGATTCGAATTCGCCCGAGCCGCCTGCGGACGGCAGACCGCTCGCGACATTCTTTGCCGAAGGATTCGCGGCGTAGGGATTTCTGATCTCAGTGACCGCGCCTGTATTCCCGCCAGAGCCGGCTTGCGCAACGTAAAGTATTCCGCCCGGACCGAACGCCAAGCCGCGTGGACTTTGCAATCCGTCGAGCACGACTGTGTAGGGGCCAGAGGCGAAGGCTGGATTTATGCTGAGAAGTGAGAGCACAAGACACACGCCCAACAAAGTGACGAATTCTTTCATGGAAATTCTCCTGTTATAGGCAGGCTCCGCCGGATCTGAAGCGAACAACGGGCTGGACGCTCGAGAAACCTGGGGGAGCAATCTTCGAGCGTAAACCTTGTACTCCCCGGAAAGCCGCGCGTCAAGCGGCATTTGAAGGAGGTGTCAACCGACATTAGAAATGTCCCCATCCTTACGACATTAGAAATGTCCCTTTTTTCGTAGGAAATGAAATGTCCGGCTTTAGTTAATCTCCCGCAGTCGCCGAGGCTGTGGGAAAGTG
>Ga0075017_100002581_pt1 | contig 11361 bp, 9 predicted proteins | sample AleBraG_ABR_2012_FD_71475 | JGI IMG/M metagenome (GOLD analysis project Ga0075017, IMG submission 71475) | Freshwater sediment microbial communities in response to fracking from Pennsylvania, USA - Alex Branch Run_MetaG_ABR_2012 | ecosystem: Environmental > Aquatic > Freshwater > Creek >...
GCCGGATCCAGACCCAGGCGACGGGCGGCGGCGATGAAGGCTTCGCCTCGCGCCTCGCGCAGCATGATCGCCAGTTGCAGCGCCCGGGCTGGTGTGTCCATCGGGAGCGGGAAGGCTCGGTAGCCCTGGAAGAGGGGGGCCTCGAAGCCGTCGATCGCCGAGACGACCTGTTCGGCCGCATCACAGAAGGCGCGCAGCTCTGGCGTGTCGCTGAAGGTGGCCCGCGCATAGGCGTGCGCTGCGGCGAGATGCACCGGCGCGACCTCTGATGGCTGGTGGGTGACGGTCGCAGAGCTGTAGATCGCCTCGACCATCTCAGGCTTGAACCAATAGAAGCGGTCAGAGACCTCGACGTGATCGACGTCACCGAGGACACCGCTACGGCCCAGCGCATAGAAGGTCACGACGTCTTCGATGCCGATGACGGTCCCGGCCTCCTGCGTCGACGCGACGAAGTAGAAGGACTGGCCGATGGCCTGGATGGGTTCCGACGAGTGGGTGACGAGCTCTGAGTGATTCATGGACGCGAGCCTACGGCCGGCAGGCATTCAGCGCTTGGGGGTGCGGTGAGCCACCACTTGGCCACCGGCGACCGGCCCGGTACGTGGCCGAGGGCTCTCACGGAGCGGCTCCCGGCCGACGACTCCATCAGGCCCGGGCCTTCCGGTGACGGCGAAGTGGATGAGCCGGGCCTGGGAATCGATGAGGTTTGCGGTGCGGATCCCCCAGAACTCGAAACCGAATCGATGCGCCGAGACGCTCGCCATCATCGCCACCAGAGTCCCCGCCACCGCCATTGGGTCGGCACCAGCGGGCGACGAGGTCGCGGCACCCTTGGGTCCATCGAGCGCTGGCAGGCAGGTCGCGATGGTCCGGGCCAGCGCCACGGTGATGGAGTTGAGCGCTCGAACCCTGAGCCCGCGCAGGCCGGCATCCGCCTCATCGGAGCCGAGCTCGAGCACCCGAAAGATGGCCCGGTGCGCCTCCCAGTATCCGAGGAAGCCCTCCGTGACGGCGAGGGCTGTCGCCCAGCTCTCGTCCTCCGACCAGTCACCTTCAGCCAGATCAGCGAGAGCGGCGGCGTCGGCCACCAGGTCTTCGGCCAGGACCGTGATCGCCCGTTCGACGTTCTCGAAGTACTGGTAGAAGGTCGCCGGCGAGGTCCCGGCGCACTTGGCGATGTCGATCACCTTGACCGAGCGCCAGGAGGTGGTCGAGAGCAGCTCGACCATGGCGTCGAGCAGTCGCTGTCGCGTGGCCTGTCCGCGATGGCCGGGGGTCCGGCCATCGGTGGTCATCGTGCGGTCTGGGTCGGTGGTCTGCGCCATGTGATCGGATCGACCTGCCCTGCCCCGGCGAGGAGCTCGGTCGTCGGCCGAGGCTACTCCGCTCCGGAGAACCGGACCCGGTGAACGCACCCCTTGTAACCTCGCCGATGTGGATCAGACCATCGAGCGGCCGCTGACGCGCGCCCAGGAGGCACGTCGCCAGCGTGTCGTGGACGCGGCGATGTCGCTGGCACTCGAAGGGGGCTACGAGGCGGTGCAGATGCGCGACGTTGCCACCCGGGCCGACGTGGCCATGGGCACGGTGTACCGCTACTTCGCCTCGAAGGATCACCTGCTGGCCGCATCCCTCGTCTACTGGGTCGAGCAGCTGGAGACCCGCCTCGCTCAGCAGCCACCACGAGGCGGCACGGCGGCTGAGCGGGTGCTCGAGGTCCTCGACCGGGCGTTGCGCTCGATGAGCCGCCAACCTCGGCTGGTGGCAGCGGTCTTCACCTCGCTGTCCTCACCTGACCCCGCTGCGGTCCAGTGTCAGCAACAGATCACCCAGCTGATGGATGCCATCGTGCTCACCGCCATCGGTGAGCCGGCGCCGCCGGACACCCTCGACCGCAGTCGGATGATCGGCCATGTCTGGTACTCAGCGATGGTGGGGTGGATCAACGGCTGGTCACCGGTGTCGCACGTCTACGACGAGCTCGAAGTTGCCGTCGACCTCCTGCTGCCCGATGCCGAGATGCCAGCGTCGGTCAGCTGATTTCGAGGCGACTGAAGGGCGCGCAGCGGATCGTCGTCGTCGAGCCGTCGGTGCTCAGGGCTCCTGGGGCAAGCGGGAGGCCATCAGCGACGGCGGCACTGACATGGAGTCCCCGGATCACGATCGCCACCTGCTCTGGCGCTGGGTAGCCCCCCTCGCGCTCCCAGGACAGCACGCCATCGGCGAGCTCGAGGTGGTCGCGCCGCGTGGGTCCGTCGCCGTCGCCAGCGTCGTCGAAGTTCTCCCCACTGGCCCGGCCATCTGCGTCGGGGAAGATGTGAAAGCTCAGCGCTCCAGGCGAATGGTCGTCGGAGAGGCCGGCCGCCGGTCGAGTCCCCGCACGCCACGCATCGTCGAGCGGGATGATCGACCCGCCGGCGACGAAGAGCAGAGGCTGACCGAGACGGCCCTCGACCTCGTGGGGCCCGGAGCCCTCGAAGACCTCGACCTCGTCGGCATGGCCACCCGAGATCGCCGGCAGTGCCCGCCAGAGCCACCAGCGGCCCTCTGGCAGCGTCACTGGTCGCGAAGCATCGGCTTCCTCGGTGATCTGCGCAAAGACCAGTCGCTCACCGACGAAGAGGGCATCCTCCACATCATCGAGCTCGCTGTCGGTTCCGGCCGAGGCCCACCACAGCGGGCGGAGGAAGGGGACTCCGCTTCGAGCTGTCCGAGCGGCCTCGGTGTAGAGGTAGGGAAGGAGCCGATAGCGGAGACAGATGAGCGCGCCAACCTGTGTGGCGAAGGGCTCTGGCCAGCACCAGGGCTCACGTGGCGGAGCGGCAAGGACCGAGTGGGTCCGACAGAAGGGCGAGAGGATTCCCAGCTCGAGCCAGCGGACATAGAGCGCGGGGCTCGGCACCCCGGAGAAGCCGCCGATGTCCGAGCCGGTGAAGGCCACGCCGGAGAGACCCAGCCCGAGGAAGGTCGGCAGCTGCTGTGCCAGGCCGCGATCTGTGGCCTCGACGTCAGCTGTCCAGTTCCACGCATCGCGCTGCATCCCAGCCCAGCCCGAGCGCGAGACGATGAAGGGTCGCCGGCCCGGCAGGAAGTGCTCGAGGGCCGAACGACCGGCGCGGTTCATCAGCATCCCGTAGACGTTGTGCGCTTCCCGGTGGTCCCCACCGCGCCCGTCGTTGTCGTGACGTGCCGAGCGCGGGATCGTGCGATCTCCACTCAGCGTGATGGAGGTCGGCTCATTCATGTCGTGCCAGAGGCCGGCGATGCCGTGCTCGAAGAGCCCCCGGTACTTCGACGCCCACCAATCGCGCGTGGCCTCGGCCGTGAAGTCTGGGAAGACCGCCCAGCCGGGCCAGACCGTTCCCACATGAACCTTGCCGTCGTCTTCGGTCACGAAGTGCCCGTGAGCGATCCCCTCGTCATAGACGTCATAGCCGGGCTCGCGAACGATGGCCGGATCGACGATCGGCACCAGGCGGGCGCCCTGTCTGGCCGCGTCCTCGGACAAGCGGCGAAGGCCGCCGAAGCGCTCCTCGTCGACCGAGAAGACGCGATAGCGGTCCATGTAGTCGATGTCGAGGTGCAACACCGAGAGTGGGATCCCCCGCTCTCGGAACCCGTCGAGGATGGCCCGGAGCTCCTCGGACGAGCTGTAGCCCCATCGAGATTGGTGGTAGCCCAAGGCCCATCGGGGCGGGAGCTCGTGGCGTCCGGTCAGCCCGGTGTAGCGCTCGAGCAGGCTCGTCCGATCACCGACAGCGACCCAGCTGCGCACCATGCCGCCGACGAAGCGGATCTCGACGTCGCTGGTCGCGCCGGGCCTCGCAGGCGACAGGCTGACCGTGGCGTCAGAGCTGTTCTCGTGGAAGGCCAGGACATCACCGTCGCGGTGCCGGCTCAGAAGCACCGGGATAGAGCAGTAGAGGGGATTCTGACCCGGCCCCCAGGCACCACCGGGGTCCCGGTTCCACAGTCGAATTGTCTCACCACGAAGATCGAGGCCTGCCGCCTGCTCTCCGAGGCCGGCGACACGCTCGCCCTCCCGAAGGATCCGCCGGTGGACACGTCCGACGCCTCTGCGCAGCGGCGGAAGCTCGTGGTAGCGGGGGTGGCCAGCATCATCTGTGATCACCACGCCGGTCTCGTCGATGCGCACGGTGAGTGCCGTGCTGCGAACGAGCACTGAGCCCTCGGCGATCTCTACCTCGACCTCCCCCAGCGCCGGGAGCTCGGGTCGAGGGGCGATGGACCAGGGCACCGGCTCGTCGTCCGGACCCCAGGAGAGTCGGACGAGATCGTCGGCCATGACAAGGACCTCGAGGGTGGCGCGCTCGAATGCGACCGTGGCGCCCACGCAGCGGCCGTCAGCATCGACGGGGGCGCCCGTGAGGAAGCTGCCGGCCGAGAAGGCGGCGGCCGGCGAGGTCTCCGTCGCCCGGTCGCGGCGGTCGATCCGGGCCATTCGCAGGGTGTTGGCGGTGATCGCCCGCATCGTCCTCGGTGACAGTGCCGCGACCTCGTGGACCACAAGGCGCAGCTTGAGCATCGAGCGTCGAAGCGGACCGTTGAGATCGCGCATGGCGCACCCTACCCCTGGCGTGCCGCCACCAGCCGAGTGCGGAGCGATAGGTTGCCCTACGCACTCGAGGTCAGGGGGCTCAATGGACCCGTCGCCCGCAAAGGTGGCACTCGATCAGATCAATGGCGTCACGAGGACCGCGTCGACCGCTGCTGCGGGCGCGCGCCGCCAGTATCGCCGTCACATCCGCGGTGTCACCGAAGTGACGATGCGTCCCGCAACGATGGATGTCGACGGCCTTGAGCTGCACTACGCGGTCTCGAGCAACGACAGCGGCGATCACGAGCAGCTCTGGGCGATCAACATCCACGGGTACTTCGCCGGTGGCGAGATGTACCACCGAGAGTCAGAGCGCCTCGCCGAGTCCCTGGGCTGGCGCGTGGTCAATCCCAGCCTCCCCGGCTTCGGCGGCAGCCAACCCTTGTCCTGGGGCCAGATCTCGATGCCCTCACTGGCCCGTCGCATCGAGGCCGTCATGGACCAGCTCGACATCGACCGAGCGATCATCCTCGGACACTCGATGGGCGGCGGCGTGGCCGTGGAGTTCGCCGCCCGCCACCCCGAGCGAACCCTGGGGGTCGTCTACCGCGCCGGCGTGGCCACTCCGGCATGGCACCACCGACGAGGTCTGCTGCCACTCGCGATGTCGGCGGTGGCACCCGACGTCGCCCCGATCGCCGACCTGGTCGCCGCCGTGGCATTCGACGTGCCCGACCTCTTCGTCGGTCGGATGCTCTCGACCATCCGATCTGTGCTCCCGGACCTGCGTCGAAATCTCAAGACGCTTGCCCGGACCGCTCCCGTGGCCTCGATGCTCATGGAGGTCGAGCAGACAGCTCAGGTCGTCTCGTTCCGCCGTGCCGGGGTGCCGGTGCTCGCCGAGTGGGGCTGCTTCGATCGCATCGTCACCGCTGCGACAGCGCAGGAGTTCTCACAGGTCGCCGATACCGAGGTGCTCTGGGTGCCGGGCGGCCACTCCTGGATGCTGGCCCGTCCCACCGGTCAGCGCGACATCCTGCGCCACCTCCCCATCGGACGGAGCTTCCTCGACGACGTGGTGAACCGCCAGGCCTCCACCGGTGGCCAGCTGCACCTTCGGGCGGTGGGCTAGGGCGCCACCGGCAGCCGCAGCTCGGCCGTGGCGCCGGGTCCGCCCTCGACGAAGTGCACCGAGCCCCCGTGCGATCGCGCCACCTCGGCGACGATCGCAAGGCCTAGTCCTGTTCCCCCTGACGGCCGGTCACGTGCCGCCTCGTTGCGTGCGAACCGCTCGAAGAGCCGATCTGCATCGACCACATCGATCCCCGGACCATCGTCCGCCACCGTCACCACCGCCGTCGCCCCGTCCACCCGCACTGACAGACGGACCTGTGAGTGGGCGTGTCGCTTGGCGTTGTCGACGAGATTGCGAATCGCTCGGCTCAGCTGATCGGCATTGCCGAGCGCCCGCGCCGCCCCGACCTTGCTGGCGTCGACGCTCGGGCCACCTTGGATCCTGAGCCTCGCCGCCTCGGCCAAGAGGATCTCGTCGAGATCGACCGGCACCATTGGTTGGTCGCTGCCACGCTCGTCGGAGGCGGCCAGCAGCAGCAGATCATCGACGAGCGAGCTGAGGCGCTGCCCCTCGTCGTCGACCACGGCTGCGACCCGCGGCCAATCGGCCCGCTCAGGATGAGCCCGGGCGACCTCGACCGTCGCGAGCAGGGATGCGATCGGACTGCGCAGCTCATGGCTGGCATCGGAGACGAAGCTTCGCTGTCGGGTCTGGGCCTCATCGAGACGGATCAGCATCTCGTTCAGCGTCACCGCCAGCCTGGAGACCTCGTCGTCGCCAGCGGGGACCTCGACGCGCTGGGCGAGATCGTGCTCGGCGATCGAGTCGACCTCAGCCCGGAGCCGATCGACGGGCCGGAGTGCTCGACCGGTCAAGATCCAGGTCAGCCCGCCCGCTACCAGCAAGACCAGCGGCAGGCCCACACCGAGGCCGATGATGAGGGTGCGAAGTGACCTGTCGAGTTGGCTGCCATAGGTGGTGACGTAGACGGTGACCACGCCCGAGGCTGTCGATGCAGTCGCCGCCGCAACCGCGCCGGCGCCATCGTCGCCGCCGATCGAGCGATCGGCAAGGGGCACGATGAGATGTGTCCCCTTGGGCGGGACGACGCTGGAGATGGGGGGCTGGTTGACGAGGCTCTCGGAGCCGGCGACCACCCGGCGGCTCGCATCGACGACCTGGACGCCGGTCCCTGGTCGGATCGTCCCGTTCATCGAACGGCCCTGACTGAGCGCCAGCGCTGCGGCGGTGGCCTCCGAGGTGGCACTGCTCTCCTCACCGCTGGTGATCGATCGCTGCTCGAGGAGCACGAGCGAGGCGCCGACACCGACGAGGACCACACCAATGACGAGGACCGAGGCCAGGGTCAGGCGAAAGCGGACCGAGGAGAAGGACCGCCGACGGGTCTCCTCAGGCGCCATCGGGATCAAGGCGGTACCCGACGCCGCGGACCGTCTGGATCGTGTGACGATCGAAGGGCAGATCGATCTTCCGGCGCAGGTAGCCCACATAGACCTCGACAATGTTGGGGTCGCCCTCAAAGCTGTCGCCCCAGACGTCGGCGAGGAGCTCGACCTTGGACACCGCCTCACCCGGCGCGGCGAGCAGACAGGACAGCAGCGCAAACTCTCGCGGGGTCAGATCGATCGCCGTCGTGCCCCGACGCACCTGGTGACCCTTCGGGTCGAGTGTGAGATCGCCAGCCTCAAGCACCTTCTGGCGGAGCCGCTGACCTCGGCGGAGCAGCGCGTTGAGCCGAGCCACCAGGACGACGAACGCGAAGGGCTTGCGGAGGAAGTCGTCGGCCCCGGTGTCGAGCGCCTCGGCCTCGTCGAGCTCGCCATCCTTCGCCGTCAGCATCAGGATCGGTGTGCTCACGCCCAGACGGCGAAGCTCGTCGCAGACCTCGAAGCCGTTGCGCTTGGGCAGAAGGATGTCAAGGACGATGGCGTCGAAGGACGCGTCTTGGCCTCGCTCGATGCCTTGCGCACCGTCGGGGACCAACTCGACCTCGAAACCCTCGTTGCGCAGGCCGTCGCGCACCGCCTCACCCAGGTGCAGCTCGTCTTCAACCACCAAGATCCGCATGCCCATCCGCCTAGGCCTTGAGGTAGAGCTTGCCGTCGGACGACTCGGTGATCGTGTACTTCGTCAGCCCTGTCGGCGCCGGACCGGTGATCACGTCGCCGTTGGAGACCTTGAACTCTGATCCGTGGCAGGGGCAGACCATCAGCGACGCGCCCTTCGAATAGGCCACGGTGCAGCCGGCATGCGGGCAGATCGCGTCGTAGGCGAGGAACTGTCCCTTGACGGGCTGGAGGACGATCCCCGGGTCGCCGTTCGGCGCAGTGAAGGTCGCCGCCCCGCCGACCGGGACCGTCGACGACTCGCCGAGGAGCGTGCCCGTCGGGGTGGGACCGCTCGTCGTGGTGGCCCCTGGCGTGGTGGTCGGAGACGTGGTGCTGGCCGTGCCGCCTCCGAACGTCCCGGTGGCCGATGAGGCCTTGGGTGAGCCGCCGACCGCTCGGCCGATGCCCACCGTGGCGCCGGCCACCGCCAGTCCGGCTACGCCGGCCACCGCGGCAGCAGCCGAGCCGATCACGACGGTCCGGCGGTCAACCTCATCGAGCGAGCGACGCTCCAGCAGCGAGCTGTGGCCGCCGTCGAGGACTGGACATCCGTGAGGGGCGCAGGGCGCGCCCTGCTGCGCTGCGCAGCGGCCGTTCTGGTAGTTGCCGCAGAAGTCCTGGATCCCAGCGAAGCTCAGGGCGTAGGGCGTTGGATCACCTCGACCTGCCTCCTCTGACGCGCGTCTGGTGATGCGACCGTCGAGCGACAGCACGTGACCAGATCCGGCGATGAGGAGGGGGGCCCAGGCGAAGAGATAGACGATGTCGGCACCGGTGTAATACGGAGCCGAGTGGAAGCTGACCGTCAAGAAGAGGGAGAGCGAGATGACCATCCCGCCAAAGGCGGCGATCCTCGTCCAGAGTCCCAACATGGTCCCCAGGCCGACGGCGATCTCCCCGATGGCGATCGTGATGCCGATGGGCGTGGCGAACTGGAGGAGGTGCCCGAGGAGCGCATGGAGGGGGCTCACCCGGATCGCCGCGATCATCTGGGCCTGGATCGACGAGCTGGAGTTGGCATCGAAGAAGTTCGGGTTCGAGAGCTTCTGGAGCCCCGCGTAGAAGAAGGTGACGCCGAGGAAGGCCCGCAGCGGCAAGACGGCCCAGCCGGCCAGGGCCCAGCCGCGCCGCGGGAGCCGAGCGAGGGATGGTGCTTGGTGTGCTGCGACGTTCTTGGACGATCGGTGCGCGGGACGAGCCATGCCCCAAGGGTGGCACACCCAGCCTGAGAGGGCGCTGAAGTCAGGCCTGCAAAGATGGGGCGGTGAGCGATCTGGCACCTCGGGTGGGGCTCCGCCGAGGCGAGATGATCGGTCTGTTCGTTGGCCTGCCGGCCGCGATCGCCCTGATCTTCCTCGCCAAGCCGGTGGTTGCCTCGATCCTGGACCGGATCCTCCAGCTCAACTCGACGCTGGTCTACGTCGTCGTGGGTCTGTTGGTCTTCGCTGAGGCGGCACTCTTCTTCGGCTTCATCTTCCCCGGCGAGACCGCGGCCATCCTCGGTGGCGTCATCGCCAGTCAGGGCCGCGTGAACATCGTTGCGCTCTGCGCCCTGGTGGTCCTCGCCGCCATCATCGGCGACACCGTCGGATACTGGGTGGGTCACCGATATGGCGAGCGCCTCCTCTCGATGCGGCTCCTCACACACCGGCGAGGCGCCATCGACCAAGCGCTAGAGCTGCTGCGACGACGCGGGGCGCTCGCCGTCATCATCGGCCGCTTCACCGCCTTCCTGCGGGCGGTCATGCCGGGCCTCGCAGGCGCCTCCAAGCTCCGCTACGGCATCTTCCTTGCGGCCAACGCCGTGGGTGGGATCATCTGGGGGATCTCCTTCACCTTGCTCGGCTACTTCCTCGGCTCGGCATACAAGCGCGCCGAGAAGTACGCGGGATGGGCCTCGACCGGGATCCTCATCATGCTGCTCGTGATCGGGACGGTCCTCTTCCTCCGTGGACGCCTGCGCGAGCGGGCTATCGAGCTCGACTTCGAATCGACGACCGACGATCCTGCCAAGCTGCTCCACGATGAGATCCTGGCGGTCACCGAGGCCCTGGAGGCCGAGGAGGACTATGAGGTCTAGGAGGACTAGGACGCAGATGGCCGGGTCGAGATTCTGAGCAGCTCGGCGATCTCAGCGATCGAGTTTGCTCCCGACTGGTCGGTGCTGAGCAGCCGGAAGCCGCGTCGCCCTCTCGACCGGTCGACGCCGAGCAAGCCTTCGCAGCTGGACGTCGTCCCATATCGCCAGCGGTCAACGAGCTCTCCGAGGAACAATCGATGGCAGCGACCCTCGGGTGCCTGGTCGATCTCCGCCAGGATCTGACCGAGCTCGATGACGCGTTGCGGCGGCCGGCCTGGGAGCCTGCGGCCTCGCTCGTTGAGGCGGGCCACGACGTGGCGATGAGAGATGCTGAGCGCTTGGCCTTCTGCTGAGAGTGCCGCGGCGATCGATCCGGTCTCGTCGTGGCCAGCGAGCGACCATAGCTCGCCTGCCAGCATCCCCGGCGGCACAACACCGCGACCCACGGCGAGCAGCCGCTGCGAAGCGTCAGCCTCGTCCCGATCTCGCAGTGCCCGGCCGGGCGACCATCGATCGATCGCCCCGAGCAGGGGTCCAGGGAGCCTCCGCCGTGTCACACGCCCAAGAAGTCGGGACTCCACGTCGCCGGGGATACCTGAGCTCGACAACAGCGTGTGCTCGATCCTGGGCCATCCGGCGACGATCCCCTCAGCGACACGGTGACAGGCCAGCATCGTGTCGAGGGCAGCAATCGCGTCCGGCAGGGCAAAGCGGCGGAACGGTGGCGCCGACCCACTCAGCCAACCGGCCATGACCCAGTCAGCAGGTTCCTCCAGGCTCACCACGCCGTCGATCCCGTCGGCCAGGCGCTCGAGAACTGCGGAGACGTAGGGAGCGAAGCGATCCGGCGCCGAGGGCATCAGCCAGCCTTCGACGCCGAACCATGCCGGCGCGGTGCCGTCACTGAGCACGAGGTGAACGGACCGAGCTGCGCCACGAAGCTCGGCCACGAGAGCCCCATATCGGCGGAGCGCCTCGTCATCGATGGCGCCCTCCTTCGGCTCGATCTTGGGCCAAGCGATCCGCAGGAAGACCTCGTCGACACCAAGTTTGCCGAGTGGGTCGAGGAGGGCCGCAGGATCATCGAGGAGGTCAATGCCGAGGCCGCTGGGCGTCACGCGTCCGAGGGCCTCGGCTTGCTGCCAGGTTGATGCAGCTTCGCCGGGCCCGTTGATGCCCCCCTCGACGCCGGGTCCTCCGAGGAGGACGGCCCTGCGCATCGGACTGCCCGCGGCGCTCGATCCCATGGGCGCAGAGTCTCGCGCCACTCACGGCAGCATCGGCGACGTCGCCGATCTGCGGACAGCCTTGCTAGCGTGCGTCAGTTCTCACATGCGGGCTTCGGCCCGCCAGATCACCCAAGGGGGAGACGATGGCTGACGAGGTCCTGCGGCAGCGACACGGGCACATCGAGGTGCTCACGATCAACCGACCTGAGGCTCGCAATGCCATCAATCTTGCGACGGCACAGGCCCTCTCCTCCGCTCTCGACGAGATCGAGGCCGATGATGAGGTC
>Ga0075017_100002582_pt1 | contig 11360 bp, 7 predicted proteins | sample AleBraG_ABR_2012_FD_71475 | JGI IMG/M metagenome (GOLD analysis project Ga0075017, IMG submission 71475) | Freshwater sediment microbial communities in response to fracking from Pennsylvania, USA - Alex Branch Run_MetaG_ABR_2012 | ecosystem: Environmental > Aquatic > Freshwater > Creek >...
GGGAAGAAAAAGAAGTACATGATCACGAAGCACGCCGTTACCGAGATCACCAGCATCCAGCGCATCAGGGCGGTCTCGAATTTCAGGTGCATGAAGTAGCCGATGATCAGCGCGGACTTGATGATCGAAAGAATGAGTAGGACCTCCAGCATGTGGACCGGCTCGAAAACCTGCTTGTAGCCGAGCACGACCTCGATCGCGGTGAGGACCAGCAGCGCTCCCCAGACCCAGAAATATTGTGCCTTGCTGTCATCGTGCGTTGCGGTGTTGTGCATGGTTCATGTCCTCGTTGAAATCGGCGTTATCAGTTGATCTTGGTCGACATCAGATACACCAGCGGGAAGATGAACATCCACACCAGATCGACAAAGTGCCAGTACAGTCCGGAGACCTCGATATCCTGCGCGTCATACACTTTCGGCTTGAGGAAGAGAATGACTGCGGACAGAATCAGGCCGATCAGCAGCACGTGAATGCCGTAATGGAAAACGTTGTCCGCGGGAATTAACAGATATCCGGCCAGCCAGAGCGCGCCGAGAATCGGCAGGAAGAGTTTTCGCAGCGCGACCACGCCCAGATAAATGACGCCGATGGTCACGTGCAGCATGTGCATGGCGGTGAGGCCGAAGAAAGTCGCCGCGAACTGCGGGGTATTCCTGGAGACATCAGCCAACTCACCGGCCGCTGCATTCGCCGGGTGGGGAAATCCCGGGAGAGTCAATCCTTCGCCAATCAGCTTGCTCCACTCCATGCCATGCAGCACGATGAAGGCAGTGCCGAAGATCATGGTGGCGAGCAGCCAGTTGCGGGTCCAGCCGTGATCGCCACGCTGCGCCGCGAAGACCGCCATCACCATGGTCAGGGAACTGGAAAGGAGGCACGCGGTCATGATGGTGGCGTTGATGATGCTGGCCACATGGAACGGGCTGGGCCAGTCGGTGTAGATGCGGTTATAGCTGAACGCGAACAGCAGCGCTCCGAAGGTAAGCGAGTCGGAAGCGAGAAACAGCCACATGCCCACCTTTTTCGAGTAGGCCCCGAACAGCGGAGCTTCGAACGCCCCGGGATCTGCATGTCCTATCGAATCATGCTCAAGTGTGGCGTCAGCCATTCGTAACCCCTCCGTTAGCCTTAGTGTGCGAATCCCAACAGCGCAAAGATGTAAACCCAAAGCACCAGCATGAAATGCCAGTACCAGGCGGTGATGTCGACTGCAATCCGCCGCGCTTCCAGCGTTGTGTGCCGCAATGCAGCACCGGCGGCCCACAGTAAAGCGAACATGCCGCCTGCCAGGTGAACGGCGTGGGTGATGGTGAGCAGAAACGCGAACGAACTGCTCGGGTTCGTGTTCATGAAGAATCCACGATCGTGCATGGCGCGCCAGGCCAGCCATTGGCCAAGGAAAAATCCGAAGCCGAGCACCACCGTAAGCCCGAGCCAGGGGAGCGATTTCTCGTTTCCCAAAGAGATGCCGGGAATGGTCGTCAAGGGGGCCAGCGCCGCCTTCCGCGTGGCACTGCGCCGGGCAAATTCCATGGTGATGCTGCTTAACAAAAGCACGCAGGTGTTGATCACCAGCAGAGTCCAGGGCAATGGCACTTCGCCCCAGTCGTGGACGTAGTTGTTGGAGGTTCCGTCAAAGGTAGGGAGCCCTTGCCGCACGATGTAGGCGCTGGTGAGCGAGATGAACACCATGCACACGGTGGCGATGGCGCAGATCAGTCCCAGGCGGGCGCGCCGGAGTCGCGCACCGTAGTCTGGTCCGTTGGAGCCGTGGCCTTCGTCGCCGCCGCCTGTGGGCGGGGCAGGAGGCTCGTGACCTTGGCCTATGTCATCAATCGGTGTGCTTGGAGTATAGGTAGCCATGCCTACTTAGTGCGTCAATGTCCGGCGATGGTTGCCGGATCGGTCTGCATTACATAGTCCTTCGCAGCGCCCGGCACTCCATATTCATAAGGTCCGTTGTGAACGACGGGGGTGCGGCCACCGAAGTTGTCGTGCGGTGGAGGAGTCGTGGTGGTCCACTCCAATGTCGTGGCTTCCCACGGATTGTCGCTGGCCTTGGGGCCTTTGAACATGCTCCAGAACAGGTTGACCAGGAAGATGAACTGCGCTGCGATGGTGATGATCGCCGCGTAGGTCATGAAGGTCTGCAGTGGAATCAGCTTGGCTTGGTACGCGACTTCGGTGAATTGGGAATAGCGGCGGGTCTGCCCGGCCATGCCCAGATAATGCATGGGCATGAAGATGGCGTAGGTTCCGGCGAGGGTGATGAAGAAGTGGATTCGCGCCCAGGTTTCGTTCATCATGCGCCCGAACATCTTGGGGAACCAGTATTGGGTTGCGGCGAAAATTCCGAAGATCGCCGCCACGCCCATGATCAGATGAAAGTGGCCGACCACGAAGTACGTGTCATGCAATTGAATGTCGAGTACCGGTTGCGCCAGGAATGGTCCGCTGAGTCCGCCCGATACAAACAGCGACACAAAGCCGATGGCGTAGAGCATGGGCGATTGAAAGCGGATGTGGCCCTTCCACATGGTTCCGAGCCAATTGAACGTCTTGATGGCCGAGGGCACGCCGATGCACATGGTCAGAATCGAGAAGGCGAAGGCCGAGTAAGGGCTCATGCCGCTCATGAACATGTGATGGCCCCACACCATGAACCCGAAAAATCCGATCGAGAGCATGGCGTAGACCATGGCTTTGTAGCCGAAGATGGGCTTGCGCGAGAACGTGGACAGAATCTGGGAGGCGACGCCCATGCCGGGCAAAATGGCGATGTAGACCTCGGGATGTCCGAAGAACCAGAACAGATGTTGCCAGAGCAGCGGCGAACCGCCTTTGTGCCCCATGATCTGGCCGTTCACGACGACAAGCGGGACGTAGAAGCTGGTGCCGATGTTACGGTCGAGCAGCAGGAGGATTCCGGCGGAGAGCAACACACCGAACGCCAGCAATCCCAGGATTGCCGTGATGAACCATGACCATACGGTCAGCGGCATCCGCATCAGGGTCATGCCCTTGGCGCGAAGGTCGAGCGTGGTGGTGATGAAATTCAGAGCTCCCATCAGTGAGGCGAGACAGAAGAGGGCAATACTGGTGATCCACAAGTCGGCGCCGAGGCCTTCGCCGGGCCCGGAGGCTTGCACTGCGCTGAGTGGCGGATATCCGGTCCAGCCGTGCAGCGGCGCCCCGCCGGTTACGAAGAAGGCCGCGATGATCACTACGAATGCGACGAACGTGGTCCAGAACGAGAGCATGTTCAGGACTGGAAACGCCATGTCGGGGGCGCCGATCTGAATGGGCAGAAAGTAATTTCCGAAGCCGCCCTGCGGCGCCGTCGTGAGCACGAAGAAGACCATGATCGTGCCATGCATCGTGAGCAGGGTCAGGTAGGTCTCTGGCTTGATCTCGCCGACCAGAGGAAGCGCGGCCGTCGGCCAGATCATGTGGATCCGCATCAGCAGCGAGAGGAACATGCCCACGAACACGGCCGTGAGTGCCAGAAAGAAATACTGGATGCCGATGACTTTGTGGTCGAGGCTGAAAATGTATTTCCGGATGAACCCTTGAGGAGCGTGCGAGTGAAGCGTAGCCGGGGTCGCCATTACTGTTTTTCCGCCTCCCTTGCGGCCAGCCACTTATCGAAGTCTTCCTGGCTGACAACGTGGACCATGCCGTGCATTTTGTAGTGCCCGAGTCCGCACAATTCTGCACATGCAATTTCGTACTCACCGATTTCTGTCGGCTTGAAGTGCATGTGGATGTTCAAGCCGGGCACGGCGTCCTGCTTGAAGCGCAGCGAGGGGACGAAGAAGCTGTGAATCACGTCCACGGCGCGCAGGCTGAGATCGATTTCCCGATTGACGGGCAGGTACATCGTTCCGGTCACGACGTCATCTTTAGAGGCCGGATCAGAAGTATTCAATCCGACGGCTGCCTCGCCTCCGGCGGAGGGATCCATCAGCTTGGGGCTCGTCGTTCCATACTTTCCGTCGGCGCCGGGATAGCGGAAATACCAGGCAAACTGCATGCCCGTGACTTCGACCGGCACTGCGCCTGCTTCGGCTGGCTCAAAACGCTGGCTCGCCCAGACCCGGCTGCCCATCAGGTTCAAGCCGATGAACAGGATGGCCGTCAGCACGGTCCAGACGATCTCCATCTTCGTGTTGCCATGCGAGTAGGAGACTGGGGGCGAATTCGGCTTTTCGCTGTAGCGCCAGACGATGTATCCCAATCCCAGCTGGGCGGCGAGGAACACCACGCCCATGATGACGAAGGTGATGGCGAACTGTCCGTCGATCCAGGCCGCGGCAGCGGATGCGCCCGCCGGCAGCCACCAGGTTTTGGCGACGAAGAAGTATGTGCTGACCAGCGTGATCAGCCAGATCAAAAACATTAACGCGAGGCCCATTCCCCAGTGCTCCTGACTCAGGACGTTCTGAAAGGATTTCCCCACGGCGGTTGCGACGCCCCACAGCGCGAGCAACGTCGGCGGCGAGTTTACCACAGGGTCACGCGGAAAAAGCAAGGAAGAAAAAAACGCAAGCCACGGATTACACGGATTCTCGCGGACAAGACAGAAAATGCGCTGGCGGCGCGACGGCGGGCGTCTGCAGAGCGCAGCGAACTATGTCTTAATCCGTGGGAATCCGTGGAAAGCGAATTCGTGAAAAATCCGTGGCCTACTTCTCCTGCCACTCCGGGACTCTGCCTGGAGTCCAGGGCGCGCCGGCTGCCTCCATGTCCTTCTCCAGCTTCGCCAGATCTACGTCGACGAGAGTATGCAGCCTGGCAAGTTGATCGGAAAATTCCGTTGCGGCGATTGAGTACGAATCGATGTGCGACTGCGTCGGCTTGACCAGGGAGAAGCGCTCGCCCTCCATGATTCCGTTGACGCGGTCGTTGATGGAAGAAGGAATCGGCTCATTGCGCTTGGCCATCTCCACATCGCCGCGCAATGAGCGCAGAATCTCGCGGTCGCGCTGCTCGATGGAATCCGCGGCCGCTGCGAGTTGCTTGTCGGCAGCGGGTGTTTGTTTTAAAGCTTCGCGAATCGTCTTGAGGCGGGTCTCGACGTCTTCGGCGGTGTGTACTGCTCCGTAAACCGCACGATACAGCCGTGCCACCTTGCGCAAGAATTCTTCCTGAGCCGAGTGATCGGCTGCGCTCATCGACGTTGACGCCTCCGTGGCGACCTTGAAGGTCTGAGCGGATCCTAGTTCTGTGACCGCGCCATCGACTTTTTCAAACATGCGAACCGAGTAGTTGCCCGAAAATACCAGCGGCCCCTGATCGGCGGCTTCCGGGAAATCATCCTCCGGTCCCTCGCCGTGCTCGTGCACGCGCGGCGCCGGATAGCGCAAGTCCCACGCCGTCCGCTGGAAACCTTCGTCCGTGCTGCCATCAATCCTCCGGATGGGTGCTCCACTCTCGTCGTAAACGACGAAGTAGAGTTCCGGCTTTGGCTCCAGGGCCTCGGCGCGCAGGTCGTCTTTCGAGGGATAGGGGAGCGTCTGATTCTTCTTGGCCGCTTCTTTCTCTGCGTCCTGCCGCTTTTCTTTCCTGGTCTTGATCTTCTCCTTCAAATAGGTCGTGAATACGGCGCCGTATGGCGGATTTTCCGCCGTGTAGAAGGCGTCGCCCTGGAAACCTTTATTCGGAGTGCCGAGCGGGTGCCGCTCCACATACAGCAGAGCGTCTTTGACTGGAAACATTGCCGCTGCCTGCTCGGTGGTTTCCGGCTTGATCTGGCGCAGCGGCGTTATGTTGTCGAGCACATAGAAGCCGCGCCCGAAGGTTGCGATGACGAGGTCGCTTTCGCGTGCCTGAATCACCAGGTCGCGAACTCCAACCGTGGGGAGCCCGCCTTTGAGCCGCACCCAATGATGTCCGCCATCGATCGTGAAGAACGCACCGAATTCCGTGCCTGCAAATAGCAGGTTCGCATTCACCGGATCTTCGGCAAACGCCAGCACGGGGCCGTTCTCCGGCAGATCGCCTGCGATGGAAGTCCAGGTTTTGCCCGCGTCAGTGGACTTCAGGAGATACGGCTTGAAATCCTCATTCTTGTGGTTCTCAAATGCCGCGTAGACGGTGTTCTCGTCGTGACTTGAACCGGCCAGCCGGCTGACGTACGTCATCTCCGGCACGCCGGGAAACTTTTCGTACTTCGTCCAATTCGCGCCGTTGTCGCTGGTCGACTGAATCAGGCCGTCGTCGGTGCCCACGTAAATGAGACCTTCTTTCTTGGGCGACTCCGCCAGCGCCACGATATTTCCGTAGAAGGAAGTCGAGGCACTCTTAGCCACCGCATCCGGCCCCCAGACCTTGCCCATGACCGGGAGTTTGTTGCGGTCGAGTTGGCGGGTCAGGTCGCCCGAGATTGCTTTCCAGGTGTCACCGCGATCGTCACTGCGAAACAGCCGGTTCGCCGCGAAATACAACCGAGTGTGCGAATGGGGGCTGATGATAAGGGGAGAATCCCAATTCCAGCGCAGCGGCGGTTCGCCCTTGCCCTCCAACGGTTGAAGCACGAGTTCCTGCCCGGTGGGCTTGTCGTAACGCACCAGCACGCCGTACTGCGATTCCGAGTAAACGGTATTCGGATCCACGGGATCGACGGCCGAGCGGAAGCCGTCTCCGCCGGTGGTCACATACCAATCCGAATTCCTGATTCCATTCAGATCATGCGTGCGCGAAGGGCCGCACCAGGAGAAGTTGTCCTGGGTTCCGCCGCAGACGTTGTAGAACGGCTGCGCATTGTCGACGGCGACATCGTAGAACTGAATGGTCGGCAGATTGGCCTTGAACTCCCAGCTCTTCGCGTCATCCCAGGTTTCGTACATGCCGCCGTCCGAGCCGAGCAGCCAGTGCCTGGTGTCATCGGGATCGATCCAGATGGCGTGATTGTCTCCGTGATGATTGGTCTCGTGAACCTTGCGCAGCGTCTTGCCGCCGTCGAGCGACTCGCGCAACTCGACCGCCATGATGAAGATGCGGTCGACATTTTTCGGATCGGGCACGACGCGCGCGTAGTACATCGCGCCTTCATCGAATTCGTTGCGCTTCTCCCACGTCGCGCCCTTGTTGTCGGAGCGAAAGATTCCACCCTTACTGTCTGCGGCTTCAATTGTCGCGTAAACCACGTTGGGATCGGCGGGCGAAACTGCCAGACCTATGCGCCCCATGTCGACCGTGGGCAACCCGGATTTCAGCTTGTTCCAGGTCGCGCCCGCGTCGGTGGATTTGTAGATCGCGCTCTCCGGACCGCCATCGATGAGGGTGAACACATGCCGCCGGCGCTGGTAAGCCGACGCATATAAAATGTCGGAATTGGATGGGTCCATCGCCACGTCAACGACGCCCGTGTTCTCGCTGATGGTGAGCACCGCCTTCCAGGTCTTTCCTCCGTCCGCCGTCTTATAAAGGCCGCGATCGCCGCCGGGGCCCCACAGCGGCCCTTCGGCTGCGACATACACGACTTTCGAATCGCGCGGATCGATGACCACGCGGCCGATGTGCTCGGATTTTTTCAGGCCGAGGTTCTGCCAATCTTTGCCCCCGTCGTCCGAGCGGTAAATTCCGTCGCCCCAGCCCACGCTGCGCTGCGAATTGCTCTCGCCGGAACCGACCCAGATCACCGAAGAATCGTTGGGATCGAGTGCGACCCAGCCGATGGAATACGAACCCTGGTCGTCGAACACCGGAGTCCAGGTCGTGCCGTCGTTGATGGTCTTCCACACTCCGCCTTCGGCCACGCCGACGTAGTACTCGAACTTATTTTTCGGATTGACCGCAATCGACATCACACGCCCCGAAGCGACGGCGGGGCCGATCGAGCGAAACTTCAGTCCCGAGAAGGTGTCGGCGGTCATGCCGCCTTTCTTCTCTTCTTTGGCCTCGTCTTTCTTGGGCTCCTCTTTCTTCTCGTCCTTCTTTGCCTTCTTTGGTTGCTGAGCAGACTTGGTCGTGACGGGAGGCTTGTCCGCGTCTTTGTCGTGAGTTTCCTGCGCGGAAAGATTGAAGAGTGCAAGAGAGAGGCAAGCGGCGACTAAAATGGCCAAGCGTTTCATGGAAGGCTCCAGTTCATCTGACGGATGAAGGTCGCATTAGTTTTGGGAAACCGATATGTATACAGGATTGGGCCGATCGAAGAAAGGGTTTTCAGGACGCGGGAATTCGAGTCTAGAACGCCTACCACGAAGGACACGCAGTTTCGCGAAGGAATGGGCACAACGGCCACGGGCTCCGCGATAGAATCCTTTTCATGCCCCGCAAGGTACACGGCCACGAAACTGCCTACCACAAGCTGCAGAAGAATAACTGCTTCGCCTGCGGCCAGAACAATCCTGACGGCATGCGTCTGAAGTTCACGCTGGATGAAGAGCGCCAGACCTTCGTCTGTAAATTCCGCCTGAGCAAGCGCTACACCGGGCCTCCGGGACACTGTCATGGCGGCATCATCGCCACCATCCTCGACGACGCCATGGGCAAGGTGAACAAGCTGCGCCACGTCATCGCCCTCACCAAAGAGATGACGGTCGAGTATCTGAGGCCCGTCCCGCTGAACAAGCCGCTGCACGTCGAGGGCAGGGAAGTGAGTGTGCACGGGCGGCAACACATCAACATGGCGGAGATCATGAATGAAAAAAATGAAGTGCTTGCCCGCAGCCGGGGAATTTTCATCGCCATCGATCCGGAAAAGATGTTTGGGAAATTTGTGGAGCGGTAAGTCGACCAACAAAAGGTTTATAAGTCCTTCATACCCCGACGGACTAAGCACAAGGATTAGTTACAACCACCTTGACAAGCCTTCCGGCTTGTCATAGCTTCGCGCGGAAGTGTTTTGGGGCGTTCGTCCGCCCGCCGCTTCTGAGGCGGGCCTGGTGAGCATCCCCGGACACTCGACATTGTTTCCCCCGTCGGGCCCTGTCTTAATTCGTGATCGAAGTCCCAAGCGTGAGCAAACCCTGCTCACCGTGTCTTTTTTCCTGCGGTTCTGGCCGCTGCGGGAAGAAGGTTCGGGGCAATTGCTACTCTGCAAATTGCTATCGCGGCGGACATCTTCGAAGCAACCTGGGCCAGTCCGGAAATCCACCGGAACAAGCGACCGACAGGAGAAACTAACATGAAGATGACTTCAGTCAGAGGCGTGCTCGTCACCCTCGTCGCCTTGGCTGTGAGCGCGCTTCCAGCCTTCGCCAACATCATTACGAGCGCCAACGCAAAAGACAACTGCACGCAGTACATGCTCAACGTTTCGGGAGTTCTGCTGACTCCCCCAACTGCGACCGTTGCTTACACCATCGTCCTGACGCCGGGTTCGGGCACAGCAATCACGATCAGCGACACCATGACGGTGACCAAGATCAACAGCAGCGGCAACTTCAGCGGATCCACCACCCAGTCCTGGTCCAAGTACGGCGTGACGCTGAGTACGGTCTATACGCTATCGGGCACCGCGCACCTGAATACTTCGGACGGAAACACGGTGAACATTGCGTTTTCGCCGAATCCGCTGAATTGCAAACAGCCTCCTCCAACGCTGACCTCGGCCAACGCCAGCATCACCTGCAGCGGCTATACGTTGAACGTCGCTGGAATAAATCTCACCGCACCATCCACGGTTGCCTACACCATTGTTCTTACGCCTACGACGGGTTCCACGATTACCGTAACCGGCACCATAGCCGTGACGCCGGTCAGCGGCAACTTCACCGGTTCGGCCAGCGGGACGTGGCCCGTACAACCGAATGGAAACTACACAGCCAGCGGCAGCGCCAAATTGGCTGGCGCAAACACTCTGGCGATCACCTTCACACCGCCTACTCTAACCTGCACGGTTGCGACCGCCTGCACGCCGAGCAGCAGTTCGCTCAGCATCCTGACCCAGGGGACCAAGGTCAGCGCCTATGTTCCGAACGGAAACTGGGCTGCACCCGCAACGCAGACCGGAGTGCAAGTCGTCGGCCTTGAGCCCACGGCGGGAGCTTTGGGATCCGTTAGCGGCGTCAGCGATGTGATCAACTCCTGCGGCTCAAACTCCACGACCGGACAGACGGTTTGCGTGGCCAACAACACGAACATCTACCTGATCGATGGTTTGACCGCGAACTCGCCGATTACCAGCCAGGCCAACACCAAGGCGAGTTTCTCGGGAGGCATGTGCAACAACTGCGGGGTGAACATCAACCCTGCGACGAACACCGCGGCGATCACGATCGGCTACAAGAGTGCGCCCTCGGGCAGTGCGATTGAACTCCTGAACCTCGCCAACACCAGCAGCTACCAGATCGTGCAGGCTGCGCACGAGGTCTCGGAAGACATTCTCTGGGACCCGAGCCGTAACCTGATCCTGTCGCCGGATGAGGAAGGCTACTACGAGATATTCCAAACCCCATCCAGCGGAACCGTGACGGAGTACTCCAACAACCTTAAATTCGGTGATGGAGACTCGGCAGCCGAGGATTGCTCCACCGGGATCGCGATGTCGAGCCTCGAGTACACCTCGAACATCTACATCACCGATCTGACCCAGGCGACCTTCACCTCCGGAAACCCCGGAACGTGGAGCGCTCCGGGCCAGATCCAGAACTTCCCGGACTTCAACTACTGGGGCCAGTCGAAGTCCACTGGAATTGCGGTGGCGGGAGGCTCGCATCTGGCGATTGTGACCACGGAGTTCTATGGTGCCTACTTTGGAGCCATTCAACTTCCGGCAACGTCGGGTAGCGGAACGCCTTCCGTTGTTGATTTTGTCTCGGCTCAACTGCCCCACACCCCGGACGGGAACACGTGGCACAACGGCTGGGATCCGCACACCAGTACCGCTTACGTCAGTCCTAACAACGGGAAGGCGTACGGTGTTTTGGCGGACGCGGCTCCCCCGACGTACATTGCGATCGTCGATCTGCAGGCTCTGCTCAACGCGCCGCGCACGTCGGGGACGCATACGGTTGCTCCTACCTACGACCTGGTGGCGAACGGAGTGGTGACGTTTGTAGCGACTCACTGAGAAGGCTCGAACTCGGGCGCCCCACTTCTCGCGCAGTTTGCGAGAAGTGGGGATTTCTGTCAGTACACTGCGGATTTTTGTTCTTCTGAGTTAACGTGGTGGCCGGGGTTCCGCAATCTCTTCGCCCGCGATAGAATGAATCAGCGGCGAAACCCATCCTTACGTCATCTAGAGAAATTAAGGGTTAGCTCGAAGCTGAATTGCTCGAAGCTCACAGCTGCACGGGAGTCCACACATGTCCCAGAACAACGGTTCCAACACGAGTCTTCGCCTTAAGACCGGCCTCGCCGAGATGCTCAAGGGCGGCGTCATTATGGACGTCACCAACGCCGAGCAGGCC
>Ga0075017_100002583_pt1 | contig 11356 bp, 11 predicted proteins | sample AleBraG_ABR_2012_FD_71475 | JGI IMG/M metagenome (GOLD analysis project Ga0075017, IMG submission 71475) | Freshwater sediment microbial communities in response to fracking from Pennsylvania, USA - Alex Branch Run_MetaG_ABR_2012 | ecosystem: Environmental > Aquatic > Freshwater > Creek >...
GTGACGGGGGTCATCACCGACGAACTGGTCGGCGTGGTGACCTTCGGCGACCGCACCGTCCGGCGCCTCGGCCTGGGGGCCATGCGCATCTCCGGGGCCCGCAACGCCGACGGGGTCAGGGACCGTGAGGTGGCCCGGGCCCTGGTCCGCCGGGCCGTCGAACGGGGTGTCAACCTGATCGACACGGCCAACATCTACGGCTACGGCGAGTCGGAGGAGATCATCGCCGAGGCCCTCCGGCCCTACCGCAGCGACCTGCTCATCGCCACCAAGGCCGGCTTTCGACCGGGCCGGATCGCCCCGGGCGCCACCAGCCTCCCCCCGCTCGGCCGGCCCGAGCACATCAAGGAGGAGTGCGACAAGAGCTTGCGGCGCCTCGGCCTCGAGGTCATCGACCTCTACCAGGTCCACGTGCCGGATCCCGAGGTGCCCTACGAGGACACCGTGGGCGCCTTCGTCGAGTTGCAGGCGGCCGGCAAGGTGCGCCACATCGGCGTGTCCAACGTGTCGCCGGCGCAGCTGGCCGTGGCCCGCTCGCTGTGCCAGGTGGTGTCGGTGCAGAACCGCTACAACGCCGGTGACCGGGCCTCGGAATCGGTCCTCGAGGTGTGCGAGCAGGCCGGCCTGGTGTTCCTGCCCTGGGCCCCGGTCATCGTCGGGGCCGCCGCGGCGGGCGCCGTCGCCACGGTGGCCGCCCGCGCCGGCGTCAGCGCGCAGCAGGTGGCGCTCCGCTGGTTGCTGCACCGGTCCCCGGTCATGGCGCCCATCCCCGGCACCTCCAGCCTCGGGCATCTCGACGACAACGTGGAGGCGGCCTGGCTGCGGCTCGGCGCCGACGACCTCGAGCTGCTCGACCGGGCGGTCGCCCCGGCGAGCGCCTGAGGCCACCTCGAGGCGCCGGCCCGTCGGGTCACGACGCTCACTCGACCTCCGCCTTGATGCGCTCCAGGGTGGTGCGCATGCCGTCGCGGTTGGTCCTGCCCCGGGCCCAGCCGAGCAGCGCCCAGTACAGCCGGATGGCCGGGGTGGGAGCCAGCTGGAACGACTCGGTCACGTCGGTGCCGTCGCCGGCCGGTTCCATCCGGTACCGCCAGGTGTTGATCGGCTTGTCGGCCGTCCCGACGGCGAAGCCGAACTCCTGGCCCGGCTCGCAGGCCACCACCGTGCACGTCGTCCAGTAGGTGGGGCCCTTGCCGTTGCGTTTGACGTGGCCCCGGAAGCGGGCGCCCAGAGCCGGTCCGGTGGCCCCGTCGAGCCATTCCGCTTCGAAGGTCTCGGGGCTGTAACGGCCGATCCGCGTGACGTCGCTGACCAGCTCCCAGACCCGCTCGGGCGGGGCGGTCATGTGCACGGTCACGGAATCCTGCATGCCTTGCTCCTCGGTCGGGCGGCCCGGTCAACCCCGGCCCGGTGGGCGAACCCTACGACGACGGGCGAACCCTACGGCGACGGCCGATGGGCCGCCCGGCCGACGAGGCCCGCGGCCCCCGGGTTGTCGCTCACCCGCCGGGCTGCGAGGCCGGCCCCGGCGGCGGGTTGAGGGGGAGCACGACCGGCGGCCGGGGGTTCTGGGTGAAATCGAAGTCCCGGCTCAGGTCACCGAGCTGGGTGGCGTTCTCCCGCACGTCGGGCCGGGGATCGGGCCGTCCGTCGGTGGCCGGGTCGAGCCGGGCCCCACCGAGGAAGTCGTCCTCGATGAACTTCAGGAAGGCGTCGTGGCTGAGCACCTGGTGGTCGACGAAGCCGGCCCGGGCGTACGGCGAGATGACCATCGCCGGGACCCGCAGCCCGTAGCCGTTGCCGTCGACCGACGGGGGCGCCACGTGGTCATAGAACCCACCCCAGTCGTCCCAGGACAAGAAGATGGCCGTCGACGACCAGTCCGGACCCTTCATCACCGTGTTGATCAGATTGGTGACCCAGGCCTGGCCCTCGTGCACGCTGGCCGGTGGATGCTCGGAGTTGGTCTGGCTCGGCGTGATCCACGACACGGCCGGGAGGGTGCCGCCGGCGGCCGCCCGGAGGAAGTTCTGAACCGGCTGGACGTTCTTCAGCTGCCCGTCCTGCTGGACGTCGGTGAACAGGGGGAGCGGGTTCCAGATGCCCGGTGTCCGGTAGCTCTGCGCCTTGGGCGGGCAGGTGGCGGCCGAGTCCTCACAGTCCGGCTCGCTGCCGTTCTCGACGTAGTAGCCCCAGCTGACCCCGTGCTGGTGCAGCAGGTAGGTGATGTCGGTCCAGGCGTCCTGCACGGGCGCGGCCCCGGTGGCGATGGCCTGGTTGACGAACCGTTCCTGCTGGGCCGGGGTGTAGGGGCCGGTGATCTGGTTGTGGCAGCTGGAGGGCGCGGTCGAGCTGCACAGCGCCGACCAGGCCGAGACCAGGTAGAGGTGATCGGGGAGGCTCCAGGAGGCGACCGGTTCGAAGAGGTGGTCGTCGAGCGTGAACTGCTGGGCGTAGGTCCAGTAGTTGGGGATCTCCCGGGCGTCGTGGTAGCCCATGACGTCGGGGGTGGCGCTGTGGGTGCAGGTCGGTGCCTGGGGGTCGGCGCAACCCTTGGCGCTGCGTTCGGCCTGGGCCACGAAGCCGTCCATCCGCCCGCCGTTGATGTCGGCCAGCGCCGCGCTGTTGGCGTGGTTGGCCCCCCCGTTGACGTCGGCCGGGTCGTGGTAGGGAGCCTGGCAGGTCTTGGTGGCCGGGTCGGGGACGCACACCGTGAACTTCCCGTTGGCCGCTGGGATCCCGTCGGCCCCCGGGAAGGTGCCGAAGTAGCTGTCGAAGGACCGGTTCTCCTGCATGATCACGATCACATGGCGGATCTTGGCGATCCCTGAGGCGGCCACCACCGTGGTGGGAGCCGTCCTCGCGGTGGGCGTCGGCGCACCCGTCGGCACCACCGACGGGACGGCCGAGGTCGGGGCGGCCCCCGACCGTGACGACCCGCCCGAGCAGGCCACCAGGATGAGGAGCAGCCCGAGGCTCGACGCCGCGCCCGCCACCCTCCCCGGCACCCGCGGTCGTCCCGTCGTCACCACCGCGAACCTAGCGGGACTTTTCTGGCTAGCCGGGCAGGGTACAACGGGACCTGGACATCACCCCCCGGTTCATCCCGTTGCCAGAACCGTGACGCAACGGGGTCGTCGAGCAGTCCAACGACGTGTGGGACAAGAGCTTCTTCCGGAGCGAACGCTTCGGGCCGGGCGGGGAGCTGCGCACACCCGGCACCCCGCACCCCGGTCCGAACTGGCCGTGCGCGCCCTGGAGATGCGCGCCCTCCGCGCTGAGATGCACGCGGGCCTCGCTGAGGTGCGCGCCGACGTCGCGATCCTGCGCTCCGACACCGTCGTGCGGCTCGACACGCTGACGACCGCGCTCGCCGGCTGCCGGGCCGAGTACGACGGGCACAGCCACGAATCATGAGCGTTTGCGCTCGTAGCGCCGTCGCCGCCTGTACCAGCGACCACGACGACAGGGCGGCAGGGGGATGAAACTCTCGAAGCCCGGTCAAGGCCGAACTGGCCGATGCCATGGCTGGCAGTGGCGTGCGCAACCCCGGCCCCCGGGCGGTGGCGCTCACGGGTCGGTGGCCGCCCTGGGGAGGGGTGGGACCGGCAGGTCGTCATGGTCCACCGGTCGGCCGTCGAAGAGGGCGGCGTGGCGGGCCCGGCGGGTCCGACCGAACAGCGGGTCGTCGACCTCCCGGTACAGGGCGTTGTGGGCCACCTGCGGGTCGGCGAGGTGGCCGGCCAGGTCGAGCACGGCGCTCGAGGGCACGTCGACGGCGGCGAACACGGCCTCCCACTCGGCGGTCGTCCGGGTCGGCGTGACCGTTTCGAGACGGCCGAAGAAGGTCTCGACCATCACCACGGGATCGGCGATGGCCCGCAGCTCGGGGATCCACTCGGGGCGCCCCACGGCGGTCAGGGCGGCCGACAGCTGGCGCCCGCTGACCGGGTTGACCACCATCCACCCGTCGCTGGTCGGCACCGGGCGGGCCGCGCACAGGTGGCGCAACACCATCGGTTCGAAGCGGTCGACCACCGTGTGACCGGCGAACAGATCGGGCGAGTTGAAATAGCCCATGGCGTCGAGCATCGACACGTCGACCACGCTGCCCGCCCCCTCGGCGCCCCGCTTCACCAGCGCAGCCAGCGCCGCCTGGGCGGCCAGCGTGCCGGTGATCTTGTCGGCCAGGTAGCCGTTGGCCAGGGCGGGCGGGCCGGCCGCCCGGGCGGCGTAGCCGGAACGCCCCTGCAGGATGGAATCGAAGGCCGGCCGGTTGGCCAGTGGTCCGTGCTGGCCGAAGCCGCTCACCCGGACCCACACGAGCCGGGGGAACTCGGCCCGTAGCCGGTCGGCCGAGAAGCCCAGCCGCTCGGCCACGGCCGGGCGCCAGTTGGAGATGAACACGTCGGCCGTGGCCAGCAGGGTGCGCAGGCGGGCCGCCCCGGCGTCGCTCTTCAGGTCGAGGAACTCGGACCGCTTGTTGCGGCTGGTGTTGGCGAACAGGTAGGCGGTGCCCTGGTAGCGGATCCCGAAGCGACGCAGCGGGTCGCCGCCGTCGGGGGTCTCGACCTTGACCACCTCGGCCCCGAGGTCGGCCAGCTGGAGGGCGGCGAAGGGTCCGAGGACGTAGCTGGCCGCCTCGACCACCCGGATGCCGGCCAGGGGCCGCATCAGGTCGCCGCCCGGTTGGCCCGTTCGCCTGTCACCTCGGTCATCGGACCGAGCATGCCCGAGCCCGGCTCCCCGGCGCTACCGCCCGCGACGCCGTCACGGCCGCCCCGCCGTCACGGCACGGGACGCCGTCACCGCGGCCGCCGCCCGCCCGGGCCGCCCGCTGCTCAGGCCATCTGACCGGTCAAGGTGGCGAGATCGAAGTAGTCCCGCCACAGGACGATCCTGCCGTCGCGGACCTCGAACACCCCGGCCACGGCCAGCTCGACGTGCTTGTCGCCGATCTGGAGACGGTCGATGCGCTCGTTCATCACCAGATCGCCGCTGGCCGCCTGGCGGACGATCTCGAACTCCGTCTTCTGGTCGGGACTGACGAACATGGCCAGCACGCCCCGGATTTCCTCGGTGCCGATGGCCTTGGACATCGGCACGTTGTCGTACTCGCAGTCGGGGCTGAGGTGGCTGAGGGCGCCCTCCAGGTCGCCCCGCTCGACGGCGGCGATGAAGGCGTTGACGGTCTGCTCGGGCGACATGGCACTCCTCGGTTGCGGGGTCGGGACGGTGGACCCGACAGTGGCTGGTGTAGCCGATCCGGCGGGGCCGTGCCGGCCTGGGCTGGTCCTGGGTGGGGGCCGGACCCATCGGGGTTGCGGGCGGGCCCCGGGCGACATGTCATCATGCGCTGTGCCAGCACGCCTCCTGCCGCCCACCCTCCGGGGCTACCAGCGGCGTTGGCTCACCGCCGACGTCCTGGCCGGGCTGACCCTGGTGGCCATCGCCGTGCCCGAGCAGATGGCCACCGCCCGCCTGGTGAACCTGCCGGCGGTGGCCGGGCTGTACGCCTTCGCCGCCGGCTCGGTGGTGTTCGCCCTGCTCGGCCGCAGCCCGCAGATCTCCGTCGGGGCCGACTCGACCATCGCCCCGATCATGGCCGCCGGGGTGGTCGCCCTCGCCGCCGTCGGCACCCCCCGCTACGTCCACCTCGTCTCGCTGCTGGCCGTGATGGTCGGCGCCCTGGTGGTGGCCGTCGGGCTGCTCCGGTTGGGGTGGATCGCCCAGTTCCTCAGCATCCCGGTGATCACCGGGATCCTGGCCGGCATCGCCGTGGAGATCCTCGTCCGCCAGCTGCCGGCCGTGCTGGGCGTTCCCGGCGGGGGGACCACCACCGTCGACCGGGTCCGTCGCGTGGTCGACCAGTTCGACCGCCTGAACGGCTGGTCGGTGGCCATCGCCGTGACGGTCTTCGCGGTGATCATGGTGTCCGAGCACCTCGACCGGCGGATCCCGGCCGCCCTCATCGGACTGGTCGGCTCGGTGGCTGCCGTCGGCCTGCTCGGTCTGCGGGCCCACGGGGTGGCGGTCCTCGGTGCGATCCACGGCGGCCTGCCCGCGTGGCGGGTGCCCTCCGGGTCGTTCGCCGACCTGCGCCACCTCGTGGTGCCCGCCGTCACCGTGGCCTTTGTCTGCGTGGCGCAGACGGCCGCCACGGTGCGGGCCGGCTCGGCCGGCGCCCCGGCCGCCCAGGATTTCGACGGCGACCTGGTGGCGCTGGGCGCGGGCAGCGTGGTGGCCGGGTTGAGCGGCACCTTCGCGGTCAACTCCAGCCCGCCCCGCAGCGAGGTGGTGGCCGCCGCCGGGGGGCGGTCCCAGCTGGCCAGCCTGGTGGCGGCGGCCGCCGTGATCGTCGTCGTCCTGGTGGCGACCGGTCTGCTCAAGGACCTGCCCCAGGCCACTCTCGGGGCCATCCTGGTCTTCGTCGCCACCCGCCTGCTGCGCGTCGGTGAGCTCCGGGCCATCCTGCGGTTCGCCCGCCTGGAGTTCGCCCTCGCCCTGGTGACGGCCCTGACGGTGGCGTTCGTCGGCATCGAACAGGGCGTGGTGGTGGCCATCATCGTGTCGCTGGCCGATCGCACCCGGCGGACGGCGCGGCCCCGCGACGTGGTGCTCGGTCGCGAACCGGGTACCGACCACTGGATCCCTCCCGACATCGGACGGCCGACCGAGCAGCTGCCCGGGGTGGTCGTCTACCTGGTGTACGCCCCCTTGTGGTACGGCAACGCCGACTACCTGCGCCTGCGCGTCCGGGCCGTCCTCGACGCCGCCGCCGAGCCCGTCCACGCCCTGGTCCTCGACGCCGACGCCATGTCCGACGTGGACTACACCGGTACCCGCGGGCTGAAGGACCTGGCCGCCGAGCTGGCGGCCCGGGGGGTGAGCCTGGTCATCGCCCGCTCGTCGCACCTGGTGCACCACGACCTCAAGCACGGTGGTCTGCTGGCCAGCATCGGACCCGACCGCCTGTTCGCCACCGTCGCCGACGCCGTCGAAGCCGTCAGCGGGAACGACCGATGATCCCCGGCGGCGCCCGTCGTCCACCTCCCATGGCGCTCCCTGCCCCGGCTCAGTCCGTCGTGGCGTCGGCCCCGGTGCCCACCCGTCCCTCGACCGAGTCGGACGCGCTGGAACCGTACCGACGCGAGCTGACCGGCTACTGCTACCGGATGCTCGGATCGGGTTTCGAGGCCGACGACGCCGTGCAGGAGACCATGGTCCGGGCCTGGCAGGCCGCCGACCGGTTCGAGGGGCGGTCCAGCCTGCGCTCCTGGCTGTACCGGATCGCCACCAACGTGTGTCTGGACATGCTGCGGGGCCGTCAACGTCGCGGTCGGCCGATGGAGTTCGGCCCCTCGTCGCCGCCCGAGTCCTCCCTGCTCGGGGAGCTGACGCCCGAGCAGCGTTGGGTGTCGCCCATCGCCGATGGCCGGGTCCTGCCCGAATCGGGTGACCCCGCCGAGATCGCCGCCGCCCGGGACTCGGTGCGGCTCGCCTTCGTCACCGCGCTGCAGCACCTGCCGCCCCGCCAGCGGGCCGCCCTGATCCTGTGCGAAGTCCTGCGCTGGCCGGCGGCCGAGGCGGCCGAGCTTCTCGAGACGTCGGTGGCCGCCGTCAACAGCGCCCTGCAGCGGGCCCGGGCCACGCTCGGGGCGACCCGGCCGCAGGCGCGGCCCGAAGATCTCGACCCGGACCAGCGCCAGCTCCTGACCCGCTACGTCGACGCCTTCGAGCGCTACGACATCTCGACCCTCGTCACGCTGCTGCACGACGACGCCGTCCAGTCGATGCCGCCCTACGCCATGTGGTTGCAGGGGTCGGAGGCCATCGGCCAGTGGTTGCTCGGCCCGGGAGCCGACTGCCGGGGCTCGCGCCTGGTGTCCACGGCGGCCAACGGGTCGCCCGCCTTCGGTCAGTACCGCGTCGACCCGCAGGGCGGTCACCGACCCTGGGCGCTCGTGGTTCTCGAGCTGTCAGACGGGCGGATCGCCGGCCTCCACGCCTTCCTCGACACGAACCTGTTCGCCGCCTTCGGCCTGCCCGCCCACCTCCCGGCCGAGGCCGGCGGCCACGTCGAGCACGGCCGACAGCCCGGCCAGCTCCAGGAGCTCCACCAGCTCGGGGCGCACCTCGCGTAGCCGCAGCCGGCGGCCGTTGCGGCGGGCCGCCAGCTCGTGGCGGGCCAGGGTTTCGACGGTGGCGAGGTCGGGCCGCGGGCCCCGCACCGACCAGCCCGCCGTCTCGTCGCCGTCGGCCCCGACCACCACCACCCGGGCCCACACCGTGTCGATCGCCACGTCGTATGACGACGGCCGGCCCGGCCGGTCATCGGCTCTACCCCCGGGCTTTGGCCATCACCACCACTTCGATGCCGACGGCGTCGGGCTGGCGGCCGACCTCCCGGTAGCCGCGCCGTTCGTACATCGCGATGTTGGCCGCGCTGGCCCCGGCGGCGGCCAGGCGGAAGCCGACAACGCCGGCGGGGGCGGCCCCTTCGAGGGCGTCGAGCAGACCCCGGCCGACCCCCCGGCCCTGCTGGTCGGGGGCCACCGCCACCCGGCTGATCCAACCCGTCGTCCCGTCGACGGTCAGTCGGGCCGACCCGACCAGCCGGGAGCCGAGGAAGGCGCCGATGATCAGGTTGGCTTCCAGTTCCCGGCGGAGCTCGTCGTGGCTCTCGATCAGCGGCGGGATCTCGACCGTGCCGTACAGGCGGGCCTCCGACACGAAGGCGGCCCGTTGCACCGTCAGCACCTCCCCGGCCTGCTCGGGGCCCAACCGGCGGTACTCGACGTCCACGCCCCGATGATGCCCCAGGCCCGGTCGCCCCGCCGGCCGGAACCGGCGGGACACCACGTAGCATCGGCCGGTCCAGGCCGAAGGATTCGACGGAGGGTGCGGGTGGCGAGACCAGCTGACCGTCACCCCTTGAACGTGCCGGGCGACTGGTACGTCGACCGGCGCTGCATCGACTGCGACGTGGCCCGTCACCACGCCCCCGGGCTCATCGACGCCCTCCCCGACGGGCAGTCGGTGATGGCCCGTCAGCCGGCCTCGCCGGCCGAGGAACTGGCCGTGTGGCGGGCGGCCCTGGCCTGTCCGACCCGGTCGATCGGGACGCTGACCCGGCGCCGCCCGCCGCCCGGGGTGTTCCCCATGGAGGTCACCCCCGGGGTGTGGCTGTGCGGTCACAACGACCGGCGGTCGTTCGGGGCCCACGCCTGGTTCGTGCCGGGCCCGCCCGGCGGTCTGCTGATCGACGCGCCCCACTGGGACGGGGAGCTGGTCGCCGCCCTCGAGGCGGCCGGGGGGATCAGCCATGTGCTGCTCACCCATCGCGACGACGTGGCCGACGCCGAGCGCTACGCCCGTCGGTTCGGGGCCCGCGTGTGGATCCACCAGGCCGACCGGGACGCCGCCCCCTTCGCCACCGACATCCTCGGCGACGACGAGACGACGATCCAGGACGGCACGGTGGCCATCCCGGTGCCCGGCCACACCCGCGGCAGTGTGTTCTACCTGCACGCCGAGCGGCACCTGTTCAGCGGCGACAGCCTGGCCTGGTTCTGGCGTGAGGACGACCTCGGCGCCTTCCGGGGCGCCACCTGGTACTCGTGGACCGCCCTGCAGGACTCCTTCCGGCGTTTCCTCGACACCGGGCACCGGTTCGAGTGGATCTGCCCCGGTCACGGCAAGTGGCACGGCGCCACGGCGGCGGACATGCGGGCCCGGCTCGGCGCTCTGGTCGAACGGATGTGACGGCGCTCGACCCGTCCGGCTGACGCCCCGGCCGGTCGGGGTCGGGCTCAGGCCCGCTCCACCCGGACCCGGACGGGCCCGCCGTCGGCCCGCACGGCGGCCGTCCAGTCGGCCGGGACGGCACAGGACCGGTTGGGTACGGCCCGGGTCAGCCGGACGCCGGCCAGGCGTCGCCCGTCCTGGTCGACCACGAGCCGGGCGCCGCTCAGGAACTCGTCGGTGCGCAGCAGCATCGAACGGGTCCCCACCACGCCGGCGGTGACGAGGTTGGGGGCCACCCAACGCAGGGGGGCCACGGCCAGCACCGGCACCGTCGGGCCGGCCGGGGCCCGGTCGCGCAACCAGGCGGCGGCCGTGGCGCCGACCCGGCGGCCGCGTCGGGCCGCCACGTCGGCCGTCTCGACGGGGTGCACCAGGTTGCCCGCGGCGAAGAGGTGGTCGGCGGTGGTGCGGCCCCGCTGGTCGACGGCCGGACCGAGGGTGCCCCGGTCGATGAGCAGGCCGGCGGAGCGGGCCAGTTCGTGGTCGGGGATCCAGTCGCCGGTGAACACCACCGTGTCGACGGCCACGGTGGTGGTCCGGCCGGTGGACAGGTCGTCGAGCTCGACCGCCTCCACCCGAGAGGCCCCGTGGATGGCGCGCACCACCGTCGACGTCCACAGCGGGACCCGCAGCCCCAGGCGGGCCGCCAGGCGGAAGCTGGCCAGGGTCTGGGAGGCGGGCAGCCCGGTGACCATGGCCACCGGGCGGGCCCCGCCGTGGCGCAGGGTCAGCAGGGCCGAATAGGAGACGTGCTCGGCCCCCACCACCAGAGCCCGCCGCCCGACCGCCAGATGGTGGACGTGGACGTGCTGCTGCAGCTGGCCGGTGGTGAACACCCCGCCCGGGCGGTCGCCGGGGACCAGGCGGGCCGCCCGGGGGCGCTCGCGGGCCCCGGTGGCCAGCACGACGGCCGCGGCCCGGAGGCGGCGACGACCGTGGGGGCCGGTGACCTCGGCGATCCCCGGCCCGGCCCAGCCGGTGACCATGGTGGCCGTGACCACCTCGACGCCGGCCGCCTCGGCCCGACCGACGAGCAGCCGGGCGTAGGCCGGACCGGTCAGCATGCGGTGCACGTCGCGCAGGCCGAAGCCGGTGTGGTGGCAGTGGCGGGGCACGCCCCCGGCCCGGTCCTCCCGTTCGACGACGACGACCCGACCGGCGCCGGCGGCGGCCGCCGCCCCGGCCGCCGCCAGGCCGGCCGGGCCGCCCCCGACCACCAGCACGTCGACCGGTTCGGGGTCGGGCCCGGCGCTCACCGGCGGGCCGGGGCGGCGAGCAGGGCGGCCACCCCGGCGCCGCAGTAGAACCCCTGGCAGCGGCCGTTGGTGGCCCGCGTGCGGCGCCGCAGACCGCCGAGATCGACGGCCGGCAACGGTCCCGCCAGGGCGTCGCGCAGCTCCCCTTCGGTGACCCGCTCGCAGAAGCACACCACATGGCCGTAGGCCGGGTCGGCGGCGATCAGGTCGGGCCGCTGGTAGGGCCGGGCCACCGTTTCGCCGAGGGGCGGGACCCGGGGCAGGGCCGGCTCCTCGTCCCGCTCGGCCAGGGC
>Ga0075017_100002585_pt1 | contig 11352 bp, 11 predicted proteins | sample AleBraG_ABR_2012_FD_71475 | JGI IMG/M metagenome (GOLD analysis project Ga0075017, IMG submission 71475) | Freshwater sediment microbial communities in response to fracking from Pennsylvania, USA - Alex Branch Run_MetaG_ABR_2012 | ecosystem: Environmental > Aquatic > Freshwater > Creek >...
CCTCAGCGGCTGAAGCCGGATTCAATTGGCTCGCTTTTACGGCACGAGTGAACTGACGATTATTCCCTTGATGAAGTATAAGTGATAGCATGTTTAAGCATGCAACCACTTCCAATCAAGCCCGAAATCGTCTCCATCGGTCTCGTCCGGGGAGGCGTATGACACTAATCCCTGCGTTCGCTTGCAAGGGTGGATTCGCCATTTGCGCCGACAGCGAAGAGAACTGTGGAGCGTTTCGCAAATCGGTGCAAAAGATTATCCCGATGAAGATGGGGCGCTTGGATGTAATCATAGCTGGCGCAGGAATCGGCGATCTCATTGACAGCTTCACTGCGCGACTGAAAGAGCGTCTCGACAGGAATGAAATCTCAGATATCCGCGAATTTAAGCGCATCATGGAACAGCGCTTAGTAAATTTCTACAGCACCGACGTGGAGCACTATCCGCGCTCCAACCCAGAGGACGAGAGCGAAAAGAGGCATAAGTTTATTGTGGCGGCGTATTCGCCCGACACGCACGAGTTCGCGGTGTGGTCTACGCGATTCACAACTTTGATTCCTGTCAGTTCCTATGAGCTAGCAGGCGTTGAAGACCCTCTCTACGACCACTTTGCGTTAACGCTCTACAGGCCCGATATGACGTTCCCGCAAGCGATGCTGGCTGGCCTCTACCTGCTCACAATCGCGGCGGCCACGTCCGTCTATGTGCGTGCTCCGTATCGACTGGCAGTGGTATCTGCTGCTGGCATTGAACTTGAAAAAGAATCGAACGTCACAGCGCTCACGGAGCGCCTTGCCGCGTATCGAAAGCACGTTGATGAATTGTTTCTAAATTGCGCCGACGTGAACATCTGCCTTCCCGATTTTGAAGACAGAGTTGAGGAGTTCAAGCGAACTGCGTTGGCGTTGCATCGTGAACACATAGATCAGAGAGCGGCTGAAACGAGCATAGCCGACCTGCTCACTTTTGATGCCAACCCACTCAGGCCCATCGGCCAATTCACGTTTTACGCAAATGGCGGCCTGAAAGCCATCCACGACCGCGAAACAGTTAAGGAACTGCGGGAAAACATGGAAGAGTTCCGCAGACTGCACGATGCGGACAACCCGCGAATGATTGATGGCCGAGATATTCGGCTGATGCAGTGCAAGAACGCATCGTGCGACGGCAGGAAATTCCTGGCTAAATTGATTCGTCCGGAAGATCGCACCGCGACCGCCATCGAAGGCACCTGCCCACAGTGCCATGAATTTCAGCGTGAAGAATTTAAGCCGTCAGTTTCTCAAACGTCAGCACTGGCGCAGTGATCATATGGCGCAGAGTATCCACGAACAGATCGGGATTCTTGCGGCGGTTAAAGCGGAACTCCATCTCGGTCAGGTACGCGGTCAAGTGCTTCGCGCTGATGCGGTGCCACGTTCCAACGATGCCGCGCTTCAAGAGCGAGAAGGCATTCTCAACCGTGTTCGTGTGAATGTCCCCATCAACATAGACCTTACTCTTGTGTTTGATCGTCTTGTGACGGTCGCTCATTTCCAGTTCCTTCATCGCCGTGGGATACGAGTTAAATTCGTCAGTGACGATTACGTCTACATCGGCGCTTACGTTCTCCCGGATGAACTTCGCCAGCGTTCCGCTCTTGGCATCTTCGGCATGAAAGAAGCGAGTTTCGCCGCCGCGTTGCCGAATCCCGATGACGATCTGCTTGGTGCAGAGCGGATGACCCGGCTTGTGCTGATGGCCTTGCTTGCGACCGCCAACATAGGTCTCATCTACCTCAACGGTGCCATCCAGCATCGGGCGCTCAATCTCTTTCATCGCGGCGCGGATGCGATGGCACAAGTACCACGCCGTCTTGTAGCCGACTCCCAGCGTGCGCTTCACCTGATTCGCGCTCATGCCCTTCCTCGCTTCCACGAGCAGCAGGACGGCCATGAACCACGTCTCAAGGGGAAGATGCGTATCGTGAAAGATCGTCTGAGTCGTCACGCTAAACTGGTAACTGCATTCGACGCACTGGAACTTTTTCTGCGTCGGCACTTCAAACACGCGCTTGCTCTTGCAGCGGATGCACTCAACGCCGTTGGGCCAGCGCAATCTTTTGAGCATGTTGCGGCATTGCTCATCGGTAGAGAACATCTGAGTGAGGTCTGTGAGAGTCATGGCTAGTAAACCTCCGAAGCAAAGCGCTGAAAAGCCTGAGAAGCATCCGCTAGATCGAGTCCCGATGCGAAAGCTGGCAACTGGACTGCGAAAGCAATTATTGCGCCAACTGAGGGAGAAGAACCCCGATTTGAGTATCGGTAAATTGCGGAAGGATTGAGGCTTAGCTTCATTTAAACCCAAACAATAGCACGCTCTCAATACTTCGTCAAGGGAATAATCATCAGTGAACTCGTGCCCTTCCCGATCTTCGGCCACTTTCTTGTTGGCCGTCTACGGCACGGCTGAAGCCGTGCCCTACCCAAAACTATTTTATGCGGCCGGTTCTAGATTGTCCTTGTGCCATGGGGACTGACACGGTTTCAGCGCAGTGGGCAGAGTCATTTCTTCACATTCTGCGGGCACGGGGGATATGGGATATGAGTCTGCGCGAAAAGCGCGCGGGCGAATGCGCCCGCGGCCACGTGGGTCGTGGTGGTATCTACAGGAACCTTAGTTACTTTATCCGGTGGACTTGGCACGGGCGAACGCCGGTAGGTCAGGCGGGGAAAGCAGGTTCCTCACCGGGCCTTTGGCCCGGTTCGGAATGACAAGGGGGTAGGGGAACTGCCCGACTCTAGCCAAGAGATGGCTTGAATGGGCACCCGCTGCAGCATACTCTTTGCATCCCAAGCCCGCGGCAGGCATCTGAACTACGGCGGAACAGCTATAGTTGTTGACCAGCGATGATTTTCCCCATCCAATCGACGAGCGTGCGGCGACTGCGGTCATTACGACAGGAGTGTTGCCGGTGAAGGCGCACTGTCTACCGTTCTCTGAGATCCCGCACACCACAAGGCTTTTCGCCGACTTCCTGTCGTATTCGCCTGGCGTACAACCGTTCTATCCGAACTCGCCATACTTTGCGGAGTGGGCGAAGGAGGAGTCTGGCCGCATTTCTTACGATGGGTCGCGGCGCGAACGCGTGGCCGCGATTCTGGAACGCCAGAACCAGCGATGGGATGCTTCGCCGAAGGCTCTGGCCAATCTTGAACGGTTGCGCAAGGGCGCGGCGGCAGTGGTCACCGGACAACAAGTGGGGCTCTTCGGCGGCCCGATGTTTTCGATTTATAAAGCGCTCACGGCGGTGAAGCTTGCCGAAGAAGCGACAGCGGCGGGCGTGGAAGCGGTTCCGATTTTCTGGCTGGCTACGTACGATCACGATCTCGCGGAAGTGAACCATGTGGGGCTGCCGGGAGCCGATGGTGTACTGCAGACGGTTGCGACCTCCAGCCATTCGGTTCCCGGCGCCCCGGTCGGCGCGGTGACGCTGGGAGACGAAATTCTGCCTGCCATTGAGCAGGCCGCCGCTTTGCTCGGCGACAACGAAGCGAGCAAACTTCTGCGCGAAACCTACCGCCCCGGTGAAACTCTGGGCACGGCATTTGCCCGGCTGTTTGCGAAACTCTTTGCGGACTGGGGCGTGATCGTGCTCGATGCCTCCGATCCCGAACTGCATGCGGTGGCCGAGCCGGTGTATCGCGGAGCAATCGAGCGAGCGGAGGAGTTGGCTGCGGCGCTTGTGGCGCGCGGCAAGGCGCTGGAGGCAGCAGGTTATCACCAGCAGGTGAAAGTCACGCCATCTTCGGTGCTGCTATTTGTGCTGGAGAACGGGGTGCGAACCGCCATTCATCGGCGCGACCAGGAGTTCATCCTCGGGAGCGAAGGGGCTGCCCGGAAAATTTCTCGCGGGGAGTTGCTGGAGCGGATTGGTTCGAGTCCGGGTCAGTTTAGCCCGAATGTTTTGCTGCGGCCGATTGTGGAAGACTACCTATTGCCGACGCTGGCCTATACGGGCGGGGCCGCGGAGACGGCGTACTTTGCACAGGCTGCGGCTGTATATGAGATTCTTCTGAAGCGCGTGACGCCGATCGTTCCACGGTATTCGGCGACGGTTGTTGACCAGAAGATGCAGCGTTTGCTGGAGCGCCACGGCATCAGCGTGAAGGACGTGTTCGCGGGGCCGGAAGCGCTGCGCTACAAACTTGCGTCGCGCAGCCTGCCTGAGGATTTGCAGGGAGCGATCGACACGGCACAGAAATCTCTGGATGCGAACCTGTCCGCGATTAAAGAGAAGCTGGCGCTGCTCGATCCGACGCTGGTGGACGCGGCGGAGACGGCGCGTTCGAAGATGCAGCATCACATCGAGAAACTGCACGCGCAGGCGGCGCGTGCCGAGGCGCAGAAAAGCGAACTGCTCGCCCGCCATGCGGAAACGCTGAGTAACGCGCTCTATCCGGACAAAGGGCTGCAGGAGCGCGCGGTTGGCGGCATTGCCTACATTGCGCGCTACGGCATGGAATTCCTGCAGGAGATTTACCCGACGATCCATTCCGACTGCCACGACCACCAGGTTGTGGAGTTGTGAGCCGGCTGCGGAGACAGTAGTTCGTGGCGGGAAGGGCCCACCTCAGCGGCTAAAGCCGCGTCCATTTGTGCTTGATTCACGGCACGAGTGAAACTCGTGCCCTTCCCCGGGCATGCCGGATTCGGCGCAAAAAACGCGCAAGGATGGGGCACCCGGATCAGCGTTGCTACTTGCTTTCGCTGGTCGCGAGATAGGTTCCCAGGCCAATCATGACTGCTCCGGTAACGGTTCTCTGCCTGCGGCGAAAGGTTGCGGAGGAGCGGATACGATCTCCCAGCGGTCCGGCGAGTGCGATGACGATCAAGTCGGCAGTCGTGTTCAATGTAACCGAAATCGTTCCCAAGGCTACGAACTGCAGAAAGACCTGGCCAGCGCTGCGGTCGACGAACTGCGGAATGAATGAGAGAAAAAACAGAGCCGTCTTGGGATTGAGCACCTCAGTTGCGACGCCCTGCCAGAGCGGGTTGCGGGCAGGCCGCGCCGATAGTGCGGTCGCATCGAAGGCTGCGGAATCCTTGCGGGCTTCGAGAATCATCCGCAGGCCGAGGAAACATAGATAGGCCGCGCCGACGTACTTCACGGCGGCGAAGGCCATTGCCGACTTCGCGAGAATAATCGAGACGCCGAGCGCCGCCGCGAGCACGTGAACCATGCCGCCCAGAAAGGTGCCGAAGGCCGAGAGCACGCCCTCGCGTTTTCCGCCCGCCAGGCTGCGGGCGAGAACGTAGAGCATGCCGGGGCCGGGCGCGATGGCCAGAAGCAAGGCGGCGGTCAGAAACAGAAGAATTCGTGTCGAATTGAACATGACTGAGGGAATCCCCTTTGCATGAGAGTGATCCACCAGATTTTACGCAATCCAGGTTGCGGTCGCCCAAACGTACTAGTTCTTTCTGAATTACTTCCTTTGGGGGATTGCGGCGTTGCCAGACTTGGCGGACTATTGGCGCCCAATTCCCCGTAAGATCCGGCCCCACAACTTAGCGATTGTCAGGAGGAGACCATGGTGCGAGCGGTTCTCTCCATTTTTCTGGTTGGATTGTTCGTGAGCCTGTCTGGCGCTCAATCCACCGTCGATACTTTCAAAGTCGAGTACTTTGACAACGCTCAACCCTCCGGAACCGTCGACGGCACGGTGCGGATCACAAACTCTGGTACTTCCGGCGAGCGGCTGTGCGCTCAGATCTTTGTCTTCGATCCCTACCAGGAACTCCAGGAATGCTGCAGTTGTCCCGTGAGCTGGTTTGGACTCCGCAAGCTCTCCGTCAATATAGATCTGACCTCGGACCCACTGACGGGCGTGCAGCAAACGTCTGGTTCCATCGAGATCGTCTCCACGAATTACGATTACTACGGCTGCCGGCAACTTCCCACCACTGGGGTTGTCACTCCGGGAATCCGCGCGTGGGGAACGCACATTCAGGATTCCGGCACGCTTACCGAGTCGGCCGCACAGGATGTATCGTTGAGCGCGCAGCAATTGAATATCCTCCATAAGCAATGTTACGTGCTTGGGATTCTCGGCAGCGGGAAGGGTATATGCACCTGCGGTACGGGAGACTGACTGGGGGCAGGGACCTGTGAGAAGTGAGTCGTTGCGGGCAGCGGGAGGAGCGAGATGAATCGGGCTACACGTTTTTCATGCGCAGTTTGCATCATTTGTTGGGCAGCGGTGACGGCAGCTCAGGTGAAATCCGATGGCAAGCCCATCTCTTATACCTTTGGCGATACCTACAAGGTCGATTACTTCGACAACGTGGGCGCCGCGAACGATGGCAAACTGAGATTGGAGAACGGCGGTACGTCTCGGGCAGACCTGTGCGCTGCCATTTTTGTCAACGACTCTGTTCAGGAACTCTCAGAGTGCTGCACGTGCCTCGTCAGTCTGAACGGACTGCGCAAGCTCTCCGTCAAAAATGACCTGACGGCGAACCCTCTCACTGGAGTGCAAGTAACTTCAGGCTCCATTCAGGTTATTTCCAGCGCAGTTTCGAGTTCGGGCGGTTGTCCGGTGTTCCCGAGCGTCATTTATCCGGAAGCTGGGATTCGGGCCTGGGCCACCCATGTGCAAGATTCTGGACAGGTCACGGAAGCGCCCTCGCAGGATGCGATTCTCAGTACGTCCGCGTTCCAATACCTCGAAAACACCTGCGGGGTGATACAGAAAATTGGCGCGGGACACGGCCTGTGTACCTGCGGAAGCGGCGACTAGGCGCTCAGGTGCGAAAAACACTGGCCGTGCAGGCCCTGCGTCTTACCGGGATAACCAGCGTTCCAGCTCGCCGAGCGACTCTACGCGAGGGAATTGATCGTCGCGATACGTTCCTGCCACGTCAAACAACACTGCCTGCATGCCTGCCTTGGTGGCGCCGACATAGTCTACGGAGTAAACATCGCCGACATAGAGGCTGTCCGCGGGAGCGGCTTTCATCTCGCGCAGAGCTGCTTCGAAAATGGCCGGATGCGGTTTCTCATGGCCAACGATGCCGGAATCGGTGATGCTGGCGAAGCAGTCGCCGATGCCGCAGCGGCGCAGCACAGCGTCGATCTTGCCGTCGGCATTGGAGATGACGGCTAGGGCGTATTGCTGGCGCAGGCGCTCCAGAGCCTCGAAGGTGCCGGGGAGAATTTGATCCCAGTTGGCGGAGTTTTGCGTGTTTTCGACCAACTGGTCGCGAACCGCGTCGTGGTCGCCGTTCCTGCCATGTCCTTTGATTTCCTGCATCAAGTAAGTATGAAAGGTCCACCAGAATCCATGGTCGACGCGGCCGCTTATCATGCCGGCATCAAACTCGCGTTTGGTGCGGCGTTCGAGCGCCTGCCACTGTTCGAGCGTGGGATGATGCTCGGCCGGAAGCGGCGCCAGCATGCAGGCGCGATTGGGAAACAGGAGCGTATTGCCTACGTCAAAAAAGATGTAGCGGGGCCGGGGCATGGATCCATAGTATCCAATCCCGGCGGTGACGGCGGGGGCACTTTTTACGGGTGGGTCTGTTGGAAAGTTGCTATTCCGAAGCGCGGCCGTATCGCGCGAGGAATCTGCTGTTGGCCCGGCGAACAGCAGGTTCCTCACCGGGCTTTCAGCCCGGTTCGGAATGACAAAATGAAATTCGCTCCAACTGACCCGCTACCTTAACTGACCCACTACCTTTTTTCGGCGGATCGTGACCTGACGGACGCGACGATATAGAATCCAAGCTTCGTCCCGGCGTAAGCGGGCCTGCCGGGCGATGGCAACCATGGCATTGCCGCAGGCAATCTCGCTGATCTCAGGCGGTTCTCTACGAGGCGCCCTGGCACGCACGCCGGCGGGCGTAGCTGCCGGCATCGCTTTGACTGTGGCATCTCGCGGGTCACGCGACGACCTGTACAACATCCTGTGGGCGGTGGTATTCGGATTCGCCACGCTGAACATCCTGAGCCTGGCCGCCAAGCGGTATGAGCCTACGCGACGCGGGCTTTCGTTTGGCGAGTTGATGGCGGTGATGGTGGTGCTCATCTCGATCTTTCTGTTGGGATGGGAGATGCTGAACCTGCTTCATATTTTTCCGCTGAAACTGCGCCGCTGATGCGCGGGGACATCGCTTGACTGGACAGGTGGGGGCGGCTGTCCCCACATGGCTTTTTGGGTTATGATTCGCTCAATGGCGAAGACTCCCCCAAACTTCGAAGTGACTTGCCCCTGCTGCAGCGCGCTGTTGAAGATCGATACCGAAACCCGGTCTGTGATTGCCCACACCGCTGCCGTTAAGCCCAAGACGTTCGCCGACATGGAGGCCGCGGCCAAGTCGATGCGGGAACAGGACAGCCGCCGCGAGTCGATTTTCCAGCAGTCGGTCGAAGCCCAGAAACATGCGTCGGACCTGCTAGAGAAGAAGTTTCAGGAGGCCGTCAAGAAGGCGAAAGAAAGTCCGGACACGGGCAAACCGATTCGCGATTTCGATCTCGATTGACGCCGCGCATGAATCGTCCCCTTTTGCTTGGCCATCGCGGCGCGCGCGCCGTACGAACCATCCCGGAAAATACTGTGGCGTCATTTGACCGCGCGCTGGCCGATGGCTGCGACGGATTCGAGTTCGACGTGCGGCTCACGGAGGATGAAGAGGCGGTCATCTGTCACGATCCGAAGGTAGGACACGCGGAAATTTCCCGGAGAAACGCGAAGCAGCTTTCTCAACTTCCCCGGTTGCTGGACATTCTGCAGCGCTACCGCGATTCGTTTCTGGACATTGAACTGAAGGTGAAAGGTCTCGAGCGGATCATGCTCGACCTGTTCCTGCGGCACAAGCCGCGGCGAGGGTTCGTGGTCTCGTCGTTCATCCCCGGAGTGCTGAAGTCCCTGCACGCGTTGGACGCCACGGTTCCGCTCGGATTGATCTGTGAATTTGAGAACCAGCTTCGGTTGTGGAATGAAGTTCCCGTCGAGTATGTGATTCTCGAGCAGAAACTGGTGGAAGCGGAACTGGTTCGGAAGGTGAAGGGCGCAGGGAAGAAGGTGTTGGTTTGGACGGTGAACGACGCGGCAGCCATGCTGCGGTATAGGGAGTGGGGAGTCGACGGAATTATCTCGGATGATACGGGGCTGCTGTGCGGGACGCTCGGGGAGCCGCGGCCAGTTCCCGGCGGGGAAGTGGCCTGATCATGCGAGCCAAAGATCCTGGCTAGCGCGGAGCGGTTTCTTGTTATTTCTCCCTGCGGACGCGGGCGGGCCGTCCCTTCAGGGATGCGAAGCGCCAATGGCGGCACCGATCATGGCGCCAGCACCACCGAACAAAACAGGGACGACGACGCGCGCATGGGGGTCCTGGTTTCCCTTGGCGCCGATGGCAGCGCCCAGGCCAAAGCCGATGAGGGCTCCGATCAAAACGTGACGGCCGTTGGCGGGTTGCCGCCAGGTTCTCCCATAGCCCCTTCCGCGTGGATATCGGATATGGGGTGGACGCGGAGGCATGGGTCTGCGTTGGCCGGGCTCTGAAGATGTCTGGCCATCGCCCGGGCAACAAGAGATGTCGTGATGCTCCAGGTACTGACTGCGCGCCAGCAAAATTTCTTTCGCTCGCAGACTGTCGGTTGGAGTTTTGTCCTGCTCAGTTTGCGCCGCAGCACGTGGTAACGCGCTGGGTAATGAAAGAAGGAGAGAGGCTAGCAGGGAATGAACGATTTGTTTTCGCATAGCCGCAGATTAGCGGCATGAGGGGAGCGGATTTGGCGTCTTTGGGACACTTTCGCGAGTGTCACAAGTCGAGTGGGCTGCGAATAAACTGTTCGTAACTTCGCAGTTCCGCCAGGGAAGACTCTGATAACAGCTGGAATGGAATGACATGTGTGGTTCGGGGCAGATCGGATGCCGTGACCGAGTCACAGATTACTGCCGCGGCCTGCTCCAATCCTCTTTGCCAGCCCGGTTTCCGGGCGTCGCGAAAGATCAGGGCATCGGATTCAAAACCTGCCGCAATCAGGAAGGTGCGAGCCATCTGAAGGAAATTTTCCCACCTGGATGCGATCCCGACGAGCGCACTGGAAGGTGCTGGCAACCAACCAGCCAGAGCTGAGGGCACGGAGCGCACTTGCAGAGTGAGCAACTCAGTGCCCGCGGGCAAAGCTCGGCGCACGGCATCCGCCTTGCTGGGAAGCGCCACTGCCACTGCCCCGTGGATGGCCTCGGCAAGATCGTCCTTCCGGAAATCGCAGGTTGCGATGGGAAGGGTTACTGCAGGTCGCATCTCCGTCGCCACGATTTTTCTTAGTTCTTCATCCGGCTCGACTACCAGGAAATGATCGGGCGGTTGCATCTCCAGCCAGTGCCGGATACGCGAGCGAACGTCGGACAAAGGGACCCCCAACTCCCGAGCCGCGCGAAAGAGACTGGCGACCGTTCGATCGAGTGCGAGGGCAGGCGAGAGGGCTAGCTCCGGTTTCGTCTCACGAACATATACTCCGCTTCCATGGCGGAACTCCACCCAAAGTTCCCGCTCCAGTTGCCGGTAGCCCGCACTGACCGTATTGGGATGAAGGTGAAACCGCCGTGCCAGTTCTCGCGTGCTGGGCAGGCGCTGTCCGGAAAGGAGGTCGTTACTCAGAATGCCCAGAATGACTTGAGTGACGAGCTGTTCGCGAATGCTCACAGCACTCTTATGGGCGAACCAGAGCTGCATGACGGACTATCTTATGCGCAGCTTGTGGTTTGGTACCAGCCTGGTGCTATGTCTGGGCGTAGATTCGCTCGGGGGCAACATGCCCACTCTAAATTTCGCAAAGAACGCGAAATTTAGAATGGGGCACCCCGGCCTTTTTTGGGTGAATCGGCTATTGGGCCGCGGCAGCGGTGGCGCTTCCGGCAGACATGGCGGTCTTTGCTTCTTTGATTCCGGATTGAATGTGCTGCTCCCAGTCGAGGTGCGGGATGGGGGACGCGGCGGCGGCTTTATACAGGGCCAGCGCGTCCTGGGGGCGGTTCAGCCGCTTCAGGCAGAGGCGCGCGGCGCTGAGTTGCGCGGTCAGAGCTTGACGGTCGGCCGGGTAGGATTCGGCGAGTTGTTGATATTCGACGAAGGCCCGTTCGAATTCCTGTTTCTCTTCGGCGCCTTTGCAGAGCTCGAGCCAGGTCGCAGCCGGCATCTTGCCGCCGCCCAGGTCGACGAAGTCGGCATAGTCCTGGAAGGCGGCTTCGATCTCGTGCGCCTTCAAGTGCAGGTTGCAGGTCTTTACGGTTGCGTCCAGATGCTCCCTGGTATTGTTCTGGCGCATGTAGATCTGGCGAAGCATGTTCCAGGCGTCGAGCGAGT
>Ga0075017_100002586_pt1 | contig 11350 bp, 11 predicted proteins | sample AleBraG_ABR_2012_FD_71475 | JGI IMG/M metagenome (GOLD analysis project Ga0075017, IMG submission 71475) | Freshwater sediment microbial communities in response to fracking from Pennsylvania, USA - Alex Branch Run_MetaG_ABR_2012 | ecosystem: Environmental > Aquatic > Freshwater > Creek >...
CCGACGGTCACCGACGCCGACGCGGTGCTCGGCTACCTCCCGGCCGACGGATTCGCGGGCGGCCGCATGCATCTCGACATCGCCGCCGCCGAAGCCGCGATCCTGAACCACGTCGCCGAACCGCTCGGCCTCGACGTCACCGAAGCCGCGTGGGGCATCCAGCGCATCGTGAACGCGAACATGGCCAACGCCAGCCGCAAGGTGCTCGCGAGCCACGGTGCCGACGCCCGCGACCTCGCGCTGATCGCCTACGGCGGCAACGGCGCGGTGCACGCCTGCGCGATCGCGCAAGAGCTGGGCGGGCATCGCATCTACGTCCCGAAGGTGGCGCCCGCGTTCTCGGCGCTCGGCGTGCTCGTGGCCGATTACGTGGTGGACCTCGTCCGGTCGTACGTCACGCCGCTCTCCCAGGTCGACCTCGGGCGCGTGCGCGCGTTGATGGGCGAGCTCGAGGGTGAAGTCACCAAGGAGCTCGAACCGGCCGGCCTGGATGCGGCCGAGACCGTCACGACGCTCTACGTGCAGATGTGTTATCCGGGGCAGAACTTCGACATGAGCGTGCCGGTGCCCGAAGGCGCCGCCCTCGACGAGCCCGGCCTGCTCGATCTGGCCGAGCGCTTCCACGACCAACACGAAGCCGAGCGCGGCTTCTGCTTCCGCTCGCAACAGCCGGTGGCGCGCGGCGTACGGGTCACGGCACGCGGGTTCACGCCCAAGCCCGACCACTTCGCGGAGTCGGGCACGACCCGCGATGCCGGCCAGGCGCGGAAAGGCACCCGGCGCGCGTTCTGGGGCGAGGCGTGGATCGACACACCGGTCTACGACGGTGCGCAGTTGGGCGCCGGCGCCCGGGTCGAGGGCCCGGCCCTGATCGAGGAGCCGTTCACCGTGGTCGTGCTCCCGCCGAACACCGCGGCCGAGCTCGACGCCCTCGGCAACTACGTCATCCAGCTCGGCTAGTCAGGCCGCGCGGCGGTAGCGGCGCACTGCGAGCGGGGCGAAGACGGCGACGATCCCCACGCTGTACGCGAGCGAGGCGACGACCTTGCCCGGGCTCGAATAGATCCCGCCGAGCATCAGCGAACGAGTCGCGTCGATCGCGACCGACACCGGCTGGTACTTCGCAAAGCCCTGGAGCCAGCCGGGCATCGTGCCCACCACCACGAACGCCGACGACGCGAACACGAGCGGGGCGAGGATCGGGAACGACGCCGCCTGCGCGGTCTCGGCGTTCGTGACCGACAAGCCGATGATCGCAAAGATCCACGTGAGCGAGAAGCCGAACAGCAACATGACCGCCATGCCGGCGAGCAACCCGATGATTCCGGTCTGCACGCGGAACCCGACCAGGTACCCGATGAAGATCATGAGACACATCACGAACACGTTGCGGGTGAGGTCGGCGAGCGTGCGGCCCGACAGCACCGCCGATCGGGCCATCGGAAGTGACCGGAAGCGCTCGATCAGTCCTTTGTTGAGGTCGTCGGCGAGGCCGATACCGGTCTGGATCGCGCCGAACGCGACGGTCTGCGCGAACACGCCGGGCATGAGGTAGTCGACGTAGGGAAGGCTCCCGTTGACGTGGATCGCGCCGCCGAACACGTAGCGGAACATCAACACGAAGATCACTGGCTGAACGGTTGCGAACACGAGCAGCTGCGGAAGGCGGCGCAGGGTCACGAGATTGCGCCAGGCGATCGTCTTCGTGTCGGCGATCGCCCAGTACATCGAACTGTGCTGTGGGCGGTGGACGGTCGCCGGAGCGAGCGTGGTGGCGGTCATGCGGCACCTCGGGTGCGACGGCGCCCGGTTGCGGGCACGTCGTCGGTGGCGGGCTCCTCGGCGCCGTGGCCGGTGAGCGAAAGGAACACGTCGTCGAGGGTCGGCTCTCGCAACGCGAGGGAAGCCGGCTCGAGCTGCTGACCGTCGAGCGCGCGCACGACGTCGATCGCGACCCGAGCGCCGTCGTTCGATTTCAGCTCGACGGTCTGTCCGTCGGATTCGACGTCGCAGCTGCCCAGCCCTCGGAGCACGGCACACGCCCGCTGCGCGGTCGCGGCGTCGGCGAACCCGACTTCCACGATGGTGGCGCCGAGCCCGGCCTTGAGCTCGGTGGCCGTTCCTTCGGCGATCACGTGGCCGTGGTCGATCACCACGATGTTGTCGGCGAGGCGGTCGGCCTCTTCGAGGTACTGCGTGGTGAGCAACACGGTCGCGCCGTCGGCCACGAGCTCCTCGATGACTTTCCAGAGGCCGGTGCGGCCCTGCGGGTCGAGCCCGGTGGTCGGCTCGTCGAGGAACAGCACTTCGGGCCGGTGCACGAGCGCGGCCGCCAGGTCGAGCCGGCGCCGCATCCCGCCGCTGTAGGTCCGGACCGGCCGCGCCGCGGCGTCGCTGAGGTCGAAGCGCTCGAGCAGCTCCACATTGCGGTCTCGCAGCGTCTTCGGATCCAGGTGCGAGAGCTTCCCCACCAACCACAGGTTCTCGTCGCCGGTGAGGTTCTCGTCGACCGCGGCGTACTGACCCGCGAGCCCGATGCGCTCGCGCACCGCTTGAGGGTTCGCGCCGACGTCGAGGCCGAGCACCTCGGCTCGGCCGCCATCCCGCTTCAGGATCGTGGTGAGAATCCGCACCGCGGTGGTCTTGCCGGCCCCGTTCGGGCCGAGGAGGCCGAGCACGCTGCCCGTGGGAACGGAGAACCCGACACCGTCGAGGGCGACAACGGATCCGTACCGCTTCTCGAGGTGCTCGACGACGATGGCGTTGTCCATGGGCTCGACCCTCGCACATATCCTTGAATCATGTCAAGTATTTAGTGCATTCAATAGTCGAAGTCCTTGAAGTGTTCACCGAGCCGACGTATCCTCGTGACGTGACAACGGGGGACACCGCAGCAGAGGCGTGGCGGCTCATGACCGCGGTCATGATGGCCCGCAAGCAGCAGTTTCCCGAGATCGCCGCGTCGTTCAAGCTCAACCCGGGCGCGCTGCACGCGCTGCTCACCCTCGATCCCGAGACGCCGCAATCGATGAGCGCGCTCGCCGGCGGTTGGGGCTGTGACGCCTCGAACGTCACCTGGTTGGTCGACCGGCTCGAAGAGCACGGCCTCGTCGAACGGCGGCCCCACCCCACCGACCGTCGCGTGCGCACCGTCGCGCTGACGGCGAAGGGCGTGCAGGTACGCGAGCAGGTCGAGTCGATGATCCACGAGCCACCGGAGTCGATCGCCGCGCTGAGCCCGAGCGACCTCCAGGCCCTGTGCCGCGTGTTGCGCAAGGCCGCGCCCGAAGGCACACCGAGGCTCGCAAGCGCGCGGTTCTAGCATCTCGCCCGCATGACCCCTGCGCCCGAGCTTCGCTTCCTCACCGCGCACGAGCACCGCGTCCTCGAAGTCATCGCCGATCGGCTCATTCCGCCGTTCGGCGCGCATCCGGGCGGGGCTGCGCTCGGTGCGGCCGACTACGTCGACCGGTTGCTCGGCGCGTTCACGTTCGATCCCCCGTTGATCTTCGCGGGCGGCCCCTTCAGCGGGCGCGCGGGCGGCGAGGCATCGTTCGCGAAATTCCTACCGCTCTCGCGCCACGAAGAGCTCGCGTGGCGGACGCGCATCGAAGGCTCCGCCGGGATCGCCGCGCGCGAGATCAACGGCCCGACGCGCGGGTGGCAGACGATCTACCGCGAGGGCATCGAAAAGCTCGGCGCCGACTTTCTCGACATCGACGACGCAGAGCAGGACCGACGCCTGCGCGATGCGCAGGAGCTCCGCGAGCTGTTCTACACCCACGCCTGCGAAGGGGCCTATGGCGCGCCCGAATACGGCGGCAACCCCGACGGAGCCGGCTGGCTCGCGATCCAGTTCCCTGGTGACAGCCAACCTCGGGGCTACACCGACGAAGAGGTGCGGGGCCGTGCCTGACCGCGGCCGTGATTGCGACGCGGTGATCATCGGGACCGGTCCGGCGGGGGCCACCGCCGCCGACGTGCTCACCGGCGCGGGCTGGTCGGTGATCATGCTCGAAAAGGGCCGCAACCATCTCCTCGCGCTCGACGAGCCGTTCGGTCCGCTCGGCCACGTCTCGAACGACGAGATCAAGTTCTTCAGCCGCCACTTCCTGGGGCCCGATCCGTTCCTCGAGCCCCGTACCTTTCGCCGCGACGCGGCCGAAGGCGACCGCGCGTTCACGGGCGAGGTCAACAACCTGCCGTCGACGGTGGGCGGCGGCGGCTTCCACGCCGACGGCAAGCTGCCCCGGTTCCGTGCCGTCGACTTCAAGGCGCGCTCGGAGCTCGGCCCCATCGACGGCTCCGACCTCGTCGACTGGCCGGTCGACTACGACGAGATGGAGCCGTACTACGCGCACGCCGAGAACCTCGTCGGTGTCGCGGGCCTCGCCGGTGCGAACCCGTTTGCGGAATGGCGATCGGGCGAATACCCGATGCCGCCGGGTGCCGACATGTTCGGCGCGGTGCTGACGACCGAGGCCGCGCAACGCCTCGGGTACAACCCGTACCCCGCACCCACTGGCGTGAACTCCGTCCCTTACGACGGCCGGCCCGCGTGCAACAACTGCGGCTTCTGCGGCTTCTTCGGCTGTCCCATCGACGCCAAGGGCGATCCGGTCGCGCCCCTCCGCAACGCGTTGCGCACCGGTCGCTGCGAGATCCGGCCGGAGTCGTTCGTGGAGCGGGTGATCCTCGACAACACCGGCCGTGCCGCGCGCGGTGTTCGTTACGTCGACATCGACGGCAACGCGCACGAAGTGACCGCGCGGGTCGTGATCGTGGCCGGGGGCGCGTGGGAGACACCGCGGCTCCTCCTGCGCTCGGAGATCGCGAACTCCTCCGGGCTCGTCGGGCGCTATCTCATGTACCACTTCCAGACGTATGTGGTCGGGTCGTTCCCGTTCCGCTTGCACGGTCACCGCGGCCGCTCGGTCACGCATCTGCACGACGACCACATGATCGTCGACGACGACTCCCGCGCGTTCGCGAAGGAGCACGGGCTCCCCTACTTCCGCGCCGGGATCGTCGAGCACGGTGGCGGCGGCCACCCGATCATCGAAGGCACCTACAGCGAGCCCGGGCTCAGTCACACACGCGCCATGCTCGAGTCGCCGATGCGCGACCGCCTGTGGGCCTTCACGATCCAGGGCGAAGACCTCCCGCAGGTCACGAACCGGGTCGACCTCGATCCCGGGGTGCGCGACGTGCACGGCTTCCCCGTCGGCCGCGCGACCTACGACGTGCACGCGCACGAAGTGGTGGCGTCGCGCTACTACGCCCCGAAGCTCGCCGAGATCATGCGCGAAGCGGGCGCCGACACGACCCTGTCGATCACCTCGCCCCGGCTCGACGGCGACCGCGCCGCACGCACCGGCACGTCGATCTCCCGGCACATCATGGGAACGTGCCGGATGGGCGACGATCCCCGCACCAGTGTGGTCGACCGCTGGCAGCGCTTCCACGACGTCGAGAACATGCTGTGCACCGACTCCTCGGTGTTCCCCACCTCGACCGGGTACGGCCCCACGCTCACGATCGTCGCGCTGGCGATCCGCGCCTGTCGCGAGCTGGCCGGCCTCCCGCCCCTGCGCAGCTCGCGACAGTCGTCGTAAGTCAGAAGCCCGAGTCGTAGTACTCGATTGTCGTCACCGTGTTCTCATCTGCGACCGGCGCCAGCCCGAACGAGAACAACACCGCGGTGGAGAGGTCATAGTGCCCGGCGCCGAGCTTTACCGTTGCGCTGGTCGCCGCGTTCACCAAATCGCCCGCAGCGAACGTGACCGTCTCACCCCGCGCATCGACGCATGTTGGTCCGGTGATCGACGGACAGAATTGTGCCTGCACGCTGATGGTGGGCGAGTCCGCAGTGACGCTCGACCAGATCGTCACGGTGTAGGTGTGACCAGCCGGCACGTCGAGCGTCGTCTTGCCGCACTCCGACCAGACGCCCGGCTTCGAACACTGGTACGTCGGATCGGCGAAGGTCTCCTGGGTGTGCCGCGTCACGTCGAGGATCGCGCCCAACGGCCAGCCTTGCAACGTATTGGCGTCGGGCACCGGGCCGAGCGTCGACTCCTTGATGTCGGCGCCCGAGAGCGAATCGTCCTTGATGTCGGCGCCGAGCACCGAGCCGTCCTGGATCTTGTGGGTTCCAACGCTGTTGTCGGCGAGGTCTTGGTTCTTGACCTGCCCGTCGACGATGTCCGACGAGCGGATCGTGTTGGCCGCGTATGCCACTCCGCCCCCGGTCATGATGATCGCGACGAAAAGGGCAACGAACGCGACCAGGTTGCGTCGTATATAGGAAATCACGTGGCCTCCAGTTGTGCGTGTTGAATTCGAACGTACAGACCACGTGTGGTGACGGCTCGCGTAGTGACTACGCGTTTTCCGAAACATTCGCCCACTAATTCCCTTGCGGATACAACGATTGAACTCGACAGCAGTCCCCGAATAGGCAGACTGGCTGCGTGACGTATTACGAAGAAGATCTCGAAGTCAATCGCGCGCTATGGACGTTGGTGAACGCCGAGCACACCGACGCCCGCGCGGAGGTGGTGTGGGCCGCGCCCGAGATCACGTGGGGCCTCTTCGGGATACCGGAACCCGACGTCGGCGCGCTCGGGGACGTTTCCGGCCTCGACGTGATCGAGCTCGGCTGCGGTACCGCCTATTTCTCCGGCTGGCTCGCACGGCGCGGCGCGCGACCGATCGGCATCGACCTCACACCGGCGCAACTCGAGACCGCGCGCCGCTGTCAACGGAAGTTCGGCGTCGAGTTCCCGCTCATCGAGGCCGACGCCGCCGCGGTCCCGCTCGCCGACAACAGCTTCGATGTCGCGGTCAGCGAGTACGGCGCGAGCGTGTGGTGTGATCCGGAAAGGTGGGTACGCGAGGCAGCCCGGCTCCTCCGGCCCGGTGGTCGGCTCGTCTTCCTGACCAACAGCGTCCTGGCCACGCTCTGCGTACCGGAAGAAGCAGGCGAAGCCGAGGAGCGGTTGCTCCGCCCGCAACGCGACTTCAACCGCGTGCACTGGCCGGGCGGTGGCATCGAATTCCATCCCGGTCACGGCGACTGGATCCGGATACTGCGAGCAAACGGCTTCGTGGTAGAAGCGCTGCACGAGCTGTACGCGCCGGCCGCGGCCGAGGATCCCGACTACTACCAGATCTCGTCCGCTCACTGGGCAGCGCGCTGGCCCGCCGAAGACCTGTGGGTGGCGCGTCGGTGAAGCGAGGTTCGGTGTGCACGTGAGGCCGCTCCCGACGGGTCGGTAGGCTCTCGACATGGACCTCGACGCGCTCTCGGCCTTGTCGCTCCCCGACCAGGAAGGCACGCCGCACCGGCTCGGCGACCTCTGGCAGGACCAGCCCGTGGTCGTCGTGTTCCTGCGGCACTTCGGATGCCACAACTGCCGCGACCATGCCGTGCAACTGCGCGACCGGTACGACGATCTCCAGCGCCAGGGCATCGAGCTCGTCGCGATCGGCACCGGCGACCGGCGCTACGCCGGCGCCTTCGTCCGCGACGAGAAGATCCCCTACCTCGTCCTGGTCGACGACGACGCCCGGGCCGCACGCGCCGCCGCCGTCAACGTCGCCTCGTGGTACCGCCTCTTGCACCCGTCCACGTGGGCGGCCTCGGTCCAAGCGTGGAAGCGGGGCGCCCGTATCCACAAGGCCGGTAAGCGCGTGACCCAGCTCGGGGCGACGTTCGTGCTCGGGCCGGGCGATCAGGTGCGCTACAGCCACGTCGACGCCGACAGCACCGACCACGCGCCCGTGCCCGAGATCCTCGCCGCGGTGGGAGTCTGAGCGTCACGCGGTGAAGGCGGTCATCTTCGACTTCTACGGCACACTGGCCGAGACCCCCGATTGGGGACCCTCGTGGCAGAAGATGGTCGCCGACGTCGGCTACGAGCTTCCCGACGACGTGCGCGACCGCTGGTGGAACGACGGGCTCGACGGCACCGAGCACGACGAGCATTCGCAGTCTCGTGATCACTACGTCGCATGGCAGCAGTCGCGAATTCGCGGCATGCTCGCCGATTGCGGGATCCCGAGCGAGACCCAGGACGAGTTGATCGCGCGGGTGCGGGAGATCGGCGCGCACCGGAGCATGCGCGCCTACGACGAAGTGACCGAGGTGCTGGGCGCGTTGCGCGACCGCGGGCTCACGCTCGCGATCTGCTCCAACTGGGATTGGGATCTCGAAGAGGCGATCGAAGCCGCCGGGCTGGCGGGCCTCGTCGACACAACCGTGTCGTCGGCATGGGTCGGCGCGCGCAAGCCCCACCCGCGCATCTACGACGTCGTGCTCGAGCGGGCCGGCATCGAGCCCGCCGACGCGCTCTTCGTGGGCGACACGTGGTCGTGCGACGTCGAAGGCCCGCGAGCCAGGGGCCTCCGACCGGTCTATGTGCGCCGGCCGCACTTCGGTCCCGACGCGACCGCACCGGCCGACCACCACAGCCAACCGATCGACCGGGCCGCCGACCTGCGCGTCGTGCTCGACCTGAACTGACGGCTCAGTTGACCGCGCGTTCGCGACCCTCCCAGTAGGGCGCGCGGAGATCTTTCTTCAGCACCTTGAGCGCTCCCGACAACGGGAGCGGCTCGGTGCGGATCTCGACCGACTTCGGCACCTTGTAGCCGGCGATTGACTCGCGTGCGTGGGCGACGATCGCGGCCTCCGTCAGCTGCGCTCCCTCACGCGGGACCACGATCGCGTGCACAGCCTCCCCCCACTTGTCGTCGGGGATGCCGATCACCGCGACCTGCGCGACGCCGGGATAGCTCGCGATCGCGTTCTCCACCTCGACCGAGTACACGTTCTCGCCCCCGGTCACGATCATGTCCTTCACCCGGTCGACGAGGAAGAGGTAGCCGCGCTCGTCGAGGTACCCGGCATCACCGGTGTGGTACCAACCGCCCCGGAACGCCTCCTCGGTCGCTTTCGGCTGCTTCCAGTACTCGCGCATGAAGTTCCCGCCGCGCGCGCAGACCTCACCGGTGACACCGGCGGCGACCGGGTGTCCGCCCGCGTCCTGGATCGACAACGTGACTCCCTGCAGCGCGCGACCCGCCGAGCGGATGCACGCGCCCCCGGCGCGGTGCTCTTCCGCTCCGAGCACGGTGAGCACAGCCGACGATTCCGTCATCCCGTACCCCTGCAGCACGTCGATCGCGGGAAAGGCCGTGAGCAGACGATCGAGCAACACGCCAGGCATGGGCGACGCGCCGTAGGTCAGGGTGCGCAGGCTGGCGAGGCGTTCCGGCCGGAAGGCGTCGTGTTGCATCAGCATGCCGACCATCGTCGGGACCATCACCGTCATCGTGACCCGGTGCTGCTCGATCGCATCCATCACCGCGACCGGATCGAACAACGGGACGATGACCGATGTGCCGCACAGCGCCGGGACCCCCACGATTCCGCCCATCGACGCCGCGTGGAACATCGGGGTCTGGTGGAGGTACACCTCGTCGGGTGCGATCCGCCACGCCAGCGCGACGTGGTACAGGTTCAGGAGCTCGGCGCGCTGCTCGAGCAGCACTCCCTTCGGCAGGCCGGTCGTGCCGCCGGTGTACATCAGGATCACCGGGTCGTCTTCTTCGGGCTCGTCGGGAATGACCGGCGACGCGGCGGCGAGCAACGCCTCGTAATCGGCGTCGTGGGCGGCTTCGCCACTCCCCATCATCACAACGTGCTCGAGCCCGACCTCTTCGCGCACCTGCTCGATCACGCTGCCGAAGAAGGCGTCGGTGAAGCAGACCTTCGTGCCGGAGTCGGCCAGGATGTACGCGAGCTCCTTCGGATTGAGCCGCAAGTTGAGCGGGTTGACCACACCGGCGCCGAGGAAGGCGGCGTGGTAGAGCTCGAGGAACCGGTGACTGTTCAACGCCATGATGGCGAAGCGGTCGGACCGGCCCACGCCGAGACCTCTGAGCGCGTCGCTGGCCCGCGCCACCCGGTCGAGATGCTGCGAGTACGTGGCCTTGTGCGACCCGTCGATGACCGCCACCTTGTCGGGCTCGCGCTCGACGGCCGGCAACAGGTGGCGGTGGTAAACGAGCTCCTTCATGCCAGTCGACGCTAGCCCGCCGGGACGCGAGACTGAATCTGATGGCTGCGGACCAACCACTCGACTCGGGTTACGGCCCGACGGCACGACCGGGCGACAACCTGTGCAATGACTTCCAGCGGGAGACTGCGCAGTCGTTCGCGGTCTTGGGCGAGGCGCGCGGCGACCGGGTGCACCGGATTGCGGGCGACCTCACCATGGCCGACGCGAGCAGCCCGCTCCCCTTCGTAAACCGCGCCGTGCTCGAACAGCCGCTCACGGATCCCGACGCCGTCGAGCACACCCTGAAGCAGCTCCGCGCGTTCTACGGGACCGCCGGCGACGGTCCCTTCCTGCTCGACAGTGCGTGGCCGACGCCCGACCTGAGAGCCCACGGGTTCATGCTCATGGGTCATCCGCCACTCATGGTCCGGCCGCCGAACATCCCGCTGCCCGCGGGCCCTCCGGAGCTGCGCATCACGGCGGTCACCGACAATGTCAGCGCCGCCGACTTCGAACGCACGCTCATCGACGGTTATCCCGCACCGATGTTGCAGCCCTTCGAACGGGTGCGCCTGTTCACGCCGGATGCCCTCACGGCCGCGGGTTGGACGCACTTCGTCGGCTACGTCGACGACCGCGCCGTCGCGACGGGATCGACCTACGTCGGCGGCCAACTCTTGCGGGTCGACAACATCGCCACACTCGAAGGAGCCCGCGGTCGCGGCTACGGGCTGGCAATCACCGCGACCGCGATCGCCGCCGACGTCACGAAGACCGCCGCACTCATCGCGAGCGACCTGGGCCGGCCGATCTACGAACGGCTCGGCTTCGTCGCAATGTCGAGGGCCACCTACTGGCTCGGCACCCGCTGAGCGCCGCTCCGGGTCACACTCCGAACTTCGCGTTCCGCATGACCGCAATGGCTTCGTCGGGGCCGTCGAAGTTCACGACCGCCGCGCCCTTTCGTCCCTGCAGGTACAACGTCAGTTCGCCGGCGGCGCCGCTCATCACGACCGGGGTGCCGACCTTGGTGACGGTCTTCTCGCCCAGGCCCGGCGCTTGCAGCGACAGCGCCACGCCCGGGATCGACTTCTTGCTCATGCCGAAGCCCAGCATCTTCCAGAGGATCTGCTCCATCTCCGGCTCGAGCTCCCGAGGCGGCTCGCCGGCCGGCCGGCGCACGTCCTCATGGTGCACGAAGTTCTCGTTGACGTTGGCCGTCGCGAGCGGGCCGGTTCGATGCATCCACGGCGGGCCGGTCCGCAGCATCGCGATCAGCGGCT
>Ga0075017_100002587_pt1 | contig 11347 bp, 9 predicted proteins | sample AleBraG_ABR_2012_FD_71475 | JGI IMG/M metagenome (GOLD analysis project Ga0075017, IMG submission 71475) | Freshwater sediment microbial communities in response to fracking from Pennsylvania, USA - Alex Branch Run_MetaG_ABR_2012 | ecosystem: Environmental > Aquatic > Freshwater > Creek >...
GTGAAGCGCACGGCGAACTTCGCGCTCTTGAGCATACGCTCGACGAGCGCGTCGGCAACGAGGTCGAGCTCAGTCGTATCAGTGACGCACTCGGTGATAAGGCCGATGGTCTCGGCTTCGCGAGCGCCGAGCGCGTCTCCTGTGAGCAAGTAGCGCTTAGCTCGCATATAGCCGATGAGCTGGGGCCACAAGAGCGCGCCGCCATCACCCGCCACCAGACCCACGGAGACATGTGGATCGGCAAAGACGGATCGCTCCGTTGCGATGACGAAGTCGCAGAAAAGTGCCAACGAGCATCCCAAGCCGATGGCGGGGCCGTCGACTTTCGCCACGATTGGTTTCTCGAGAGTCAGGATGCCGTCAGTGATCCGTTGATCGCCCCGCTGCCCAGCGATCACCTTCGTCGGATTTCCCGCAATTGAACGCAGCCACTTAAGATCGCCGCCGGCACAGAACGAGCCGCCCGAACCCTGGAGCACCACGACGTCAGTCTCCGGATCGTTGTCGAGGTCGGTCCAGATCGTGCCGAACTCGTGATGGAGTTGCTCGTTGATCGCGTTGCGCGCCTCGGGACGATTGATGGTCACGGTGGACACGCCGCTCTTGGTCGCTACTTCGAGCGCCGAGTACGCACTGGTATCCATCGAAATCCCCTTTTCGGCGTCGGCCGTCAACCGAGCGATTGCCCGAGGTCCGTGAGGCCTCGCCCCACGGACCTCAAATTAATTTAATTGTCATTAGACTATCAATTCGGTCCACTCGCTCCACGAGTCGCGGAGCTCTCGCTTGAGGGACTTGCCGGTAGCGCCGTAAGGCAGCGGTGTCTCACCAATGTGCCAGGCCGTGGGAATCTCAAAATACGCCAGCGAGGCGGCCAGGTATGCACGAAGCTCGTCGCTGCGCACGGTCATCATTGGTTTCACGACGACCACCGCGGCGAGCTCTTCACCGAGTTCCTCGTGCGGGAGTCCGAACACCGCGACGTCGCGTACGGCCGGGTGGGCGAGCAGTGCGTCTTCGACGTGCGGTGTGGCGATGTTCTCACCGCCCCTGATAACGATGTCTTTGAGACGATCGTCGACGAAGAGATAGCCCTCGTCGTCGAGGTGCCCGAGGTCACCCGTGTGCAACCAGCGTTCATGGTCGAGCGGTCCGGGGTCGATCACGAGGTCGGGCTCAACCGCGCGAACGTACCCGAGCATCAGGGTGGGCGAGCGGACGAGCACTTCACCTGTTCCGCTCGGATTCGGATTGTAGATGCGAAGTTCCACGGTCGAGAACGCCCGGCCGACCGTGTCGGGACGCGACCGTACTTCCTCGCCGGCGCTGGTGGTCACGATGCCGCCCGCCTCGCTCATCCCGTAACTGACGGCGAGGCGACGTTCGACGTTCGGAAAGAAGTGCGTGACGCGAGCGCGAAGGCTCTCGGCCACTGGCGCCCCGCCGAGACCCACGGTGTACATCGAAGTGAGCGCATCGCCATCGGTCGCTTCGAGATAGTCAAGTACACGCATCACCATCGTCGGCACCGCGGACCACACTCGAACGCCTTCACGGCGAATCAGCGCCACGACGCTCGCGGGATCGAATCGGCTTTCCGTGAATACCAAGGTGCCGCCGGCGACGAAAGGTGGAAGTAACTGCTGCAGGCCGCCCACGTGAAAGAGCGGAAGGCTCAAGAGCGAATAACTGGGTGGGGGACTTGTCCCCGACGGAAGACGACGGGTGCGTTCGAGCGTGGCGTGCAACGTGGCGATGATCCCACGGTGCGAGAGCACGACCCCCTTCGGCATTCCCGTAGTGCCCGAAGTGAAGAGCATCACTGCCGGATCATCTTCGCGCACCACTGAGGGTTCATGATTCGTTTTCGATTCAAGAGAGGCGTCATCGAGGACCCACCCCAACTCGTCAAGTCGAACGAGTGAATGTCTTGACGGCACTTTCGACGCGCACAGCTCGTCGGTGAGCACCATCGTTGGTCGAGTGAGCGCCAATGCGTGCATGAGCTCGGAGCCACTCCACCACGCGTTTCCGAGGACGACCACGGCGCCAACCTGCACGATCGCCCAAAACGAGACGACCCATTCGATGGAGTTGGCTCCTAGAAGTAGGACTCGATCGCCCGATGTGACACCTCGAGATTCCAGAAGGTTCGCCATGACGTCAACGGCACGTCTATGGTCGCCGAAGGTCAGTCGTCGGGTGCCTTGAACGAGGTACTCGCGTTCGCGGAAACTGGACACGTCGCGCGCGACTTCAGTGATCGACCCGAGCCGCGGCACGAACACGTCAATGAATTGGCCGAGGACCATGTCCTTCACGATGTCATTGCCCCAGCGCGTCGTCATGTCGCTCCATTCGCTCCGCGGAACAAGAGGATACTTCGAATCTCGCTGGAATTGAATAGCGAGTAAATTATTTTGGTACTGTTCACAACGAAGGTGTTCCGCATCGAAACCGCGGTCGAGGAGTTGCAGTGGCTGAGTCGTTCGACGAAATCCCAGAGTTGCCGACGCAGCGGAGCCCTCAATGTCCCCTCGATCCGCCGACCGGTATGTACGCACTGAGAGATGTCGCGCCCATCACCAAGGTCCGAATCTGGACTGGCGATGACGCGTGGCTGGTGACGCGTTACGCCGACGCGCGCACGCTGCTGGGGAGCGACAGCCTCAGCAACGACACTCGACGCGCAGGTTTCCCCTTCGCTCATCCGGCGCGGAAAGCCGCGAGCCAAGGTTCGCGACCGCTATTGAGTTCGATGGACGACCCTGAACACGCCGCCGTTCGTCGTTTCCTCGCGCCGGAATTCATGGTTCGCCGCATTGACGCGCTTCGACCGACCATTCAGGGAGTCGTCGATCGACTCATCGATGACATGCTGGCCGGTCCAACACCGGCCGAACTCGTTCAGGCCTTCGCACTCCCCATTCCATCAATCATCATCGCGGCGTTGCTGGGTGTACCCGCTGACGACATGGAGTTCTTTCAGACGACGAGTGAACTGGCACTCTCAACGGTGCCCGGTGCCGGTCGAGCTCGTCACCTGATTAATGACTACGTCGCGAAGCTCATTGAACTGAAGCGAGAAGAACCGGCCGACGACCTGCTGAGCCTGCTGGCGCGACTTTGGGCAAATGGTCACCTCGAGCACGACGACGCCGTCAATCTCGGACATCTCATACTTGTCGGTGGTCACGAGACGACAGCCAACATGATCGCCGTCGGAGTTCTGGCGCTCCTTCAACACCCGGAACAGGTTGCCGTATTGCGCGACGCAACCGAAAAGGTGTTCGTGGAGAACGCCATCGAGGAATTGCTTCGTTATGGTCACATCGCGCATAACGGCGTGCGGCGCGTCGCTGTAGAGGACATGGAGGTCTCAGGTCAGACGATCAGAGAGGGTGACGGTCTCATTATCGCCGGCAACATCTGCGACCGAGACCCCGAGGCGTTCGAAGGCGATCCGGATGACCTTGACATCACGCGCCCTGCGCGTCACCATGTCGCTTTTGGGTACGGTATCCATCAGTGCCTCGGACAGCCGCTCGCGCGCGCAGAACTTCAAATCGCCATACCGACGCTCCTGCGACGGATTCCCGAACTCGCTCTCGCCGTACCTTTCGATCAGGTCGAATTCAAAGACGGCAACTACATCTTTGGTGTTCGCGCCCTTCCAGTGACGTGGTAACTGAACCATGAAGAAAGAGAGTCAGTGAAAGTCTCTATAAATCAAGACCGGTGTATTGGTTCGGGCCAGTGCGTCATGATCGCCTGTGAGGTCTTTGACCAAAACGAAGAAGGTCTTGTCGTGCTGCTCGACGAGGATCCACCCGAGACCGTGCGCAACCGGGTTCGACAGGCGGCCCAAAACTGCCCGACCCGAGTGATTTCCCTGACGGAGTAATTCGGCGATTGTGATATTCTAAGGACGATTCAAATCGGTGGTGATGCGACTGCGAAAAATGATTCAACGTTCGTTCGACAATCTTTAGACGAACGAAGACGTATAAAGCGCTGTTTGATAGGGGAGTTTATGGACGGTTCAAAGTATGAGGCGCTGAAGGTCGAAACTGCGGGACGGGTGACGACGATCACCTTCAATCGCCCCGAGGCACGCAACTCTGTGAATGAGCAGTTGCATCACGAACTCTCAGAGATTTGGACCGACGTTGATATCGACGCCGAGACCGACGTCATCGTGCTGCAAGGTTCAGGCGGTTCGTTCTGTGCGGGAGGTGACCTGAAGTATCTTTTGGGAAAAGTTGGTGATCCGGTACGGCTCATTTCCGGCAATCGGGGAAATCGCCGTATCACCGACACCATTCTCACCGTGGAAAAACCAATCATCGCGAAGGTCGACGGTCCGGCCATCGGACTGGGCTGCTCCCTCGCTCTCTTCTGTGATTTCGTGTACGCCACCGAGCGCTCGACCTTCGCGGACCCCCACGTGAAGGTAGGTCTGGTCGCGGGCGACGGCGGTGCGTTGCTCTGGCCACAGCTGATCGGGTACATGCGAGCGCGCCGCTATTTGCTCACCGGCGACGCACTAACGGCGAAGGAGGCGGCTGACATGGGTCTTATCACGCAGAGCGTGTCGGACGCGGCCGAGCTCGACGCCGTGGCGGATGCGATGGTGCAGCGGATGCTTACCGGCGCGAAGTTTGCCATCCAGTTCACCAAGGCGTCGATTAACGCGGGACTGCGACAGGCCGCCAGTGCAATCGTCGATCGTTCGGCCGCATTCGAGGCGATCTCGCAAGTCACTGCCGACTACAAGGGCGCCCTGGAATCCTTCGTGGCGAAGGAACAACCCGTCTTCGAAGGTCGATAGAGGCTCGGGCGAGTCCAGTTTTCATCGCTGCTCCAAAGGAGATTGATGTTCGTAGTCGAGTTACCCTTGAGTCATCTATGACCGACTACGAAACGCTGCTGGTCGACGTCTCGGAGTCTCGCGTGATGACGATCACGTTGAACCGACCAGAGAAGAAGAACGCGATTAATGCCCTCATGTGGGCAGAACTGCACGAGGTGTTCAGTGACCTTCGACATCGCGACGCGGCGCGCGTGGTCGTTATCACGGGTGCTGGTGATGGGTTCTGTTCCGGTGCTGATCTTACCGGTGGGGACCCCACGGAACGTCCGAATCCCTTCCGCTCAACGCGACGACTCACCGATATGGCGATGCTCCTCAACGGACTGCCCCAGCCGACGATTGCAAAAGTGAATGGTGTGGCCGCGGGTGCCGGGTGCAATATGGCGCTCGGCTGTGACCTCATCGTGGCCTCCGATCGAGCTCGGTTCTCAGAGATCTACATTCAACGCGGGTTGTCGCTGGACTTCGCGGGCTCGTGGCTGTTGCCTCGCTTGGTCGGTCTTCACAAGGCCAAAGAGTTGGCGTTCTTCGGCGACGTCATCGACGCCGCGGAGGCCGAGCGACTTGGGATCGTCAATCACGTGGTGGCGGTCGATGAACTTGATGGATTCGTCGAGGCGTGGGCACAGCGTCTCGCTGCGAGCGCACCCATTGCCCTCTCGCAGACGAAGCGGCTGTTGAATCTGTCCGTGGGCCCGTCCCTGCACGACGCGCTCGTGGCTGAAGGCGCGGCGGCGTCAATTAACCACGGCACGGACGACACGAAAGAGGCGCTCGCCGCGTTCCGCGAAAAGCGCCCTGCGTCGTTCACCGGACAATGAGGTCGCTCGGCCGTGTTTGGACTGGCGGCAGTCGGCGATGACTGAAGAGAAGATCGAAGACGCGGTCTCGGCGGTACTCCACGATGACGGCGTCGCGGTCGTTACGAGAAATGCTCCGCCAAATAATTTCTTAGACGTACCCACGCTCAGTTTGCTCGCGGACAAACTTGAGGAACTCGATCGCAACGCGACGTGTCGGGTGACGGTAATTCGCGCCGAAGGCAAACACTTCTGCGCGGGCGCCAATCTCGCGAGTCCGCGCCCAGAGGTTTCTAAGGACCGCGGCGCCGGAGTAGGACCCGACATTGGTGAACTCTACCGCGAGGCCCTGCGAATCTTTCGCCTCAATAAACCTCTCGTAGCGGCGACGCAGGGCTCGTCGATCGGCGGAGGTCTTGGGCTCGCACTTGCGTGTGACTTTCGAGTGGCGACCCCCGAGAGCAGATTCAGTGCCAATTTCGCGTTGCTCGGATTCCACCAGGGTTTCGGCATCACCGAAACGCTGCCCGCGATAGTCGGTCAGCAGCGAGCGTGGGAAATGCTCTTCACGGCGCGGCGCCTTACTGGAAGCGTCGCGCATTCGATTGGCCTTTGCGACCGTTTGGTGGGCGCGGACGAACTCGACGAGCGAGCCTACGAATTTGCATTGGAACTCGCGTCAGCAGCGCCACGGGCCGTCGAGGCCATCCGCGCCACGATGCGGGGCGATATTGCCGATCGTGTTGAACGCGCGCTCGTGCGCGAAGCACGAGAACAAGGAAAACTTGCGCGAACCGCCGATTTCAAAGAGGGAATCAAAGCGACGGCCGAGCGGCGACCACCGAAGTTCACTGGTTCATGACGTGCGACAGGATGGCGCAGAAGTGATGCCCGAGACGCCCGATCCGATTGAGGATCCCACCGTTCGCGGACCGCTCGACGGCATACGCGTTCTCGAGCTCGCGACCGTCGTGATGGGACCGTACGCGAGCCAGTTGTTGGGGGACCTCGGGGCCGAGGTCATCAAAGTCGAGGGCGGATCACTGGACAGCAGTCGCGTCATGGGCGGTGGACCCATTCGCGAACTCTCTGGTATCGCGCTGAATCTGCACCGCAACAAGCGTTCGCTGTCGCTGGACGTGAAGACGCCGGAAGGGAATGCGATCTTTCGCCAACTGCTCTCCGAGAGCGACGTACTGGTGACCAACCTCCGTTCCGGTCCACTGGCGCGTTTGGGCCTGAACTATTCCGAAATCGGTCCGACGATGCCTCGGCTCGTCTACTGCCAGTCGCAAGGATTCGCGGTCGGTTCAACCGACGAAGCGCGTCCGGCGTACGACGACATCATTCAGGCCCTTGCGGCGTTGCCGTGGCTCAACCAACAAGTGCTCGGCCAGATGGCGTTCTTTCCTTCCATCATCGGGGACAAGGTCGCTGGACTCACGATCGCGTACGCGATTCTCGCTGCGCTGGTTCACCGAGAACGAACGGGAGAGGGCCAGTTCGTCGAGGTGCCGATGTTCGACGCGGTCCTGTCATTCACACTCGTTGAACACCTGAGTCGGGCGACGGTGCCCGGTGGACCAGCCGGCTACAGCCGGATCATGACGGCCCATCGTGGTCCGCACCGGACAGCGGACGGCTACATATCGATGATGCCCTACACCGATGAACACTGGAATTCACTGTTCGGGGCAGTAAACCGCATGGACATAATGGAACGACCGTGGTTTGCGGATCATCGCAACCGATTGCTCGAGGCCGACCATGTCTATAAAGACCTTGCCGAAGTAATCGTTGAGCGAACGACTGCAGAGTGGCTCGAGCTCTGCGAGCTCCACTCCATACCCGCGAGCCCGGTCCCTTCTTTGGACGATGTGGTCAATGATCCGGCGCAGCATCGAGGAGTACTCAGCGATGCCGTGCATCCCGTTGTCGGTGCCTACCGCCAGATCAATTCTCCGGTGAAGATGTCGGCGACGCCTCCGTCGGTGCGACGACACGCACCGCTCGTCGCTGAGCACACCACGGAGATTCTCGGTGAACTTGGCTACTCCGAGGTCGACGTGGCGAGGCTCGTCGAAGAAGGCGTCGTGCGCTTGCCGCGTCAACGTGATACCCACTAAGTCCCGACGCGACCGCGATCGTTCAACTGTTGCGCAGGATGTCGCGAAATGGCATATCGCTGTCGACTGAGGGCTCGCGCGGTAGCCCCAGCGCCTTCTCACCGAGGATGTTCTTCTGGATCTCGTCGGTGCCACCGGCGATCGACTGGGCCGGGACAGAAGTCAGGATCTCGGCGATTAGACCGTTGCGCGGTCCATCGGACCCGCTCAGCATTGCCGATGACCCTGACATCATCAGATGCACCTTGGACGCCTGACGAGCGGTGATGCTCGTTGCGAGTTTGCCGACGGAACCCTCTGGTCCGGGCGTCTTACCGAGCGTACGAGCTGCCTGCGCCCGCTCCGCCGTCCAAATGCTGACGCGCTGCAGAGAAATCAGTTTCGCGATCTCTTGGCGAACGTTGGCGAGATGTGCGGTCTTCGTCTCGTAGGCCCGCTCGATGACGAGGTCAACGCGTCCGGCTCGTTGGGGGTACCACTTGTACGTTGAGAAGTAATCATCGGCTTCCTTTCGAGCTTCGTCAACGGCGCGCCCCGCGGAGTGACCGGCCTTGGGTTGGCGCATTACACCGAATCTTCGTTCGAAGGCCAGTGTGGTCACGGCCACGCGCCAACCATCTCCCACGTCGCCGACCACGTACTCACGCGGAATCCGCGCGTCAGAGAGGAACACCTCGTTGAATGATGAGTACTCATTCATTTGACGAAGTGGTCGCACTGACACACCGCTTTGGTGCATGGGCAGCACAAAGTAGGTCAAACCCTTATGCTTCGGTACGTCCCAATTGGTACGGGCGACCAGCATTCCCATATCGGCGTGGTGCGCGCTGGTGTTCCAGACCTTTTGGCCGTTGACGACCCACTCGTCGCCGTCGAGTGTGGCGCGTGTGACCAGTCCGGCCAAGTCCGAGCCCGCGTCGGGTTCACTGAAGAGCTGGCACCATGTCTCTTCGCCGGTGAGGATCGGCCCCAGAAAACGCTCGCGAATGTCGTCCGGTCCATGGGCGAGAATGGTCGGAGCGGCGAGCGTCATGCCACTGCCGACCGACGCGCCTACTGCTCCGGCACTTTGAAGTTCCTGGCGAACGATGCCATCGGCCCAAGAGGGGAGGTCGAGTCCGTGCCAGCGACGCGGCCAGGTGGGCGCCGCCCATCCCGCGTCGACAAGGAGCCGCCGCCATTCGAGGAGCGACGACGTCGGATCCCAATTCGCTGCGATCCACGCTCGAACGCTCGCCCGCACGGATTCTGGAGTGGTCCCGGTCCCAACTTCTGTCTCGTCCGCGGTCACACGGATATTTTAATTCATTTTCAACAATCACTTCGTGAGGCACTCATCAAAGTCGCGCACGCACGACCAACCGGAACTCGATAGAGTTATAATTCCTAATGGTCATTAGAATTCATCGAAGGCAAAGGGGGAATCGATGTCGCCTCACGTTCAAGAACCTCCGCGATCCTCCGAGCAGCCATGAGCTCCTTCGAATTCTTTACGAGCACCGCACCACTTCCGGGCAGGTCTGCGAAAGAGGCCCGACGGGCTGAAAGTGATGGATGGACGGGCCTCACCTTTACTGACTCGCAGAGTCTCGGGGGCGATCCCTACGTGGCGATGACGGCGGCCGCGCACGCCACGACCACTCTTCGAGTCGCCACGGGCGTCACCAACCCTCTCACTCGACACGCCGCTGTCACGGCGACTGCCGCGACGAGTGTCGACATCGAATCGGGAGGACGAGTCGACCTCGGAATCGGACGAGGTGACTCGTCGCTCGCGCACATCGGGCTGGTTCCTGCGCCCGTTGATTGGTTCATCACGTATCTCCAAATGCTGCGAAGATATCTACGGGGCGAATCGGTGTCAATCGAAGTCGCCCGCGGCGCGGCCACCAACGTGCTGGGCGAGACCTTGCCACTGCACGACGCACCGAGCGACAGCCGTCTTCGTTGGATAGGCGCCAACTACAAAGACCACACACCCGTCCCCGTGTTCGTTGTCGCCTCGGGGCCTCGAGTGATAAAGATCGGCGCCGAACTTGCTGACCGCGTCTTGTTGGCCGTTGGAGCACAGCCCGAACGGGTGCGTTGGGGAGTCGAGCTGGCCCGATCCGTGAATCCCACTGCCTCGATTGGCATGTACGTCAATGTGGTGGTCGACGAGGACATCAATCGTGGCGTCGCGCTTGCCGCGGGTGGCGTCACGTCGTTCGCACGCTTTTCTGTGATGCATGGTCGAGTGAATGGACCCGTGTCCGAAGCCGATCGATCCACACTCGAAGCACTTCCCGGTGAGTATCAGATGAGCAGGCATTTCCAGTCCGTCAACAAAGCCGTGCAGCGTGGCGAAGACCTCGCCGAATCGTTTGCCATCGTCGGGCCCGCGACGTATTGCGTGGAGCGACTCCTCGAGCTCGGCCAACTCGGGATTGATCGATTTCACATCGTCGGTCCGACCCGTGATGCCGATCGCGAGGCATCAAAAGCCGCCGCGCGGGCCTTCACGCATGAAGTTCTGCCCGTCCTTTCGAAGTCACGATGACCTACCTCGACGAACTGAGGGAGTGGTTGGAGGACTCGTGGGATCCGGAGCTGACGCTGCGCACGTGGTGGGCAAAGCTCGCCGACGATGGCTGGTCCCAACCGCATTGGCCAAATGAGTGGGGTGGACGCGGTCTCAGTCTGAGCGACGCGACTGTGGTGGCTCGTACCATTCGAGAGTTCGGCGCCGTCGCCGGCCCACCGAGTATCGCCACTCGTCTCGCCGGCCCCACCTTGCTCATTCACGGCACTGACGACCAAAAAGCGCGACACTTGCGCGGCATCGCTGACGGCACGGACGCCTACTGTCAACTGTTCAGTGAGCCGAACGCCGGATCTGACTTGGCCGGTCTGCAATGCAAGGCCGAACCCGACGGCGACGATTGGGTGGTCAACGGACAGAAGGTCTGGACGTCGCACGGACAAATCGCGAGTCGCGGACTGCTCCTAGCGCGAACGAACCTCGATGTACCCAAGCACGCCGGGATTTCTTACTTCATCCTTCGCATGGATCAGCCGGGCGTTGAGTTCCGCCCGCTGCGCGAGATGACAGGACGATCATTCTTCAATGAGGTTTTTCTCACGAACGCACGCGTGAGCAGCGCCGACCTCGTTGGCGGCGTGGACAACGGTTGGACCGTGGCGAACACGACTCTGGGAGTGGAACGTGCGATCTCAGGTGGCGCTGAACTATCTTCGACGGTCGTTGCTGGAGAAGTGACCGGAAATCTCGACCGCGCCGTCGGCACGTTCGTCTCGGGCGTAACGTCGAGTGCGCCGGCTAAGGAGTCGTCTTCGAAGCGTCTTATGCGCGTCGTTCGGCGGAATGGTCGTTCCGACGAACCGTTGATTCGCGATGGACTGGCGGCGTTGTATTCGTTGGAGCGACTCATCGCTCTCAATACCCAGCGAGATCGCGACTTCCAATCGAGTGGGCGAGAATTCCCAGGCCAACCGAATCTTGCCAAGATTGCTGAGAACCAAGCGGTGCGTCTCGCTCGTGACCTCAC
>Ga0075017_100002589_pt1 | contig 11344 bp, 8 predicted proteins | sample AleBraG_ABR_2012_FD_71475 | JGI IMG/M metagenome (GOLD analysis project Ga0075017, IMG submission 71475) | Freshwater sediment microbial communities in response to fracking from Pennsylvania, USA - Alex Branch Run_MetaG_ABR_2012 | ecosystem: Environmental > Aquatic > Freshwater > Creek >...
CTGCGGTTCGTACGTGCGCGCCGGCACCCAGGAACCGACGGCGGCGTCGAGTGACAGTCCTGGCTGCATGCTCATTCGTGCCAGTGCGGCGGCGCCTAGCGCCGTGGCGTGGGCGGACGGGTAGACATCGACCGGAACTTGCAGTAGATCGGCTTGCGCCTGCATCAATGCCGTTGACTGCGTGAGTCCACCATCGACACGTAATCGCTGCACGGGTACGCCGGTGTCCGACGCGACAAGCGCCACGAGTTCAGCGACGTTGGCTGCAACACCTTCAAGTACCGCGCGAACGATCTCGCCGCGTCCAGTGGCTAATCGCATCCCAACGAATGCGGCCGTCGCGTCCGATCGCCACCAGGGCGCAGCAAGGCCCGCCAGTGCAGGAACAAACTGCACTCCGCCACTCGATTCCGCAACGACCGCATCAAGTTCGTGTGCGTCCGCGATAAGGCCGAGGTCTTGCATCCAACGAATCGCGGACGCCGCTGTATACACCTGCCCATCCACGCAATACGCCGCTTCACCGCGCACCGACCAAGCGACCGACGTCGTGAGTCCGGATGCCGATCGCGCCGCTCTCGGACCGATGTTGGCTAACAAGAAGGCACCCGTACCGTATGTGCACTTGGCGTCGCCTGCCAGCAGACACGATTCAGCCAGTAGCGCCGCCTGCTGGTCGACGATCACGCCAGCAACTGGGACGGAACCCCCAAACGCAGTAGTCGTACCGACTACCTCGTCGTTGTTGACGATGCGAGGCACTTCTTCGTTTGCTAGGTCGAACAGTTCAAGCAAGTCAGAACTCCACTGGCCGGAATCGATGTCCAGCACCAGCGATCTGGAAGCTGTTGTCACGTCCGTGACGAATTGGCCAGTGAGTTGATGCAGCAGCCAGGTGTCGCTCGTCGTGACGACACCGTCGCTCGTGCGGTTCCGGCGCAACCACGTCATCTTCGGCGCTGAGAAGTACGGGTCAAGAACGAGTCCGCTGCGTTGCGCGATGAACGCGGCGTACGGCTCGAGCTCTGCACATATCGACGCGGCCCGCCCGTCCTGCCACACCAGCGCTGGCGTGAGAGGTTGGCCAGTAGTGCGGTCCCATGCGAGTACGGTTTCGCCCTGGTTGGCCAGTCCCACGGCATCGATCGGTCTGCCGGCTTGTGACACTGCAGCTCGTCCGGCGGCAATGACCGATGCGAGTAGGTCGGTCGCGTCGACTTCGACCCCACCGTCGTCGAGATAGCTCGGTCGGACGGCGACTTCGCTGACGGCGACGATGCCGTCATCGTCTACAACGAGCGCCTTCGTCCCCGACGTCCCTTGGTCGATCGACAGGACAGCCATGGTGGAGTGAAACTCCTTCGAATCGCCGCGTCCCCGTCTCGTGAGATTAGCGGTCAGACCCCGCCGACACGCGGTCCGCGTCGATGGCACGGCTTGACGTATGCCGCACACTGCTAGCAGGACTTCCGGGTTTAGCTAGGTGGGGCACATGACATTGCGGACGCGAGTCGTCGCAGCATCGGCAGCAGTCGTAGTTGCGAGCCTGTCCCTCACAATGGCGCCGAGCGAGGCGCAACAGCCTCGCGGTGCCGTCGGTGTTCCGCTGCCTACGGTCGCCATCATCAAGGGCAAGACACCGAATGCCACTGCCGTCCAAACGAACATCGGAAAGCTCGGGTACGTCGAGCGCGAATATGCGGTGACGATCACGAATCCGGCGACGTATGCCTACACCGACTCGACAACGCACGTCACCGCCACACCGCTTTCCGATCCTCCCGGAACCTACAAGAGCCGTATCTTCGTTCGACTGCCCACGAATCCGCAGAAGTTCAACGGACGTGTGATCGTTGAAATGCTCAACACCACGGCATACGCGGACATGGACATTGTCTGGATGCAGTCACACGAGTACTTGATGAACCAGGGCTACGCGTACGTCGGCGTCACCGTCCAACAAACTGGACTGGCGCCGCTCAGCACATTCGTCCGCGATCCGAACCGGTATGCAGGGCTGGCCCTGAACCTACTGACACCAGCCGCAAAAGCAGACCTCGCCAAGTACAACTTGAACGCGAATCGGGACCCATCCGTCGCGTGGGATCTCGTGAGCCAGGTTGGTCAATTGTTCAAAACCAATGGCCCGACGAGCCCATTGCATGGTTACACCATCAAGCACGTCTACCTCACGGGCCAATCGCAGATGGCCGGCTACATGGTCACGTACATCAACGCGATTCATCCGATCGCGCATGTGTACGACGGCTTCTTTGTCGTGTCGGGTGGCCCCTATGCGAAGTCGCTGGGCTATGACCCGAACAACACTTTTGCGCCGTCACCTGCGCAGGTGACAATCAACGGTGGCGGTACGCCGGTGATACTCGTTCAGACTGAGACGGACGTTCACGCGAAGAGTGCATCGCGGCGACCAGATTCGAATACCAGTACCGACCGCTTCCGGCTTTGGGAGTACCCGGGGGCTGCGCATCTTGATGGTTGGACGAAACGACAAATCATTTACGGACTGGCGCGCGATTACGGCGCGCAGATTCCGCTGAACTGTGGCTGGAACAAGACGCGGACGATCACTGAGTTCCCCATGCGTTACGGAATCGACGCAGCCATCGCCGCGCTGAACACCTGGGTGACGCGTGGAGTAGCACCGCCAAGTGGACCGCGAATCGCCACAACCGCAGCCGGCACGATCGTCCGCGACTCGCACCGCAACGCGACCGGCGGGGTGCGGTTGCCCAACGTCCAAGTTCCAGTGGCATCGTTCACGCCGTCGTCACCAGGAACGTTGTTCTGCGGGTTAGCCGGTTCCGAGACGCCTTTCACCAAGGCAACATTGAAGAAGTTGTACCCAACGCGTGCTGCATACGCGGCGAAGGTGAAAGCGGTGGCATTGACCGACGTCAAGCGCGGCTTCCTTACCCCCTTCGACGCTAATCAAATGATCGCTGCGGCGAAGCGCGCACGGCTTGACGGCACCGACCGTTGAGTTGTGGCGTACGGCGCGGCGCGCAACAGCCTGCGTTCGGCCGATTGACACCCGGCACAACGAGACGGAACCTCAAACTATGACTAGACGAGTACGGGTGTTTGTGGCTGGCGCTGCGGTGGTTTGCATCGCCCTGTTTGCGAGCCCGGTCGCCGCCACAACGACGCCCTCGCCGCGCGCACTGCCAGGCTCACGATGCACGGTATTTCCGGCCAACAACTATTGGCACGCGGACGTCTCACGGTTGCCCGTCAATCGCATGTCAGCAACGTGGTTGAACAGCATCGGTGCGGGCCCTGGGTCGACGATGCATATCCACCCAGACTTTGGCTCGTCGGGAGATCGCAAAAATCCGTACGGCATCCCGTACGCCGTTGAAAGCGGCAAAGCAAAAGTCCGTGTCACCTTCGACTACGCGGACGAATCAGACAAGGGTCCCTACCCGATGTGGCCGACGATGCCCGTGGAAGGTGGACTAGGAAGTGGCGGAGACATGCATGCGCTTGTCGTCGACGCCAAGACGTGCACGCTGTACGAGGTCTACAACACGAGATACGACGCGCGTCGCAAAGTCTGGAGCGCTGGTTCCGGGGCTATCTGGAAACTGACCTCAAACGCGTTGCGACCCAACACCTGGACGAGTGCGGATGCAGCCGGTTTGCCGATCCTGCCGGGGCTGCTTCGTTGGGACGAAGTCAAGGCTGGCCATGTCGATCATGCGATTCGCTTCACGGTGCCGCAAACCTTCGGTACGCCGATCTGGCCGGCTCGCCACCGCGCCGATACCGGCAGCGGACCGCAGTATCCACCGATGGGTGCGCGGTTCCGGCTCAAGGCAAACTTCCCCATCTCGTCGTACGGACCGCAAACCCAAACAGTTCTCAAGGCGATGAAGAAGTACGGACTTGTCCTTGCCGACAATGGCAGCGCCTTCTTCTTTCAGGGAGCGGCATCAAACAGTTGGCCGGATCAACTCATTGCTGACCTCAAGTCCATCCCGGCCAACGCATTTGAGGCGGTCGACACTTTGCCCATGCGGGTGAGCGCCAATAGCGCGCAGGTGAAGGCAGCTTACGTCCGCTGAATTATCGCGTACCTTGTCCACATCGGTGGGGCAACAGACGAATCCCCCGCGCCCGAGAAGGGTGCGGGGGATTCGTATTCCTCCAGAGGGGCGGAGGCGATCGTTCGGTTGCCGGGGACTACGCCAACACCGAGCGATACGTGCGGGTTAGTTGGCTGGAACTGTGGTGTCCAACGAACTCTTGTCGACCGCGATGACCGTCCACGTCGACTTGTCACTGCCGGTGAGTTGATAAGTCGGGATGAGAACAACTGACCCATTGGGTTCGTAGTACTGCGCCAACCCGAGGTCAGCCTTGACGATGGTCACGTCCGTCACCGGCCAACTGAAGGCGCTGCCAGCGGACGGCGTGGGCGGCAACGTCGGGGTCGGCGTTGGCGACGGTACCGGAGCGTTGGACGCCGTAACACTCGACGACGAGTTAGCCGAACCGACGCTCGCCACAGCGCTCTTCATCATCGGCGCACCAGCAGGCGCGACCGAGTTAACGCCAGCACCCGCAGCAAACATTCGCGGTCCGCCAAAACCTGCGCCGAACGCTGGATCGTTAAGTCGCGCCACCGCATCTTGCGGGCTCACGACGTTGTACGAGCCGAGTGACGTCAGCGGTGCGGCGTAGCCGTAGAAGTTACTGAGTTTGTTTCCACCTGCGTAAGTGAACGAGTCGCTAAGTCCAGTGAGTTGACCGTCGACGACTTGGTTCGCGGTCACGTTGATGACAGATGCACCCACGTCCGTGGGAACGTCAGCGGTCCACTGGTAGTCGCTTGGGTTGAGCCCCATAGTCGTGACGATGTCTTTCGCCGCCGAAATCGCGTCCGCCGTACTTCCGAGCGGGGCCGAGTCAGCCGACGAGCACGACGGCGCCGGAACCGGCGTCGCTGGGGCGCCACCGGACGAACCGGACGCGGCCGGCGCCGGAGCCGAACTTGCTGTCGCCGGGCAGCTGTACGGATCGACCGCCGGGTTGTAGTAGTTAACACTCACAGTGCCGTCAATGTTGACGCTGACGTTCGCGCCAGAACCGTCCGTTGGCCCGGCGGTCCACGAGCCGTTGTTGTTTGTTGCGGCGTCCGTGATGCCTAGCGCTTTGGCCAAAGTGTTAGCGAGCTTCTCTGGGTCAACGCTCGCCGCGTCGAAGGCGTAAGCCGTTGACGCACTAGCCGACGACGATAACGACGGGTCCGCGGAAAAGACCGTGTGCCCGCCACCCCAGTACGGCATCATCATCGCGCCTGACATCTTGCTCGAGTTGGGCGCCAGCGCCGCACTGTTTGCTGTCGCACCGCGCGCTGACGAACTATTGGTGAGCGAGAACGCCGGCTTGAGCGAATGCGAACCCGCGGCAACGGCGGTGCCGATGGCAAAGGCGCCGCCCCCAACTAGCGCGACTCCGGCGGTAACGCCAGCGGCGGCAATAAACCAACCGTTGCGCCGACGTCGACGGGCAACAAGAGGGTCGGACGTCTGTGTCGTCTTGGCGTCTGCGGCAACTGGTTCAGTGCCAGAGGTCTCGTCGCTCATGTTGGCCTCCTAGTCGTTCCCCGTTGCTTGCCTTCACTACGTATGTGTGCGAGGCCACGAAGTCCTTGCAGTACTTGGCCAGAACTGTGGTCACCGAATGTGACGAAATGCGGTTTGCCGTCCGAATCTCCACGAAAGCGCCGAATCCCTCGCAACAGTGGTCGTGCGAGGGATTCGGCGTACCCCCGGAGAATGGGCGGAGGCCGTCTCATGCGAGCCGAGTGTTGAGTGCGCGGGGCACAACAACGCCAAGCGTTAGGGCGAGTACTGCTTGAGCGCTGCAGCGTCGAGTGCGAGGACTGCATACGTCGCAGAATCGGACCCCGTCAGCGCATACGTGGGAAGCAAGACAGTGGCGCCACTCGCTTGCTGATACTGCGCCAACCCGAGGTCCGCCTTAACGATCGTCACGGTTGTGACTGGCCACGAGAACAGCGCGCCCGCTGATGGCGTGGTCGGTATCGAGGGGGCGGCGGACGGACTAGTCGTTGACGGTGTCGTCGGAGGAATCGCGGTGCTTGAGCTGCCTAGGGCAGCTCCGAAAGCCGCGCCTGCCATTGGCACGACTGGGCCGCCAAAGTTCGTCGATCCGAACAACGGATCGTTGAGTCGAGCGACTGCGTCCTTAGGACTGACAACCGCGTACGAGCCGAGAGATACGGTCGGAGCGAGACTTCCTGAGGCGTCGCTTATCGCGTTGTCAGCACCAACCGTGAACGACCATGCAGCGTCCGTCGATTGACCAGACAGTTTGAGGCTGGCCGTCACACTGACCGAACCGCTCGAAGTTTGTGCTGACCATTCATATGTCGCTGGATCGACACCAACGTCGGTCATGACCTTCTTGCTGACCGACAAGGCGTCCGTCGTTGTCGGCGTCGCACCTGTTGGAGTGGCACACGATGGCTGCGGGACAGGCGTCGACTGCACTGCAACTGGCGGAACAGGCGCGCCCGGGCTGCCAGATGACGCATTACCGGATTTCGTGACACCCGCAACGACGCAAGCACCGCTAGCAGCCTCGTTGAAGTAGCGGAATGACAAAGTCGAATCGACCCCGACATACAAGGCGTTAGTGGCAGTGCCTGCGACGTACTGCGATCCATCGCTGCTCAACGCAGCGTTAGCGGGCAACCCGAACGCCGTAGCCAGGTCATTCGTTTTGGCTAGGACATCAACGCTTGCGGGAGCGAAGGCATAAGCCTCTGCCGTGCTCGCGTTCGTCGACAACGACGCTGCCGCGGCGAAAATCGTGTGCGATGAAAGCAGACCTGGGGCGGTTGCGACCAACCCGTTGTTCAACTTCCCTGCGTATCGACTATTAGTCGGACCGCTGGCTGTCCAGTTGTGGCTCGGGGTCACGGGCCTAGCCGCAGAGTTCGACACCATCGGGTTGTAGCCGTCAACCATCGTTTTGCTCAGGGACGTCGAGGAACTCTGACCACTCGCGACATTGCCCAGCGCGAAGCCGCCGGAGCCGACGATGATGGCGCCAGCCGCAATGGCGGCAGCACCGACGTACCAACGGGTGCGTCCGGCACGACGCGTCGCCAACTCGTCAACGGGAGTCGCAGCAATGCGTCCGTCGACCGCGGCCCGCAACCGGACGAGGTCAGGGGTGGCGTCGCCCGCAGGGTCGGCCCCGCGAAGTCGGTCGAAGGCAGGGTCCGGCAACGAGACGTCGAAACCGTCATCGTTCACGTTGACCTCCGATAGGTGCACGGCAAAGCCGTCGCTTCATCGAGTATGTGTGGGATGTGGGGAGGTTCTTGCACGGCTACCGGCCCGACTCTGTGAGGTCGGCAACACCCCAAGCCAGCGGACGAGTTGGTCACGGACCCGCCTCCCCGCCCCAGGCAGACCGGAGACGAGCACGGGCCCGCGACAGAGCAGCGTCGGCACCTCCGCGCGATATGCCCAGAACGACGGCAAGGGCGTCTCCGTCCAAGCCTTCCCAAGCGTGCAGCAACAGAATGCGTCGGTCGCGCGGCGATAGTTGGGCGAGCACACTTCGGAGTTGGTCATCGTTGACCGCAAGGTCAGCAGGATCGTCATCGCCACTTGTGTCGTCTGGCACGTCAGCCACAGGCTCGGGACGATTCTTGCGGCGGTGGTTGGCTAAGTGGTAGCCCGCTGTTTGATACAGCCAAGGCAGTTCCGCGCCTGCCGGAATGACATCACGTCGCCGCCAGGCGGTCGCAAAGACGTCGGCCGTGAGGTCGTCCGCGTCATCGAGCGGAGCGCGTCGGACGAAGAATCGGTAGACGGCCGTCGTGTGGGACCGGAAGAGTGCGTCGAACCAGACCTCGTCGCGTTTTTCGCTGGAATCGTCCGGTGCAACCTCGTCCATGGCAACGGCAGGCACACGTCCGACATCAGCCACCTGGTCGTGTTCGGACACAGTGCCTGATTCGGACACAGTGTCTTTGTCAGACACAGCGCCTCCATCGCCCCTCAACAAGCCCCTCTACAGCAACTGTGTCGCAGTGAGGGAACTTCTTGCGTCATTGCGGGCACATTGCCCCGAAATTGGCGCGATTCGGAGGAGGCAGGAAAGTTAGGCAGTGCAGTGCTGAACGGCCGGCATGACGAGCCGATCGACAAGTTGTTCGGGTAGGTCGCCGACCGGCTCACCCAAGAAGACGATGCGATACATCATCGTGGCCTTCACGGCTTCCCAGACGAGCGCGGTATCAACACCGTCTGCGACTTCACCGCGATCGCGGGCCCGAGCAAAGGACGGCTCGATGAGTTCGTTAAGGGCCAGCAAAAACTGGGTGCGCATGAGGCGGGCCAAGTCGGGGTTGTGCCGCATTTCGGCGCCGAGTTCGACCAGCGTCGAGCCCATGTTTGTCATGTGTTGCGCCATCTTCGTGGCGCAGTGGACGAGGTCGTCGCGCAGATTACCGGAGTCGGTGGGCTGCCAGCCAGCACGCGTCTGGCGGGTGAACGCGGCCAGGATGAGGCCTTCGCGGCTGCCGAAGCGTCGATAGAGCGTCGCCTTGCTGGCATGAGCCCGTTCGGCGATGTCGGCCACACTCATACGAGCCAAACCCTCTTCGCACATGCAGGCCACTACAGCGTCCAGGATCTCTTCGTCGCGCGCCGTGAAATCGTGATCCCACACACATCCGCCGGACGCGGCGATCGAGTCACTGACCGTTGTCACGGTCGTGTCCACGCTCGTCATGAGGTCCTCCCGTCCGAACCTTTTGTTGCAGTGACAACTTTCGGCTTGCCGATATCGTCAGAGTACCGTACGGTACCGTTCAGTACCAGTTGGTACCCGATCGACCACTCACTTTAATGCCTGCCGTAGGAGTCACCGTGACTGATCCGACCAACGCGACCGTCGTCGGTACCGACGTCGCCCCACCCGATCCCAAGCGGTGGTTCGCTCTGGGTGTCATCGCCCTTGCCCAACTCATGGTCGTCCTCGACGCCTCGATTGTGAATATTGCGTTGCCGCACGCGCAGCACGCCCTGCACATCAACGACGCCAACCGGCAGTGGGTCGTTACGGCCTACACCCTGGCGTTCGGTGGTCTGCTACTGCTCGGCGGACGAATCGCGGACTACTGGGGTCGCAAGCGCTCGTTCATGGTCGGCCTGATCGGTTTCGCGACAGCGTCGGCTCTCGGTGGTCTGGCGCAGACCCAGTGGCAGTTGTTCGGTGCCCGCGCCCTGCAAGGTGCGTTCGCTGCTCTGCTCGCGCCGGCGGCCTTGTCACTCATCACGACAACGTTCACGCAGTCGAAGGAGCGCGCCAAAGCATTCGGTGTGTATGGCGCGATCGCCGGTGGCGGTGCGGCCATCGGTCTTATCCTCGGCGGGGTCCTGACGCAGTACTTCTCATGGCGCTGGACTCTCGGCGTCAACGTTCCGATCGCCATCATCGCTTTCGTTCTCGCGATCTTCGCGGTCAAGGAAAGCAAGGTCACGGGCAACACGAAGTACGACATCCCCGGCGCCATCGCCGCTACGGGCGGACTTGTGACGCTGGTCTACGCCATCACGAAGGCTGGCGAAATTGGTTGGGGCAAGTCGACGACGTTGTGGTTGTTCGGCCTCGCGATCGTCTTCCTCATCGCCTTCATCATTATCGAGCGCCGCTCTTCGCACCCGTTGCTTCCGCTCCAGGTCATCCTCGACCGCAACCGAGGTGGCTCGTTCCTGGCCAACTTCCTCACCGGCATGGGCCTGTTCGGAATGTTCCTCTTCTTGACGTACTACTTCCAGGGCGTCCTGGGCTACTCGGCACTCAAGAGTGGCTTCGCATTCTTGCCGTTCTCGATCGGCATCATCCTGAGCGCTGGCATCGCTGCTCAATTGCTGCCGCGCTTTGGGCCACGCATCCCGGCTGCCATCGGCTTGGTGGCGGCGACGCTCGGCATGCTGTGGTTGACCCGACTCACACCCACGAGCAGCTATACGACAGCAGTGCTGCCGTCGCTGATCGTGATGAGTTTTGGCCTTGCGTTGGTGTTTGTTCCGTTGGCGTCGACGGCGTTGTTCGGCGTTGAGCCGCACGATGCCGGTGTCGCTTCCGCTGTGCTCAACACGACACAGCAAATTGGTGGCTCACTCGGAACAGCCTTGCTCAATAGCATTGCCGCAACGGCGACCGTGCACTTCGTTCTCACGCACGGACCCTCTTCGCTGCGTGACGGAACTGCCGCAGTCCACGGCTTCACGACTTCGTTCATGGTTGCCGCGGGCATCTTGGCGACGGCTGGTATCGTCGTGGCCGTCTTTATCAACGCAGACAAGAACTCCATCAAGGCCAACGACGACGTTCCGGTTCACGTTGGCTAACACGACTCGGTTCAACGGTGAGGGTCCGCAGCATGGCTGCGGACCCTCACTTTATTTGGGCTCGGGTTAGTTGCCACCCGCTGCAACACTGGTGACGCCGAGAAGTGCTCGAACGGACGGAGCTGGGGCGTGACGTGGGACGAACTAGAAGCACTCGCCGAGCAACTTCCAGACGACGCTGCCTATGACCCGGAAGCGCGGTCGTGGTCCCGGAGCGGATCCTGGTTCGCGCGCGAACGTCCGCTCAGCAAGAAGGACCTGAGTCGACTTGGCTCGCGTGCTCCCGATTCGGAAGTGGTCGCGGTACGGGTTCGCGACTTAGCCACCAAGGCGACTTGGGTGGCCAGCGAGCCGCGGACCTGTTTCACCACACCGCATTTTGAGGGCTATCCGATTGTTCTCGTCGACCTCGAGCAGGCCGATCCGTTCGTCGTTGAAGAACTGCTCCTCGACGGCTACGACGTGGCCCCGACCAAACTTCGCAAGCAGTAACGCAGCGCTAGTGGCAGGCAGTCGTGCCGCTGTCGCTGAACGGCGCCGCCCCGGTCGTCCGGGCCTGGACGAACTTCCACGAGTACGAGGTCGGAGCCAACGTCAGGAACAGCACCCCGAAGACTCCGTGGTTTGGGTTAGTCGCCTTAACCTCGACGGCCTTGCGTGTCTGCGCCGGGATGTTAGAACCCCAGGGATAGTTGCTCTCGCCACCGGTTCCGACAACGAACTCGCGCATGCCGTGAACCCGATCGACGGTTGGCGGCTGCACTGAGCCTGCTGACAAGCTGTAATGCGCAAGGCCAAGTGGCGCATAGCGCTGATAGTTGTGATCGTGACCGGTCAGCACGACATCGACGCCCGCACGCTCGAGTGCATTCCACACCGGTGCGATCGGAACGTATGTTGGGTGCAACCCAATGGAC
>Ga0075017_100002591_pt1 | contig 11341 bp, 13 predicted proteins | sample AleBraG_ABR_2012_FD_71475 | JGI IMG/M metagenome (GOLD analysis project Ga0075017, IMG submission 71475) | Freshwater sediment microbial communities in response to fracking from Pennsylvania, USA - Alex Branch Run_MetaG_ABR_2012 | ecosystem: Environmental > Aquatic > Freshwater > Creek >...
CCGTCACGCTCTTGCCGTTCCTCAGTGGTAGCACTCCTGTCGACACCGACAGCCTGTCGAGGAGCACGAACAACAAGTTGGGGGTCGCCGTCGGCGCGGTGAGCGTGGGATCCCTTCCGTTCATCAACGGGCTCAGGATCCAGCATGCAGTGGAATGGTCGCCCAAACTTCGCCCATAAAACCTGGTGTGTGCCTACTTGGGCGACAGCCCGCCACCGTGAGGGCGAGGGCGCGCCAATGGTCGGGAACGCTTCCGCCTGGTCGGGTCCGACCCGGTACCGGCCGCCCGGGACTTTGGCCTCTGGTGCGGGGTTTCTCCGTAGGGCAACGCTGGTTGAGAGGAGTCACTTAGAACCATGACCGAGGAGGATCCCATGGCCAACGTACGTGAGGCATTCCAGCAGGGAACGGACACTTTCAACGCCCACGACCTCGAGGGGTTCGCGGCGGTGCTCGCTGAAGACGTCGTCTTCAGCGCCCCTGGCGGGATGCGCGGCCAGGGCAAGGACGCCTGCACCGAGTTCTTTGGCGGCTGGATCGTCGCCTTCCCCGATGCGCACGTCGAGGTCCACGATCTGCATATCACCGATGACGTCGCTGTCGAGGAAGCGACGTTCACCGGGACTCACGAGGGCGTCCTCCACACCCCGAACGGAGACATACCGCCGACTGGCCGTCGCGTGAACATCGATTACATCCAGGTGCATCGCCTCCGTGACGGCAACCAGGTCTCGTTCCACCTTGTGTTCGACCGGTTCGAGATGCTCGAACAGCTCGGCCTCATTCCGGCGCCTGCCGGAGGAGGACTGTTGGACTGACAGTGCTCGAAGCCGACGCGGCGGCGGTTGATGCCGAATACAAGCTCGCCATCCTCGACGAGATGACCAATCACGACTCGCCAGGCCCGCGATTCGCGCCGGTGAGCGCCGCATGGGCCATGTCCAGGTAGAAGCCTGTCGCCGCGCGATCCGCCGGTTCCCCACTTCGACAAGAGGTTGCCAGCGGTGCCCACCGAGATCCCACCCACGGGAGGTCGAGGACCTGGCCCGAGGGGGCAGTGGTCCGCTCACTGGGGTCCACAGGGACGAGGACCGTGTCCATGAGGATCGTGTCGAGCGAGTAGTTGTCGGCGCTCTGCCAGACGCTCTCGGCCATGCCGGCGTGTTCGATGTCGTCGAGAACAGTGAACGCCATCGTTGGCGGGGGCTGGTCGGCGGCGGGCCGTCGGAGGTCGCTCGTACCGCTTTCTCCGATCGTTCGCAGATGCGGCGGACCTGGTTGTTGGGTGGTGAGGGGCGGCCGTCCACCTGTCAGGCTCCACGCACGATCGCGCCGAGTGCGGTCGTTACACGAAGGCGGGCAGGTCGGCAGTTCGTCGCCCATCGACCTCCACTCACCGCCGTGGCCATCTTGCTCGTGCCCAGTCCTGCGTTCCGGTCGATGGCATTCGGGATCATGCTGGCGGTGATCGCCGTTCTGACCGCCACGTTGACCCTCCTGCCCGCCGTGCTGGGCCGCCTCGGCACCCGCGTCAACGCCGGCCGGCTGCGGCTGCGGCGCCGGCCCGCCGTTCACCACCCCGTCGAGCACCATCCGGTCGAGCACCATCCGGTGAGCTGGTTGGAGGGCCGCATGCACGCCTGGGGACGCTGGCTGTGGCGTCACCCGCTCCCCGCGGCCCTCGGCGCGCTGGTCATCCTGGTCGCCGCCGCGGCCCCGGTGGTCGGCCTACGCACCACATGCCCTCGATAACCATCGTGCCACCGTCGGCCAACGCCCGGGTGGGCTATGACCAGGTCACCGCCGCGTTCGGCCCCGGCGCCCCGGGCACCTTGCAGGTCGTCGTCCCCGCTGACCGCCAGGCCGTGGCGCTGGCCGCCATGGCGCACACGCCCGGCATCGCGGCCGCCATGCCCGGACCCACCAGCCACGGCTGGACCCTGGACCAGGCCGTGCCGACCACCGGGCCGTCCACCACCGCCACGGGTGCCACCATCGACCGCCTCCGCCACACCCTGCCCGCCGGCAGCCTCGTCGGCGGCGCGGCGGCGGAAAACCACGACCTCCAACACGCGTTGTCGTCGCGCACGCCGCTGGTGTTCGGGGTGCTGGTCGGCCTCGGCTTCGTGCTGCTGCTCGTCGCGCTGGGCGCCCCGCTCGTGGCCGCCGGCGGCGTGCTGATCACAGCGCTCTCGGTCGCCGCGGCGTTCGGGGTCGCCCGGCTCATCTTCCAAGACGGCCATCTCTCCGGCTTCCTCAACTTCACACCGCAAGGCTTCGTGGACGCGTGGGGGCCGCTGTTCTTCGGGGCCATGGTCTTCGGCGTGGCCATGGACTACACCCTGTTCCTCCTCTCCGCGGCCAAGGAGAGCTACGAGATCCACCGCGACCCCGAGCACGCCATGGTCGGCTCGGTGGCCGCCTCCGGCCGGGTCGTGATCTCCGCGGCCGCGGTGATGGTCGCCGTCTTTTTGACCTTCGCCCTCTCCGGGCCGCTCGCCCCAAAAGAGATGGGGGTCATCCTCGCCGTCGCCGTCGCGTTCGACGCCGTGCTGGTCCGCCTCATCCTCCTACCCGTGCTCCTGCGGGCCGGCCAGCACCACGCGTGGCACCAACCGGCCTGGCTCGCCCGCATCCTGCCCACGGTGCGGTTCTCCCACTGACCGGTAACGCAAGCCGATCGACCCTGGAGCCAACCGTCCGGGAACACACCCCACGGGGCATATGTTGCGGATGGCGAGACGAGACGAGGAGGGAGCGATGGAGCTGCCCGAGGACGTGGTGAATGACGTGCGCAAGCGGTTGCGCCGGATCGAAGGACAGGTCCGCGGCATCGAGCACATGCTCGAGGAAGGACGCGAGTGCCGCGACATCGTCACCCAGATCTCCGCAGCCAGCCGCGCCCTGGAGCAGGCCGGCTTCCGGCTCATCTCGGCCGGCCTCACCTGGTGCGTCGAGCACCCCGCCGAAGCAGCCGAAGGCGGCTACCCCCTCGCCGAGGTCGAGAAGATGTTCATGAAGCTCGCCTGACCCGACGTTGGTGGAACGCCGGGAATGCATGCCCGTAGATCCCGGTTGCGCTAGATACCCCCCCAGGTATCACTTGGGGTCGAAGAAGAGGTGGGCCATGACATTCGCACGCTTCATGAGCACAACGACCGGACGCGCGACGCGAGTCGGGGCAGGGTTCGTCTCCATCGTTGGCGGCCTCCTCCTGGGCGGGGTCGCAGGGTGGGCCATCGCCGCCGTCGGGCTGATCCCTCTCGCCGCCGGAGCCACCAACGTCTGCCTGCTCGCTCCGCTCTTCCACCTCCCCTTCAGGGGCGACCACCATCCGGCCTGACCCGGCGCACGAGCCACCACACCGACAGATCCGATACCGCGGCGGCCCGGGAGCGCCGGACCACATGAAAGGGGTACCCCCACCATGATGACCAACTACCACGACGTGATCGATGGCCTCGCCGGCCCGACCCGCGAGCTGCGCCAGGCCGCGCCCGAGGCATGGGCCGGGTTCGGCGCGCTGCACAAGGCCGCCGTAGCCGACGGCGTGCTGCCCGCCAGGATCAAGGAGTTGATGGCGTTGACCATCGCCGTGGTCAAGCAATGCGACGGCTGCATCGCCTATCACGCCAAAGCCGCAGCCCGGCGGGGCGCGACGTCTGAGGAGGTCGCCGAAGCGCTGAACGTGGCCCTGCTGATGGACGGTGGGACCGCCAGCGTGTACGGACCCCGGGCCTGGCAGGCCTACCAGGAGTTCGCTTCGCCCCGAGCGGGTGACGGTCGCTAGACCATGGCAGCTCCCACCGTCCGCGCCGACGACCGACACATCGTGGCCTGCGGCTCATGCGGACGGGGCAACCGGGTCCCGCCCACCGTCACCGGAACCCCTCGGTGCGCAGACTGCCACCAGCCGCTGCCCTGGCTCGTCGAAGCCGACGACCGTTCGTACGCTGCCGCCATCGAGGGCCGGCTCCCAGTCCTCGTCGATCTGTGGGCGCCATGGTGCGGCCCCTGTCGGCTCGTCGGACCAGCTGTCGAGCAGGCCACCCGCGCTTCGCGGGACAGCTCAAGGCGGTCAAGGTCAACATCGACAACGCCCCGCAGTTGGCCCGCACGCTCCTGATCCAAGCCGTCGACAGCCAACGGACCCGAGTCGCCGCCGCCAACCCACTCGACCTCATGACCGACCCCCGGCTCGTTCCCCTGGCCGACGATGCGGTGAAACGGCTTCGAGCCGCCATCGACCGCGTGAGCGCGCACACAATCCGGGGCGAGCTACAGAGCCGGCTCGTCCTCTGAGCGGAGCGCGTCGGGTCAGCCGTCACCCGGGGGATCGACTGGCATGTGCCGGGCGAAATCACGATCCGGGGGATGCGCAGTACAACACTGTTGGCCCTTGCCGGTTCGGACGGCAGGTTCTCAACGCTGGTACCGGCTGGCTCATACACGTCACAAGGCACGGTCCCAAGTTCGTGATCGTGAACGCCGATCCACCTTCCACGGCCCGATCACCCCCATAAGAGGCCACCGCCGCGCAGACAGCCCCGGTGGTGGTCGAGTGTCCAACCAAGTAGCCGGGGAGCAGTGTCAGCTCACCACCTCTACCTGGTCAACACGATCCGGTTGGTAGCGGCGCCGGACGGCGGTATCTGCTCATCCTCGGTGTCGCCTGTTGGCCCTTGAGGCGGGTGCCGCCGTATGGTGTGTGCATATGACTGTGAACAACAACATGGTGTGGACTCCGCGCGACGTGCGCGCTTGGGCGCGCCGCAAAGGCATCAGCGTGGCCGAGCGCGGGAGAATCCCGTTCCATCTCGTGGAGCTCTATTTGGCGCAGCCGGCCGTCGTTCGCCGATGGGCACGCCGGCACGGGGTCGAGATCGGCGCCCGAGGCCCGATCCCCCTCGACGTCGTCGAGCAGTACCTCGCTCGTCCCGCGGCGGTACGCGCGTGGGCTCGCGATCGACGTCGAGAGATCGGCGACCGGGGCCGGATCCCGGCCGAGGTGACTGCCGCCTATCTCGCGCAGTTCGCCGATCTCGTCCGCCCCGCCGCGTAGGCCACATCGAGTGGATCCGGCGCATGCCTGCGCCGGCGCTTCCCTCTCTGGTTCGTTGTCAGCCGAGGAGTCGGGTCGGTGTGGCGCGGGCTGCGGCCGCCGAGAGTAGGGCCATGTTCTCGTCGGCGGTCGCAAGAGAACCCGTCCCAGAATGTGCTGCCCTGGTGCGCGAAAGCGTACCCGGCGCTCAGGAGACCCAACGGGCCGCTCGTCGTCCGCGGTTGGAGCGGGCCTGCCAGCGCAGGACGTTCGCATACGCGCTCGCCGGCCGCTCGGCGGAGGACAAGGTGAGCACCCCGGCATCTCGGAGCAGGTCCCGCAGGTCGAGCGCCTCCCGCTCCTTCTCCGCACCTGTGACGATCACGAAGAATGGCTTGCTGCCGGTCGCGGCCCGCTCGACGAGCACTTCGAGGAACGTGGTGCCCGTAGCTCCGCCGAGGTCGGTACGGAAGCTGAGACCGACACCGAAGTCGCTGCGGATGCGCCGCATCGACATGATCGTGCCGAACAGGTCGACGGTGATGGCGTCGACGTTCGGGTCCCGCTCCAGGATGTCGAGCTCGCGTGCGAGCACGGCCGGGGTCTCCGTCGCGTAAGCGGCGTCGAGGGGGTTGCGGTAGCTGCCCCCGATCGGGTCGAAGAACGTCGCCAGTTCGTCGAGGGACTCCGCGTCGAGTGGAGGCACGCGCAGGCCGTGTCGGCCGAAGGTGTCGGTGAGGGCGATCCCCTGCCCACCGGTGAGGATCACGAGCCCGATGCGGGGGCCCGGAGCGCCACGCAGCCGGCACAGCGCGGCTGTGGTGTCGACGAGCGCCTCTATGGAGTCGACGCCGATCGCACCGGTCTGCTCGAGGATCCACGCCCAGTCCTCCGGCGCGACCGGCTCGACGCCGGTGTGGTTCGCTGTGGCGCGCGCCCCGTCGGCGGTCGCACCACCCTTCCAGATCACGACCGGCTTGTCGGCACTGACCGCCCGTGCCGTGGCAACGAAGCGGGCCCGGTCGCGCACCCCTTCGAGGTAGGACGCGAGGACGCGCACCCGCGGATCGAGTCCGAGGTACTCGAACCAGTCTGCGGCGTCCAGAGCGGCGGCGTTGCCGAGCTCCCCCCACGCGCTTCGTGCAGCCCGTCCGGGCGTCGAACGCCCGGTCGAGCCGGGCCCGGTCGAGTTCCCCCACAGGAGCGAGTATCACACAGCGCGCTCCGGCCCAGTCGGGCGCCGACGTCGCCCCGGCCTCAGCCGGCTGACGGGCGAGCGAACACCCGGGAGGCGACCCGAGGGTCCGGGCTGAGTGCCACGGGCCACCTGACCTAGGCTCGCGGGCCGGAGCGGTGCAGGGCGCCCGACACGGGGGGACAGGTCGCAGGTGGACGGCGCGGGGGTGAGGCGGTGACCGTGAGCGGGTCCAGCGGTCGGCGCGGCCGGTATCCCGACGGGGACCTGCTCCTGGCCGAGGCCGTCGAGCAGACCGGCCTGTGGGACTTTGGGCCGGGTGACTTCCGCGAGGGGCTCCACGTGCTGCTCGAGAGCCTGCAGCGCGACGCCGGCCTGGCGCCGTCGACCGATGCACAGGTGCTCGGCGACATCCGCCGGCGTCTCGTGAACCGGCTGGAGGTTGAGGCGTGGCTGCGTGATCACCCCGGGACCGACTCGCTCCCGGTGCGCGGTCCGGTGGACGTCATGGGCCTGCCGAGGACCGGCACCACGGCGCTGGCCAACATGCTGTCGCTCGACCCGCAGTTCCGATGCCTGCGGGAGTGGGAGCAGATGCGGCCGATCCCACCGCCCGTGCCGGCAGACGAGCCCACGGATCCGCGCTACCTCGAGGCAGTGGTCCGTCATGGCGCCCTGCCGGCGCACCTGCGGGCCATGCACCTCTACGACGTCGACGCAACCATCGAGGACAGCCACCTCCTCGGCATGGCGTTCCACGGCCAGCAGTACACGATGCCGGTCTACGGCTACCACGCGTGGTGGCGTGCCGCCGACTGTACCGACACCTTCGCCTACCAGCGCCGGGTCATCTCGCTCCTGCAGTCGCGACGCCCACCGGACTTGTGGCTGTTCAAGGCCCCGCACCACAAGTTCCACCTCGAGGCCATTGTGGCGGCGTACCCGGATGTCCGCTTCGTCATGACGCACCGCGACCCGACAAGGGTTGTGCCCTCGTACGCGAGCCTGGTGTCCGCCCTCTTCCCCGCCCCCGAGCGCGAGCACGACATGCACCGGCTCGGCCGGGAGCTCGCCGTGCACCTGCGCGAGGGGATGGAGCTTGCCATGGAGGCCCGGGCTCGCCTCGGGGAGGACCGCTTCCTCGACGTGCAGCACCCGGAGATCGACCGCGACCCACTCGGCACGCTGCGCCGGGTCTACAAGTTCCTCGACCTCGAGCTCTGGCCCGAGGTCGAGGCCGCGGTGCGCGACTGGCACGTAGCGAACCGCACCGGCACGCACGGCGCGCACCGCTACAGCGCGGAGCAGTTCGGGCTCACGACCGCACAGCTGCGCAGCGACTTCGACTTCTACATCCGTCATTTCGACATCGACGTCGGGAGCTGAGGAGGACATCACCATGACCGAGGGCGGGACCGGGCTGCCGAGCTGGAGCGATCAGATGCGGGCGCTCGATCGGGTGGGCGACAACCTGATCGCGGCGTGGCGCCCCGACGGCGCCACGGTGGCCGAGGCGCAGGACATGTACAAGCTCGCCCTGTCGATCCTGGCGACCGGCTATCTCTGCCGGGTGTACACCGATGCCAGCAGGCCGGTCTTCATGCCGCTCTGGAACTACGCCTTCAACCAGGGCGGCCCCGATCCCGACTACGTGTACTCCACGGTCGAAGTCGACTCGGGCGGTGTCTACCGGATCTCGGGGTTCCGGGGCACCGGCCGGTTCGTGGAGATCACGCAGCAGTCCTACGACATCCTGCACCCGCAGCACATGGGCGGGCACCCGGTGCCGGGCACCCACGACCTCGACGACCTCGGCTTGGGAGCCGACGGGTGGTTCAGCGTGGTCCTCAGCGCCGAGCGTCCTCTCGGCTACGACGGCGACTGGTGGGCGCTCGGCTCGCAGACGAAGCGGCTCCTGATGCGCAGGTGCTCCTGCGACTGGCGCAACGAGCAGGACGCCCGGGTCGCCATCGACCGCCTCGACGTCGAGGGCTGCGACATGGCCCCGGAGGAGAGCGCCCGTCGGTTCTCGGATCTGGCGATGTGGATCGAGGGCATGATCGGCTTCGACATGGACCTCGTGCGCTGGTACCGCGAGCACCATGGCCTCAACACGGTCATGCGGTCGACCAAGATCGACTCGATCGGCGGACTGCCGCAGCAGATCTACTACGACGGCATCTATGAGATCGATGACGACGAGGCGCTGATCGTGGAGATGGAGCTCCCGGACAGGTGCCGCTACTGGCAGGCGCTGGTCGCCGACGACCGCTTCTGCACGGTCGACTGGGTCAACCGCCAGTCGAGCCTGAACGACGCGCAGGCCCGGCTCGACGCAGACGGGCGCTTCCGCTTCGTCGTGTCGAAGCAGGACCCGGGGCTGCCCAACTGGCTCGACAAGGCGGACCACCCGTGGGGCGTGATCCAGATCCGGCTCAACCGGCCGAGCTCAGGCTCCGAGCCGGTGACGACGAGGGTGAAGGTCGCCGACGTCCGCGCCCACCTGCCGGCCGACACGCCGGTGGTGACCGCGGCGGAGCGGCGGGCGCACCTTCGAGCCCGACGCGAAGCCGCGCAGCTCCGCCGGATCTGGTGAACATCCAGGCCCGCATCGAAGACCGCACGCGCGTGACCGTCGGTAGGCGCTCGAATCCGATGATCCGGAACGTCCATGATCGGGCTCAGCATGAGCGGTAGCAGCTCGACGGCGTACGCGTGAACGGCGGCGGTACGAGATCATGGTTCTCGGCGCGTAGGGGCTTTCGGCTCTACTCGGGCCGGCCGGTGCGGTCCTACCGTGAACCGAGACCCATGAGACGAAAGAGGTGACGACGATGAAGGCGCTCGTCTATCACGGTCCCGGCCAGAAGGCATGGGAGGAGGTCGCCAAGCCCACGATCCTCGATGACACCGACGCCATCGTGCGGGTCGACGCCGTCACCATCTGCGGAACGGACCTGCACATACTCAAAGGCGATGTCCCCGCCGTCACCGACGGACGGATCCTGGGCCATGAAGCCGTCGGAACAGTGGAGCAGGTCGGCCCGGGCGTCAAGACGGTCAAGCCGGGCGACCGGGTGCTGGTCTCGTGCATCACGGCCTGCGGGGCCTGCCGGTTCTGCCGGGAAGGCCGCTACGGCCAGTGCCTGGGCGGTGGCGGTTGGATCTTGGGGCACAAGATCGACGGCACCCAGGCCGAGTTCGTCCGGGTTCCCTTCGCGGACACCTCCACCTACCCGGCGCCGGAGGGCGTCGCCGACGAGGCACTCCTCATGCTCGCCGACATCCTGCCCACCGGCTACGAGACCGGCGTCCTCAACGGCCAAGTCCGGCCCGGCGACGTGGTCGCCGTCGTAGGCTCCGGCCCGATCGGACTGTCCGCCATGATGGGATCACGCCTGTACAGCCCGAGCCATGTGGTGGCCATCGACCAGGTCGACGCCCGCCTCGAGGCGGCCAAGGGCTTTGGTGCCGACATCACCATCAACAACAGCCGCGAGGATGCCCTCGCCGTGGTGCAGGGCCTGACAGGCGGGCTCGGAGCCGATGTCGCCATCGAGGCGGTCGGCGTGCCCGCCACCTTCGAGCTGGCCGCCCAGCTGGTGCGCCCCGGTGGGCACGTGGCCAACATCGGCGTGCACGGCGAGCCCGCCACGCTCCACCTCGAGGAGTTGTGGATCCGGGACGTGACCATCACCACCGGCCTGGTTGACACCTACTCCACCCCGACCCTCCTCAAGCTCGTCCGGGGCAGCCAGGTCCAGGCCGGACAGTTCGTGACCCACCACTTCGGTCTCGACGAGTTCATCGAAGCCTACGACGTCTTCGCGCGGGCCGGCGACACCGGCGCCCTCAAGGTTGTGCTCAGCCGCACCTCGTAGCGCCGAGACGACCTCCAGCGTCGCCCCAGCCGTAACCCAAGGGAAGGTGACCAGATGTCTCGCAAGAAGGTCCTCGTCCTCGGCGGTAACTTCGGCGGGCTCACCGCCGCGCTCGCCGTCCGCCACGACCTCCACGGTGACGTCGATGTGACCGTCGTGTCGGCGTCAGACCGGTTCTTGTTCAACCCTTCGCTGATCTGGCTGCCGTTCGGGAAACGCACACCCGCCGACCTCACCTTCCCCTTGGCCCCCACCTTCGACGCCCATCAGGTCGACTTCGTCCACGCCGCCGCCACGAACCTGGACCTTGCCGGCCAGGCCGTGGACACCACCGCTGGCCGCTACCCGTATGACTACTTGGTGATCGCCACCGGATATCGCAACAACTTCGACATCGTCCCCGGCCTGGGCCCCGACGGCAACGTCTACACGATCACCACCCTCGAAGACGCCATCCACGCCGGCGAAGGCTGGCGGCGCTTGCTCGACGACCCGGGCGACATCGTGGTAGGCGCCACCCAGGAGGCGGGCTGCTTCGGCGCCGCGTACGAGTACCTGTTCAACGTCTCTCACCAACTCCGCAAAGCCGGCATCAAGAAGCAGGTCAAGCTCACCTACGTCAGCCCGGAACCCTTCCTCGGGCACTTCGGGATCGGCGGTCTCCCACACGGCGAGCAGCTCCTGGGCATGTTCTTCAAGAAGGAGCGGATCACCCCGATCATCGACACCGCCATCGACCACGTCGACGAGGGCCGCCTCGTCCTCGCCGACGGCACCAAGGTCGAGTTCGCGTACGCCATGATCGTCCCGCCCTTCGTCGGCCAGGACGTCATCCGTCAAGCCACCGACATCTCGGATGACAAGGGTTATGTGAAGGTGCGCGACACCTACCAGACGGAGGCGTACGACAACGTCTACGCGGTCGGGATCGCCGCGGCGGTCGCCGTCCCCTGGCAGACGGCCACCCCCGTCGGGATCCCCAAGACCGGTTTTCCCACCGAGACCATGGCCCACGTCGCCGCCAAGAACATCGCCGGGCAGATCCGTGGCGACCTACCGCAGACCCACGAAGCGTTCGGGGACATGCCGGCTGTTTGCGTCATGGACGCCGGCAACAACGGAGTCATCATCCTGGCCGACAAGATGCTTCCGCCCCGCAAACACGGCGTGCTCATCCCCGGCCCCCAAGCCCACGCCATGAAGCTCGGGTTCGAGAAGTACTTC
>Ga0075017_100002592_pt1 | contig 11337 bp, 11 predicted proteins | sample AleBraG_ABR_2012_FD_71475 | JGI IMG/M metagenome (GOLD analysis project Ga0075017, IMG submission 71475) | Freshwater sediment microbial communities in response to fracking from Pennsylvania, USA - Alex Branch Run_MetaG_ABR_2012 | ecosystem: Environmental > Aquatic > Freshwater > Creek >...
CGCGTCGGGCTTTGTCTGTTTGAAGAGGAGAACTCTCCGAGGCTGAAAAGCTCGACGTCCGCGGCGCAAGCCACACCAAAGATCATCGCTAAGCGTGTGCAGCAAAACTGCATGCACGACTTGAAAGAGTTCTTAGAAACCGGCCGGTGTAAGACGGTACCGTGCGGAATCTACCAATGAGGCCATCCAGTTCTACTTGCCCAAATCCCCGCACGACAAAGGCTGGACGGTTGTGCTGGACACCAGCCAGCCGGATCAGAAATCCTGTGAACGAACAGTCAACTGCGGCGACCGCTGGAGTTGGCGAGCAACTCGCTAGTGCTCTGCCCGGAGCCATCCGCCCTCCCCTAATACGAACCGCTGCGTCTCGCTCCGGCTGAAGGCTCCTCGAGTCCAGGAATAGTGCTCCACCTCGATCGACGGCAAAGCGATGCGGATGGCATTGAAGGAATTAGCTTCTCCGCGCAATCGGCCGGACAAAGTGCCCGCCAATACAAAGATCGCCGCTCGCCCGCCGCTTTTGTACCGCAGCGCAGTGTGCCCGGCGTGCGGCACATGAAAATGTCCGGACAGCAACAGATCGATCCCACTCTCCGCTACCGTCTGCATGGCGCGGGAAGCGCGAACCACCAGATCGCGCCTGCCATGATGCGCCGGCAGATCAAAGGGATGATGCGTTACCAGAATCTTCGCCACGCCCTGGGGAGCGCTTTGAAAATGCCCTCGAATCCGCTCCAGTTGCCGCCGGTTCACTCGTCCGTTTTTCCAGATCCAGGCCCGCGCCGTATTGATGCCCAGCGCGGCGATTTCTTCATCGCCGAAAAAAGGATGTAGATCGCTGGTGATGTAGCGCTGATAGTTGCTCAGCCGCCCGTAGACCGGTACATCATGGTTGCCCGGTACCGTGATCTGGGGCTGCGGAAGTTGATCGAGAAATCGCCGCGCCTCCTGAAACTGCGCCGGCCGCGCTCGCTGCGTCAGGTCTCCCGACACCACTACCAGGTCCGGCCGGATCTGTGCCACGGCCTCAAGCAATGGCGCGCGCAGCTTCTCATCGAAGCGGCCGAAGTGAATGTCCGACAAATGCAGGAGAGTCCTCATGGGACAAGTACCCGCAACCCCAGCGGCAGCAGCCGGTAGTGCAGCGGATTCTCCATCCAGCAGACTTCGCCGTCGGTGGAAACGCGCACCCGCTTGCGCTGCGTCTCGATCCACGCTTCTGTCACGTTGAACATCTGCAGACTGCGCTTCCGGTCCAGCCGCCCTAGCAACGCCGCCAGCGCCATCCAAACCAGTCCCGCACGCGAAGTACGGGCGGCCACGTAGAGAAACAGGCGCCCGCCGTTCATCATCCCGCGCCGGCCAATTTCCAACCCTTCCAGCTCGTACTCATTGTTGCCCACAAAAACGAACGGCGTGCGCTGCTCCACCACTTGCCCTTCCACATGCACCCGCACCGTCCAGAACGGAAACCGCCGCAGCACGGTGAGGACCGCCAGGGCCAGCGCTACCCATTTACGGCGGCCGGTCCGCTGCTCGCGATCGCGCAGCACCACCATGCGCGGGTAGATACCGATGCTGGAATTGTTCACGAACCTGCGTCCATTCACCTCCGCGATGTCGACGCATTCGCTATGTCCCTGGGCCAGCACTTCGATCGCCGAATCCAGATCCAGCGGAATTCGCAGATCGCGCGCGAAGTGATTTAGCGTCCCGATGGGCAACAATCCCAAAGCGCTTTCCGTTCCGGCCACTGCGGACGCCACGGCGCTGGCGGTGCCATCGCCACCCGCAGCCACCAACACGCGGCAACCCTGCCGGATCGCTTCTTCGGCCACCTGATGAATCACGCTGTGCCGGCGTAACTCAATCACGCTCGCGGTGATTCCATGCGCCGCCAGTCGCTGTTGGAGACGCTCCAAGCCAACGCGCCGGTAAGCCGGCCCCGACTTGGGATTGAACAACACCACCATGCCGCTCATGCTTTGAATACCAACACGGAGCGGGTCCAAAACCAGCCGATCGACCAGCCGGCCAGAACATCGCTTGGGTAGTGTACGCCCAGGTAGATCCGCGAAAAGCCAATCAACGCGATCATCAATCCTGCCGCTGTCCAGGCCAGCATTCGCCGGCCCGCCGTAATACTGGCCAGCGCCGAGTAAAGGCACATTGCATACAAAGCGTGGCCGCTGGGAAAGCTATACGAGTCCGGTGATGCCAGTCCAAGAAACGCCGCCGGACGTGCGCGGTGAAAGGCCAGCTTTAGCCAGATCTCCAGCACCAACGCGCCCGCCATCACCACTCCCAGTCGAACCATGTCCCTGCGATGACGACGCCATCCGAGCGCGATAATGATCACCACAACCGGCCAAATGATGCGCGGCGCACCGATGAAGGTGAACACTTGAAGGCCGGCGGTCCACGCAGGGGCGGAATGGCGGTGCACAAAGTCGCGAATGGGCTCGTCGAAGAAGATCGCCTGACTCCGGCCCACCAGGATTGCCAGCCAGGCAAACACCGCTAGTCCTAGCCAGCGCATCAGACCACCCGCACAGCGTAGATCCGAAGCCGGCGGTAGTCCAGAAACCAGGTTCCGTCGCGGAACAGCTTGGGACGCAGTTGCGCTTCCGCCGCCGCTACCACCTCTTCCCGCAATGGCGGTTGATAAAACATTTCTAGCCAATCCCGTAAACCGGTTTCTCCAGCCAGCGGCGTGGGCCGGTCAAAGAGCATCGCGCGCACCACTTCAAAACCACTGGCTTCCAGCAGAGTCCCATATTCCACGATGCCCGGAAAATACCACGGGTTGCGCCGGGTAACGGCCAGGATGGAGGCAGTGTTCCCTTTGCCACCGAACTCGGCAACCAGCCGTCCGCCCGGTCTTAGCGCCGAGTGAATCGTCTGAACGGCTTGCTCCGGGGGTTGAACCCAGTGCAGCACGGCGTTCGAGAACACGGCATCGAACTGCCGGTCCGGCCGATACGTCAGCGCGTCGGCAACCATGAATTCCAGGTCGGGATAGCTGCCGCGTGCTTGCATGATCATGTCCTCCGATCGATCGATGCCCACCACGGCAGCCCCACGCCTCGCGATTTCCTTTGTTAAATGCCCGGTGCCACAGCCCAAGTCGAGCACCGTTTCTCCCCGTAGGGGATTCAGGTCATCCACCAGGCCCGCCCCAAACTCAAACACATAACGATGCCGTGCGTCATAGGTCTGCGCGTCCCAATTCTGGCCCATGCCTCAGCTTAGATGAAACCGCCTGGCGCGTACCATGCATCTTGTCATACAAGAAGGATTGCGGGCACTTCAGACATCTGCCAAACTTGGGAGTTCATGCATTTTCGGTATCTCGTTCTGTTGGCTATCCCTGCGTTGTTCGCTGAGCCAAAGCCTTTTCCTGGTTCCGAGTCGCTCACCTACAGCGTCGAGTGGCGTTTGATCTATGCGGGTAGCGCCCATCTGACCTTGCGCCCCGCGGCCGGCGGCTGGAACAGTCAAATCCACCTGGAGTCCGGAGGCATGGTGTCCAAGCTCTACAAATTGGACGACAACTATTCGGCCCAGCTCCAGAGCTCGTTCTGTACTTCCGACACCGATCTGGAAGGGTTTGAAGGCAAAAAACATTTCTCCACCAAAGTGAACTACGACCACAGCTCGAATAAGGCGACTTATCTGGAGCGGGACCTGATCAAGAATGCCGTCATCCATTCCTCGGAGGTCGAGATTCCCGGGTGCGCCGCCGATATCAGCGGAAGTCTCTATAAGCTGCGAACCCTCAAGCTGGAGCCGGGCCAATCCGCGCAACTGCCCATGAGCGACGGCAAAAAGAGCGCGATGGTGCGCGTGGAAGCGCAGGACCGCGAAGAGGTGACCACCAAGGCAGGCACCTTCAAAACCATTCGCTACGAATCGTACGTCTTCAACAACGTCCTCTATAAACGCAGCGCCCGCCTGTTTGTCTGGCTGACGGACGACGCGCGGCGCCTGCCGGTACAAATCCGCGTGCGCCTGAATTTTCCCATCGGGTCCATCACACTGCAATTGGAGAAGGACGAATAGGGCAGGTTTCTGCACAGGGCTTTAGCCTGTGATCGGCTATTCGTGCCGTAGCGCTTCCACCGGATCCAGCCGTGCGGCCTTGTTGGCCGGCCAGATTCCGAAGAAGATCCCGACGGCTGCCGACATGGTGATGCCCACGATAGCGGCCCATATCGGTACCGATGCATTCAGCGATTCAAAGAAAATGCGGCTGATCAGAGCGATGGTCCAGCCAAACAGAATGCCGGCCAGTCCCCCGAGGCTGGTCAGCACGGCGGCCTCCAAGAGGAACTGCAGAATAATGTCGCTGCGCCGGGCCCCCAGCGCTTTGCGGACGCCGATTTCCTGCGTGCGTTCGGTCACCGAGACCAGCATGATGTTCATGACGCCGATGCCTCCCACCAGCAACCCGATGGAGCTGAGCACCGCCATCACCAGAAATGTGATCGCCGTAATCTGACGAAAGTCCGCGACCATCTGGTCCGCGGTGGACAGCGCGAAATCGTCGGGCTTGTCGTAGCGCACGCGGCGGTCGATGCGGAGCACCGCGCGCACTTCGTCCAGCGCTTCCGGCATTCTTCCGTTCTCGGCCGTCACCACGATCGCGTTCTCCCGCGCACCGGGATACAGTCGCTGCATGGAGAAATACGGCAGCAGCACCCGGTTATCCGTGTCGCCAAAGAACGATGCAGCCGGCCGCAGCATGGTGCCGATCACCTGGAATTGATGACCGTCCACGTTGATCATCTTGCCGATGGGATCGACGTTGGCAAACAGTCCTTTTTCGATGTCTTGGCCCACCACCGCCACTGGCGCACGCCGCCGGTTTTCCTCATCCGTGAAGAACCGGCCCAAATGCATGTCGACCTGCCCGCCGTTGGCGTAGCCTTCATCGACGCCAAACAAATTCACGTCGTACATGTCGTTGCCCTGGTAGTGAACATTGATGGTGCGGCGGTTGGGGAACAGCATCGCCGACACCTCCTTCACCGCTTTGCAGCGATCCCGTATGTCGAGCACGTTCATAAAGGTCAGATCTTTGCGGGTACGCTCCTCGGGACTGAGGTCAGTGACGCGGAAGCCCACCGGAAACTTAAAAACGATGATGGAGTTCGGCCCAAAACTGCGCAGCACCGCGGTCATGGCGCCATCGAATCCGTTCAGAATGGAGCCCACGCCGATGATGGTGCCGGTGCCCATGATGACACCCAGTACCGTCAAAAACGAACGCATCTTGTGCGCCCGCATGGTGGCGAAGGCCAGCAGCAGAGCGTTGGAAAGAGCGCGCCGGTTCATGGCTATTTATCCGCTCGCAGCGCTTCAATGGGATCGAGTTTCGCCGCTTGGCGGGCCGGATAGATGCCAAAGAACAGTCCAACAACGGCCGACAAACCCACTCCCAGAATGACGGAGGTCCAGGGAAGCGCCATCGGCATCGGTGTGAAAGCCCGCACCGCGACGGCGGCAATCCAAGCCAGCAGCACTCCCGCCAACCCACCGGCGGCCGCTAAAAAAGACGACTCGACCAAGAACTGGTTCAGAATATCCTGCTTCCGCGCGCCCACCGATTTGCGAATGCCGATTTCCCGCGTGCGTTCGGTTACCGCCGCCAGCATGATGTTCATGATCACGATGCCGCCCACCACCATGAAGACCGACACGATGCCCACGGCCATTCCCGCGATGGTGGAAGTGAGACGCTCCCACAAACTCACAAACGCGTCGGAAGAGAAGATCGTGAAATTGTCATCCTGGTTGGGACGCAGTTCGCGATACGCCCGCAGCAGCATGCGCGATTCATCTTGCGCGGCAGACAGATGCTGTTGGTCCATGGCTTTGGCCACTAGCCGGATGCCATTCCGCGAGCCATATGTTTTGAAATAGCTCTCAATTGGAATCATGACGAAGTTATCTTGCGACTGCCCGAACACGCTGCCCAGGGCCTTGGCCACGCCAATCACTGTATAAGGGATGCCCTCGATTTCAATGCGCTTGTCGACTGGATCGACACCCAGAAAGAAACGAGTGCGCAGATCGTTGCCGATAAACGCCACCCGGGCGTGCCGGCGCACTTCTTCCCCGGCGATGGAGCGCCCCAGTTCGACGTTGATGTTGTTGATGACGGGAATATTGTCCGTAATCCCCTGTACATCCACGCCCGTCACCGAAACACCCGCATGGGAGACGCGGGCCTGCTTGGAGGTCATCATTCCCAGTTCTTTGAGCAGGGTCGCCTTGCCTTTGAGAAACTCATACTCCTGTGGCGTAATCTGCGGATTGCGCTTCTGCATCTCAAAGAATTTCTTGGGATCCCATGGCCCGAACCAAGCCATGCGCACGATGCGGAATCCATCCGCGCCCATGTTCGATACCTTGTCGGCAATGTACAGATTCATTCCGTGGATCAGCGCCGTAACGGCGATGAGCGTGGTGGTGGCCAGAATGATGCCGAGCAGCGTGAGCACGCTGCGCAGCTTGTTTTTGCTTAAAGAATCGAGCGCAATGCGAGCCGCCTCCCAAAACGAGGCACGGCTATGCAGGCGGCGGCTCATACGCTCTTAGAAACAGACGAGCGTAGTGCCCGGTTTGTTCCCGAGCGCTCAGTTTTACCAGCTATTTCACAGAGGCTGGTCTGCCGAATTTAGTCTCGGCGATCGGGACGTTGGTCTCAATCTTGTTCAACTGAATGGCATCCCGCCCGTCCAGCCAGGCGAAGAGTAAGCGAAACGGAAACTTGATTCCGTTCACGTCCCGATAATCGGCGAAGTCCATTTGGGTGTTAATTCGCCCAATGGGCGTCCGATTCGAGCGCACCATCCGCAATAGGAGGCCCGAACTGCTATCGAAATACAGGGTTACCAAGAGTGCTCGCGGACCGGTTCCCTGGACCACGTTCACGGCGCGATCCTGCCCGATTCCGGCAGCGGCCTGCGTCGCCGTTTGACTGGATGGTCCCGGAAGGTCGCTGATGGTGGTGGGATTACTGACGCGGAGATCGGTGAGCACTTGCTTGAGCTGTCCGGGAAAGGAGAGGAGCGCATCCATCCGGGCTCCGTCCAGTTCGCCTCCGGTCACCTCGTACTCTCCCAGAACCGTCAGCGGCGTCTTGACCCAGCCGGCATGGCCGTTGTAGGTTCGGACGCTATCGCCGCGGTCCGGGGTGTCTTTGAACTCGATCAGGGTTGTGCGTTGATCGGGAGATTTTGCCCAGATATGCACAACGCCGCCTCCTCCGAAGCCTCCGAATCCAATGCTGGTGCCGGTGGCGACGTAACTGGTCAAGCCCGCCAGCTTCTTTTCGCCGCCGATCGCCTGAATGTACTTGTCCAGAATTTGGGTCCCGGTTGGTTGTCCCTGCACCTGGGTCAGCACATCATCCAACTCTTGGGGCCCGGGGCCGTACACGGTCTCCAGAGCTTCCGTTCTGGCTGGATGATCGCGGCCGCGATGGCAGGTCCAGCAGGTGACCAGCTGGCGGCCTGAAAAGTTGTCTTTATTGATGGCTTCCACCATCCGCACCATTTTGCGCGCCATCACCTTGTTCGGAGTATCGGCCGCCCAATTCACTTTGTCGGTACCAGCATTGGCATGACACTCTGAGCAGTCAAAGCCCACTCCCGCCGACATCAGACCCATGGTCCCCATGAAATCGTCCACGGAAATTCCTTTGAGCGCCTGGATGTTCTTGAAGACGTCTTCCGCCATCTGCGGCTTTGCTGGAGCCTGCGCCGGAGCTTGTGAATGCGCCACTCCAACCAGCCCTAAGCCTAAGATGGTCATTGCGGCGACCGAAGGAATCAGTCGCGTCGACCCGAGCTTCATCTTGTGTACCTTCCTCTAAATCGAATTAGTTTTGTAACACGCACTGCTGCCTCGGTGGGGCGGGTCCACCGGCCCGCGGCCGACGCCCACGTCGGCCCTGTTTTTCAAACCGGGTTCACCGAGCCGGACCAGGGGGTCCGGCGCAGACGAGGGCGTCAGCCCCACTACTTCGGATCGTCGGGAGCGCCCGTACCGGCGGATCCGAGAAACAACTTGGTCCCGTCCTTGAGCGTGATATTGCGGCCGTTGGCCCGCAGCATGGAGTGGTCACGCGTCTGGTAGCCGTCGACCACGACCTCGGTTCCCAGTTTCAGGCTATCCTTCGTCACTCCGCGGCGCAGCAGCGAGTTCGGACTCCCGCCTTCCACCATCCAGACTTCCTTCTCCCCGGCCGCATTGGTGATTTCAATGTGCAGCCAGGAGTGCGGGTTGACCCATTCCACTTTGACCAGCTTGCCCTTCAAAAGGACCGGCTTGTTCGAATCGAACTCCGCTCCAAATGCGTGATGAGCGGCCACGGGCGGAGCAGCCAAGAACAAGGCTGCCGCCGTGCTGAAGACCGATGCAAAAAATTTCATTTTCATATGAGTTCTCTCACTTACCGGCTTTCGCCGCTGCTTGTTCTCTATCTCTCTCACGCGCGCCTCGCAAGATGTCGCCTAAAGCGTAGTTGGCTTCATGGCAGGCGTATTCATAGATCAGACCGTTGGTTGCGTTCCAGGCCATTTCGCCAGTCCAGGGACGCGCCCAGGTGGCCGGATCCTCAATCGTGAACTTGTACAGCAGCGTTTGAGGGCCAACGCGGGTGAACCGTTCCACGACGTGAAGATCCTCGGTTGAGCCCCGGAAGCGGGTTTTATTGGTGAAGTTGGTGGTGTCGACCACCAGCGTGTCGCCGTCCCAGTGACCGACAGAATCGCCCAGCCATTTGCGGATGGTGGTGGGCAGGTGCTCGGCGTTCATCCGGACTATGCGGACATCATGCACCATTTCGGTCAGGATCATCACGGAATCAGGCGTCTGAACAATTTTATGGAGATTGTTGTAGAAATAGTCGGGCAACATCGGCGGCCCCGAGGTGGAGCCAAAGCCGATCAGACAACGCTCTCCCAGCGGACGGCTTTCCGGATCGTCGTAAGCGCCCGGTGTTCTATCCAGGCCAGGATCGTTGCTTTCTGTTGCATCTGACGTCGGGCGCGCCCGCATTGCCGCCATTCGCTTTCGCGCTTCCGGCGTAGGCGGCGGCACTCGTCCATCGGGCGGATCCACTACCAGCGAGGTCCGGATTTGTCCGTCGACGACGTTGTAGGTGGAACCGGGATCGAGCCAGCCATAGTTGTACCCACCCACGTTGCCAGCCGCGCCCACCGATCCATCGCCACCCTTGGGGGGCGCCGGCCGGTCACCGGCAATCTTCGCATCCCCCTGGGCCCGCCGCTTCGCATTGGCGGCCTCCAGTTTTCTCGCTTCGTCCGGAGTCATCGAGGGACCCACTCCGGAAGGCCGCTCCACTGGCGTCAGGGTGGCGAGATCGTAGGTGCCCTGCAGGTCGGGATGGCCGTCGGGCATGCGCTGCACCGTGAACGCTTTGGATGTTGCCTTGGCATTCTGGGTTTGAGCAAAAACACCGCTTGCGACACTCAGCAATGCGGTTAAGACAAAAGCTTGTACTCGCATATTTAGCATCTCCTACGATACTCGCCGCTTCAGTTGCCAAGCGGCTTTTTGCGCCACTTGCCGTATAGCAATTCTTCCACAAATTCAGCGCACTTGAAATCCATCAGCTGGATGTTCTTCTCCTGCCGCCGGTACAGCGGCAGGTTGATCTTCCAGGGCCGCGAGAAAACCGCCTTGTCTTCGATCGTCGCCTCATAGGAGATCACATCCGCGCTGATTCGCGTGTAACGCTCCACCACTTGGAGTTGGTCGCTGTGATAATTCCCGGCGCGGTCAAACCAGGACTGGTCGTTGAAGCCGGTAACGTCCACCACTAGAGTGTCGCCCTCCCAGTGGCCAACCGACTGGCCCATCCATGTATCCACTGGCGGAGGGCCCGGATTCTTCATGTAAATGTCGCGCACCGCTCCGGCGTATTCGAAGGCCATGAACAGAGAGTTCGGGGTTTGGAAGATCTCGAAGGGATAGGGCATGTACATCGCCCGGGGCACTCCCGGAAGATAGCACTTGATCTCCGGATCCCGGGTCAGCCAGTTCTCTTGGTTCTCCTGCTTCTGCTTGAGAGCCTCTGGCAAATAGGGGATGGGGCCGCCTCCCACCACGCCCAGGCTGGGAGGAACCGCGCCCACCGCTCCTAGGGCAAGCACCGGCGCGGCAGGCACGGGGCCATAAGGACCCTGCCGTAGCGCCATCGCCGGCCGGGCCACATGTGCCTCCAGATCGAAATTGGCCTCACTCATGGCTTGCCAGATCCCATGGAGATCGGGTTTGCCGGCAATCCGCGGAGGCTTGTAACCAGTGGTTTGGGCGGGGATGGACAGGGTAGCGGTGAAGATGGCGGCGATCCTCATCAGTTTCGACGTGGACATCAGTGGCGAACTCTCCTCGGTGGGTGCAACCAGATCGGACCAGAGTATCTTATCATCTGAAACGCTGGCGGATCGCCAATGGTTACCCAAATGCAAGGATGTTCTACTTTTTCGCCTTCGCTTTTTCCATCTCCCGGGCGCCGCCCATGATGTCGGTCATGGCGTAGTTGCCTTCATGGCAGGCGTACTCATAGACCGGACCGGCGGTCGCCACAAACGGATACTCCATCGTCCAGATTTTCTCGAACGTGGACGGGTCGTCGACGATCGCCTTATAGAGAATTTCACTTGGACTGACACGGGTGAACCGCTCAGTCACGTGCAGATTGCGCCCCGCCCAGATGAACCCGGGCTGGTCGTTGAAATTGGTGGTATCCACAACCAGCGTGTCGCCTTCCCAGTGGCCAATCGAATCGCCCAGCCACTGGCGGACGTCGGAAGGAGGATGGGTGCCATTCATACGGATAATCCGGGCGTCGTGAACCATTTCCACCAGGATCATGATGTTGTCCGCAGTCTGTACAATTTGGTAGTTATTGTTGTAAAGCACCGGAAGCATCGGCGGTCCGGAGGTAGAGCCAAAGCCCAGCAGGCAGCGCTCGGATGTCGGGCGGTCCTTAACGCTGTTGTAGGTATTGAAACTCTTGAACAGGCCGGCCATTCGCTGTTTGCCTTCCTTGGTCATCGGCGGCATCTTGCCATCCGGCGGGTCGACAATCAACGAAGTCCGCGAGACGCCGTCCACTTTGGCGAGTTCCGATCCACGGTCGATGAACAGCACATTATAGCCGCCCACGCCGGACGATCCGGCTGCGGCCAACAAAGGATGGTCGGACTTGCCGTCCACCTCCTGCAGCTCTTGCGCGGAATGCTTCGCAAAGGCCCGCGCTTCCTCGTCGTTGAGGGTCGGTTTGTCCTTGAAAGCCGC
>Ga0075017_100002594_pt1 | contig 11332 bp, 8 predicted proteins | sample AleBraG_ABR_2012_FD_71475 | JGI IMG/M metagenome (GOLD analysis project Ga0075017, IMG submission 71475) | Freshwater sediment microbial communities in response to fracking from Pennsylvania, USA - Alex Branch Run_MetaG_ABR_2012 | ecosystem: Environmental > Aquatic > Freshwater > Creek >...
GAATCCCTGGACGACGCCCAGGTGCACGAGCTGGTCGAGCATCGCCCCGGTGTAGGTGAAGCTCATCGCCGCGCAGAACGCGGCCATCGCGCCTACTCGATGCCAGCGCAGCAGCACGTACATGCCGAGGGCGGCGATGACGTAGATGGCGATGAGGTTGACGATCCAGGCGCCGATCGGTGAGAGAACGACGAAGAGCAGGGTCAGCGGATAGAACGCGCCGGCGTTGAGTCCGCCCAGCAAAGGCGTGCCAGAGTTGCCCAGCGGATTCATCAGCGGCAGGTGGCCCGAGGCGAGCTGTCGTCCCACGAGGACCCGCAGCGGGAAGTTCTGGATGAGGTTGTCGCCGTTGATGGCCGGATGGTTGAACAACGCCGGGACGACGAAGAGCAGGACCGGGACGATGACGATCAACACGACGGAACGTCGGTCACGGGGATCGCCCCGGCGCCACCACGGCAGGGCTCGGACACTCGTGGCGGTCGTCATCGTGCCTACGCTACGAAAGACGACACCGCCCGTGCCACGCGGTCACGAGGACGCGGCGGCACGGGCGGTGTTGGACTAGCGACGACGCGGTCGAGGACTGCGACGTCCACCACCGTCACCGTCGGAGAACGACGGTCCACCGGGGCCCAAGTCGCCGATCTCCCCGGCGAGTTCCGCCTCGAAGGCGGCCTCGAACGATGATGACGACGGCGCCGGACGGGCCGGTGCGGCGTCGCGGCGCTCTTCTCGGCGCTCGCGTGGCTCACGAGGAGCACGCTCACGGTCGTTGCGGTCGTTGCGGTCGTTGCGGGCGGGTCGGGCGTCACCGTCGTCGCTCACGTCGGCGAACTCGCCGACGAGGGACAACGAGACCTTGCCCTGGGGGTCGATGTCGTCGACCTTGACCTCGAGGGCCTGGCCGAGCTCGAGGACGTCCTCGACCTGGCCGATCCGCTTGCCACCGTTGAGTGGCGACAACTTCGAGATGTGCAACAGTCCGTCGCGTCCGGGCATGATACTGATGAACGCGCCGAACTTCGCCAGGTTGACGACGCGGCCCTGGTAGGTCGCACCGACCTCAGGCGTTGGCGGGTCGAGGATCAACGCGATGCGTCGACGCGCCTCTTCGACCGCTCGGCCGTCCTTGGCACCGATCGTCACCGTGCCGACGACACCGTCGTCGTCGACCGCGATGTCCGCGCCGGTCTCTTGCTGCAGGGTGTTGATGACCTTGCCCTTGGGTCCGATGACTTCTCCGATCTTGTCGATCGGGATCTCCAGCGAGACGATCTTGGGTGCGACCTCGGCGACGTGGTCGCGAGGCTCGGCGATCGCGCCGGCGATGACCTCCAGGATCGCCAGACGGGCCACCTTGGCCTGGTCGAGCGCCTTGGAGAGTACGTCGGCCGGCAGTCCGTCGATCTTGGTGTCGAGCTGCAGGGCCGTTACGGCGTCGGCCGTTCCGGCGACCTTGAAGTCCATGTCACCGAACGCGTCCTCGGCGCCGAGAATGTCGGTCAAGGTGACGTACTTGCCCTCGTCGTAGACGAGGCCCATGGCGATACCGGCGACCGGCGCCTTGATCGGCACACCGGCGGCCATCAACGACAGCGTGGAGCCACAGACCGACGCCATCGACGTCGAACCGTTCGACTGCAAGACGTCAGAGACGACCCGCAGTGTGTACGCGAAGTCCTGCTCGCTCGGCAACACGGGGATCAGTGCCCGCTCGGCGAGCATGCCGTGCCCGACCTCGCGGCGCTTGGGCATGCCCACGCGGCCGGTCTCGCCGACCGAGTAGGGCGGGAAGTTGTAGTGGTGCATATAGCGGCGCCACTCGTCCGGCGTGATGGTGTCGAGCTGCTGGCGCATTCGCGGCATGCCCAACGTCGTCACGTTCACGACCTGGGTCTCACCGCGCTGGAACAACGCCGAACCGTGGGTCATCGGAAAGAGGTCGATCTCGGCCGACAGCGGGCGGATGTCGGTCACCGTCCGGCCGTCGATGCGGACGCCGTCGTTGACGATGCGCTGGCGGACGATCTTCTTGGTCAGCGACTTCACGGCCGCCTTGATCTCACCGGTGCGGCCCTCGAACTCCGCGCCCAACTGCTCGATGATCGAGGCCGTCGCGGCGTCGAGCGCCTCGTTGCGGGCGGTCTTGGTCTCGAGCCTGTTGGCGTCGCTCACCAACGTGGTGCCGACCTCGTCGACGCGTGCGCGCACGTCGTCCTGGTAGTCCAACTGGGGCTGGTAGTCGAAGGTCTTGAGCGGTCCTCGGGCGGCGACGAACTCCTTGACGAGTTCGCGCTGGAGGTTGATCGACTCACGGATCCACAGCTTGGAAGCTTCGAGGCCGGCCGAGAGGACCTCTTCGGAGACCTTAGGGGCGCCGTCGGCGTACTTCTCGAACGATCCTTCGGTGCCACCGGCCTCGACCATCATGATCGCGATGTCGGACTCGACCGAGTCGGTCAGGGCGCGACCGGCGACGACGAGCTCGAACGTCGCGGCGTCACCCTCGGCGAAGGTCGGGTGCGGTGCCCACTCACCGTCGGTGGTGTAGGCCATGCGAACGGCGCCAATGGGGCCCTCGAAGGGGATGCCCGAGATCATCAGCGCGGCCGAGGCCGCGTTGATCGCCAGCACGTCGTGCGGGTTCTCCTGGTCGGCACTGAAGATCGTGCCGACGACCTGGACCTCGTTGCGAAAGCCCTTGGGGAACGACGGGCGCAGGGGCCGGTCGATGAGACGGCAGGTCAACACGGCCTGGTCCGAGGGCTTGCCCTCGCGACGAAAGAACGCCCCGGGAATCTTGCCCGCGGCGTAGGCGCGCTCTTCGATGTCGACGGTCAGGGGGAAGAAGTCGACGCCTTCGCGCACGTTCTTCGCCGCGGCGACCGTCGCCAGCAACATGGTGTCGCCGATGCGAGCCACGACGGCTCCGTCGGCGAGTTGGGCCAAGCGACCGGCTTCGAAACTCAGGTCTTTGTCGGTGCCCGTGATTGGGCTACTTACGCGAATCGCGTCAGTCATGGAATTGCTCCTATTTGGTTAGCAACACTCCGCCCGGATCCCAGTGGGCAACCTTCGCCTTCGCGACTGTTCTCCACTGGCCTCCGAGGCCTCGGATGTGTTGAACACGTCGACGGCGTCGACGTGCATCTCGGCTAGCGACGAATGCCGAGACGACCGATCAACGCACGGTAACGCTCCACGTCCCCGCGCTGCACGTAATCGAGCAGACGGCGACGTTGACCGATGAGCTTCATGAGTCCACGACGAGTGTGATGATCGCCCTTGTGAACCTTGAGGTGCTCGGTGAGGTGCGAGATCCGGTCGGTCAGAATCGCCACCTGGACTTCGGGCGAGCCGGTGTCCGTGACGTGGGTCTGATAGTCCTTGATGATCTGCTGCTTCTCAGCCATAACGTATTTGTGCCTTATGAGTCGGGTGTCTCGTTGCAAGCCGCCAACGTGACGACCCACACGATCAGCGTCGCTGACCGAGTTCCCATCCTAGCAGCGCCGGCGTGTTGGCTGTGAATTCTTCGAATATTCCTACGCTCTGGCGCACGTCGAGCTCGATACGGGCGATGAGTTCGTCGACCGATGAGAAGGTGGCCTGAGCACGCAGTCGGCGCACGAAGGCCACGTCGAGGGTGGCATCGTAGAGATCGGCCTCGAACCCGGGCAGGTGGACCTCGACGAGCACCTCGCCGGCCTCGTAGAACTGGGGCCGCGCACCCACCGAGACGGCCGCCGACCGCCACGTCGAGTCGGCCAATCGCGCCACGCCGGCGTAGACCCCCTCCGAGGGCAGCTGCTGACGCGGCGCGGTCTCGAGGTTCGCGGTCGGATAGCCCAGGTCGGCCCCACGCGCGTCACCGTGCACGACCTGACCGCGCAGGGTGAACGGCCGTCCGAGGGTGCCGTTGGCCGTGTCGAGGTCCCCGGCGTCGAGCGCGCGGCGCACCATCGTCGAGCTCCAGCGATCACCGATGCCGTAGATCGGCGCGGCGACCACGTCGAAATCCCAACGGGTGCCGCCGTGCGAGAGCAGGTCGACGTCCCCGTGGCGTTCGTGGCCGAATCGGAAGTCCTCGCCCACCACGACGCTGAGCGCGTGCAGCTCGCCCACCAGGACCCGCTCGATGAAGTCCTCCCCCGACTCGGCCGCCAGGGCCGGGTCGAAGCGCACGACCCGAACGACGTCCACGCCCAGGGCCTCGAAACCCTCGAGGCGCTGGGCGAGCGTCCCGATCAACTTCGGCGCTCGCTCGGGCGCCAGGACCCACGCCGGATGGGGATCGAACGTGACGACGGTCGCGCGGGCGCCGCGCTGACGCGCCAGGTCCAACAACGTCGCGATGACCCGCTGGTGTCCGAGGTGCAGGCCGTCGAAGACGCCGATCGCCACGACGCTCGGCGCCGGGGGGTTCGCGACGTCCGTCGCGTCGTGCAGGACGATCATGCCAGCAACCTACCCGGGCGCCGTCTCGGCCGCGGCCAGCACGAGCTCGGGCTTCCACAGCTCGGCGCGGCGAACGAGCGTGCCGACCAGTTCGCCGCTGGACGACAGCGCCGCGATCTCGTCGTCGTCGAACCGTTCGGCCAGCATCAGCCGTTGACCCATCCGCATCCGTCGCTCCTCGTCGTCACTCAGACGGACGTGCTCGAGCGCCTCGACGAAATGTGCTGGCGCCAAGACGCACTGCTCGCCCCGCTCGAACGCCTCGGCGAGCTGATCAAGTGTCCGCGCGTCGCGCACGTCGTGCGTGCCACTCGTCAGGCGCCGTAACGCACTCAGGTGCCCGACGGTGCCGAGCCGCTCGGCGAGATCGCTCAGCAGCACGCGCACGTAGGTGCCGACGCTGCAGTGAACGTCGAACTTCCACACCGCGGGGTCGTCGGTCGGCGTGACGATGAACTCGTCCACCGTGATGTCGCGGGCCTCGCGATCGACGCTCTGGCCGGCCCGGGCGAGTTCGTGGAGCCGACGCCCGCCGACCTTCAGCGCCGAGACCATCGGAGGGACCTGACGCTGGGGTCCGGTGAGCGTCGCGGCGGCGGCGGCGACGAGCTGGAGGGTGAGTGCCGGCACGTCGCGGGTCGCGACGACCGCGCCGTCGGCGTCGAGGGAGTCCGTCGCGACGCCCAGCGTCACCTCGCCGACGTATCGCTTCGACTGGGCCTGGGCGAATCGCAGCAGTCGAGTCGACGGACCGACGCCGAGCACGAGCAGGCCCGTCGCCATGGGGTCGAGGGTGCCGGCGTGGCCGACGCGGCGTTCACCCAGGATCCGTCGCACGCGCGCGACGACGTCGTGGCTCGTCATGGCGCGGTCCTTGTCGACCAGCAGCAGACCGTTACTCGTCGTCATGGGCGTGGCGGCGCAGGATCTCCTCGACCGCTTCGCCGCTGGCGACCGCGGGATCGGCCATGAAGGACAGCTTGGGCGTGCGCTTGAAGCGGGTCTGGACGTTCACCGCCGACTGGAGTTGGGCGCGGTGGTCTTCGAGGGCCTGCTTGTCCGCGTCGGACAGCGAGTCGAAGTAGACCATCGCCTGACGCATGTCGGGCGTCGTCTCGACGCCCGTCACGGTCAACAGGCCGAAACGGTCATCGACGTCGGTGATGCGCGACAGCTCGTCGCTGATCACCTCGCGCAGGATCTGGTTGACCCGGGCCGAGCGCGGGTACGGGTGGTGACTGCCGGATGAGCGGGCCATGTCCTAGGCCGTTCGGGGGATCTCGCGCTCTTCGAAGGTCTCGATGATGTCGCCAGACTTGAGGTCCTGGTAGTCCGACAGTCCGATACCGCACTCGAAGCCGGACTGGACCTCACGCGCGTCGTCCTTGAAGCGGCGCAGCGACGTGATCGATCCCTTCCAGATGATGGTCCCCTCGCGGAGGAATCGAACTTTCGAGCCGCGCGTGATGACGCCGTCTCGAACGAAGCAGCCGGCGATCGCGCCGATGCGCGGAACCCGGAACACCTCACGCACCTCGGCCTCGCCCGTCACGACCTCTTCGAAGACCGGTGAGAGCAGACCGAGCATGGCGGCCTCGATCTCCTCGATCAGCTTGTAGATGATCTCGTAGGTCCGGATCTGCACGCCCTCGTTCTCGGAGAGTTCGCGGCTGCGCTTGTCCGGTCGGACGTTGAAACCGATGATGGTGGCGTTGCTGGCCTTGGCGAGCTGGACGTCGTTCTCGGTGATCCCGCCGACGCCGCGGTGCACGATGACCAGCTTCACGTCGTCACGCTCGAGCTTCTTCAGCGATTCGGTGCAGGCTTCCAGTGAACCTTGGACGTCGGCCTTCATCACGATGTTCAACGTCGCGGTCTCACCGCGCTGGATCTGCTCGAAGAGGTCCTCGAGTCGCGCTCCACTCGTCGTCGCCGCCGGCTGGTGGCCGATGAGACGCGCCCGCTGGGCGCGCGCTTCGGCGAGGGAGCGCGCGTGGGCGAGGTCGTGCGCCACGCGCATCTCGTCACCCGCGAACGGTGGTTCGCTGAAGCCGAGGATCTGCACGGGGGTGGACGGACCGGCCGACTTGATCTGCTTACCCTGGTCGTTGATGAGGGCCTTGACCTTGCCGTAGGCCGCGCCGGCGACCACGGGGTCGCCGACCGAGAGCAGTCCCTTTTGCACCATGACGGTGGCGACCGGACCGCGCCCGACCTCGAGGTTCGCCTCGAGCACGGTGCCCATCGCCCGTCCGGTGGGACGCGCCGACAACTCGGCGACCTCCGCGACGAGCAGGACCTGTTCGAGCAGTTCGTCGATGCCGAGTCCCTGCAACGCGGAGATCTCCACGCAGATGGTGTCGCCGCCCCACTTCTCGGGGACCAGTCCGTACTCGCTGACCTGCTGGAGCACGCGGTCGGGGTTGGCGTCGGGACGGTCGATCTTGTTGATCGCCACGATCAACGGCACCTCGGCGAGCTTCGCGTGGTTGATCGCCTCGATGGTCTGGGGCATGACGCCGTCGTCGGCGGCGACCACCAAGATGATGATGTCGGTGACCTTCGCGCCACGCGCTCGCATCGCGGTGAACGCCTCGTGACCCGGTGTGTCCAAGAAGGCGATCGACCTGCCCTTCCACTGCACCTGGTACGCGCCGATGTGCTGGGTGATCCCACCGGCCTCACCGTCGACGACGTTCGTCTTGCGGATCCGGTCGAGCAACTTGGTCTTGCCGTGGTCGACGTGACCCATCACGGTGACCACCGGCGGACGGGGCACGGCCGGAATCTCGTCGTCGTCGTCGTCCTCGTCGAAGAACTTGGCGAGCAGCGCCGCCTCTTGTTGCTCACCCGGGTCGACCAGGCGAACGGCCGCGCCGACTTCGGCGGCGTAGAGCTCGATCATGTCGTCGCTGAGGCTCTGCACGGCGGTGACGATCTCGCCCTGGAGGAACAGGAACCGCATGATGTCGGCGGCACTTCGATTGAGCTTCGGACCGACGTCGCGCGCGGTGGAGCCACGCTCGATGATGATCTCGCCTTCGGGCACCGGCGACGAGCTCGGCTGCCACGTGGTCATCTGGGTGGGCTCGAGCTCTTCGACGTTGCGACGACGCCGTCGCGTCGCCTTGCGCTGCGATCCGCGAGGTCCGCCGCCACCGCGGGGCGGACCACTGCGGTTGGCGCCGGGCGCACCGGTCGTGGGACCGCCGGTTCGCGCGCCGGCGAAACCGCCGGCGCCACCGGGTCGAGCACTCGGCCCGCCGGTTCGTGGTGCACCCGTGCCGCCAGGTCGTGGACTCATGGGTCGAGGACCGCCGGTCCCGGCGGGACGGCTCGCGCCCCCGGGCATCGGACGGCGCATGCCGGGCGGCGGCGGGATCGGGCGGCCGGTCTGGCTGAGCGGGCGGCCCGGCGGCGGCGGGATCGGGCGGCCGGTCTGGCTGAGCGGTGGTCGGGCGCCGGCGGCGCCGTCGGCGCCCTCGGGGCCCGCGAGGCGCTGCGTCGGTCGGATCGTCGTCGGTCCGTCGGGCGAGACCGTGCGGGTTGGCACGGGCTTCACCACCGGCGCGCTGGAACGAACGACCTTGGGTGTCGGCTCGACCGGCGCGGGTGCGGGCACCTCGTTCGGCGCCGACGTGACCGCGTCCGCGGTCGTGGGGACCTCGGCGAACGGCGTCGCGACGCGGCTCGCTCGAACGGCGGGTTTGGCCGGTGCCTCTGGCTCGGCGACGGGCGCGGCGGCCTTGGTCGCCTTCGTCGCCTTGGTGGCCTTGGCCGCTTTGGCGGCTTCGTCGGGCTGCACTTCTCGACGGAGTCCATCGGCGTCGGCGCGACGACGGATGCGGTCGGCCTGGGCGTCTTCGATCGACGCCGAGGGGCTCGACGCGCCGATACCTAGTTTTTGGGCGAGCGCGAGCAACTCCTTGCTCGTGAGACCGAGTTCTTTGGAGAGCTCGTGCACTCGGATCTTCTTCTGCGCCAAAACGTTCCCTTGCTACTCGTGCCCGCATTAGCGCGAACACAGTTATCTATTCTTTCACACCTACCGCTGCCCCAAGCCACAGTCCGCGCACAGTTCCTGCACGCGAACCACGTCCTGGCCAGAGACCGTGGACCGTAGCGCCCGGGCCAGGTGGCCCGTTCGCACGCCCGACGCGCACTCGTCACGCCGGCACAACCACGCACCCCGGCCACTTCCGCGACCCAGGTACCACGTGCCGTCGACCCGACGACCCGCGCGGACCATCTCCGCGTCAGGTCGCTTGGTACGACAGACGACGCAGGTCCGGACCGGCGTTATGCCTCGTCCTCCACAATTTCCTCGATCACCACGACCTCTTCGACGTTACCGTCGGCGTCGGTGACGACCTCGTCGATCACCACCACTTCGGTCCCGTCCTCACGGGTGACGAGGGCCACCTTCTCGTCCACGACCACGTCGCCTTCGGTCCACACCTCTTCGACGACCTCGTCCTCGATCCCCTCGTTCTCCGAACGGATGTCAATCCGCCATCCGGTCAGGCGCGCGGCCAGGCGGGCGTTCTGGCCCTCCTTGCCGATCGCGAGCGAGAGCTGCTGGTCGTGCACGATGACCGTGGCGATCCCCTCGACCTCGTCGAGACGCACCTCACGCACGCGCGCCGGCTGCAGGGCCGCCTGGATGAACTCGATCGGGTCGTCGCTGTAGGGGACCACGTCGATTCGCTCGCTGCGCAGTTCATTGGTGATGTTGCGCACCCGACTGCCGCGCGCGCCCACGCAGGCGCCCACCGGGTCGACCATATGGTCGTTGGAGGCGACGGCGATCTTCGAACGGTGGCCGGGTTCGCGCGCGAGCGCCTTGATCTCCACGATCCCGTTGGCGATCTCGGGGACCTCGATCTCGAACAGCTTCGCCACCAGCGCCGGGTGCGTGCGACTCACGACGATCTGGGGTCCCTTGTTGGTCTTGCGGACCTCGACGATGTACACCTTGATCCGTGCACCGTGCTCGTAACGCTCGAAGGCGATCTGCTCGGCCTGGGGCAACAGCGCCTCCACCCGACCGAGGTCGAGCAACGTGTAGCGGTTGTCGTTCTGCTGGACGGTGCCCGAGACGATGTCGCCCTCGCGATTGGCGAACTCCTCGTACATCTGTCGACGCTGGATGTCGCGGATCAGCTGCATCAGCACCTGCTTGGCCGTCTGGGCGGCGATGCGACCGAAGTCTTCGGGGGTGGCGTCCCACTCTCGCGTGACGTTGCCGTCGAGGTCGAGTTCGAGACCCCAGACCTTGATCTCACCGGTCTCGGGATTGATTTCGACCTCGGCGTCCTCGGCGGAGTCCGAACGGCGCTTGTACGCCGCGAGCAGCGCGTTGGCCAGGGCGACGAGCAGCTCCCCCTCGTCGATGTTCTGATCACGCGCAATCTGTCCCAGGGCTTCTAGGAATTCGAAGTTCGCCATCTCTAACCTTCCTTGCTGGTCGTTGTGGATGCTTTGCCGCGTGAGGGCGTGGGCTTCGCCTCGGCCCCCCACTTGAAGACGGTGCGCGCTCGGTCGATCGCGTCCAGCCGCACGGCGACGCGACCGTGCTCGGCGTCGTCGAGCGTGACGCTGGCCTCGTCGACGGCCACGACGGGACCCTCGAGTCGGCGGGTGGGCTGGCCGGGACGCATCTCCCGGAGGGTGACCACCTCACCGAGGGTGGTGGCGAAGTGCGCCGGCGTTCGAAGTTTGCGCTCGAGTCCCGGGGTCGACACGTCCAGGGTGTACCGGCCGGCGATCGGGTCGTTCGTGTCCAGCCACTCGGAGATCTGGCGGCTCGCCGCCGTCAAACGCTCGAGGTCGACCCCGCCGGGCGCGTTGACCACCACGTGGAGGGTCCCCTTGATCATTTCGAGGTCGTAGAGGTCAAGTCCCAGGTCAGATAGGAGTGAGCGCAGTGGTGTCTCAATTTCCACGGCCATCTCCTCTCTGTGTCGACAGGCCGTTGGGACAAAGAAAAAGCGCGGGCCCGAGGCCCGCGCTTAAACGAGTCCAAACGTCCTATGCGGACTGTGGGAATCAATTGTAGCAGGAGCGCGCCGTGGCGACAATCGCCTCTTTGGTGCCCAGAACCCGGTCACAGCCCCCGCGAACACCCGTCGAGGGGCCTTGGGCTACCACCTCACACCGGCTCGGGGCCGGCCCGTGGCCCCCGCCCGATCGGCCAACAACCACCTCAACAGGTGCTCAATAGGACTTCGCGACGATGCAGTCCAGTTCCGGCTCGAGATCGCTGGCCGGGATCGAGCCGTCGCGACGCTGCAGGCAGCGCACGGTGATCGCCTCGGTCTTCAGCAGCGCCTCGCCTTCGTCTCCGACGGCGCTCCACGCCAGGCGCGCGAAGCCCGTCTGCGCGGCTTCGATCGCCTCGTCGACGGAGTCGACGTCGAACGTCGCGTCGTCGCGAAAGCGTCGCGCACCCTCGAAGAGGTCCGACTGCATCACGTCCAGCAACCTGTTCGACCCACCGGCGACGGCGTCGATCGCCCAGGCCGACTTTTCGCCGGTGTCACGACGCACGACCGTCGCCAGCCCCTGGGCCAGGTCGCGGGGACCGACCTCGACCCTCAGCGGCACGCCCTTGATCTCCCAGTCGGTCACCCGGCGTCCGAAACTTCCCCGGCCGCGGTCGACCTGGCTACGCACACCGGCGTCGACCAACGCCGCGCTGATCCGCTCGCAGGTCTGATTGACCTCCGGTTCGTCGCGTACCGCGACCACGACCGCCTGAATCGGTGCCAATCGCGGCGGCACCACCAGTCCGTGGTCGTCGCCGTGCGCCATCACGAGTCCGCCGACGAGGCGCGTCGAGGCGCCCCAGGACGTCGTGTGACAGAGCGCG
>Ga0075017_100002596_pt1 | contig 11330 bp, 12 predicted proteins | sample AleBraG_ABR_2012_FD_71475 | JGI IMG/M metagenome (GOLD analysis project Ga0075017, IMG submission 71475) | Freshwater sediment microbial communities in response to fracking from Pennsylvania, USA - Alex Branch Run_MetaG_ABR_2012 | ecosystem: Environmental > Aquatic > Freshwater > Creek >...
CGCGTGCGCAGGCACCACCCCTGCCTCGTCGGATGCCCAAGGAGATGCGATCGAGTTCGGGCGCGGTGATCGCGGCCTTCGCCTCGGGCATGGTGATCTTCTCGATCGTGTCGATGACGATTGCGAGCATCGCGGGTGCGGAGAACACCCTCTTCCTCGCCCAGAACGGCCCGGCGACGTCGACCAACTCAGTCGCCCCCGGATTCACGCTGACCGACCAGCACGGTGTCCCGTACTCGTTGAACGAGCACCGCGGTCACTACACGGTCCTGACCTTCCTCGATCCCCAGTGTTGGACCGACTGTCCACTCCTGGCGTCCCAGCTCGCCGTCGTACGTCGATCGTTGTCACCGACGGCCAAGGTCGACATCGTCGCCGTGGCGGCAAATCCGTATCACGAGACGTTGGCCAACGTGAATCACTTCATCACGGTGCACAACCTCGGAACTGTCCGAGGCTTCTACTTCGTGACCAGTCCTACGCTGACCAAGGTTCGTCAAGTCTGGAACCACTACGGCGTCGGTGTGTCGATGAGGCGCACCGACAAGATGAGCGTCCACTCCGACCTCGTCTTCATCATCGATCCCAACGGACGCCTTAAGTGGATCGTCCCCGACGACCCGTTGTCGAGCAGGTCGGGTCTTCGATCGGCCGAGACCGAGCTCTTGGACCTGCTGCACCAGTCGGGTCTTCATTGAACGGTCTCGCTCGCCTGTATCGCGCGATCATTTTCGGAATGTGTTGATCGACGATTTGTGCGTCAATTGAGAAAGTTTCACTCGACGTAGCCCGTCGAAACAAAGGTGGCGCAACGAGGCGAAGACTCATGTCCACATGTTCACGAGTGAGTAGTGGAAACGATCTGGCGGCAACCAATCGAGTCGCACCATCCGATGCACACCGTGACAGTAAGAGGATTCTTAGTCCCACCAGAAAGGATGATGCGCTTCACAAGCGAACAACCCTAATCTTCCATCATCGTTTGATCGTTCGCTGGGTCATGGGGGAGAAGCATGTCAAGAAATGGAAGGCTCGGCGTAGTCCTCGGACTCTTCGTGGTCGCCGTCGGTCTGATAGTTGCTATGTTCGCCTTCTATCTGACACCGGGTATCCCTGGTGGCGTCGTTGACTTCACGCATTCGCAGTCACCGGGCCAGCCAGTCGACCTCACCGTTCAGACCGTCGGATCGATTGGTTACGGTGCGCACCCCACCTACGTGACCTACATGGTGAAGGATCCCTCGGGTCGCTGGTTGCATAGCACCGCGTGGAAACTTCCCGCCAACACCGTCATCCACATGACGGTGTTGCAGTACGACAGTGGAAGCCCCCTTCGCAATCAGCAGTGGGGACAGGTTTCGGGTGTCACCGGCAACGAGGCATCACTCAACGGATCGTCGTTTGGTGTCTATGACTCCAATTCGGGCAATGGTGTCGGCCACACCTTCACGGTGCCGGGGCTCGGGATCAGCGTGCCGCTCGTCGGTGTTCCCTCATCCGCGACCAACATCTGTGGTGTTGCGCCTTGTGCGCCGAGTTACGTACACAACACCATTACGTTCAGTTTCAAAACGCCCAAGACCGCTGGCAACTTCTCGTGGCAGTGCTTTGTCCCCTGTGCACTTGGTTGGTTGTATGGAAACGGAGGACCGATGTCGACGCAGGGCTACATGGGTGGTTACCTGGACGTGGTGGCATGACGATGACACCTGAGACACTCAAGAACGAGCCTCGTCATTTGCGACGAATGACCATCATCTGGGTGGTCCTGGCGGTCGCCGCGGATCTACTCTTCTGGTTCCTGGTCGGGCCTCACGTTCCACCTGGTCGAATGACCACGACCGCGAAGAACAACCAGGAGGCGTTCAATATCCTGCTGGTTATCGCGATTCCGGTCTTGATCGGGGTGTGGGTCTATCTGGGCTACTCGATCAAGGCATGGGGCATCAAGCGTAACGATGTCGAATCGGTGGGCGGCGACGAAGCGCGATCGAATCACAACGCCCAGGTGTCGTGGATCGTTATCACCTCCGTCGTCGTGCTCTTCCTCGCCGGCTTCGGCTCAGTCGAGCTCTGGTCCGACAACGGTTCCGGTGGTGGCGAGGGACCGAATCCCGTGTGGTCGCCGCCGGGTGCGATCGTCGCCGAAACCGCTGCCCTCAAGGGAACTTCGACGTGGGCTCCAGGGTCTAACAAGGTCTTGGTGGTCCAGGTGATCGGACAGCAGTGGAAGTTCTCCTACCGTTATCCAGCATTTGGCGGCATGGAGACGACACGACTGATCCTGCCGGCGAACACGACGATCGCCTTCAACGTGACGTCACTCGACGTCATTCACAGTTTTTGGGCGTATCAGTTGAGTGTGAAGGCGGACGCCAACCCGCAGTTGAACAACGTCGCGTACACCAAGACGGGTCAACAGGGCGATTTTGTCGTTCGCTGCAGCGAACTGTGCGGCATCTGGCACGGTTCGATGTACAACTATGGCAAGGTGCTCTCCCAGAGCGGCTTCATGCAGTGGGCGACCCAGACCGAAGCGCACAACGCGGCGAACACGAAGCTGTTGCCGCCCTTCGCATGGACGTACGTGCCCGACGCGAACGGCGCGTCGGGTGGCTTCTACCCAGACGGCAACGTGACTCCCTACACAAACAGCCAGCTCTACGGCGCGAAGACGCCGGCGTCGTGAACGGTGAATCGATGATGAACATGAAGACCTGGACAGAAACGGAGATTGCGCAATGAGCATTAGCGCAGAAGCACCGAACGAATCTCACGCCGGTGGCGACGCGCCACCGGCCGCGGTGAAACTCCCGTTGACCCAGAGATCGGGATGGCTCAGTCAGCACCTCGGTACGGCCATCGTCGGTGCGGTCATCGGCTACCTGATCGGTCACTGGATGGGTAACGCCATCAGCAGTAGTTATCCGTACATCGCCAATAGCGGCACCAACGCAATTGCCGACGCGCTGGGTCTGATGTTCATGGTGGTCGGATGGCTCGGCGGCATCGGGGCGCTGAACTACCCGCTCGCCAAACTCGTCGGGAAGCGACCTGAGAAGGAAGTGACGGTCGAACACTGGAGCAAGTACTTCCGCTACTCGCTCGACCACAAGGTCGTCGGGCTCCAGTACGTCATCGGCGTGCTCTTGTTCATGTTCACCGGCGGACTGCTGGCGATGGCGATCCGCACCGAACTGCTGAACCCGACGACCCACGTCTTCTCGGCCGACACGTACATCAAGATCGTGAGCGAACACGGCACGATCATGATGATGATGGCGACGTCGATCATCGTCGGGCCGTTGGGCAACTATCTCGTGCCCTTGATGATCGGTTCGCGACGGATGGCCTTCCCGCGCATCGAGGCGTTCAGCTTCTGGGTGTTCGTCGCGGGTTACATGGTGATCTTCTCGGCGTTGCCCTACGGCGGCTTCCCGACGGGCTGGACGGGCTACGCGCCACTGCAGACCCAGGCGGGCGCGGGCATGGTGTCCTACCTGCTCGGATTCGCCGTGATCGGACTGGGCATGATGGCCGCCGGCTTCAACATTGCGGTCACGATCATCAACTATCGCGCGCCGGGTATGACCTGGAGCCGACTCCCGATCTTCGTGTGGTCGATCTTGGCTACCGCGGCCTTGTTGACGCTGGCGACGCCGGTGCTCTTCGCAGGCGGGCTGTTTGGGCTCCTCGACAAGACGGTCCAGACCGCCTTCTACGTCACCGAGCACGGTGGCAGCTCGTACCTGTGGCAGAACCTCTTCTGGTTCTTCGGCCACCCCGAGGTCTACATCATGGCGTTGCCGGGCTTCGGTATCGTCGGTGAGATCATCCCGGTCTTCACCAGGAAACCCCTGTTCGCCTACAAGGTGGCCGCGGCGGGCATGATCGGCGTGGCGCTGCTGTCGTTCTTCGTGTGGCAACACCACCTCTTCCAGAGTGGTATCAACCCCGACATGCGACCGCTGTTCATGTTGACCACCGAACTGATCTCGATTCCGACGGGCTTCATCTTCTTGGTGGGGATGGGGACGCTCTATAAGGCGAGGATCAGATTCGAAGTGCCGATGCTCTTCTGCATGGCGCTCTTCTTCAACTTCTTGATCGGTGGCGTGACCGGCGTCTTCTTGTCCGACGTGCCGGTGAACGTGACGGTGCACGGAGGGTTCTTCGTGCTGTCGCACTTCCACTACACGATCATGGGCGGACTCCTCTTCGCCTTCATGGCCGGACTGTACTTCTGGATCCCCAAGATGACGGGCCGGATGATGAACTCGCGTATCGGCAAGTGGCACTTTTGGACCATGTTCATCTTCTTCAACCTGACCTTCTTCCCGATGTTCGTCATTGGTCTGCTCGGACAGCCGCGTCGCGTGTTCACGTACGCCAAGGACCTGCAGGGGCTCAACGACTTCTCGTCAGTCAGCGCATTCCTGCTTGGCGTGTCGTTCCTCATCTTCTTCGTGAACCTGGTGTGGTCGCTCTACATCAATCCGGTGAAGGCGCCGTCGAATCCATGGGACTCGCTCGGGTTGGAGTGGCAGACGGCGAGTCCGGTGCCGCCGCACAACTTCGATCGCATCCCGGTCATCATGACCGACCCGTATCGATACAGCGAGGCCGACGCACCCGCCTACGCGGACCTCGGGGAGAGTGTGCCGAGTGAATCGACCGACGACCATGACATGGTCCAATCGTGAGTGGAGACGATGCAATGACTGACACTGCTGACACGCCGAAGGTTCCCGTCGACACGCCAGAGGAGCGTGAGTTCGAGCTCCGGGCCCAGATCGGCTCACTCTGGTCCGGTGGCCGACTCTTCATCGGCATGTACACCTTCTTGCTGGCTTCACTGGTCTTCTCCTACTTCTACCTGCGCTCGAGCAACAACGGCCAGCTGTGGCGTCTGCCCAACCAGCACGCCCCGATCGTCTTCGGCTGGTTCGTCTACGTCTTGATGGTGGCGACGGCGCTGTTGGCCATTTTCGCCAATCGCCGTCTGAAGTCGGGTGACAACTACATGTTCCAGGTGGCGGGCTGGACGGGTGTGTCGACCGGTGTCCTCGCGTTGATCTTGCAGTGCGTTCAGTTGACGAGACTGTCCTTCTACCCGGGTTCGAGCGGGTACGCCTCGTCCTTCATCGGATTCGCCGTACTGAACATCATCAGCATCGTGGTCGGTACCTACTGGCTCGAGACGACCGTGGCGCGCGAACTCACCCTGCGCCGAGAAGACGACCAGAGCGATCCGGAGCGCTCGGGCGGGTTGTCGGCGTCGGCCCAGGAGTTCCGTGCCGGCGTGGCGTCGATGGCGTACTTCTGGGGCTTCCTGGCGATCGCCGGTGCGCTCTTGACCTACATGTTCTACATCGTCTGATCCGAGAACTGAACGCCGTGGCGATGGTCGCCACGACCGAGTGAGAATTGATAGGTGGTGATGATGCAAGCAGTAGACAACTACATTGGACCCCAGGTGCAGACCATGGTGGTCCTGTTGGCTGTGCTGGTGGGCCTACTGGTGTGGGGCTTCTCCCAGCGTCATCATTCTGAGTGACGACCGGGGTCGACGCTGAGGTGACCAGCACCCGGGTCGAGATTGTTCGGCGGTCCCTCTTTTGGACCGGTGTCGTGTTGTGGCTGGTCTTTCTCGTGCCGCCGATCACGACGTGGTCGCTGCGCTACGAATACGTCCAGGCAATCCAGTTCACGATCTTCGCGTACGTCGCGCCGGTGTTGATGATCGCGGGGGCGCAGTGGCGCGCCCTCGGTCTGTCGGCGGGCCTCGAGATCGAACTCGGCCCCGACGGGGTGGACGCCGCGACCCCGGGGCGGCTCGTGGACCGCATGGCGCTGGCGAGGTTGTCGCGATCGTTCCAGCGTCGGTCCGTGCTCATCACGGGGCTCTTCATCGCGCTGACGATCTTCTGGCGCACCGCGCCGGTCGTCAACGCGCTCGTACGCACCCCGTGGCTCGTGGTCGTCGAGGCCCTGTCGCTCGTGTTGTTGGGGGGCCTCGCGTTCACCCACCTCGTCGAATCGCCGCCACTAATGCCGGGGGCCACTCGTCCCTACCGGATCTGCATGTCGACCGCGGTGATGTGGGCCGCCTGGGTGGTCGCGTTCCTCGACGGCATGTCCAACACGTCGTGGTACAGCGCGTTCGACCACGTCGCGGGCCGCGGCGTCTCCCTGGCCGCGGACCAGCAGCTGACCGCGGGGGCCGTCTGGTTCATCACGGCGGCCGTCTTCATTCCGATCATCTTCTGGAACCTCATCCACTGGTTGCAGTCCGAAGAGGATCCGAACGCCGAGCTGGTCAAGTTGATCCGCGAGGAGCGCACCCGCGGATTCTTCGGGTCCGACTGACTTCAGCGAACGTCGCTCAGGTCCCCGGAAGCTGAGCCATGGCCGGGAGGTTGAGCGCGTGGAGCGGTCGGCCGAGGACGCGACTGGCGGTGCTGAGGTCGTCCAGCGCGAGCTGGCGCTGTGACGCCATTCGGCGCTCCTGTTTGGCGAGGTCGGCCAGCTTGGCGGCGTCGCCAGGGTGCTTCACGAGGTACGCGATGTCGTAGATCGCGCTCAGGGAGTAGCCGTCCAGCCAGATGACGGTGGCGCTCAGCATCTTGTCCACGTACTTGCCCGACGACGTGTCCAGCACCTGGATGTTGTTCGTGAGTTCCGACATCCCCGCGCTGGCGAACGAGCAGGTCGTGGCGTCCTCGTTGAGGTACTTGTTGACGGTCGCGAGTTGCGAGGGCGTCAACGACGTCGTGACGGCCCTGCGGTAGAGGCGAAAAGCCTCGCCAACGGCGAAGACACACGGTTTGATGTCGCTGTTGATCGACTTGATCGAGGAGTTCTGCGCCGAAGCGTCTTCGGACTTCGCGATCGGGTGGGGGAGGTCGGTGATCACCGAGATCGCGACGACGAGCACCACCGCGGCGGTGACGATGAACCACGGCCGCCGGTACCAGACCGCCTTCTCGGTCCTCAGTGACGACGTCGACATCGACGCCGGGTCGAAGGCGGCTGGCGGCTCCGGGCGTTCGTCGATCATTGGTCAACACTAATTGCCGTCAGGGCGATTCCATGGGCGAACCGGCGGATTTCGTCCCGCGGCAGCGAATAGACGCCCTGGAGGCTCTCGTTGCCGAACGGGGTGACGAGCGACCGCATCCGTCCGTTCGGGGCGATGAAGTAGATCACGTCGTTGTGCGCAATGGAGCGCGTCGTCGTGTTGACCTGCACGCTCAGTCCGTAGCTCGACCAGACGCGGTTGAGCTGGACGAGCGGACCGTTCAAGAAGTACACGTGCGCCTGCGTGGACAGTCCGGTCTTGGTGAGGACCGCGGGACTCGCGCGCACCGAGGTGTCGAGCGGATCGGCGTTGACGATGACGATATCGACGTGATGCGTCGAGGCGTCCAAGGTGCGCGCGGCGTCACGCAGTTCGGCCCCCTCGACGGGACAGAGGTCGTTGCACGCGCCACTCAAGAAGGCCAACACGACCGTGGCGCCCCGTGGGTCGGGTAGCGAGAAGGTTCTGCCGAACTGATCGGCGAGCGCCAGGGACGGCGCCGCAGACCCGCCGAGGCGCTTCAGCCCGAGAAATGCGTTCATCGGCGCCGTGATCGACTGGTTCGCCGGTTGGGTCGTCGTCGTGCTCGAGGCGACCGACTGGCCAGGGGTTCCCAGGTAGTGCTCGGCGATGGCGCCCCCGACGCCGAGGACGACGAACACCGTGGCCACGATCACCACGGCCCTGGACGGAATCGGCGCGCGCATCCTTCGTGGCGATCCGTCGGTGTTCACGAGGCGGTTCGTGTTGGCGAACGCCACGGCTCGTTCCTCGTCGGAGAGCCCTTGTCCGATGTCGACGCGTTCGGGATGTTCGCTGGTCACACTGCTCACTCTCGAATCGTGATCATCGGACCTTACCAGTAGCCCTGTGAGAATTCAGTGCGCTATAGGGTGACGTCGTGGCCAGTGGGGACGATCAGGGGGCGGGTGCGGTGACGCCTCCGCCGAGCACGCGTGTGCACGGTCGCGAGGCGGCCAAGGCGCACGTGACCCTGACGATCGGCCTGACGCTGTGCGTCGTCGCCTTCTGGTTCGAACTACGTCGCGCGCTCGGCGGCAACGCCCTCAGTTGGGCCTACGTCTTCGAATGGCCCCTGCTCGCGGCGTTCGCGGTCTACATGTGGTGGAAGGTCCTCCATCCCGCCACGACGCCGACCACGGCGTCGGCGACGCGCGCCAAGAAGGAGGCCCTCGCGCCCGAGTTCGAGGGAATGCTGGAGGCCTGGGAGGAACACCGACGACAGGTCCTCGACGCCGCCCAGGACGAGTCGAAGCGACCGTCATCCTGACGTCGTCGGGGGAGGCGTGCGGGTCGTTCTGCTAGCGTGAATATCAGTCGTGAAGCGGGTCCAGTGAGGCCCGAACGACGGGAGCGTGATGACCGGCAACGAGCAGCACCCGGCGCGAGGGCGCGCCGCCACCTTCGTGGCGAAGAGCCAGCTCATGAGTGGTGAAGACGTCAGTCGGGTGATTCGGCGCATGGCCCACGAAATCGTCGAACGCAATCACTCGAGCGAATCGATCTCGGTCATCGGACTGCAGACCGGCGGCATCTCGCTCGCTCGTGCCCTCGCCGAGACCCTCGAAGCCGTCGGCGGCGCGCCGGTGCGCTTCGGCACCCTGGACGTCTCGTTCTATCGCGACGACCTGCGCAGCAACCCGGCGCCGACGCCCACGACCACGGTCATCGACCACGACCTCACCGACCGGACCGTCGTGCTCGTCGACGACGTCCTGTTCACGGGGCGCACCATCCGCGCCGCGCTCAACGCCCTCTCGGACTGGGGGCGTCCACGGGCCGTGCAGCTCGCGGTGATGGTCGACCGTGGCCATCGCGAACTGCCCATCCGCCCCGACTTCGTCGGCAAGAACGTGCCCACGTCGCTGCACGAGGACGTCCAGGCGACGCTCGAGGGTGTCTGGCTCGGCGTCCAGGAGACACCGTGATCGAGTCGATCCGCGGGCGAAGTCTCTTGACGCTGGGCGACCTCGACCGCCAGGCGATTCTCGAGGTCTTGGACACGGCCGAGTCGTTCGTCGAGGTGAACCGTCGGTCCATCAAGAAGGTGCCGGCGTTGAAGGGGCGCGTCGTCGCGTCGTTGTTCTTCGAAGAGTCGACTCGGACCCGCCTGTCCTTCGAGACGGCCGCGAAGCGGCTCAGCGCCGACGTCCTATCCCTCGCCGTCGCCTCGTCGAGCGTGAAGAAGGGCGAATCGCTGCGCGACACGATCGCCACCATCGACGCCCTGGGCATCGATGCCGTGGTGCTGCGGCACCGCTCGAGTGGGGCCGCCGTGCAGGTCGACCGGTACGTGCCGCACGTTCGGGTGATCAACGCGGGCGACGGGCTCCACCAGCATCCGACGCAGGGACTCCTGGACGCCTTCACCATCCGCCAGGTCCTCGCCGAACGTGCGGGGACCACGGGGGTCGAATCGGCGGGTGAGCTGTTCGCGGGCCTGCGGATATTGATCGTCGGGGACATCCGTCACAGCCGCGTCGCGCGTAGTGACATCGACGCCTACGTCGCGCTCGGCGCGACGGTGCGCGTCGCCGCGCCCGGTCCGCTGCTGCCCGAGGGTGTCGAGGAGTGGCCCGTCGAGGTCGTGGCCGATTTCGACGAGGCGCTCCAGTGGGCCGACGTGGTCGGGCTCCTCCGACTCCAGGCCGAACGGGGTTCGGGGTCCTTCGTGCCGACGCTGGACGAGTTCACGCGGACCTTCGGTCTGGACGAGCGCCGCGCCGCACTACTCTCGCCGCGCTGCCTGATCATGCATCCGGGGCCGATGAATCGAGGCGTCGAGATCGCGTCGAGGGTGGCCGACAGCGCGGCGTCGGTCGTGGAACGCCAGGTCGCCAACGGCGTGCCGATCAGGATGGCGGTCCTCTATCTCACCGTGGCGGGATCGAGCGAAGGGATCAGGGCATGAGTTCCTTGGTATTGCGAGGAGGGCTCGTGGTCGGCCCGTCGGCGTCGGCCGTGGCCGATGTGCTGGTCGTCGACGGGGTGATCAGCGAGGTCGCCGAACGAGTTGACGCCCCGGCCGGTGCCCGGGTTATCGACGCGAGCGGCTGCTGGGTGGGTCCCGGACTGGTCGACCTGCACACGCACCTGCGCGAACCGGGTCGCGAGGCGGCCGAGGACATCGAGAGTGGTGCGCGCGCCGCGATGGTGGGCGGCTACACCGCGATCGTCGCCATGCCGAACACCGAACCGGCCCTGGACACCGTCGCCCTCGTCGCGTACGTGCTCGATCGGGGCGCGGGGACGCCGATCGACGTCGCCGTGGCCGGAGCGATCACCCAGGGGCGTCGCGGCGAGCTACTGGCCCCCATGGCCGAGATGGCCGCGTTGGGCGTTCGGTTGTTCACCGACGACGGCGTCGGCGTGCAGAACCCGTCGTTGATGCGTCGCGCCCTCGCCTACGCGAAGCCGCTCGGGGTCCGTCTCGCCCAGCACTGCGAGGACGAACTGCTCGCCAACGGCGGCACGATGAACGAAGGGGTCCTGAGCGGACGACTCGGCCTGATCGGCCGTCCCGCCCTGGCCGAGGAGCTGATGGTGATTCGAGACCTCGAACTGGCCCGCCTGACCGGTGCGTCGGTGCACTTCATGCACCTGTCGACCGCGCGGTCGGTGGCCCTGGTCGCCAGCGCGCGGGCGCAGGGGTTGCCGGTTAGCTGCGAGGTGGCGCCGCACCACCTGACCCTCGACGAGGGGGCGTGCGAGGGTTTCGATCCACTCTTCAAGGTTCACCCGCCGCTGCGGTCCTCCGAAGACGTCGCGGGACTTCGTCGGGCGCTGTGTGACGGGTCCATCGACGCGGTGGCGACGGACCACGCGCCGCACCCTCCTGAGTCCAAGGACCTGGTCTTCGACGAGGCGCCGCCGGGCATGCTCGGGCTCGAGCACGCGGCGTCACTGACCTACGAAGCGCTCGGTGGAGACTCGGCCGATCCGCACCGCTTCTTCGGGGTCCTCAGCCGCGGCCCGTCGCGAGTGGCGCAACTGCGCTCGAGCGACGATCGCGTGCGACTCAGCGCGCACGGCGGTGACGTGACGGTCGGTGAGGACGCCAATCTGGTCGTCTTCGATCCCGCGCAGCGCTGGACCGTGGATCGGGAGCGACTGCAGAGCAAGGCCAACAACACGCCCTACGACGGGCGCGCCATGCTCGGACGGGTCCGCACGACCGTCGCCAAGGGTCGGGCGGTGCTGGTCGAGGGGGAGTTGTCGTGAGTCGACC
>Ga0075017_100002597_pt1 | contig 11329 bp, 13 predicted proteins | sample AleBraG_ABR_2012_FD_71475 | JGI IMG/M metagenome (GOLD analysis project Ga0075017, IMG submission 71475) | Freshwater sediment microbial communities in response to fracking from Pennsylvania, USA - Alex Branch Run_MetaG_ABR_2012 | ecosystem: Environmental > Aquatic > Freshwater > Creek >...
AATGGGATTCGCTATTCGCATTCGGTGCATCCGCCCGCCTACACCGCCCGCGAAGTAGCATCGGCGGACCGCATGCCGGCCCACAACCTGGTGAAGACCGTCGTGTACCGCGGTGACAACGGCTACGGGCTGCTGCTGGTACCCGCCGACTACGTTGTCAATTTCGGCGAAGTCCTTCGACTGCTGGGTCTAACCGAGATCCGGCTCGCCTCTGAACTGGAATTGCAGGCGCTATTTCCGGATTGTGAGCTGGGCGCCATGCCGCCGTTTGGAAACCTTTTCGACATACCCGTACTGGTGGATGAGCACATCGCTGCAGCGGAGTTCATCGCCTTCAATGCGGGTACCCACCGGGACGTCATCCACATGAGCGGCTCGGATTTCCACCGCCTGGTGAATCCGCTGGTGGCTTCGTTTGCGGTCCCGGAACCGGCCAAAGCGGCTTTCTAGCAACTGCAATGCATCCCGCTGCGCCGCCATCGCACGATCCGGCTGAAACCCGGGTTGCCTATTTTTCGATGGAGGTCGCGCTGGAAGCGGAGATCCCCACGTACAGTGGCGGTCTGGGAGTGCTGGCTGGAGACATGCTGCGCTCGGCCGCGGACCTGAAGGTTCCAATGGCCGGGGTGACGCTCGTTTACCATCACGGGTACTTCCACCAAAAGCTCGATGGGCAGGGTAACCAGAGCGAGGAACCCGAGCCCTGGCACCCGGAGCAGCACCTGGAAGCTCTGGCTCCGCGGTGTTCTGTTTCCATCGAGGGCAGAACGGTGGCTCTCCGCGCCTGGCGCTATTGGATTCATGGAATTTCCGCGTTCGCGGTGCCGGTCTATCTGCTCGATTCGGCGGTGCCGGAAAACAGCCCCTGGGATCAAACGCTAACCGATGAATTGTATGGCGGCGATGCACACTATCGCCTGTGCCAGGAGGTGATTCTGGGAATCGGTGGGGCAAAACTCCTGCGAGAACTGGGATACACCAAGATCACCAGCTACCACATGAATGAAGGCCATGCGGCTCTGCTGGCGGTCGGCCTGCTGGAGCAGGGGCAAGACATCGACAAGGTGCGGCGCCAATGCGTTTTCACAACCCACACGCCGGTGCCGGCGGGCCAGGACCAATTTTCCTGGGACCTCACACTGCAGGTGTTGGGTCAAGACCGGTGCGCCTTGCTGGAGGCAACTCACTGCTGTCCGGATCACATCCTCAACATGACTTTCCTGGCGCTCCGGTTCTCACATTACATCAATGGAGTCGGAATGCATCATGGCGAGGTCTCGCGCGGGATGTTTCCGCAGTATCCCATCCGCGCCATCACCAATGGTGTGCATGCTGTTTCCTGGACGGCGCCATCGTTTTGCGAACTGTTCGACCGCCATATCCCGGAGTGGCGGCATGACAATCTCTACCTGCGCTACGCGATCGGGATTCCGCTGGAGGAGATTCGCACCGCCCATCTGGCGGCCAAGCGCCGCCTGCTGGAAGAGGTTGCCGTGCGCCACAGGATGCACTGGACCGACGCCGCGTTCACCATCGGCTTTGCGCGGCGGGCCGCCACTTACAAGCGAGCGGATTTTCTGTTCTCCGACCCGGAACGGCTGCGAACCATCGCCAACCGGTTGGGCCCGCTGCAGGTCTTATATGCCGGCAAAGCCCATCCGCGCGACGCAGGCGGCAAGGCTCTCATTCGTCGCGTGTTCGGAGCGGCCGCAGGGTTGAACAGCGACACCATCCGGATCCTTTACCTGGAAAACTACGACCCCGCATTGGCCCGCCTCATGACCAGCGGCGTCGATCTTTGGCTCAATACGCCACAACGCCCGCAAGAGGCCTCCGGAACCAGTGGGATGAAAGCCGCGCTCAACGGTGTGCCCAGCCTGAGCGTGCTCGACGGCTGGTGGATCGAGGGCTGCCTGGAAGGGGCAACCGGTTGGGCCATCGGAACAGACGACGATCTCCCGCGCGACCCTTCGGAGGAGAGCGCGTCCCTCTACCATAAGCTCGAATCGGTGATCCTGCCGATGTTCTACGGCCAGCCTCTGGCCTATGCCGAGGTGATGCGCTCCGCCATTTCGGTAAATGGCTCGTTTTTTAACACCAACCGGATGCTGGCACAGTACGTGAATAATGCTTACTTCCCGCGCTAAACACAGCGCCATAAGTACCTGTGTCCGCTCCCTGCGTTCGCGGCTCGGAATGGGCCCGTGAGCGGTTATATCCGCAAACACGAATCACGTTGTGTTCGCCGCTAGGCACCTTTCTTCTGCACACGCACCATGGTCACATCGGAGACAGCGATGAGGCCGGTATCGAGCATCCATTCCACCACCGGAAGCAGGCGGCTCAGGTTGTCCGCCGAATCCACAATGGTGACTAAAATCGGCCGGTCATTGCGGCCCAGGTGCGACTTATGCATTTGGGCGCTTTCGCCGTATCCTTCCAGGCCGCGGAAGACGGTCACTCCGGCGATCTGCATCTGGCGGCACTGGGCGACGATGGCTTCGTATAGTGGCTGGCCCTGAAACCGGTCTCCTTCAGAAATGTGAATGCGCAACATGCGCGCGGGGACGCCTGCTTGCATCGTTCATACCTCCATGGCTTGGGAACCGCGTACCAGGCGGACCATCTCCACGTCGGAGATGACGATCAAGCCGTTCTCGATCATGCCTTCGATGGCTTCCGCCGCGGTGGCGATCTTCTCCGCCGTGTCGATCACCGACAGCATGATGGGTAAATCGCGGGCCGGATGGAAGAACGAAGCTTTATGTTCATGTCCTTTGGCGCCGTATCCCAGGATCCCTTGGTAGACCGTGGCGCCCGCGATGTCCATCATCCGCAGCTTCTTCACAATGGCGTCGTAAAGAGGCGCGTCATGCCACTTGTCGGCGGCACCCAGGAACACCCGTAGAAGCTTGGCGGGCGATTGCTTTCGATCATGCGGAAGCGAGGGTTCCGGCTTGGCCGATTTCCGGACGAGCTTCACCACCGTGGTGTCCTGCACCTCGATCAGGCCGTCGGTGACCATCTCATAGAGGGTGGGCAGTACCTCATCCACTTTTTCCGGAGTGTCCACAAACTCAATCCGGATGGGCAGGTGCTGGGCCAGCACTTCCACCTTGGGCGTATGCAGCAACTGATGGGACCCGAAGCCGGAGTACGCCCGGGTAGCCGTGGCGCCGGCAACTCCTTTGTGCATCAGGAAGGTCATGAGGGAGTCGTGGAGCGCGGTCATCCCGTGTTGCGTGTCCTCGTTGATGAAGATGGTGACCTTTTTCGCAGGACCCTTGGTTAGCACGGCGCCTCCTTGTTCATTATCTTCGGGCGGTGAGAACCGCGCCCAACCAGACAGCCACGTAGCCGAGCAGCACGCTGCCGGCTACGTAGAGCAGGCTTATCCAGCGCTCGCCATCCCGGACGGCCTGCAAAGCCTCATACTCAAAGCTGGAAAACGTGGTATACCCACCGAGCACGCCGACCACCAGAAAGAGCCGCCAATGGGGGTGCGGGGGCAGCCGCTCAGTGAACAGCGTCATCAGGAGACCGATCAGAAAAGCGCCGCTGATGTTGATCATGAAGGTGCCCAGCGGAAAGCGCCCTGCATATCTGGTCATAATCCAAGTTCCCAGCACATAGCGGGCCAAGCCTCCCAAACCGGCGCCCGCCAGCACAACCATGTATCTCGCCATCTTGGCAAAGAATAACGCGTTTTCGGGCGGGGCCGCTGGGCACCTTGAAAAAAACATTCCCTTTCCGAATGTTTTGAGCGAAAATGGTTCTTACTCCTATGACGGTCTACCAAATCCATCGCTTGCGCGAGTCTGCCCGCCAGCACTTCCGCTGGGCGCCTCACATCGCCGGTGTCACTGTGGTCAAACCGCGCGACTACGAGCCTGCTTCAACGATCGAAGCGGAATCCCCCTACGCCGCCTGGATGACGCTTCGGGATACGGAGGATGCGCTGCAAGTAGGCGACATCCTGGAGTCTCCCGGCGCGGAACTGCGTATCTGCAAATACATCGGGTTCGAAGAAGCGCGCTGGTTCGTTCCCGAGCCCGTCGCAGAAGAGGTCGCAGTAGCGGTAACATAGACTTTGTAATGTACCCCGATCCGAACGGGTTGGATCGTCTCAACTCGTTCGCGCTAGTGAGCTATATACCTGACCCTTTGGCAGGCTTTCTCGACCGGCTGCGGCAAGAACTGGTTCCCAATTGCTTTCTGCGGGCTCACGTCACCATTCTGCCTCCCAGGCCGATTTGCTCCACTCCGCAAAAGGCCTGGCAAACCATCTGTTCGCTCGCTCCGGTCTTCCTTCCCTTTCAGGTCCGCCTTACTGAGATCAACGTGTTTCCAATCTCGGATGTGATCTACGTCGAGATCGGTGCAGGAAGCAAAGAGTTGGAAGAGATGCACAGCCGCTTCAACCGCGATGGCTTGGCCTGTGGAGAACCGTTTCCCTATTGCCCGCATATCACCCTGGCGCAGAATCTCAAGCCCGATGAACTGGACGAGTTGATCCACGTCGCGCGCTGCCGCTGGAAGGAATACTCGCAGCCGGCCATCTTTAGCGTGGAAAAGGTGGTGTTCGTTCAGAACAACCGCCGCAAGGATTGGCTCGATTTGGGAGAATGCCATTTGGGGCACGACGAATCGCGCCTCATGGGCGAGCTCTCGGATTTGATGGTAGGCTAGAATCCTTGCGATCCCGTTGCCTGCTTCTGTTGTTGGTTGCACCGGCCCTGTGGGCGGAAGAAGACTTCACGGTGTACGACCTGCTGGCCCCCGATAGCCACAAATTCGCCATCCTCTACGACGTGGTCATTTCCAAGGAGGGCTCGCCTTTCTATCTCAATCCGATCCGCAAGGGAGCCAAGGTGTCTGACGAGCGCGTGATCGATCTTGCCACCGGCAGGCCGTTGCGATTTGAGAACGTGGAGGGCTACCTCAAGGTCATCTTCGCCCAACCGGTGCCGAAGAACGGCGAAGCCCGCTTCCGCATCTACAAAACGTATGAAGACGCGCAGTCCTACTTTGCCAAGGGCGACGAACTCATCTTCGACCGCCCCTTCGGGATTCGGCGCAACGTCATCCTTCTGCCCGCTGGCTTTGAACTCACGGGCTCCACAGTCCCCGTGATGGTCTCGACCCAGGTGGACGGCCGCATCAAGATCAGCATGATGAACGATCGCGACGATCAGCTTCCTTCCAAGATCACCGCGCGGAGGCTGCCGTGATCAAGTTGCTGGTGGCCGCGGCGTTGCTGATGCAGCTTCATCGGGCCGAGCAGGATCGCACCATCCGATACTGGCTGCTGGAACCCGACTCGCACCAATTTCGCATTTCCCACGATTTTACGGTCGACAAGGTTGGCCAGGCGTCGGTCCACAGCTTTGTGCGCAAGGGCAGCCTGGTCTCCAAATCGCTCGTGATCGACTTGAATACGGGCAAGGAGTTGAAGACCTACAACGTGACGGGCAAGCAAGTGAACGCCCTTGGCTATTACCCGACGCCCACCGACCCGGACGGCGTGGTGGTGCAGGCGGACCTGGATCATGCACTGAAAGCGGGCGAGTCCGCGCGAGTGCGGGTGATCGAAACCTACACCGACCCCGTTGGTTATCGCAATGACGGGGGCGAGCTGGTGTGGGACCGCACGCTGGGGCGCCCGTACAATCAAGTGACTCTGCCGGCGGGCTATATGATGACGTCCGTCAATACTCCGGCGATCATTTCTCAGGATGAAGAGGGCCGGATCGTGTGCCGGTTCACCAATCCGCGGAATGATGAGTTGCATGTCATTCTGAAGGCGCGGTTGAAGAAGCGGTAGGGGGCGTCTTGATTCAGACTTTTCGGGCTCGGGCGCCGTCCAATACGTAAGTGAATAGACCGCAAGCGATTCTGCTGCTGGCGCTTGCCCCTGCGTCCGCGTTCGCCAACAGCGCTGGCCCGCCACCGGGCACTTCTGGCGCGCCGGGCGAGCGAACCTGCGCCGGTAGCGGGTGTCACACCATTACGGCGAACACCGGCAGCTTGAGCGCTGTCTTTGGGACAAGCTTGACTTATATCCCGGGCGTTCCGCAGCACGTTGTGATTACCATCCAGGACCCCACGGCGCGGCGTTGGGGGTTTCAGGCCGCGGTGCGTGCAGCCTCCAATCCCCGGGTGACGCAAGCCGGCGACTTTGAGCCGACGGATGCCAACACGCAGGTGATCTGCGACGACGGCTCCGCCAAGCCGGCGGGGCAGCTCTGCGCCATCAATCCCAGCTTCCAGTACATCCAGCAAACGCTAACGGGAACGCAGGCTTACACCGCGACCAGCGTCATCTACGAGTTCGACTGGACACCGCCGGCTTCGGGCGTGGGCAATGTGATCTTCTACCTCGCCGCCGAGGCGGCCAATAATGATGGAACACCGGCTGGGGATCATCTTTACACGCAAACCTACACGCTCACCCCAACCACCGTCGCCAAACCCGTGATCAACAACAAGGGCGTGGTGAACGCGGCCGATTCGTCTGCTTCCATTACTCCCGGTGGATGGACTGCTATTTATGGTGTCAACTTGGCTGCCAGCACGCGGGGCTTGGTTGCCAGCGATATCGTCAACAATACTTTGCCCACACAGCTTGCCGGCGTCAGCGTGAACGTGGACAACCAACCAGCATTTCTGTCCTACGTCAGTCCGAACCAGATTAACCTCTTGCCGGCCACCGATAGCAAGACCGGAACGGTATCGGTGCAGGTCAACTTCGCGGGACAGACTTCCACGGCTGTAACGGTTACCCAGCAGTCCATTTTCCCCGCTCTGTTTGTCGTGGCCGGCTCAAACTACGTGGCGGCGCAGCATGGCGATGGAACTCCCATCGGCCCGGCCAGCCTTTTCTTTCCGGCGGCCGGAAGCCCGGCTCATCCCGGGGAAACGGTCGTGCTCTATGGTTCCGGCTTTGGCCAGACCGATCCGCCGGTAGCGATCGGTGAATTTGCCACCGTCGTCTCACCGCTTCCCGTCGCCAACGCGTTTTCGGCCACCATCAACGGCGTGAAGGCGACGGTCGCTTACGCCGGCTTGTCGCCGGGCTCGGTGGCGTTGTATCAGTTCAACATCACTGTGCCGGCTGCGCTGGGCAGCGGCAACTATGCGGTAGTTTTGCAGTACGAGGGCAAGTCGACCCAAGCCGGCGTGGTGATTGCGGTTCAGCCATAATTTAAAGTCACCAAAGCCGCGTTTTCGGCATCACACATTCATGCCTACTGCAGTAGAAAAACCGACTTTTGCAACCGGAATCGATATCAAGGAGTCGTCGCGGACAACGGTGATTGACCTGCTCAACGCCCGTCTGGCGGACGTGCTCGATCTGTACACGCAAACGAAGCATGCGCACTGGAATGTCAAAGGACCAGACTTCATTCAACTTCACGAACTTTTCGACAAGCTAGCCGAGCATGTGGAAGACCATGGCGATTTGATCGCCGAGCGCGCCGTCACTTTGGGAGGCCGGGCGCACGGCACGGCCCGGATTGCCGCGGCTCATTCAAAGATCGGCGAGTACGATCTCAACGCCATTGACGGCGTCGAGCATGTGCAGGCGCTGTCCAAACAGTTTGCCAAAGTGGCCAACGCGGTTCGCGGGGCCATTAAGGCCTCCGATGATGCCGACGACGCGACCACGGCCGATCTCTTTACGCAGGTCTCACGCCAGATGGACATGGATCTCTGGTTTCTCGAAGCACACCTGCAGGCCAAGCGCTAAGATGCAGGCGGGGGGTGGCAGGCGTGCGCCTGCCACCCCCATTCGGCTACTTCTTGTGATTGCAGCAGCTCTGATTGCAGCAAGGTCCCGGACAGCAATCCTTGGCGAAGGCCACGCTGCTGACGGACAACATCAAGAACAGAGCAAAACCGATATACTTTCTCATTGAAATTCTCCTGAAATAAAATGATTATCCATGCGCGAGGAAACACACGAATCCTGTGTATCCCGCGAAACAGCTAGACTTGACCAGGTTTCAGATCAGGAGAGTGCAGAGCAGCAGGTGACGACGGCTGCCCTTGGGGGAAAAGACGAAGCTGGGGGCAGCCGACCGCGCTTGCATCAAGAGCCCAAGGGGTTGGATGCACGATTCCACCACCACGGCGCCAACCGTGCTGGAGAAAATCTTCGAAGCAATAGCCTTTTCGACTACTTGATAAGGACAATCGTTCGAGTTCTGATGTTGAGGGCAGCGAGCAGGATGAGTTGTGCCGCCGCTGCAGCAGTCGTCGGATGGCGCCTGCATCATCGGACAGTTCATTATCGGGCAAGCCGCTACTGTTCCTACCAGCAGCAAAACCGCAACCCAGACGATGAACACGCGCAACATCTGACTCAAGTATACGCCTATTTCGCGCCGCGTCTATACAATATTTTTCCACCAAGTACCGTGTATTCCACCTGCGTGGCCGGTATCTCAGCTTCAGCAATGGTGAGTATATCCTGGCTCAGCACCGTGATGTCGGCCAGCTTCCCGAGTGCCAGAGACCCTTTGCGGTCCTCTTCAAAAGCGGCGTAGGCGGCGTTCGAGGTGTAGGAGCGGAGCGCTTCTTCGCGCGACATACGCTGTGCCGGATAGAACACCGTGCCGTCCTTCAGCTTGCGGCTGACCGACGCGTAATAGGAGGCAATCGGATTCACATCCTCGACGGGAGTATCGGTTCCGTTGCTGACGATGGCGCCGGATTGCATCAGCTTTTGCCAGACATAAGCGCCTTCTTCGGCGCGTTGCGGTCCCAGGCGCAGAAGAACATACGGCGCGTCCGACGTGCAATGGATTCCCTGCATGGCGGCGATCACTCCCAGTTGTCCAAAGCGCGGGATGTCGGCGGCGCTCAAGTGTTGGGCGTGCTCGATGCGCCAGCGCAGGTTCTTCTTCGCCGGGTGTTCTTTGAAAACGCCCTCATATAAATTCAGCACCTCTCGATTGGCGCGATCGCCGATGGCGTGCACGCAGAGCTGATATCCGGCGGCGATGGCCAGTTCCGCCGTTTTGCGAATGTCGAGCGGGTCTTCGGTATTGAAGCCGGTGCTGCCCGGCAGGTCGGCGTAGGGTTCCAGCAGCCAGGCTCCGCGGGAGCCTAGGGCGCCATCAATCTGCCGCTTGATGGCGCGTACCGTCAGGTGATCGTCGATCACGCGGTACTTGGACAGATTCGGCGCCAGCACTGCGTTCGGTGCGCGCAGCATTACCCAAAGACGCACGCCTAACTTGCCTTCCGCTTCCATCTGGCGCATCAGGTCCACGGTTTTCAGCGAGGAGCCGGCGTCCTCGAAAGTGGTTATGCCGTTTGCCAGGCACTCGCGCGAGGCGAGTTCCAATTGCTTGCGGGCACGCTCCTCGGTCTCGGGCGGACCGCGTACCAAGCCTTGGGCGGTTTCATTCAACAGTCCGGTAGCTTCGCCGTGGGCATCGCGCTGGATTTCTCCGCCCGCTGGATTGGGAGTGTGCTGGTTGATGCCGGACACGCGCAACGCTTCGGCATTTACAAAAATGGCGTGTCCGCTGGCGTGTTCCAGCATCACGGGATTCCGCGGGGAAGCTTTGCTCAGCGTAGCGTTCGTGGGAAAACCGTTGAGGTTCGGCTCGGGCTTCTGGTCCCACTTGGATTGATGCCAGCCGCGTCCCAGTATCCAGTCGCCTGACTTGGCTTCGCGCGCGGCCGCGGCTACCATGGCGACAATGTCGTCCCAGTTTTTGGCGTCGCGGAGGTTGAGCATCATCTTTGACGCTCCGAGAGAGGCGAAATGCCCGTGGCTTTCGATAAACCCGGGGATCGCCAGCTTGCCCTGCAAATCGATCACTTCGGTCGACTTGCCGATGTGCTTCTCAATCTCGCGATCGCTGGTGAGGGCGACGATGCGGCCACCACGCGCTGCCAGCGCCTGCACCTCGGGCTTCAGCTTATCGAGCGTGACAATTTTGCCGTGCCGCAAGACCAGGTCGGCCGGCTGGCCGAGGCACCCGGCAGCAAAAATCAGTGTGATTAGGAATGAACGCATTAATGATGCCCGGCGGCCAGTCTGCCGCCAATTGTATCGCGCGCAGGCCAGCGCGGTGCATCTGGGTTCCGGCTTGTTGAGCGCGGCAATTTTGGCGGGTGCTCGGCCAGTACAGGCTCTCCAGAAACCCACCGGTAAACCCTCGCAACATGAGCAACCGGGCCAACATTCGGACGAGTCAAAAACACGGCCTCACGCTCGAAAGGGGACACTGCTGCGATAGTTTTGAGAGAGGAGTTCGGACCCGAGCCCGCAGTGTCCCCGTTCGAGTCGGGCCGCGAACGAGATCGGACTCGAACCCGCAGTGTCCCCGTTCGAGTCTGGCCGCGAACGAGATCGGACTCGAACCCGCAGTGTCCCCGTTCGAGTCGGGCCGCGAAGGATTTCGGAATCGAGCCCGCAGTGTCCCCATCCGAGTCGGGCCGCGGGGAGTTCGGACTCGAGCCCGCAGTGTCCCCATCCGCGTGCGCACTATTGGTGGCCGGCGGCCAGGGTCATCTCCGGCCGACGCAGCGCGACTGCGAACAGCGCGGCACAAGTGCTCAGCGCCCACACTCCCAGAGCAAGCAACGTGCGGCTGTCGGGCTCAACCACGGATTGTCCGCGCAGCGCTTGCCACACCAGAATCGCAAACAAGCCGAAGTAACTGGCTGCCGCGAATTGTACCGTGCGCACGGTCCTGCGGCGGCGAGTCAACCAGGCGATGAGAGGTAGAATCTGCATCGCATGCATTCCGAGGAAATGAGGCGGCCGCAAGTCTCCGTGTTCGGTGCTCCAGCCGGTAATGGGCAGTCCTGGGCCGCCATCCGGCGCGCCCACGGTATGCGATCCCGTCACCGGCATCTGGTGGGTGAGCTTGGCTTGTCGCAGTTGTTCCTGTGAAGGCATGGTCATGAAGATGCCCGTCCCCGCGCCCATCACGCTAATCAACATTCCCAGCCGAAGGACCCATCCCCAACTACGATCCGCAAATTGCTGGCGAAACAGCACGGCAGCGATCACCATGCTGCAGACCCAGAGAATGCCGATGGCTATGCCCATTGTGGTGAAGAGAGTGCGATCCAATACGGTAGCGGCGTTGAAGTGGCTGGTGATTCCGCGCGCAGCCTGGACATCGATGATGACGATTTCCAGCCAGAACACAGCGCTGATGATCCACGCCACGGCACGCATCAGCCGCGGGCTCTTATCCACATAGGAAAAAATCCACGCCAATGTGAAGCAATACAACGTCACCGAAATAGCGAACTTAGCGGGCTTGAGCCAAGCGGGTTGGCCGGTGATCATCGCCGGGTC
>Ga0075017_100002598_pt1 | contig 11329 bp, 7 predicted proteins | sample AleBraG_ABR_2012_FD_71475 | JGI IMG/M metagenome (GOLD analysis project Ga0075017, IMG submission 71475) | Freshwater sediment microbial communities in response to fracking from Pennsylvania, USA - Alex Branch Run_MetaG_ABR_2012 | ecosystem: Environmental > Aquatic > Freshwater > Creek >...
GCTGCGATCAGCACCGCTTTATATCCGCAGATCGTACCCATCGAAGACAGGGCATCCATGCTTTGGGCGCGCGTAGTGCGCGGAATGAGTTCGACGCAGAAGGAGCTAACCCCGGTTCCGGCAATTTGCTCGACAACCTCTCGTGATCCGAAAGGCCTTAGAAAGCCTATGAGCACCTGGCCGCGACGCAAAAGCGGAAGATCGGCTGCGCCGGTGGCGTCATTCGATCCATAACAAAGAACCTGGAGAACGACGTCAGCCGCGCGAAAGACTTCGGCGCGATCCGGAACGATCTTCGCACCCTTTTCCACGTAGTGCTCGTCGGGATAGCCTGCCTGTACCCCAGCTCCCGCTTCGACCACAACCTCAAATCCCGCCTTCACCAGGTTCGGAACGACCATGGGCACAAGGCCGACACGCCGCTCGCCGGGATAACTTTCCTTGGGAACACCAATGACCACGAGGTTCACTTCCTTTTCTTGCGGATAACCGAAGAAGTCTGTTTCGGCTGCAGGAATGCATGCCTGCCAGCGTGACTTGTGGATAACTCGAACCAACGATTGTAAAGGAATTGAGCAAAAGTTTTTTGTGATGACGTGCCCCGGTCCTCCGCAGAATTTTCCCTACACATCCTGCTTTGGATTTATGCTGTGCAGTTTGTTCTTGAGGAGGCTCCCTTGATCCGAACTCATCGCGTTGTGCCGGCGGTGTTTGCCGTCGTCTTCTGTCTCTTACCGGCAATCCTCTCGAAGGCACAGCAGTATCCGGAGAATACATATCAGGACATGCGCTGGCGAATGATCGGCCCTTTCCGCGGAGGCAGAACGCGGGCGCTCGCCGGGGTACCGAGCCAGCCGAACGTCTTCTATATCGGCCAGGTGAATGGCGGGGTATGGAAGTCGGATGACTACGGCCGCACGTGGAAGCCGATTTTCGACGATCAGCCGACGCAGTCGGTCGGCGCCATCGCAGTGGCGCCCTCCGATCCCAACATCTTGTACGTCGCCAGCGGCGAAGGATTGCCCCGTCCTGATCTCTCGGTGGGCGACGGCATTTACAAGTCTACGGACGCGGGAAAAACCTGGACGCATCTCGGCTTGAGGGGCGGGCAGCAAATTCCCGGCCTCGTGGTCGACCCGCGCGACCCCAACCGGTTGTTTGCTGCCGTTCTGGGTCACCCTTATGGACCGAACGACGAACGCGGGATTTTTCGCTCCACCGACGGAGGGCAGAATTGGCAAAAGGTCCTCTATAAGGATGAGAACACCGGCGGCGCGGACATCGCGATGGACCCTTCCAATCCAGCGACCCTTTACGCATCGCTTTGGGAGACGCGTCAGGGCCCATGGGAAGACAACAACGAGTTCAGCGGAACTGGAGGAGGACTCTTCAAGTCAACCGACGGCGGCAACACCTGGAAGCCGCTGACGAACGGCTTGCCCAAGGACATCGTGCAAATACACATCACGATTGCGCCAAGCTTGCCAAGCCGGATTTACCTTACGTTCTCGACCACGTCACCTTCGGAGTACGGGTCAGGAAAGGGACTCGGTATCTACCGTTCAGACGACGCGGGTGAAAACTGGCATGCAGCGGCGGATGATCCGCGCGCGGCCGCAAAGATCGGCGGCGGGGACCTATCCATTCCCTTGGTTGATCCCAAGAATCCAGATATCGTTTACAGCACGAGTATCGTGACTTACCGCTCGATGGACGGCGGCAAGAACTGGACCAGCCTCCGCGGCGCTCCCGGCGGGGACGACTACCAGAACATCTGGATCAATCCCAGCAATCCCAACATCATTTTGCTGGTCAGCGACCAGGGCGCCATTGTGAGCGTGAATCGCGGGCGGACCTGGAGTTCCTGGTACAACCAGCCGACTGCGCAGCTCTACCACGCCAGCGTAACCAACACGTTTCCCTATCGAGTGTGCGGCGGTCAGCAGGAGAGCGGTTCGGTTTGTATCTCCAGCCGCGGCAATGACGGAGAGATCACGTTTCGCGACTGGCATCCTGTGGGCGTGATCGAATACGGCTACGTGGCTCCAGACCCCCTCGATCCAGACATCATTTATGGCGCAGGGCGGAGCGAAGTCTCAAAGTTTCACGTTTCCACCGGGCAGGTACAGAACATCACACCGATCCCGGTTCGGAACGGGAACTATCGCACCGATCGCACCGAGCCCATCATGTTTTCGCCACTCGATCCCCACATTCTCTATTACGCCGCCAATGTGTTGTTCAAGACGACAGACGGCGGGAACTCGTGGGAGACGATCAGCCAGGACTTAACGCGGGAAAATCCAGGTATGCCGGCGAGCATTGGAACGCTGGCTTCGAAAAATCTCGATGCGGCAAAACAGCGAGGTGTGATTTACGCCCTCGCTCCGTCGTTCAAAGATGTGAACAAACTTTGGGCGGGCACGGACGACGGTCTGATCTGGATCACACACGACCAGGGAAAACACTGGAACAATATCACTCCCCCGGAACTGACGCCGTGGAGCAAGGTGACGCAGATCAGTGCGTCGCACTTTGACGAGGAATCCGCCTATGCCTCGGTCAGTGGTTTCCGCATCGATGATCTGCGGCCTTACATCTATCGCACTCACGACGGCGGCAAGAGCTGGAAGCTGATCACTAATGGTCTGCCGGCGGACGCGCCGGCGGACACGGTGCGGGAGGATCCCGTCCGCAAGGGCCTGCTTTTTGCCGGCACTGAGAAGGCGGTTTGGGTTTCGTTTGACGACGGAGATCATTGGCAATCTCTGCAACTGAACCTGCCCCACACTTCCATGCGCGACCTGTGGATTCAGGATAATGACCTGATTGTTGCGACTCACGGGCGTGCGTTCTGGATCCTCGACGACATCTCTCCGTTGCGACAGCTTGCCGACTCGACGGCGAAGTCTGACGCCTTTCTATTCAAGCCTGAGCCGGCCTATCGAGTTCGCCGCAGCACGAACACCGACACTCCCATTCCGCCGGATGAGCCAACCGGCCAAAATCCGCCCGACGGAGCGATCATCGACTACTATCTTGGCCGTTCGGTGACGGGTACGGTCACTCTCGAAATCCTGGATTCTGCAGGAAAAGTAGTGCAGCGGTTTTCAAGCGCTGACCGGCTTGAGCCCACCAAGGCAGACCTTGAGAAGCAACTGATCCCTCTTTATTGGATACGCATGCCGAAGGTGCTTCCCGCTGACGCCGGAATGCACCGCTGGGTCTGGGACCTGCACTATGCGGCGCCGACGTCGCTCCGCCACGAGTACCCGATCTCGGCGGTGCCGGGAGACACACCGAGATCGCCGCTCGGTCCGAATGCTCTGCCCAGTCAATACACGGCGCGCCTGACTGTGGACGGGAAGAGTTTCTCCGAACCTCTTACGGTGAAGCTCGATCCGCGCGTGCAGACGCCGGCTGATGGGCTTGAACAGCAGTTTCGGCTTGAGTCTCGCCTGGCGTCGTTACTCAGCAGCAGTTCTGAGGCGATCATGCAAGCCCGCTCGATCAGCGACCAGATCCATAAGCTCTCAGAGAGCGCTAAAGGACCTGCTGCTGACTCTATGAGAAGCCTGGACGAAAAGCTGGCAGCTTTGTTGGGCAAGCCAGGGAGCATTGGCAATGGCGCGGTCTCGACAGCAGCAACTCTCAATCGAGCAAATTCGACACTATCCACGCTCTATGCGGCAGTCGGCCAAGCCGATGTGGCGCCTACCGCGGCTCAGTTGAACGCCGCCGCGGACGCAGAACGCCAACTCTCTGGACTCATGAAGAGCTGGGAAGAGATTAAGGTGACAGATCTGCCGGGTGTGAATAAGCAGTTGCGTGGAGCGAAGCTATCTGAGATACAGCCCGAAACGTCAGGACTGTCCGAAACCCAGATGGATGAAGAATGACCAGAAATGGCTAGCCGCTAACAATGACCCTGGGACACACTTTCAACAGCCAGCCCAAGTTGGCTGTCGGCACCTCTTGTCCCAATTCCGTAACAACAATCCGAAGGTCCATCGATTGGCCTGCCGAAATGGTAGTGATATCAGTCGGGGGAGGGCTATGACTATCCGACAAATGCTTCGGAAGTTAAGAAAGGACCGGGCCCTGATCGACCAGGCAATTGAGGCACTTCAGATGCTTGAGAAGGGACGCCGCGTGAAAAAGGCGCCACCTCTGGCACACACTAAGACAAGACTGGTCTTGCAAGAAAAAAAGAATGGAACCGAAAGCGTGGTGATTCCATTCTCGTCCGCTCAACGTAGCATCGGGTCTGCTTAGGCAGCCTTATGCTTTGCTTTCCACTTGGCCCACCGCGCCCGCTGTGCTGCTGCAATTCTTTTCCGGGCAGCGATTGACATCGTGCGGTGTACCTTGGTTGCGGTGCTGCGAGTACCCGTGGCACCGTTACGCCCTCCTACGCCCTGCAGAGCCTTAATTGCGGTATCGAGCTGCTCCAGTTCCTGGGAGAGCTGCTTACGTTGTGTTTGTAAGTCACCTAATATCTGCAAAAGATTTGACATGTAACCCCCTCGGCGGACGATTGTAACAAAGGATTCACATATTGTTAGAATTTTATGCCGATAAGCAAAAATAGTTTAGGACCTAGTTCACGGGCTTCTCATAATCAAGATCAGCAACCGTTTTGTCGTGCCTTGATTACTTATCCTGAGCAGGAAACGCTATGGGTCGGGTCGCTGCCGAACGTTCGGCAGAGACGTGCCTTAAGCTGAGAAATCGTCTCATTATTATTGTTTCATTTTTGTTTGGCTGGGCCGGGGCTTCACTACATGCGCAAGCCCTGTGTGTATGCGCCAGTCACCGCGCAACTCAAGTCGTTGCCTCTAGCACAAGAACTACTCCTTGGAGCAATTTCTGATCACATTAGTCTCTAAGAAGTAAGGTAGAGCTTGGGTTTGAATATGGAGACTGCCAGGGAAAGGGAAGAAACTCGGAAACAACGACGTTTCCCTTCGCCTACTGTGCCCCCGCGGTCGCAGCCGTTTTTCCCTGTTCTTTAGCAGGTTCTTCTGCCGTGCCTCTCGGAATATGGACGACGATTTCTGCTGCGATCGCTTTGCGCTGCCAGAAGTTTCGCAGGCGAATCAAGAGCGGATAGCTGATGGTCTGACCCTTGGCAACCACCAATAAGCCGTTATTGGTGCGCACATCTTCCTGAAGGATCATGTCGCACTCCAGATCGGAGATTCGACAACTCTTCACCTCCACCCGGTGGTCGTCCATCTCCAGGTCTTCCAGGGTGTCAACCACAGTGCGGTCGAACTGCTCGGGTCTCAGGCGAAGGCGGCTTAAGGATTCCTGATGGCTATTGCGGCTATTTCGCAACTGATCGTAGGAGAGGGCCACCTTTAGGATTTGGGCCCCGAGTGTAACCGCGTCTGCGGGTTCATTCTTCTTAGTCAGGCCAGACGCAAGGATTGAGTCCTGCTGGGCGATCATTCGCGCCACGGGTTCGAGCCTGGGAATGTTCGACAGCAACTTGGCGGCAACTCCCGGGTGCGCGTCCACGCGGAGCTGTTCTTCCGGAGAGAGGCGTTGTCCGGCGTAGATAGCTTCCAGGGTTTCCGTGTCTAGAGTTACGCATCCAAGCTGAGACATCATGGCGGCAACATCAAAGCGCCAGGCGGCCTCCAGTTGCAGCTTCCTGGCGACGTGCTGCACGTACCGGCGTATGCGGATGGCTCGGCTGAAGGCAGCAGGGTTCACCAGACTGAGTACTTCCGTCAGGACCGTGATACTGCCGTGAAGTGTCTTTTCGAGAAGCTCCTTCTCGGCGACGACCAGCCGGTATTGCACTATCCCGGCAGTAAGGGCCTTGGCGAGGACTTCCTTCTCGCAGGGTTTAGTGAGAAATCTGAAGAGGGAGCCTTCATTCACTGCGCTGACGGCCGTGTGTATGTCCGCCTGCCCGGTGAGGGCGATTCGAACCGTGTCCGGCGAGACCACACGAACTCGGGAGAGGAACTGGACCCCGTCCATTTCCGGCATTCGCAGATCGGAAACGATGACTGCGAAGGGATCGTCGCGCGTAACCGCGATGGCCTCGAGTGCTTCGCCCGCGCCCACCGCGGTGTGGAGAGCAAACTCTTTGTGCAGGATCCGGCGATAGCCGTCGAGCACGGCAGGTTCGTCATCGACAAGTAGAATGCGCTCACTCATGGTTTCATTCCTTGGGCGGGGTTTCGCCGCCGAGAGTAGTTCTCCACTGCTTCTCTCGCTCAGAGCAGCCAATCTGGGACAAAAAGTCGGAGCTTATGAGGGTTGTGTCTTTGATCGAGCTGCCGGCTTTTTCCTCGTGATACACGCTGGCTACATGCACGGCCGCTAAGGCGGAGAACTTGGCCTGCAGGCTTTCCAGCGGCTTATGATGCCAGGCGACGGCCTCGATCAGCGGGACCGGTAATCCCCACAGTCCGAATAGATAGGCCCCCACCTCCGCGTGGGTGCAGCCCATAACCTCACGCTCGGCTTCCACCAGCCCCCTGCCCTCCGTCTTCACCAACTGCAATGCGGTCTTGTACTTTTGGCTGGCGACCGAGGCCATGATCAGCTTGCCGGCATCGTGCAGGAGCGCGGCGGTGAAACATTCATCCACCACGTGCGAATCAGCGTGTTCCAGCACCGCGATTCGTTTGGCATAGCTGCCCGCTGCCAGGCTGTGTTCCCACATGTATTGCAGGTCAGCGTCGTCGAACAAATTTGTCTCAAATTTCGAAAAGATATGGGTGGAGAGCACCAACGCCCGGACATTGTCGAGCCCCAGCAACTCCACCGCGTAGGAGGCTTTGGAGACCTGGCATCGCAATCCGAAAAAAGCGGAATTCACGAGCTGGAGGATTTTGGCGGTCATCGCCATATCCGCCGAAATGAGCCGGCCAATCTTGGCGAGCGAAGGCTCAGCGCTGGAGAGCTCGGCGGTCAGATCGAAGTATAGAGTCGGCAAGCTGGGCAAGGAATGAAGCCGCGAGACCAGATCTTTTAACTCGGAGTTCTCCAGGAGGTCCCTAAGTGCAAGCGCTCGCAACAGCCGGGCCTTGAGTTCTTCCCCCTCACAGGGCTTGGACAGGTATTGGTGGGTTGGGTTCACGGCTCTGAGGATCGTCTCGCGATCCGACTGGCCGGACAGAATCATGCGCAGAGTTTGCGGCGAACGCTTCTTCACCTCTTCCAGCAATTGCGCGCCGTCCATGCCCGGCATTCTCATGTCAGTAACCACGATGTCGAAGGCCTGCTTGTCGATCGCTTCCAGCGCTTCCTTGCCTCCCTTCACGAAGGCCATTTCCCAATCCTGGCGCATCGAGCGCAGGCTTCTTTGCAGGCCCTGGAGCAGCATGGGCTCGTCGTCCACGAACAAGATCCGCTTGGACATGATCACTCCGCGGTTGCTGCCGCCAGCGGCAGCCAGATATGAAACGTTGTGCCTTTTCCGACTTCAGTGTCGAACCATATCTTTCCCCCGTGCCGCCGCACGATGGTGTTGTGCGCGAGGGCAAGCCCCTGGCCGGTTCCCTGTCCCACAGGCTTGGTGGTAAAGAAAGGATCAAAGACTCTTGATCGAATGCCCTCGGGTATACCTGTGCCGGTGTCGCAAAGAGATATCTTCACGCCAGCGCCGTCGCGCTCGGTGGTAACGGTAATTTTCCCTTTCGCGTGAGCGCCGTCGCCGTGACCCTTGGCGAGAGCATGGGCGGCGTTGATCACCAGGTTGAGAATGACCTGGTTGAACTCGCCTGAGTGGCAAGGGACCAGGGGCAGGTCGACAGCAAAGTGAGTCTCGACTTCGGCCACATACTTCCACTCATTGCGAGCGACGGTAAAGGTAGTCTCAATGGCTTTATTGATGTCGACTTCCCTTTTCTCTCCGTTGCCGGGATGCGAAAACTCTTTCATGGCGCGTACGATTTTTGTGACGCGCTGGATTCCTTCCAGGGACTGGTCGATGGCGCGCGGAACTTCCTGCTGCAGATATTCGAGGTCGGCCGCTTCGCGGCAGCTGTCAAATTGCTCCAGAGTCGCGGGCGGGACGGCGCCGTTACTTACGCCGAGGCGGAGTTGTTGCGCCGCAGACAAGAGCGGAGCAATCGAAGTCCAGGACTCTTTCAGGAAGTTCGTGTTATCTCCCACATATTGCGTGGGCGTGTTGATCTCGTGCGCAATGCCCGCGGCCAGCTGCCCTATGGCCTCCAGTTTTTGGGCCTGGCGCAGCTGCTCCTCCAGAGTTTTCTTTTCGGTCGTGTCGGACGCCACGATAAGCAGTTCTCCACCATCTCCGTTAAGAGGTTCCATCCAGTTGATCGCGAGGCCGAGCAGCCGGGTTTGACCGTTTCTCTCAAAGGGCACATCGTCATAGCGCCGGCGTTCTCTCTGCCGGCACCAGGACTGAACCTCGGCCTGCATGTCCTGACGTCTCCAATGAATTCCGCATGCGACGAGCGGCTTGCCCAACACCTCCGGTTCCGGGAGTTCGAAAGTCGCGGCAGCGGTAAAGTTCCAGCGTGTGACTCTCCCTTGCGTATCCATACCGATCAGGATCGAGGGGACGGAGTTGATGAACAAGGTGGACTGTTCGTTGGCAGAGAGCAGAGCCTTCTCGGCAGCCTTCCTCTCGCTGATGTCGATGAAGGTCACGACACATCCCACAAGTTCGCCATTTCTGCGCACGGGATGGGACCAGTATTCGACGGGCAGGCTGGTTCCATCGGCCCGCCATACGATGTCGTCGTCGACATGAGTTCCGTTTCCCGTCACCAGGGAATTGTGGATTCTGCACTCCTCGATGGGGTAGGGAGATCCATCCTTATGGGAGTGGTGGATTAGAGGATGGCAATTCTTCCCCAGAACCGCGGACTCGCTTTCATATCCCAGCAACCGCAGGCAGGACTTATTGCAGAATGTGTACTTTCCTTGTAAGTCCAGCCCGTAGATCGCCTCTGCCGTCGAATCCAGCAATAGCTGGAGCTGTTCTTTCTGATCTTTGAGCTGCTGCTGGGCCAGGATGCGGTCATCGATAATCCGCGAGATGGCGACAAACCGCTCAATCTCTCCAGAAGCAGCGCGAACGGCACACGCATGGGTCTCAACGAAGTGCCAGAGACCATTCTTGCCACGAACACGGAGTTCGAAGATGGCACCGTCTTCGCCCTTGGCCGCCATGGCCGTAACCGCTTGCAAGATACGTGGATGGTCTTCAGAGTGCACAATACCCACGCAGGACTGTCCTTCGATTTCATCGACCCTATAGCCGAGCAGGGTCTCGTAAGTAGGACTAGCGTACTGCGCAATCAAGCCGGGATAGTCGACGACGAGGATCAGGTCTCCAGCGTTCTCTCCGATGGAGCGAAACATCGCCTCGCTTCGCCGCAGCGACTCTTCCGCCTGCTTAGGTTTTGTGATGTCCTGAATCTGGGCCGTGATAAATGCCGGCGAACCGTCTGCGGAACGCACCAGCGACATCGTGATAAGGGCCCAAACTACACTGCCGCTCTTGTGCAGGTAGCGTTTTTCCACGTTGTAACTGTCGACCTCTCCCGAGGCCAATTGCCGATATAGCCGCAGACATCGGCTGATGTCGTTCGCGTGGGTGATCGCAAGAAAACTTTTGCGGAGGATTTCGGCTTTCTCGAGCCCCAGAAGTTCACAGAACGATCGATTGACCCGAATCCAGTGTCCATGCAGGTCGAGCAACCCCATCCCAACGGCAGCGGACTCAAATGCCTGGTCAAGACTTGCGCTCATGCGATCGGGTTGGCTAGCCAACTCCGCGACCGGGCAAATACACTCGCTGTCGGTGTCTTTGCACGAAAACGTCGCCAGGTTGTCGTTGCTTCCGGATGTTTGGCTCACTGGATGCTTCCCGATTTCAAGTTCTGTGTCTCCGCTGGGCAAGCTTTTTCGAGCAGAATGTTCCTGCCTTCCGCCCTGTAACCGCGGGCGAAGACAAGTGCGCTCACAAAAGAACATCGGCAAGGATCGAAACTTGGCCAGTGGAAGGGACAACCAATGTGACTTCCGTCATTCGGAATTGGCCGCGGCTGGTTAGGACACAAGTCTCTCCAGAAGAATGATGATCTGTTGCGCTGACATCACAAAACCAACTCGGGAATCACCGGGCGCCGGCAACTGTTTCGGGAAGGGGCTAAGATGTGGAGAGCTGGGGGGTGATCTATGTCCGATCTTGCCAACAAAACCTGCGTTCCCTGCCGCGGCGGAGTTCCATCCCTCAAAGGGCAGGACCTCGCCAACCTTCACCAGCAACTTCCTCACAATGAGTATTGGAAGGTCGTGAACGAGCACCATCTCACCCGGACCTACACGTTTCCCAATTTTCGCGAAGCCCTGGACTTCGTGAATGAAGTCGGTGAACTCGCGGAAGAGCAGGGTCATCATCCGGACATTCTGCTGGCCTGGGGCAAAGCGGAGGTCACGCTCTGGACCCATAAGGTTGACGGACTGACCGAGGGCGACTTCATCATGGCGGCGAAGATCGAAAATCTCCGGGAATGACTTGCAGAGCGCGACGAGACAAAGACCTTCGATTCGCGTTCGAACCACATTCGCGAGAAGCGCAGTTGCGAGGCCGTCTCCTCACGCTTAGGTCACGTCTGAATTCCCCGGCAATGAGTCTGGCTTGTCCTTCCACGACCACATCGCCCAGGCCCACATCGCGGCAGGAACTATCATGAGCAAACCGGCATTGCTGGCCACGATGCGCGCAGGAACGCCCCAATCCATAAAACGCCCTGCAAGAAATGCCCCCACGGCGATGGTCAGCATACTGAAACCGAGATCGGCAGCAAACACTCGTCCCCGAAAGCGGTCATCCGTATTCAGCTGCAATAGCGTTGTAGAGAACACCCACACCGTAGACCCACCGCAATGCGCCAGCACGACCCAGAGACATGCGCTCCACAGGGCGGCGACTCCTCGTAGCGAGACATACCCGAGAACTTCGGCGACAAAACCAGCCATGATTCCAATCCGCAGCCGGCGATCGAAATGCCCCACCCAAGGGGCGGCTAGCAGCGGCCCCAGCATCGCTCCGACGCCACGGGCCGCCATCAGCAGGCTCATCCCCAGCATGGCGCCCCGCTGAGGATTCAATCCATGCCAGTGCACGGGGAAGTCCCGCTGGCCCATGACCGTGAACACAACCCAACTTGGGCCGATTACAAACAGGCCAGCCTTTGCGAACATGGTGGTGAGTAGCCGGCGGTCGCGCCGCACATAGCGAATGCCCTCCAGGATCGGCGAGTAGTCGATCAGGTCACGAGTGCGGAGAGGCAGCGCAGCATCGGCGTGTGGTTCCTCGAAGCGC
>Ga0075017_100002599_pt1 | contig 11328 bp, 9 predicted proteins | sample AleBraG_ABR_2012_FD_71475 | JGI IMG/M metagenome (GOLD analysis project Ga0075017, IMG submission 71475) | Freshwater sediment microbial communities in response to fracking from Pennsylvania, USA - Alex Branch Run_MetaG_ABR_2012 | ecosystem: Environmental > Aquatic > Freshwater > Creek >...
GCCGTGGTGGACTTGCCCGAACCGGACTCGCCCACAATGGCCACGGTTTCGCCGGGCATGATGGTCAGGTGTGCATTGCGCACGGCATTGACAGGCCCGTTCTGGGTGTCAAAGGTGATGGCCAGGTCCCGGATTTCAAGAAGCGGCACAGAGTCGTTGCGGGAGGCTGCGGATGTCACAGGCGTTCCTTTTTCATGGTTTGACATGCCGTCACCGCTTCCTTGCTTTGGGATCCAGGGCATCACGGAGTGCATCACCGAGCATGATGAAGCTCAAAACGGTGATGGACAGCGCCAGCGCCGGCCAGAGCAGCACGCCGGGGTTGTTGCGCACCTGCGGCTGGGCAGCTGAGATGTCATTACCCCACGACATGATGGATTGCGGCAGGCCAAGACCCAGGAAGGACAGCGTCGCCTCGGCAACAATGAACGTGCCGAGGGAGATGCTGGCCACCACGATGATGGGGGCCAGCGAGTTGGGAATGACATGCCTGAGCAGGGCACTGAAGCGTGAAAGCCCGAGTGCCTTGGAGGCGGTGACAAAATCAGAATTGCGGTTTTCCAGCACAGCACCACGGGTGATGCGGGCAATCTGCGGCCAGCCAAAGAGCACCAACGCCACAACCACCGTCCAGACGCTTCTGTTGTCGCGGAAGGCCGGCAGCTGGTTGATGACGATGGCGCCAAGGATCAGCGGCAGGGCGAAGAAAATATCGCCCAAGCGTGCCAGGATGGCGTCAAGCCAGCCACCGTAGTAGCCAGCCAAGGCGCCCATGGTGCCACCGATGATCAATACACCGATGGTGGTGAATACACCCACCATGAGCGAGGCCCGCGTGCCGTAGATCATGCGGGAGTAGACGTCACAGCCTTGCAGGGTGAAGCCGAGCGGGTGACCCGAGCGTGCTCCCTCTGCGGAGTTTGCCAGGTCGCAACTTGTGGGGTCGACGCTGGCGAACCACTGGGGGAACACCGCCACCACCACCACAAGAACGATCAACAGTGCGGAAATGATGAAGAGCGGCTGCTTGCGCAAATTCCGCCACGCATCCGCCCACAGGCTTAGCGGCGCTGCGGTGTCATCAACTTTGTCGACGGCGGCCAGAGGGGTTTCCTCCAGTGGCGCCACAAAGTGCTCAATAACCCGGCTGGAGGTTTTGCCTTGGCGAGCTGCCGGGGCGACCGGTTGTGCCGGTCCTGTTTCAGGTGTCAGGTTCTCAGACATAACGAATCCTTGGGTCGAGCCAGGCGTACAAAAGGTCCACAACGAGGTTCGCCACAACGAACACAATGACGAGGAGGCTGACAACGGCCACTACCGTGGCGCTCTCACCCTTCAGAATTGCCTGGTAGAGGAGGTTGCCAACGCCGGGGACGTTGAAGATGCCTTCGGTGACGATGGCACCACCCATAAGGGCACCCAAGTCGGCCCCGAGGAACGTCACTACGGGGATCAGTGAGTTGCGCAGAATGTGAACCACCACAACGCGGCGGCGGCTCAGGCCCTTCGCCGTTGCGGTGCGGACATAGTCGGCGTTCATGTTCTCGCTGATGGATGCCCGGGTCAGGCGGATCACGTAGGCGAGGGACACAAGGCCCAGGACCAAAGCCGGAAGGATGAGTTCGTTCCACGGAGCAGCGCCGCTGACGGTGGGGCGGGCCCAGCCAAGCTGAACACCAACCACCAGCTGCAGCACAAAGCCCAAAACAAAGGTGGGGACGGCGATGACGATCAAGGACGCAACGAGGACGGTGCTGTCAAACAGCTTGCCCTTGCGCAGTCCTGCAATGACGCCGAAGAATATGCCGAAGATGGCTTCAAAGGCCAGGGCCATGATGGCAAGGCGAGCCGTGACCGGGTAGGCGCGGGCAATGACCGCTGAGACTTCCTGGCCGGAGAACGTCTGGCCAAGATTGAGTGTGACGAGATTCTTCAGGTACAGGCCGTACTGAACCCAGAAGGGCTGGTCCAGGTTGTACTGTGCCCGGAGGGCGGCCTCCACTGCGGGTGCCATGGGCTTGCCGCCGGAAAGCGCGGCGATGGGGTCACCGGGAGTAGCAAAGACGAGGAAGTACACCAGCAGCGTGGCCCCGATAAATACGGGAATCAGCTGCAGGAAGCGGCGAAGGGTGAACATGACCATTAGGGCACCACCACTCCCCAGGTTCCTAATCGGAAAGCGTTCATGAAATTACCTGTTCTAGTTGACGGTACAGGGCAGCGTTTCGCGGATCACGCCAAAGCTGCTGTACGGAAAGTAACACATATGAGTGTAAGACGTGCAGAAAAGGGGACCCGGCAGCAAGGCCGGATCCCCCCTTTTCATGCCACGAACTTAAGAACCTTAGCTAAGCCAAGAGCCTTACTTGGCGGTAATGTCGTAGTACAGCGGTACGCCGTTCCAGCCGAATTCAACGGTGTTGACGTTGTTGCTCCATACACCCTGGACTGCCTGGTACCACAGCGGGATAACCGGCAGGTCCTTGAGCAGGATTTCCTGGGACTGGTTGAACAGCTTGTTGCCGGCATCAACGCTGGTTGCTGCCAAGCCTTCGCTCAACTTGGCGTCGAAGGCCGGGTTGGAGTAGTTGCCGTCGTTGGAACCTGCGCCGGTGCCGTACAGCGGGCCCAGGAAGTTGTACAGCGACGGGTAGTCAGCCTGCCAGCCGGCACGTGAGGCGCCAGTCAGCTGCTTCTTGTTGACCAGGGCGCGCATTTCCTTGAAGGAGGAAACCGGGTTCAGCTCAGCCTTGATTCCCAGGTTGGTGGAAATCTGGTTGGCCATTGCCGTGATGTATTCCTTGTTGCCGGCACCATCAATGTTGGAGGTGATGGTGAAGACCTTATCGGCGGGCCAGGGGCTGATGGCGTTAGCCTTCGTCCACAGGTCCTTGGCCTTGGCAGCGTTGAAGGTCAGCACATCGTTGCCCGGGATGCTGGCGTCGTAGCCGTCCAGAACGGGTGAGGTGAACTCCTTGACGACCTGCTTGTTGCCGTAGAAGATCTTGTCGATGATCTGCTGGCGGTCAATCGCCATGGAGATGGCCTGACGACGCATCATCCCGGCTTCGCCCTGGAATTCAGGCAGGTAGCTGGGGATGGTCATGGTGGCGTTGCCAGCGTAAGGCTGGTTGACAAAACGGTCTTTGAAGTCCGTCTTGAAGTTCTGCAGGCCGCTCGGGGGAACCTGGTCCAGAACGTCCAAGGTGTCCGACTGAACGCTGGTGTAGGCAGCATCCGGGCTGGAGAAGATGGTGAAGGTCACGCCACCATTCTTGGCCTTGCGCGGTCCGTTGTACTTCTCGTTGGGGACCAGGGCGATGGAAACGTCGTGCTTCCAGCCGTCTGCTGCCAGCTTGTACGGGCCGTTGCCAACGGGGTTCTGGCCAAATGCGGCCGGATCCTTGTAGGCGGACTCGGGCAGCGGGTAGAAAGCGGTGTAGCCAAGACGCAGCGGGAAGTCTGATTCCGGCTGGGCCAGCTGGACGGTGAAGGTGGTGTCATCGACAACCTTCAGCCCTTCCATGGTATCCAGGGTGGATCCCTCGGCGCTGACAGCGTCGTAGCCCTTGATGGACTCGAAGAAGTAGGAGTTCAGCTGCTTGTTCTTTGCTGCCGCACCGAAGTTCCAGGCGTCAACAAAGTTCTTGGCCGTGATGGGAGTTCCGTCACTGAAGGTCTGGCCGGTCTTGACCTTGATCGTGTAGTTCTGGGAATCCTTGGTTTCAATGGAATCCGCGAGCTCGTTGACGATCTTGCCCTTGGCGTCATAGCTGACCAAACCGGTGAAGATAAGGTCCATGACCTTTCCGCCGCCGACTTCGTTGGTGTTGGCGGGCAACAGGCCGTTTTGCGGTTCCGTGTTGTTTGCCGTGATGACCTTGGTGGTGTCACCCGTTGTGGCGTTGTTGCCGCCGGTGCCACCGCTGCATGCGGTCAGGGCCATGGCAACGACTGCTGCCACACCTAGTGCTTTGGAAGTGCGTGAGAAACGCATTCCGCCTCCTTGATTTTCTGATGGTTGCGAGTGAAACACCAGTTGTGTATTGGATGCCCGATTCCTCGTTGAACCTGAGCGTGTCTCAACTCATACCCGTCTAGGCTACCGGCAAAAAGTTACCTGCAAGTAATCCAGGCCACATCGAGAGCAGATCTTTACCGAGATGAAACCTTAAAGAACAGCAGCCCGCCCCGGTCGAAACCGGGACGGGCTGCTGAAAGTGCCTAGTTGTACCCACGCTCACCAAGTTCCCGGAAAATCGCTTCAGCGATTTACCGGGCCGGTGAGTGGGGATTATGCCTTGGCGCGGCTGCGGTAGGCCTTGGCGCGCTCGGAGGCATCCAGGATGAGCTTGCGGATGCGGATCGACTCCGGGGTAACCTCAACGCACTCGTCTTCGCGGGCGAATTCCAAGGATTCTTCCAGGGTCAGGTTGCGCGGCGGGGTCATGTTCTCGAAGGTGTCCGAGGAAGCTGCACGCATGTTGGTGAGCTGCTTTTCCTTGGTGATGTTCACGTCCATGTCATCGGAGCGTGAGTTCTCGCCGACGATCATGCCTTCGTAGACCTCGGAGGTGGGCTGCACGAAGAATGTCATGCGTTCCTGGAGCTTGATCATCGCGAACGGGGTGACCACGCCAGAGCGGTCAGCCACGATCGAACCGTTGGTGCGGTACTCGATGGGGCCGGCCCACGGCTCGTAGCCCTCGGCGATGGAGGAAGCAATGCCGGCACCGCGGGTGTCGGTCATGAAGCGGGTGCGGAAACCGATCAGGCCACGGGCCGGAACGATGAATTCCATGCGGCACCAGCCGGTACCGTGGTTGGCCATGTTGACCATGCGTCCCTTGCGGGCAGCCATCAGCTGGGTGACGGAGCCGAGGTATTCCTCGGGCACGTCGATGGTCATGTGTTCCATCGGCTCGTGCGTCTTGCCGTCCACCTGCTTGGTGACAACCTGCGGCTTGCCCACGGTCAGCTCGAAGCCTTCGCGGCGCATCTGCTCAACCAGAATGGACAGAGCCAATTCGCCACGGCCCTGGACTTCCCAGGCGTCGGGACGCTCGGTGGGAAGAACCTTCAAGGACACGTTACCGACGAGTTCCTTGTCAAGGCGGTCCTTGACCTGGCGTGCGGTGACCTTGTGGCCCTTGACGCGGCCGGCGATCGGGGAGGTGTTGATACCGATGGTCATGGAAATGGCCGGCGGGTCAACGGTGATCAGCGGCAACGGCTGCGGGTTGTCAATGTCGGTCAGGGTCTCACCGATGGTGATGTCCTCGATGCCGGCAACGGCAACGATCTCGCCGGGGCCTGCGGACTCGGCAGGAACACGGGTCAGTGCCTGGGTGGCCAGCAGCTCAGTGATCTTCACGGGCTTGATGGTTCCATCGGCGCGGCACCAGGCAACGGTCTGGCCCTTGCGCAGGGTGCCGTTGAAGATGCGCAGCAGGGCCAAGCGGCCCAGGAAGGGGGAAGCGTCAAGGTTGGTGACGTGCGCCTGCAGGACACCTTCGGGGTTGTAGCGCGGGGCCGGGATGTGATCGATGATGGTCTTGAACAACGGCTCAAGGTCCTCGTTGTCCGGTGCGGCACCATTTTCGGGCTGCGTGACCGAGGCGCGGCCCAACTTGCCGGATGCGTAAACAACCGGAACGTTCAGAACGGCGTCGAGGTCCAGGTCCGGAACTTCGTCAGCCATGTCGGAGGCCAGGCCAAGGAGCAGGTCCATGGACTCGGCAACGACCTCGTCGATGCGCGCATCCGGGCGGTCGGTCTTGTTGACCAACAGGATTACGGGGAGCTTTGCGGCAAGTGCCTTACGCAGCACAAAGCGGGTCTGTGGCAGCGGGCCCTCGGAAGCGTCAACGAGCAGCACAACGCCGTCGACCATGGACAGGCCGCGCTCCACCTCGCCACCGAAGTCAGCGTGGCCGGGGGTGTCGATCACGTTGATGGTCATGACCTGGCCGTTGGCGGACGGGCCGTTGTAGGCAACCGTCGTGTTCTTGGCCAGAATGGTGATGCCCTTTTCGCGCTCCAGGTCACCGGAGTCCATGACACGCTCAGCGACATTGCCGTGCTCGGCGAATGAGTGCGTCTGCTTGAGCATGGCGTCAACCAGGGTGGTCTTGCCGTGGTCAACGTGCGCCACGATGGCGACGTTGCGCAGGTCAGTGCGCGAAGCAGTGTTCAAAGAAGTGTCGCTCATGCGTGAAGACTCGTTTCAGTTGGGCCCGGCTGCAGGCCCCTGGAGGGCAACGGCAGAAAGTCACATTGTTGATCGGTACATAAATGGATGGCCGTGATAATCGGCAGATAACACCATTCTAGACGTAGTGCCAATTACGGCCTAGTCACTTTATCGCATGAGTGGCGTGTTTTTCGCCATGGCCGCCCCGCTCGGGGACGCGAAGGAGGGTTTTGTGCCGGAATTTCGCCAACAAAGTTCGACGGCGGCAGTTGGGCCACGTGATGAACCTCACCTGCCGCCGTCGCCCGTCAACAGCACACTGTGGGGGTTGGAGCGGTGTTATTTCACATGCTTCCAGGTGGCGACGTTCCACCAGACACCCACGCCGACGGGGGAAAACTTGACCCCGCTGATGTGGGGGCCGGTGGCGCTGAGGCTGATGTGCTCGAATAGCGGCAGCCCGTACCCGGCCTGTATGGCGAGCTGGTCGATCTGCATTTTGAGGGCGTTTTGCTTGGCGTCATCCGGGTTGCTCGCCAAATCTTCGGCCAGCTGGTCAACCACGGTGTTGGAGAAGTGGTTCAGGTTGGACACGGCGCCGGTCTTGAAGATTTGCGGGACCTGGACCGATCCCGTGGCGTTGGCGGTCCAGCCGTACAGGGCCACGTCGAAGGCACCGGCCTTGAGGGCAGACTGCCACTGGTCGGCGCCAAGACCTGCGTCGGTGACGGTGAATCCGGCCAACGTTGCCGACGCTGCCGCCAGGGTGTATTCCTGTGTGCGGGCGGGGTCGTCCTTGTTATACAGAATGCGGATGGTGGGCTTTGCATCGCCCAGCAGTTGCTTGGCCTTGTCAATGTCCACGGCGGTGTAGCCGGTGCTGCCATTGCTGCGTGCCGATTCCTTGTAGGGTGTTTGGATTTCCCTGAAAACAAAGGAATCAAGCACGGCGGCCTTTGCATCCAAGGGCTTGATCAGGGAGTCAAGGATCGCTTGGCGCGGAAGGGTTTGAAGGAAGGCCGCACGGAAGTCCGGGTTGGAGAAGACGCCGTCAAAATTGAGCACTGCCTGGTCAAAGCCCAGGCTGTTTCCTTGGTGGACCTTGGAGTCCTTCACCGCTGCCAGCGCCTTGAGGGTGGCGGGCGTTGCCTGAGGGGAGATCACGTCCGCGGAGTTGTCCGCGAGGGCTGCGATTTGGGCGTCCGTGTTCGCGTTGTAGCGCACAGTCACGGTATCCAATGTGGGGACGGTACCCCAGACGTAGTCGGCATTGCGGGTCAGGACCAGGTCCTTCCCGGCTGTGATGCTCTTGACCAGGTACGGCCCGTTCGACAACGCAAGTGAGGGATCCGGCATGGACTTCGTGTCAAAGCCCGTGTTCCAAAAATCGGCCACCATTTTCAACGCGGGATCAACTGGCAGGGGCGCGGCCGGGGAGCCCTTGGGCGTCTTTTGCAGGAGCGCAGTGAGCGCATCCGCGTCCTTGAGCCCTGTTCGCACGGCAACGATGTGGGCGGGGATGCTGACCGTTGATCCCAAGGCCGTTTCCCAGTCCGGGAAAGGTGTGGTGTATTTCAGTGTCAGCGAGGTGCCGCCGTCGCCGATGACCGGCATTTCGGTTTGGGAGAGTCCGGTGGTGTCACCGGCAAAGTGGAAGTAGCTGGTGCCCTTGGTCACCTTGAAGTTGGCATCCAAGGTGGCGTCGTTGAAATATCCCGAGCCGGCAGCCCACGCCAGCATCAGGTCAGCGGCGGTGACGGGGGCGCCGTCGGACCATTGGACGCCTCTGTTGATGGTGTATTTGATGGTGAGAGGGTTGTCTGAAATCTTCTGGTACTTGCCGAATTTGTCGTTCGTGACGAGCTTCAGGTTGCTGTCCACGTAGTTGAACCCTGAGTGCGTGGCGTAGTCGATCTTGGCGTTGATGTCCGTTTGGCCCGTGACGCTGCTGGAGTTGAAGGAGGTGAAGGCGTTCGCCTCAAGCACGTTGACGTTGCCGCCCTCGGCGGGCTTGGCCGACGACGTGGGCTCGTCCGGGGGCGGGGGCGTTGCGGTGCAGGCGCCCAGTGCCAGTACTGCTGCCAGGGCCACGGCCAGTGCTTTGGAAATGCGTCCGGCGCGCATTCCACCTCCATATTCTTACGCTGCGTTGTGGGGTGCTCCGGGCTCGTCGGCATTCTGCCAGCCGGTGGCTGCCCGCTCAGTTAGACTACCGCAGCGAGTCTCGCGAGGTAGCTTGGCGGGGCTGCAAAGATGCGTAAGTGGCAGGGTTCATATTCCTAATAGCCTGTGGTTCCGTCGATGCACTCGCGCAGGAGGTCCGCGTGTCCCAGGTGCCTGGCGTACTCCTCGATCATGTGCGTGTAGATCCAGCGCAGGTTGATTTCCTCGCCACGGCGGCGGCCCGGCAGCGGCGCGTCAAGGTCTGGGATCTGGGCGGCAAGGGCCCGCATCCGCACAATCTCCGTGTCATAGTGGCGCACATCGGCGAATGCCTGCCCCATCGAATAGCCGTTGAAATCGGCGTCGGGATCTTCCGCCCGGTAGTGGGCGGCCTCCTGCGTCCCGGTGGCCACATTGGAGAACCAGTACCGTTCAACATCGCTGAGGTGCCGAACAAGTCCCACCAAGGTCAGGGCGGATGGCGGCACCGCCTGCCGGCATAGTTGTTCGGCACCCAGGCCCCCAACCTTGAGGGGAAGCGTCTGGCGGTAGAACTCCAACCAGCCTTCCAACGATTCCCGGTCCCCCGCCATGAAGGGCAGCTGCGTTCTGGTGTCTGGCCGTGCGGGGGTGCGCTCACCGAATGATTCCATGGGACAACTGTTTCACATGGAGGGGTTCCCCGACAGGTGGATTTCGGGAAGGATCGATGCATGAGCATCCGCATTCAATCCCTTGCAGTGGACACCATGGACCCGGCAGCCCTGGCGCGCTTCTGGCAGGCCGCCCTCGGGTGGCGCATCACCGAGGAGGACGCCGATGAGGTGGTGCTGGAGCCGCCCGCAGGCAGCCTCGAGGACGGCGTTGTGCCGGATCTCTTGTTCCTGCGGGTGCCTGAGGAGAAGGCCGGGAAGAACCGGCTGCACTTGGACCTGCGTCCCAAAGACCAGGTTGCCGAGGTGGCCCGGTTGGAGGCGCTGGGTGCCCGGCGGGTGGACGTCGGTCAGGGCAGCGACGCCACGTGGGTGGTCCTGGCCGATCCCCATGGCAACGAGTTTTGCGTGCTGCGGGCGCTGACCGCACAGGAGCTCGCCCAAACGTAAGGGCCCAGCGCCTGCGGGGCCTGACTCACAAGCGCGAGGGGCCGTGGCCAAGCTTGCGAGGCCTGGGATCGCTTGGGTGCTGTGGATAACTTCCAGCGGCGATTCCCGATTGCTGCAAAAATCGATCCACGCGCGTTCCTATCGGATCAGCACTTCTGGGAATCGTGGTCAGCCCCGCCCGACCGTCCCGAGGGCCTCTACCTGGATAAGGCGTGGCGGGATCTCCAACAACTCTTAGGTGGCATGGATCCCGAGCCAATGAGGGACGCCTACGAGCTGTTCAGGGGCGACGTGACGCACTACGGCTACGGGTGGATCCCCTTCGACCGTGTCCTGTCCGCTGAAGAAGTACTCAAGGTGGCCAATGACCTTGCCGCCGTGAACCTATCCGAGCTCTACCAGGGGTACACGCCGCAGGTTTCCCCCGACTGGGCCGCGATCATGGACGGGCGGCGCGGCTACGTGGAGTCGTATTTGGAGGCCGCCAGAAAATTCACTGCCCAACTAGCTGGCGGGGGGCTTGGATTGATCCACTCGATCGGTCGAGGTACGGAAAACAGGGCACATTTCAACCAGCAAAAGGTTGCTCCATGACGAGTGGGACAACGACAAGGCATTGGTCCTCGGCGGTGGCGGCGCAGATATGCATCAATTCCTTGGACATTCTGTACATGGACCAGATTGACGGGGCCGGGGCCCTGAACCCGAGATTGATCTCGATATGCGGGCGCTGATGGGACAGACCACCGGTCTCCTTGGCACCGTGCCGCCGGACACCATCCAGACCAGCCTGCCATCGATTGGATGGCCCGAGCGGCTTTTGTGCAGTTGGCAGCACTCAGGCCGACACGGGCGAATTCGAGGTTCTCGACAAGAGCACCGGGGTAAGCCTGGAAGGTACCGTGGCCGCGAGCTGCGCCATCCCGGTTGTGTGGCCGCCATCCACAGTCAACGGCGCGCTATTGTGGGCACATGGCCGAAATTCAAGGACTCAATGACCTCCTGACCGCACTTAACTCCGGGGAAACGATCCCCGGAGGTTCCCCGCACCACGCGGCCATGCACGCCACGAGCCAGGAGGCGCTGCGCATCACCGCCGAGCTCAACGGGCGCTACCACTCCCCCGACGAGGTGCGGACCCTGCTGGGCGAGCTGACCGGGCGCGAGATCGATAAGTCCTTCCAACTCTTCCCGCCATTCAGCGCTGACTTCGGCAAGAACATCCGTTTCGGCAGGAACGTGTTTATCAACAGTGGCTGCCGATTCCAGGACCAGGGCGGTATCGAGATCGGCGATGGGTCCCTCATCGGCCACAACGCCGTTATCACAACGCTAAACCACGACATGGTGCCGAGCCGGCGGGCCGACATGCACCCGGCCCGCGTAGTGATTGGACGGGGCGTGTGGTTCGGGGCCAACGTGACGGTGTTGCCGGGGGTGGCAATCGGAGACGGGGCAGTCGTGGGTGCGGGAGCGGTGGTCACAAAGGACATCCCTGCGGGGGCCGTGGTGGTTGGGGTGCCAGCGAGGCAGGTGGGTACCGTTCCATCCGAATAGATCCCTGGACGGGGCCGTTTTAGGGCATAAAATAACGCAGCCCGGTCGAATCAATCGACTGGGCTGGGTTGTTCGACGGCCGGTGGTTAGGCTGGGTGGATGGCGACAGTTATTCTCGTACGACACGGCCGCTCCACTGCCAATGCCACTGGACTCCTGGCCGGCCGGGCTGTCGGCGTCGGATTGGACCAGATTGGGCGGGACCAGGCAGCCCTCACCGGAGACCGTCTCGCGCCCGTGCCTTTAGTCGGGGTGGTGTCGAGCCCTCTTGAGCGTTGTCAGCAGACCGCCCAGCTCATCCTCGATCGCCAG
>Ga0075017_100002600_pt1 | contig 11326 bp, 9 predicted proteins | sample AleBraG_ABR_2012_FD_71475 | JGI IMG/M metagenome (GOLD analysis project Ga0075017, IMG submission 71475) | Freshwater sediment microbial communities in response to fracking from Pennsylvania, USA - Alex Branch Run_MetaG_ABR_2012 | ecosystem: Environmental > Aquatic > Freshwater > Creek >...
ATCTGCGATAAATGCGTGAGCCCACGAATGTAGTTGCCAGGTACAGGCTAAGGATGAGCGCAAACGCGTAAACAACCGTGCCCAGGTACGGGGTGAACTGCCGAATCCACACTACCTCTATTCCCATGCTGGTCAGACCGGTGGCAAAGAGAAGGAGCAGGATGGCTCTCGGTCCGGATGGTTTGTTCGAAGACGAAACTCTTGAGAGCCCCAGGCTCGAGGTATCGATCGCCGAGGGAGTCTGCTTCGACGACAAGACCAGCGCCGTAACAGCCAGCAGGGCGTTTAATACGGCACCCACCTTCAATGTCCCGTGAAAGCCGAGGAGTTCAATGATGAGCAGAGGCATCGTGGCCCCAACGACGGCACCGAACACGTTGGCCAGGTAAAGATAGCTGAAGGATCGTTGCGACTCGTCCCGGTACAACTGCCGGATCGCGAGCATGGCCACGGGAATTGTGGCCCCCATGCAAGCGCACCAGGGAATAAGAATGATAGCGATCCACGCGCCGGAAGCGAGATAGTAGGCTGAGGAAGACGAAGGGCTGAAATGTTCCAGTAGATTTCGGCCCCAAACCAGTTGCAGGGGGACCATCAGTGCTGAGGTGCCGATGAGCAGTTCGGTGAGAGCGTAAAGACGCAGCGCAGGATAAGTGAATCTGTCTGCGTATCGACGGATCAGCAATCCGGCTCCCCATGAACCCAGGCCCAGGCCCGCCATGAACATCGAGAGAACGATGGAAACCAGAGCGGTAGTCACTCCAAACTGAGCCATGGAGAGGCGAAGCCATACGATCTCATAGAGAAGACTGCAGAATCCTGAGACGAAGAAAAACGCGAAGAACCAACGCATCCGGCTGTTCCTCTGTCGGGTGATCTTCGCCCAACTCGTTGACGGAAGTGTATTTTGTGGGACTGTTCGATGAAATCAGAAAAACCTGGTCGGCGCAAGTCATACTCATGCACCGGGAATGTGCCGTTCTTGAATGTGAGAGCGGAAAAAATGGAAAGGCACGCTGCAAAGTGTGCCTTCCGTTAAATCGTAGGTGTCCGAAAAACTAGCTTCCGCGCAGTAATGCTATGGTGCCTCGATCAATTCCATCTTGCCGCTCCGGGTCCGGTGCAACACCATCACTTTGCCCTTGGGGTCGCGAAAGACGAACACGTCGCGATCGCGAAAGTGTGCTTCTTTAATGGCTTCTTCCAGGGTCATGGGGCGCATGGCCACGGCATCGTTCGAGTGGACGAGGTGAACATCTGTGGTCTTGGCGACTGCGGGGAATCGATGCACGACGACAGGCACGCTAGCCTTTTCGTCCAGGCCCACGGCCGTTTGAAGGTCTTCCTGCGCGGCCTCGCCGTTCCACTTCTTGTGAGACTTCCGTTTCTTACTGCGCCAGCGAGTCTTGTATTTCAGAGCTTGCTTTTCGATGTGCTCCAGAGCTTCGTTGACGGCCGATTTCATGTCGCCGGCTTCCGCCAGACCAACGATCGGTCCTTTGCGGGGACTTATGGTGATTTCTGCTTTATGACGGTGTTTTTCAACCACCAGAACAACTTTGGTTTCGAATTTATCGCCGAGGATTTTGCGAATCTTGGTTAGACCGGTTTCAACTTCCTTGCGGATGGCGGGAGTGACTTCATACTGCCTGCCGGTATATTCCACGTTCATTTGCGCCCCTCCAATGTACTTTCACTTTCACTACTGGGCACAACCGGTGTTGCTACTTCTTTACTCTGCGCTGGTGGGTGCTCGGGATGCGCATGTCTTCCCGGTACTTCGCAACCGTTCGGCGAGTGACCTGGATACCCTGCGATTGAAGGATGCGGGTGATCTGCTCGTCGGTTAACGGCCGGGCTGGATCTTCTTCCTCGATGAGTTTCTTGACCCGGCGCTTGAGGATCAGCAACGAAGTGTTGCCGCCTTCCGGGCCCTGCACGCTCTCGCTGAAGAAGTACCGCAATTCAAACACGCCCTGTGGAGTGTGGGCGTACTTGTTCGCCACCGCGCGGCTGACGGTGGAAGGATGCACGCCGATTTCTTCGGCCACCTCCTTGATCATCATCGGTTTCAGCTCGTCAATACCCTTTTCCAGGAAGTCCTGCTGGCGGGCGAGGATCGAGTAGCAGACTTTCATGATCGTCTGTTTGCGCTGCTCGATGTTCTTGATCAGCTGGATCGCACTCTTGTAGCGTTCCTTCACGTAGTTGCGTGTGTCTTTGTCATTGGTCTCGCGGGTGAGCAAACGCTTGTAGGCCGGGTTAAGGCGAAGCTGCGGGACATCGTCGTCGTTCATCAGGACGAGCCACTCGTCACCGTGCTTGATGAACGCTACGTCGGGCTCGATGAGCCTTGGCTGGACCTTGTTGTAGCGCAGGCCGGGCCGAGGATCGAGAGTCCTTATGTACTCCAGGGCGGCCTGGACTGCTTCCATGGGACGCCCGATGGCCTTGGCAATTTCCTTGTGTTGCTTGCTCTGCAGACCTCGCAGATGATGGTCAACGACGGCGACAGCGTCGTTCAGAATCTGCTCGGTCGCACCATTCCCAAGTGGATTCTCTTTGTGCTGCTGCTGGTGATAGCGCAACTGATAAAGAAGACACTCCCGCAGATCGCGGCAGGCAACGCCCGGAGGGTCCATTTGACGGACTACCTCGATTGCTTCGTGCAGATCCGAGAGGCTGAAGCCAGGAACGAAAGTCGGCTGATGAATGGGTGCAGCCGGAGCCGAAACAGTGGGGATGGGCTCAGCTGATAGCGTGGGGGTCGGAGCCGAAGTGTCACTCGCCGGTTCTGCCGCGAAGCCAGGCATCGCGGCGAGAGCGGTTGCCGCTCCAACTGAGGCATCGCCGACTGCGGTGGGGTTGGATCCGGTCCACGGCGGCGACGAGAAGTCCGTCTCGTCCCTTGCCTCTAGGTCAGTTTCAGCCTCTGCCGCAGCCAGACCCAGAGCAGCCGCTTCCTTCACCACGCTTTGCGCGGCGGCGGCATCCATCTCAAGCGGTGCCGGAGGCACAACTCCCATCAGTTCATCATCACTGGCAATGAGGTAGCCATCTTCGTTAAGGTTGCCGATGACCAGCTCGGCCGCTTCCCGCACTTCGGGTCGCACCGAGAGAGCCCCCAGTTGCCACTTGAGATGGTCGGTAAGCGTGCTGGGCTTGGAAAGAAAATTCTCGAACGACGGGCGCTCGATTTCTTCCATTTCTCCGGGACTGCGATAGCCCGGATCGAGGTAATCCTGGAAGAAAGAGCCAAAATCAATTTCTTCGAAGGGGTCTTTCTTTTCGACGGCGGCGATGGGATTCTCTTCAGCCGCGGCGGGCCGATCGCGCTCTTCTTCCTGGCGCCCTACCTCGTCGATGAGTGGAACAGAATCCTCAAGCTCCTCGAGAACCGGGTTTTCCACCATCTCGGTGTTGATCATGTCCCGGAGCTCGAGCTTGTTGAGCGCCAGGACAGAGACCATCTGCACCAACCCTGGTGTCAGGATCTGCCTCTGCGAAAGCTTGACGCTCAGTTTGTGTTGCAGCAATACCATGGTCTCAATCTATTCCGATACCCGGGAGCTCAATTCTCAGCTCTTGGCTCCATAACCGCTGTGACCAACGCCACATACAATCACAAGGCGGTTACGGCTCTGTTAAAAGGGCCCACGGCCCTACACCAGCGAGAAACTCTCGCCCAAATACACTCGTCTGACCTCGGGGTCACTACCCAGTTGCTCGGGAGTCCCGGAACGGAATATCCGCCCTTCATTAATGATGTAAGCCCGGTCGGTCACGGATAGAGTTTCCCGCACGTTGTGATCCGTGATCAAGATACCGATGCCACTGGCCTTTAGATCGAAAATGATCTTTTGCAGGTCCAGAACCGCGATCGGATCGATCCCCGAAAAGGGCTCATCCAGCAAGATGAAAGCCGGGCTGATACAAAGGCAACGGGCAATCTCAACTCTTCGCCGCTCGCCCCCGGACAGCGCGTACCCCCTGTTCTGGCGGATATGCTCCAGTCCCAACTGGTCGATCAGCTTCTCCATCTTCTCCCGGCGTTCATGCCAGGAGATTGGCTGTGCCTCCAGAACCGCCAGAATGTTTTCCTCAACGGTGAGCTTGCGGAAAACAGAAGCTTCCTGAGGGAGATAGCTGATGCCATATTGACGCGCCCGCAGATACATGGGCACGTCCGTGATGTCTTCGTCATCGATCAGAACTCGCCCAGTGTCTGGGGGTATCAGACCGACTATGGCATAGAAGGATGTGGTCTTGCCGGCACCGTTAGGGCCTAATAAACCAACAACTTCACCCTGCCCAACGTTCAGAGTTACACCATTTACGACCCGCCGGCCCCGGTAGGACTTGCCAATTTCTTCGGTGGCTAGGGTACGCATTTATCGTGCCACTCTTGTTGTTGAAACGGTTGGGGATGCCCCTCTTCCCTCTACGAGCACCCTATCATCGCGTTTATAGAAAGTCAACGAATCGCCGGTAATCTTGCCGCGTTCGGCATCAAAAATGCTAGGCGGTCCGCCGGTCAAGATGAATTTGTCATCGGCGGCCACATACACCAGCTTTTGTCCTGTCGCCCGCCGCCCAGGTTGCTGAATGACGACGTTACCGTCCGCGATGATCCGGTCCAATTCCCCGGAAGAACCGACCGACTGATTCCCCGCACTCTGCGCTCGGGACACGAGGAGCGCGTCCATGTGATCGCTGGTCAGAGTGACATCCGCCCCTTTGGCGACCACCCTGCCCTCCATGTGTACTCTTCGTTCCGCGTCTGTGTATGTCATGCGCGAGGAGGTCATCAAGACTGGAGTCGCCTTGTCCGCCTTGTCCACCTCCACGATTACCGTGCGGACTGGAACCCCGTCACCATAGGCGACGACGGAGCGATTGTTGCGGTCGAACTGAATGTTGGGAGCTTCCACAGTGTTGGTGGTCTGCCAGAGACGAGCCATCCCGGTGTATAGCGCGATAGCGGGACTACGGTGTGCCGTCATGCTCTGGCTGGTCACGTGGATTGGGTCGGCCGAGGCGAGTAGTGCTCCATCAGGTTGCTGTTTCAGCTGGGAATAGGTGCTCTTCACATCCTCTTCTGCGGTCGCGTCGCCCGTGGTTCGATTCAATCGCATGGTCTTCGCTGTTGTGGTCATCCCAGACTCGACCACTCGAGGAGAGCCGGTCAGAGTCAGTACGGTATCGGCAGGCGTGTAGCGCGCTTGTTCCGCCCAGGCTTTCCGGTCACCATCGACGTAAGAGAGATTTCCAGCCTGTGTAATGGATTCGACCCCGCCCGCCTGACGGAAAGCGACGTCTAACTTGTCGCTGCCGCTCACCCGATCCGGCTGCCCCGGAGTTGTGGTCACGATTTTCGCGTCCGGCGCGCCATGAAGCGAGACGAACTCGCTGCGTTCCCCAAACTTGGCCTGAAACTTTGCTGCCGTCACCAGGGTCTGCTGCTTCGCGTTGGGCTGCGAAATCACAATCCGTCCCGAGCCGAGGGTTTCTGCGCGATCCAGGCGGTCGCCGCCAGCGATAAAGAAATCCATTGCGGGCGCCGCGATTTCGATGTCTTGCGCGGTGGTAGCCGTCTTCGAGTCGGAGGAAGCCAGTGAGGGATGGACCTGCTTCAGCCTGACACCGTTCTCGGCGTGAATTTTCTCGACTTCGCGGCGACCGGAGAAATCGACAACCACCCTACCCGCATCGCCTGCCGCTTGCTGATCGCCAATGGATTGGAGCTGTACGTCTCCCGTAAGAGTCGCAGTGCGCAAGACAGAGTGCTCTCCGGCCATCTGCAGTTCGGCTTGGTCCGCCCGCGCATGCATCTCAGAGCGGTGATCCGCGCGCGATTGAATCGTCTCAGCCTGCACATTGCCCGAGGCGACTACCCTCTCCAATGTGTTGTCAGGATGAAAAAAGAGCGTGGCCGTCTCCGAATCGAGTTTTTCTTCGCCACGAATCATGTGTGGTTGTTCCAGCGCGACCTGCCGCTGCGGGTTCCTGGTTACTACTCCTCGAACCGCCGTGATGCGTGCGGAGTTCGGCCCCGTGAGTAGGACCTCCAATTGTGATTGCAACGTCAGCACGCTATTTTTCGCGACATAGTTGACGCCCACCGCGGATCCGCTGGCCTGCGGGGTCTGGAAAGCAACTCTTTCCTTGGTATAGGCGTTGCCTGTCTTCTGATTGAAGACCAGGCCGCTGGTCGTGAGGTGAATCGGATTCTTCAATTCTTTTGGCGGCGTTTGGTCCGGGCTGAGAATGCCCTCTGGGTTCGCTTCGAGATCGATCTGAACTTCACCGTGGGCGGTGACGTCTCCGGACTGCGGATCGTATTCGAAATCCGATCCATAAATCTGATCGAAACGGCTTGAGTCGCGGCCGTACAGAGTGATGGTGACGTTGTGCAATTCGGTGCGCCCACCCTGCTTGAATTGGACGGCTTTCGAAGCGCGGACCAGGAAAAGAGTCCGCCCCTGTTCGGACTTGGAAACCGTAAATCCATCGGCAGTTTGCGCAAACTCGATACCAATCTTCTTGGGCATTTCCCTGAGCGTGTTGCGCACACGCCAACGAGCGTAGAAGTACATGCCCGCCACCAGCACGACAAGAACAATTGCGGTGAAAGCGAACCAGCGGCGGAGTCTGGAGATCGGCAACGGCATGAGGTCCCTAGTCTAATGGATGCGCTGGAGGGGAGCGGCGCGCCTGTTTATGCCGAGCTTTCAGGGGCTAAGGCGATATCTGCCGTTTCGCGAGGATTTCGAAACCGCAGGGGCTGGTGAGCGCTACTTTTTCGGCACCAGCGTGCCAGCCACGATGTCATGCAATCCCTGCTTGCGCTCGGTGAATCCCACCATAATGTAGCCGATCATGAGGATTGCGCCAGACAGCCATTTCGCAAAATGGCGTCCGGTGGCGCGGCCGAACGAGATACGGTTTCCTGCGAGGTCAGTGACTTTCAAGCCCACCACCATCTTCCCGAGGGTCGCCTGATGCGACGAGCTCTCAAGGGAAGCCTCGTAGATCCAGGAAACCACGCCGCTGAAGGCCGCCCTGAGCAGGATGGCGATCATCTTGATGCCCACGAAGGGAAGATCCGTGACATCGCTACCTCGGCTCGCCAGTCCTACCACGGCAAAAATAGCGAGAGACACCGGAAGCACCACGATCCCGACGGCAATGGCATCGATGATCGCAGCGACGACGCGTATCCAGAATCCCCCATAGCGCGCGGTTCCCGCGGCCAAGGGCGCCTGATAGTAGGGTGACGGCGGCGCAGCCGGGGGTGCCGCGACCGCAGAAAGCCCGCCACTCAACGACGTGCCGCAGGTCGCACAGAGCGTTGCTTCCACCGCGTTTTGGGCCCCACACTTGTTGCAGAAGATGTAGGCTGCCATGATCCCCGAAATGTAAACCAAAACGGCTGGGGAAGCAAAAAGAGTCGTTCAGGGCTTCGCAACGGCATTCTCATGTTCGTCGCGGGTGTCTTTAGACGTACTTTTCGACGTTGGTCTGAAGTCGCACAACGTCAATTCGAGGCCGCCGAACTCAGGATGATCGTTGTGCCCGACTCTAAAAGCGATGTCGAGTGTGTCACCGGACACCAGATTTTCGCCCTTGAAGCGCTCCGCCATATGCCAGCCCATTGCGTCGTAGGTGACTGAGCGCCGCCAGTCGCTCCTACCATTCCGACTCTCGGTCGCAGGCATGATTTCGCTCCGCCTGAGCGCAGCGCCATCCGGGTGACATCGCGGAGTTGTCAGGATGGCCGCCTCGGTTAGCTCTGTGTCGTTCGGCAGCACAGCCACAGCAGGCGCCAGTTTTGCCTTCACGTGCTTGTCTTTCACGACCCGTACTGGTCCCATCAGTCTTACACCGCGTGCTGAGAAGATAGGTTCTGGATTGCCTTGCCCGAACGGTTCCAGCTGGCGTAAAGCCTCGAGCAGTTCCGGAGTCACTTGGTCCAGTGCAAGTTCAGCGTCCACATCAAGCACTGGTTCGAAGTCTGCAGGCGTTAAATGTGCCCGGGCGTAGCCATCGAGTTGACGGCGCAGTTCCTCAACGCTCGAGGCAGGAAGAGAAAAGCCGACGGCGTGACTGTGCCCACCGTAACGGGTAAAAAGGCCGGAGCAAGACTCGAGCGCATTGAGCAGATGGAATGCCCGGATCGAGCGGCCGGAACCGTGGGCTTCTTCTCCGTCGCGAGAGACAATCAGCGTGGGTCGGCCGTAGCGTTCCACCACGCGGGTAGCAGTGATACCAATAACCCCGCGATGCCAGCCCTCTCCATCCACCACCATGCAGTAGGAGTCGCGCAAGGTGGGATCCTGGTCGAGGCGAGTTTGGATTTCGGCAAGGATGCGACGTTCCTCTTCCTGGCGGTCGCCATTAAGCTTGTCGAGACGGAGGGCGAGTTCCCTGGCGCGGGTGCCGTCCTTGACGCTGAAGAGTTCGATTACGTCGCGTGCAACGTCCATGCGCCCGGCAGCGTTGAGCCGAGGCGCGATCCGAAATGCGACTTCACCGGAGGTGAGCGGACGCCGCCCTCCGAGCTGCGCGACTTCGAGCAAAGCTTTCAGGCCGACATTTACCGGCGAACGCAGAGCTTCCAGGCCAAGCTTTGCGAACACCCTGTTCTCGTCAACCAGCGGGACAGCGTCAGCGACGGTGGCAATGGCAACGACCTTCATGAAAGAGGTCAACAGCCGAGACCGGTCCGGCCGATCCAGTTTGTGCTCCATCAGTGCCTGCGCCAGCTTGAACGCGACCCCTGCGCCGCACAGCGCCTTGCATGGGTAGTTGCAGCCCGGCTGATTAGGGTTGAGCACTGCCAGCGCTTTCGGAACGCCGTCGGGTCCGGGGAGATGATGATCGGTGACGATGAGGTCTACGCCAAGACGTGCGGCCGTCTCCGCAGCCACAAATGCCCGAATTCCGGTATCGACGCTGATGATCAGCCGAACACCATTTTCGGCGGCACGCTCAATGACATCATCTTTCATCCCGTAGCCTTCATGAATCCGGTGAGGAACGTGAAAGTCGGCGGTACCGCCGCATAGCTCGATGGCAGTCTTGAGGATGACGATCGCCGTCGTGCCGTCGACGTCGTAGTCGCCGTAGATGAGAATGCGTTCCTTGCGTTCGATTGCGGCGGTCACGCGATCGACCGCCGTGCTCATACCGGCCATCAATTCCGGCGAATGCAGGTGCAGGAGTGAAGGCGCGAGATAGCGCTCAGCGTCGACACCGCTCGTGATCCCGCGCAGAACCAGAAGACGAGCAAGAGACCGCATAACTAGCGCACCCCCCCGGGGTGATTCCGAACTGGATGTCAACGCGGAAGCAAGAGTTTGGATCTCGGCTGGATCGGCGGCTTTAAGGGACCAGCGCATCGGATCAGATCGTACTGCGGACCAACGTGGTGAGAACGATTATGGCACGAGTGCCGGAAGGGAAGCCGTCGACCGTACTGAGGAGCACGCGGGAGGGGGAGCTAGGGTTCGTCTTCCTGGTCGGGTTCGTCGATGGTGATACCACCGAAGTCCTCGGACAACTCAAGCAGGCGCTGATAGCGGTCGTACCACTCGGTATTGGTCTCAAACAGGAACATCGAGCCCTGGTGCGCCCACCCGAGCTGGACAAAGCCAGTTTTTCCAATATAGGTACGCAGCCAGCGCGCGTCTTCCAGATCCTCGTCGTTGGTGTACTCGGCATTGGAAAGACGTCGTAACAACTCTTCAAGATCATCCTTCTTCAGCACCCAGGCATGCATGGTGAGAAAGGGGGCTGCGGAAGCCTTGGCCAGCTCGACAAAATCCTTCCAGCCGTCGGGATTGTCGCCGGAGTCCCACATGACGCTCTGCACTTCTTCGTAGTCCACGTATCCGTGGAAACGGCGCATGCCGTGGCCTTCGATGAAGGCGACCATGTCATCTTTTACGCCTGTGAGGTCGTCTGAAGCTGCAGACATATCGTGTGCTCTGGGTGTTTTCGTATTGTATGCCTTTACCTTAGTCTTTGGCACTCTGGCGGATCATGCAACTGGCCCGACGTTGTGGAACACCGAGTAGCCTGTCCCTCGGACTAAGCGCGTGCTAAACTATTCGTTTCGCAAGACATTTATTGTTCTCACGATGCTCTTCTCCAAAGAATATGTGGGCTATTTGGCCCGCGAAGTAACCAAGAAACTGCTGGCTGGCGAATTCATTGAGACCGAGGCACCCCCTGCGGTGACCGAGCGGGTGAATGCCACGCTGGTGGATGAACTCTCACTCGAGGACCGGATCAACGACGAAGTACGCGTGATCCTGGAAGCCTATTCCGACGAAATGCAGAAATCCGGCGCCAACTACCAGGAGATGTTCCGGAAGGTGAAAAGCGAATTGGTGCGCAAATACAAGGCTGTGTTGTAGGTCCTCCTAGGGCCCGCGCAGCCGGTGACCCACAAGTTAACTTCATACATCCTGGGGATCTGGAAGGGAAAGAGCTTGAGACTGAGCCGGGACAAGATCAACAAACTGGCACATGTGGTGACGGATTCGCTGGCGGAAATGGAGCAGGTCGATTTTCTCGAAGACCGGAACACGATCCGACTCGAGGTGCGCAAGATTCTCGAGGACTTGCTGAACCAGGAGGCCAGGATCGACGCGGCTGCGAGGCAGAAGATCGAGAGTCAGAAGCGAACGATCTTAGAAGGCAGCCAGGAGTGGGACATTCTCTACCGCAAGTACTACAACGAGGAAGTGAAGAAGCTGGGTGTCTAGCAAATAAAGCCAGCACAGAAGCGCAAGGGGACGGCAAAAGCCGTCCCCTTTCTTGTTGGCTTTGGGCCCGTCAGTGGCTTGCTTCGATCATTCGCATGCGGAGGATGGTATCCCCCCGATCATCCTGACTGTGAATCGCTCCGATCGCATTCAGCTGACGTGCTACAGGCTGCGCTAACCGTAACATTTCCATCATGGCAGTTGACGCCGCCTCTTTCTCGCTGTTGTCAACCCCTTCCCGCTGCAGGAGTGACTGGAGGAACGTCTTTTTGTGCGGGAAGACTTCCAGTTTGACTTCGTCATTTTCGGGAATCCCGGCTGCCTGTTTTGCTAACCTGAGGGCTGTGTCGTAGCCTCCGAGTTCATCGACAAGGCCGAGGTTCTTGGCATCCTGCCCCGACCAGATACGCCCCTTGGCAATCTCAAGAACTTTGTCTTTTGGGAGCCTTCGGCCGTCGGCGACCTTGGCGGTGAAATCGGCATACACGCGGTCGAGCCAGGCCTGAAATCGCTGCCACTCGGCGGGGGAGTATTCATGGGTCCCAGTCCACATG